>ENA-UOVV01001796-UOVV01001796.1-compost-metagenome-genome-assembly--contig:-NODE-1796-length-13969-cov-6.722150_pt1 | contig 13969 bp, 9 predicted proteins | sample MGYA00238155_ERZ761577 | MGnify/ENA primary metagenome ERZ761577 (study PRJEB28898, sample SAMN06268775) | compost metagenome | isolation source: Emeryville, CA | place: USA:Emeryville, CA | collected...
CCATGGCGCCCGCCCTGCCCGGCCTGTTCGCCGCGGCCGACATCGTCTCGCTGCATGCCGCCCTCACCGAGCAGAGCCGCGGCCTCGTGGGAAAGGCGCTATTGGCGGCCATGCGGCCCACCGCCTTGCTCGTCAACACCGCCCGCGCCGGCCTGGTGGACGAGGCGGCACTGCTCGAGGCGCTGGAGGCCGGCCGGATCGCCGGCGCCGGGCTCGACGTCTTCTCCAGCGAGCCGCTGCCGGCCGGCCATCCCCTGCTCGCCCGACCGGACGTGCTGGCTACCCCGCATCTCGGCTATGTGACGGCGGATAACTACTCCCGCTATTTCGGCGATGCCGTCGAGGACATCGAGGCCTGGCTGGCCGGCGCGCCGGTGCGCCTGCTCAACTGAGCGAGAAGCGGTAGACGCCGTCCACGTCCACCCGCCGTCTCAGCTCGCCCCGGTGCCAGAGGTGGTTGGCCAGCGCCAGCGTCATCCCCGGCGCCAGCTCGCCGAAGCGCGCGCGGGCGCGGTCGGAAAAGACCAGGGGCGCCATCTCCACACAGCTCATGGCGCGTGCCCCGAAGGCCGCGCGCAACCGCTCCAGCCGGCGCGCATGCGCCTGCCGCAGTGCCGCGGCCTGGCCGGCAACGCCCCGGAAGGGCGCGCCATGCCCCGGCAATACCAGCAGCTCGTCCGGCAATCCGGCGAGCCGGTCGAGAAACCTGAAATACTCGGCCAGCGGGTCGGCCTCGGGCTCTCCCGCCCAGACGGCGATATGGGGGCCGGCCCCGGGCAGGATCTGGTCGCCCGTGATCATCGCGCTGCCGTCCATCGCCAGAAGGCATGCCCCCTGCGCGGAATGTCCCCCGCCCAGCAGCACCTGCCACGCCATGCCGCCTAGCGTCAGCTCCGCGCCCTCCTCCAGCGGCCGGAAATCCGCCGGGAAGGGGGAGAGCATGGCATAGTCGATCGGCGCCACCCTGTTGGCCGCGTCTTCGGCCATCCCCGTGGCGAAGAGGAAGCGGCGGAGCGTGTCGCGGCTCTGCTCCGGCGGCGCTGCCGCGGCGCGCAGCAGGCGCTCGTGCTCGCGCGCGCTCATATGCAGCGCCGCCCGGTGCCGCCGCAGCAGCGCCGGCGCCTGGCCGGTATGGTCCCGGTGCATATGGGTGCACACGACCGCCGCGACGCCGCCGACCCCGCCCGAGGCCTCCGCCTGCCGCCAGAGCTCCGCGGTCTCCTCGCCCGGCATGCCGGTATCGACGATGGCCTGCCGCCCCGGCGTCCCGACGATCCAGGCATTCACCGAGGCGAAGCGGCGCATGGGGCAGACCAGGCGGCCGATGCCTGGAGCGATGGGATTGAGGGGGGAGGCGGGCAAGATGGCGGACCGTCGGGGCAGGGATGGCAACAATAGGGCGCGGGAGCGATCCGGCAAGCGGCAGATTGGCTTAGCACCTTTGCAGGATCGGCTCAGCCGAAATCCTCCTCGCCCACGATCTGGCGCAGAAAGTCGGAAAGCACCCGCACCCGGGGCACCCGGTCCGCCTCGAGCGGGGTATTCAGCCAATAGGTCCGGCGCAATTGCACCACCGCGGGCAGCACGGCCACCAGCCCGGCGAAATGCCGGGCCAGATAGTGCGGCAGCACGCAGATGCCGGCGCCGGCCTGGGTGGCCTCGGCCTGCGCCATCAGGCTCGAGCACTGCACCTGGGCCCGCGCCCCCGGCAGCACCTCGTCGAGATAGTCGAGCTCGCGCGAGAACAGCAGGTCCTCGATATAGCCCACCAGCCGGTGCGGTCGCAGATCCTCCCGCCCGCGCAACGGGTCGTGGCCGGCGAGATAGGCCGGGCTCGCATAAAGGCCCAGCCCGTACTCGGTCAGCCGCTCCGAGGCGAAGCGGGCGCCGCCCGGCGTCAGCATCACCGCCACGTCGCCCTCGCGCTGCGGCTGCGCCTGCACCTGCTGGATCGGCACGAGCTGCACGGTCAGGCGGGGATAGAGCGCGGCGAAGCGGCGGAGATGCCGGGCGAGGAAGAAATTGCCGAAGCCGTCGGCCGTGGTCAGGCGCACCACGCCCGCCATGGCCGCGCCGGGCTGGCCGCTGCCCTCGGCCGAGCGCAGCGCCAGCGCCTCCATCTGCTCGGCATGCACCAGCAGGTTCTCGCCCGCCGGCGTCAGCGCATATCCGGCCAGGCTCCGGTGGAACAGCGTCTGGCGCAGCGCATGCTCCAGCGCGTTGATCCGCCGGCTCACCGTCGCATGGTCGGTCCCCAGCACGCGCGCGGCCCCGCTCAGCGTGCCGATGCGCGCCACCTCGAGGAAGAAGCGCAGATCGTTCCAGTCGAATCCGGTCATCGGTCATTCCTGCTTTTTGCCACAGGCTATGCGCGAACCTGCTGGTTTTCACCTGGATTCTTGCACAGTAGATTGCGCCGGAGGAGAGGATGCATGAGCGTTCAGGAATTCGACTACGTCATCTGCGGCGGCGGCTCGGCCGGCTGCGTGCTGGCCAACCGGCTCTCGGCGAACGGCCGCTACAGCGTCGCGCTGTTGGAAGCGGGCGGCCGGGACAACTGGATATGGTTCCACATCCCGGTGGGCTATCTCTTCGCCATCGGCAATCCCCGGTCCGACTGGCTGTTCCGCACCGAGGCGACGCCGGGCCTCAACGGCCGCGAGCTGGCCTATCCCCGCGGCAAGGTGCTGGGCGGCTCCTCGGCCATCAACGCCATGATCTACATGCGGGGCCAGGCGCGGGACTATGACGGCTGGCGCGACATGGGGCTCGAAGGCTGGGGCTGGGACGATGTCCTGCCCGTCTTCAAGCGGCACGAGGACAGCTGGCGCGGCGCCGGGCCTCTGCACGGCACCGGCGGCGAATGGCGCGTCGAGCGGCCCCGCATCCGCTGGCAGGTGCTGGATTCCTTCATCGAGGCGGCCGAGGCCGCCGGCATTCCGCGCCGCGACGATTTCAACACCGGCGACAACGAGGGCTGCGGCTATTTCGACGTCAACCAGAAGCGCGGCCGGCGCTGGAGCGCGGCGCGCGGCTTCCTGCTGCCGGCGCTGAAGCGGCCGAATCTGGCGATTTTCACCCATGCCCTGGTCGAGCGGGTGGTGGTCGAGGAAGGCCGGGCGAGGGGCGTGGTCTTCCGCCGGGACGGGGTTTCCGCCACCATCCGCGCCCGGCGCGAGGTGATCCTGTCCGCCGGCGCGGTCGCCAGCCCCGCCATCCTTGAGCGCTCGGGCATCGGCGAGGCCGCCCGTCTGCGCGATCTCGGCATCGAGGTCGTCCGCGACCTGCCCGGCGTCGGCGCCAACCTGCAGGATCATCTCCAGCTTCGCCCCATCTACAAGGTGTCCGGCGTGCCCACCATGAACATGCTCTACCGCTCGCTGCTGCGGCGCGGCATGATGGGGCTGGAATATCTGGTCCTGCGGCGCGGGGCTCTCACCATGGCGCCGTCCCAGCTCGGGGCGTTCACGCGCTCCTCCGACCGGCACGAGACGCCGAACATCCAGTTCCACATCCAGCCGCTCTCGCTCGACAAGTTCGGCGACGCCATGCACGATTTCGCCGCCATCACCGTCAGCGTCTGCAATTTGCGGCCCACCAGCCGCGGCAGCGTCCACATCCGCTCCGCCGAGGTGCACGACGCTCCCCTCATCGCCCCCAACTATCTCGCCACCGACGAGGACAGGCAGGTGGCCGCCGAATCGATCCGCTGCGCCCGCACCGTCATGCGCCAGCCCCCCATGGCCAGATACCGTCCCGAGGAGTTCCGGCCCGGCGCCCATCTCGAGAGCGATGCCGATCTCGCCGGGGTCGCCGGCGACATCGGCACCACCATCTTCCATCCGGTGGGCACGGCGCGCATGGGCGTGGCCGGCGACCCCATGGCGGTCCTCGACAAGGACCTCAGGGTCTTCGGGGTGGAAGGGCTGCGCGTCGTCGATGCCTCCGCCATGCCCACCATCACCTCGGGCAACACCAATTCCCCCACCATCATGATCGCGGAAAAGGCTTCCGCGGCCATCCTCCGGCAGGCAGGAGCCCACTGACATGGCGGACGCCTTCATCTGCGCCTACAGGCGCACCCCCATCGGCCGCTTCGGCGGCGCCCTTGCCGCCGTGCGGCCCGACGATCTGGGCGCGGTGCCGCTCCGGGCGCTGATGGCCGAGCATGCCGGCGTCGACTGGGAGGCGGTGGACGACGTGATCTTCGGCAACGCCAACCAGGCCGGCGAGGACAATCGCAACGTCGCCCGCATGAGCGCGCTGCTGGCCGGCCTGCCGGTCGGCGTCACCGGCACCACCCTCAACCGCCTCTGCGGCTCGGGCATGGATGCGGTGGTCACTGCGGCCCGCGCCGTCCGGGCCGGCGAGGCCGAGCTGGTCATTGCCGGCGGCGCCGAATCCATGTCCCGCGCCCCCTTCGTGCTGCCCAAGGCCGAGACCGCCTTTTCCCGCAACGCCGAGATCTACGACACCACCATCGGCTGGCGCTTCGTCAATCCGCTGATGCGGGCGCAATACGGCGTCGACTCCATGCCCGAGACCGGCGAGAACGTGGCCCGGGAATACGGCGTCTCCCGCGAGGCGCAGGACGCGTTCGCCGCGCGCAGCCAGCAAAAGGCGGTGGCCGCGCAGCAGAGCGGGCGCCTGGCCCGCGAGATCGTGCCGGTCGCCATTCCGCAGAAGAAGGGCGATCCCGTCGTGGTCGATACCGACGAGCATCCGCGCGCCGGCACCACCGTGGAAACCCTCTCCCGCCTGCGTCCGCTGTTTCCCGGCGGCAGCGTCACCGCCGGCAATGCCTCGGGCGTCAACGACGGCGCCGCCGCGCTGATCGTCGCCAGCGAAGCGGCGGCGAAACGGCATGGCCTCACCCCCGTCGCCCGCATCCTCGGCGGGGCGACGGCCGGCGTGCCGCCGCGCATCATGGGCCTCGGTCCGGCCCCGGCCACGCGCAAGCTCTGCGCCCGGCTGGGCCTCGCGCCGGCCGATTTCGGTGTGGTCGAGCTCAACGAGGCCTTCGCCAGCCAGGGCATCGCCGTGCTGCGCGACCTCGGCTTCGCCGAGGACGATCCGCGCGTGAACCCCCATGGCGGCGCCATCGCCCTCGGCCACCCCCTCGGCATGTCCGGCGCCCGCATCACCGGCACCGCCGCCCTCGAGCTCGGCCTCACCGGCAGCAGGCTGGCGCTCGCCACCATGTGCATCGGCGTCGGCCAGGGCATCGCCATCGCCCTCGAGCGGGTCTAGGTGCCGGCCGCCAAAGGCGGGCGGTGCTCGGGCCCCGCCCGCCCGGCCGACGCAGCGCCCTGGCGCCTAGCCTCGCAGCGTCCGGGCGGCGCTCACCAGGTGGCGCAGCGCGGCTTCCGCCTCCGGCCAGCCGCGGGTCTTGAGGCCGCAATCGGGGTTCACCCAGAGCTGGTCGGCGGGAATGCCCTCGGCAGCCTTGCGCAGCAGCGCCTCCATCTCCGCCCGGCCGGGCACGCGCGGGGAATGGATGTCCCACACCCCCGGCCCGATCTCGTTGGGATAGCGGAAGTCGCGGAAGGCCTCGAGCAGCTCCATGTCCGAGCGCGAGGTCTCGATGGAGATCACGTCGGCGTCCATCGCGGCGATGGCGGGCATGATGTCGTTGAACTCGGCATAGCACATATGGGTGTGGATCTGCGTGTCGTCCCGCACTCCCGAGGCCGTGAGCCGGAAGCAGTCCACCGCCCAGCGCAGATAGGCGTCCCAGTCGGCCCGGCGCAGCGGCAGGCCCTCGCGCAACGCCGGCTCGTCGATCTGGATGATGCCGATGCCGGCCCGTTCGAGGTCCAGCACCTCGTCGCGCATGGCGAGCGCGATCTGCCGGCAGGTTTCCGAACGCGGCTGGTCCACCCGTACGAAGCTCCATTGCGCCAGGGTCACCGGGCCGGTCAGCATGCCTTTCATCGGCCTGTCGGTGAGCGCGGCGGCGTAAGCCGACCAGCGCACGGTCATCGGCGCGGGGCGCGAGACGTCGCCATGGATCACCGGCGGCTTGACGCAGCGCGAGCCGTAGGATTGCACCCAGCCATTCTTCGTGAACGCGAAGCCGTCGAGCTGTTCGCCGAAATATTCCACCATGTCGTTGCGCTCGAACTCGCCATGCACCAGCACGTCGAGCCCGATCGCCTCCTGCAGGCGCACGCATCTTTCGGTCTCCGCCTCGATGAAGGCGTCATAGGCTGCCTCGTCCAGCGCCCCCTTCCTGAAGGCGGCCCTCGCCTCGCGCACCTCCCGGGTCTGCGGGAAGGAGCCGATCGTGGTGGTGGGATAGGCCGGCAGGCCGAAGCGGGCGCGCTGCCGCTCGCGGCGGACCGGGAAGGGCGCGGCGCGATTGAGGGCGATGGCCTCGGCGGCGCGTGCCTTCACCTCCGGCCGGTGGATGCGCGGCGAGGCCCGGTGCGCCGCGACGGCCGCCGCGCTCGCCTCGAACGCCGCCCGCGCCGCGCCCTTGCCCTTCTGCATGGCCAGCGTCAGGGCTGCGACTTCCTCCAGCTTCTGCCGGCCGAAGGCCAGCCAGGATTTCAGCTCCCCGTCCAGCGCCGTCTCGGCTTCGAGGTCGACCGGCACATGCAGCAGCGAGCAGGACGGCGCGATCTCCAGCCGCTCCGGCCCCACCCGGTCCCAGGCGCGGTTGACGAGGCCGAACGCCGCCGCAAGATCGGTGCGCCAGATATTGCGCCCGTCCACCACGCCCACCGACAGCGCCTTGTCCCCGGGCAGCGCCGCCAGCACCGCGTCGAGCTGTTCCGGCGCGCGGACGAGGTCGATGTGCAGCCCGTCCACCGCCAGCGTCGCGGCAAGCTCCGTATTGTCGGGCAGCGCGCCGAAATAGCTGGCGACCATAACCCTGGGGCCGGCCTTGCCCAGGACGTCATAGGCGCGGCGCAGGGCGTCCCTCTGCCGCTCCGAAAGGTCGAGCACCAGCACCGGCTCGTCGATCTGCACCCATGCCGCGCCCGCGGCGGCGAGCCGGGCAAGAAGCGCCGCATAGACCGGCAGCACCGCCTCGAGCAGGTCGAGCGGCTCGAGCCCGTCATCCTTGGCCTTGGCGAGGCTGAGCCAGGTGACCGGCCCGACCAGCACCGGCCGGGTCTCGATGCCCAGCGCCCGGGCTTCCCGGTAGTGCGACAGCGGCTTGTCGGCATTGAGCGCGAAGCGCTGCCCGGCATGCAGCTCCGGCACGATGAAATGGTAGTTGGTGTCGAACCACTTGGTCATCTCCATGGCCGGCGCCGTCTCGGTGCCGCGCGCCATGGCGAAATAGAGCCGGTCCGGGTCGGCGATGCCGGCAAAGCGCGGCGGAATGGCGCCCAGCAGCACCGAGGTGTCGAGCACGTGGTCGTAAAGGGAGAAGTCGTTGCTGGGAATGATGTCGATGCCGGCGTCGCGTTGCAGCCTCCAATGACGGGCGCGCAGCTCTTTGGCGGCGGCGTGCAGGGCCTCGGCGTCGCTGTCGCCGCGCCAGTAGGATTCGAGCGCCTTCTTGAGCTCGCGGTATAGGCCGATGCGGGGAAAGCCGAGACTGGCGGAACGGGTCATGGATTTTTCCGATGCGAAATGGTGCCCGGCGCCGGCAAGGGCGCGAGCGGCAGGGATGACAGGCGATGGGGAAGCTCGGGAACCGCCCGGGCTCAGCGGCGCATTCGGAAGTCGGGACGCGGTGTCGTCACGGGTCTGGTCCTCTCGCCGATCCGCCCGATCGACAGACAATGGAACATCGCTTCCACGGTAGGTCTCCTGGCTCGCGGATCGAACCGGGCGCTCGCCTTCCCAGCCACCGCAATGGCCAGTGGACCAATGAGCGCCCGTCTCCGCCTACAGTTGCGGGGGCAGCTCCGGACTTGCACCGGATTCCCTGTTATCCCCTCGCGGGGACCATGGACATCGGTGAGCATGGCCGAGGGCGTCGGGCCTGTCAATCGGGATATAAGGATTTCTTTATATCATCTCTCCTCAGGCTTTTTCATGGGAACGACGAAAAACTGTCGCAACCGCTTGACGCGAATCCCGAACGCGCACACAACATATAGCGTGTCGTGGTCGCCCGGGTCGCAAGGACGGGTGTTAAATGGGAAGACCGGTGCGAGCCCTCGGCTCTGGTCCGGCGCTGCCCCCGCAACTGTGAAAGGCCGTTCCGCGGAGCGTTTCCAGGAAAAGTGGACACCACTTTTCCGGTCCGGAGACGCGACGGACCGGAACAGCCAAGCCAGATACCAGCCGCGACAGGCTTGAAACGTCCACGGGCGGGGTGCACCGGTTGGCCGCGAACGATGCCGTGCGCCTGCCCGCTCGTTTCCGCGTCCCCCTTGTCCCCCGCCGCCACCTACGGGGTCTTCTGGGGGTCCAATGACTGCACTCGATACCGCAATTTCCGCCGATCCGGATTTCGTCGCCGCACGGCGCCAACCGCGCCGCGACGCGGCCGAGCCGGGCTATTCGCTCATCAAGCGCAATGGCCGGGTCGTACCCTTCGATCCGTCCAAGATCGCGGTGGCCCTCACCAAGGCGTTCCTGGCGGTGGAGGGCAACAGCGCCGCCGCCTCCCGCCGCGTGCACGAGATCGTCGAGCGGCTGACCGCCGACGTCGTCGCCGCGCTCACCCGCCGCGCCGCGGAAGGCCGCGTCTTCCATATCGAGGACGTGCAGGACCAGGTCGAGCTGGCCCTGATGCGCGGCGAGCACCAGAAGGTCGCCCGCGCCTATGTGCTTTATCGCGAGGCGCACGCCAAGGCCCGCGCCGCCGCCACTCCGGCCGGGCCGCCTGCCGCCACCCTCGGCATGACCCTGGCCGACGGCACCATCGTGCCGCTGGACGAGGCGCGGCTCGAAGCCGTGGTCGCCGAGGCCTGCGCCGGCCTCGACGGCACCTCGGCCGCCGCCATCCTCGCCGAGGCCCGCCGCAATCTCTATGACGGCATCTCGCTCGACGAGCTGGCCCTGGCCCCCATCCTCGCCGCCCGCACCCTGGTCGAGACCGAGCCCAACTACGCCTTCGTCTCCGCCCGGCTGCTGCTCGACAAGCTGCGCCGCGAGGCCCTGAGCTTCGTCTTCGGCCGCCCCGAACAGGCGACCCAGGCCGACATGGCCGGCCGCTATGCTGAATATTTCCCGCAATACATCGCCCGCGGCATCGAGGCCGAGCTGATCGATCCCGAGCTCGGTCGCTTCAATCTCGCCCGCATCGGCGCCGCGCTCCGGCCGGAGCGCGATCTAAACTTCCAGTATCTGGGCCTGCAGACCCTGTACGACCGCTATTTCCTGCATGTCGAACGCCAGGTGTTCGAGCTGCCGCAGGCCTTCTTCATGCGCGTCGCCATGGGCCTCGCCATCCGCGAGATCGACCGCGAGGCCCGCGCCATCGAGTTCTACGACCTGCTGTCTTCCTTCGCCTTCATGGCCTCGACGCCCACCCTGTTCAATTCCGGCACGCTCAGGCCCCAGCTCTCCTCCTGCTTCCTCACCACCATGGCCGACGATCTCGACGGCATCTTCAAGGGCATCAAGGACAATGCGCTGCTCGCCAAGTATTCCGGCGGGCTGGGCAATGACTGGACCCCGGTGCGCGGCCTCGGCGCCCATATCAAGGGCACCAACGGCCAGTCGCAGGGCGTCGTGCCCTTCCTCAAGGTCGCCAACGACACCGCCATCGCCGTCAACCAGGGCGGCAAGCGCAAGGGCGCGGTCTGCGCCTATCTCGAAACCTGGCACGTCGACATCGAGGAATTCCTCGATTTGCGGAAGAACACCGGCGACGACCGCCGCCGCACCCACGACATGAACACCGCCAACTGGGTGCCCGACCTGTTCATGGAGCGGGTGGAGGCCGACGGCCCCTGGACCCTGTTCTCGCCCGACGAGGTGCCGGACCTGCACGATCTCTACGGCCCCGCCTTCAAGGCCGCCTACGAAGCCTATGAGGCGAGGGCCGCCGCCGGCACCATCAAGGTCCACAAGACCGTGCGCGCCCTCGAGCTGTGGCGGCGCATGCTGACCATGCTGTTCGAGACCGGCCATCCCTGGATCACCTTCAAGGATCCCTGCAACATCCGCTCGCCCCAGGGTCATGTCGGCGTCGTGCATTCGTCCAATCTCTGCACCGAGATCACGCTCAATACCTCCAACGACGAGGTGGCCGTGTGCAATCTCGGCTCCGTCAACCTTCTCGCCCATCTGGGCGCGGACGGGCTCGATCTCGACAGGCTCAAGCGCACCGTCGACACCGCCATGCGCATGCTCGACAACGTGGTGGACATCAATTTCTACACCATCCCCGAGGCGCGCCGCTCCAACCTCCGGCATCGCCCGGTCGGCCTCGGCCTCATGGGCTTCGCCGATGCCTTGCAGGCGCAGGGCATCGCCTATGCCTCGGAGGCGGCGGTGGAGTTCGCCGACGCCTCCATGGAGGCCATCAGCTATTATGCGATTTCCGCCTCGGCCGATCTGGCCGAGGAGCGCGGCCGCTACGAGAGCTTTACGGGTTCGCTGTGGAGCAGGGGCATCCTTCCCATCGACAGCCTCGAGCTATTGGCCGAGACCCGCAGCGAGATCGACATCGACCGTACGCGGCGGCTCGATTGGGATAGCCTGCGCCGGCGCGTCATGACCGTGGGCATGCGCAATTCCAACACCATGGCCATCGCCCCCACCGCGACGATCTCCAACATCTGCGGCGTATCCCAGTCCATCGAGCCGGGCTACCAGAACCTCTATGTCAAATCCAACATGAGCGGCGATTTCACCGTGGTGAACGCCGGGCTGGTGCGCGACCTCAAGGCGCGGGGCCTCTGGGACGCGGTGATGATCTCGGACCTAAAATATTTCGACGGCTCGCTCGGCCAGATCGACCGCGTGCCCGAGGATCTGAAGGCCGTCTACGCCACCGCCTTCGAGATCGACAGCCGCTGGCTCATCGCCGCCGCCTCGCGCCGGCAGAAATGGATCGACCAGGCCCAGTCGCTCAACCTCTATATCGCCAATCCCTCCGGCAAGGCGCTGGATGTGCTCTATCGCAACGCCTGGAGATCCGGCCTCAAGACCACCTATTACCTGCGTTCGCGCTCGGCCACCCATGTGGAGAAATCCACCCTCAAGGGCACCGACGGCAAGCTCAACGCCGTGGCGGTGGCGCCGGTCCCCGCCTCGCCGGCACTCGTCCAGGCCCTGCCGGAAGCGCCGGCGAAACCGGTGCTGGCGCCGCCGCCGCTCGACGGCCCGGCCTGCCTCATCGACGATCCCGACTGCGAAGCCTGCCAATAGGCCCCCTCGTCCGGCGCTGCCCGCCCTCTTCTCCCCGCCGGGGAAAAGAACCGGTGCCGGCGTCGATTGTCAGACCATGCCCCTGTTCCTCTCCCCTCGGGGAGAGGGTGGATCGGCCGCAGGCCGAGACGGGAGAGGGGCAATAGCTAACTAAGGAAATCACCTCATGTCCCTGGACTGGTCCTCCGACCGCCCCCGCTCCGCCATTCCCGCCGATGCCGCCGTCTCCACCGGCCTCGGCCGGCTCGACCGCTCCGGCGGCCGCGTCTCGGTCGACGACAAGGCGATGATCAACTGCCGCGCCGACGTGAACCAGCTGCTCCCGCTCAAATACAGATGGGCCTGGGAGAAATATCTCGCCGGCTGCAACAATCACTGGATGCCCACCGAGGTCTCCATGCAGGCCGACATCGCCCTGTGGAAGTCGAAGGACGGGCTGACCGAGGAGGAGCGGCACTGCATCAAGCGCAATCTCGGCTTCTTCGCCGCCTCCGAAAGCCTCGTCGCCAACAATATCGTCCTCGCCATCTACCGCCACCTCACCAATCCCGAATGCCGGCAATATCTCTTGCGCCAGGCCTTCGAGGAGGCGGTGCATACCCACACCTTCCAATACATCGTGGAAAGCCTCGGCCTCGACGAGGGCGAATTGTTCAACATGTATCGCGAGGTGCCGTCCATCACCGACAAGGCCGCCTGGGCGCTCGACTTCACCCAGCATCTCGACGATCCCGATTTCACCACCGGCACGCCCGACACCGACCGGGCCTTCGTGCGCGACCTCGTCGCCTTCTACGTCATCTTCGAGGGCATGTGGTTCTATACCGGCTTCGCCCAGATCCTGTCGCTGGGCCGGCGCAACAAGATGGTCGGCATCGCCGAGCAGTACCAGTACATCCTGCGCGACGAGTCCATCCACCTCAATTTCGGCATCGACGTCATCAACCAGATCAAGGCGGAAAATCCCCATGTCTGGACCGGGGAGTTCCAGGAGGAGGTCCGCGACATGATCATGAGGGCCGCCGAGCTGGAGGCCGCCTATGGCCGCGATACCATGCCGCGCGGCTTCCTCGGGCTCAACGCGGCGCTGTGCGAGCAATACATGCACTTCATCGCCAACCGCCGCTGCGCCCAGCTCGGCCTCGCCCCCGTCTTCCCGGAGACGGAAAATCCCTTCCCCTGGATGAGCGAGGCCATGGATCTGAAGAAGGAGAAGAACTTCTTCGAGACCCGCGTCATCGAATATCAGAGCGGCGGCGCCCTGAGCTGGGACTGACCGGCGGGACAGGTCCCCGGGGACTCGTCCCGGGGACCTGTCCGGGGCCTCAGATGCTCGCCTTGCGGATCGCCGCCGCGCCGATGCCGAGGCCCACCGCCAGCACGGCGAGCACCACCAGCGTGCCGGCGAGCACGGCGGGCGTCAGCAGCTCGCCGGCGAACAGGGCGCGCTCGGCCTCGATCACATAGGTCAGCGGGTTGAAGCGCGAGGCGATATAGAGCCAGTCCGGCCCGGTCTCGAGCGGCAGCAGCACGCCGCCCAGCAGCATCAGCGGCAGCGCCACCGACTGGCTGACCATGTAGAACAGCGAGGTGTTGTTCTTGGCCGCGATGGCCAGCGCATAGGAGAGCGCGGCCACCCCGACCCCGAACAGGCCGAGCAGCACCAGCCCGTAGAGCATTTCCAGCGGAAACAGGCGCAGCCCGAAGGGCAGGGCGATGAGGATCATCACCACCGCCTGGAAGAACAGCGGGAACATCTCCTTGAGCGCCCGTCCCGTCAGCAGGGCGGGCCGGCTCATCGGCGTGGCCAGGAACCGCTCCAGCACGCCCGACAGCAATTCCTCGGTCAGGCTCCAGCCCACCATGGCGGTGCCGAACAGGGTCAGCATCACCATCATGCCGGGGATGAACCATTGCAGCGGCGAGGTGCCCTCGATGCCCACATCGCCCAGCAGCGGCACGAACAGCCCGATATAGAGCAGCGGCTGCACCAGCCCGAAGGCCAGCCACACCCAGCCCGAGATCAGCGGCTTCATCTCGCGGACGAACGCGGTCTTGACGTCATGGAGGAAATCCATCGGCGGGGCTCCTTCAGGCAGCGGCGGTTTCGGCTTCGCGCAGGGACCGGCCGGTGAGGCCGAGAAACACGTCGTCGAGCGTCGGCCGCCATACCGAGGCGGTGGCCACCTCGACGCCGCGCTCGTGCAGGCGGCGGATGAATTCGGGCAGCAGCGCCTCGCCCTCGCGCACGGTGACCACCACCTTGCCGTCCTCCACGGTCACGTCCCGCGCCTGGGGCAGGTTCCGGGCCAATTCGGCGGTGGCCGCCGCATCGCTGCGGCTCACCCCGACGGTGATGCGGTCGCCGGCCAGCTCGGCCTTGAGCCGGGCCGGGGTGTCGTCGGCGATCAGCCGGCCATTGTCCATGATCATCACCCGCTCGGCCATGGCGTCCGCCTCGTCGAGATAATGGGTGGTGAGGAAGATGGTCATGCCGGTCTCGCGCCGCAGCTTCAGCACGTGGTCCCACAGATTGGCGCGGCTGTGCGGGTCGAGCCCGGTGGAAGGCTCATCGAGGAACAGCAGGCGCGGGCTGTGCATCAGCCCCAGCGCCACGTCGAGCCGCCGTTTCTGCCCGCCCGACAGCGAGGTGCCGATGCGCTCCTCGAGCCCGCTCAGCTCC
>ENA-UOVV01001799-UOVV01001799.1-compost-metagenome-genome-assembly--contig:-NODE-1799-length-13935-cov-12.844020_pt1 | contig 13935 bp, 13 predicted proteins | sample MGYA00238155_ERZ761577 | MGnify/ENA primary metagenome ERZ761577 (study PRJEB28898, sample SAMN06268775) | compost metagenome | isolation source: Emeryville, CA | place: USA:Emeryville, CA | collected...
AACCCAGGACCCATACATTAAAAGTGTATTGCTCTACCAGCTGAGCTACGGAATCATTGACTCGTGTGTCAAACGTGGGTGCAAAATTAGAGGAAGAAATTTATTTGACAAACACGGTGGCAAAAAAATTGTCAAAATTGAGCGTTTTCTTGAATTTGGTTAGATCCGACATCGATTAATTCTATTTTCTGGCATTTCACCAGATCATAAAGGTGGTGTTAAACCGCTTTTGCCTCAAAGTTGCTCCGAGGAACCTAGCTTCCGTTTATACAAAACAATCTTCAATTGGGAGTTCGGTGTTTCTGGATTAAATTTACCCACAATTTAGCGTAAAGGAAAGACTGTCTTTCCTTCTGTTTCACCTATTAATTACAGACCATGTCATATCGTATAGAAAAAGACACCATGGGCGAAGTTCAAGTGCCCGAAAATGTCTATTGGGGAGCGCAAACGCAACGATCCATACAAAATTTTCCCATCGCTCAAGACATTAATAAAATGCCTATTGAGATTATCAGAGCATTTGCCTACTTGAAAAAAGCAGCTGCCCTGACCAATTTCGAAGCCGGCATCTTACCCAAAGAAAAATGTGACCTTATCGGAAGGGTATGTGACGAAATTTTAGAAGGTAAACTCGATGATCAATTCCCGCTGGTTGTGTGGCAAACTGGATCGGGTACGCAGTCTAATATGAATACCAACGAAGTCATAGCCTACAGAGCACACGTTATCAATGGCGGGAAACTGACCGACAAAGAAAAATATTTACATCCCAACGATGATGTAAATAAGTCTCAGTCGTCGAACGATACCTTTCCGACAGCGATGCACATTGCAGCGTATAAAGCGTTGGTGGAAGTAACAATTCCCGGACTAGAAAAGTTACGAAACACCTTGCATAGCAAAGCTGTGGAGTTCAAAGATGTGGTCAAGATCGGTCGTACCCATTTTATGGATGCGACACCCCTCACGCTAGGACAGGAGTTTTCGGGTTATGTATCCCAACTGGATCACGGAATCAAAGCGATCAAGAATACCTTGTCTCACCTTTCCGAATTAGCTCTGGGCGGTACCGCCGTCGGAACGGGTATCAACACCCCTCCAGGCTACGCTGAAAATGTGGCTAGACATATCGCCGAATTAACCGGACTGCCATTCATTACTGCCGAGAATAAATTCGAAGCTTTGGCTGCCCATGATGCCATTGTAGAAGCACATGGAGCCTTAAAAACTGTCGCGGTGAGTCTGATGAAAATTGGTAACGATATCCGCATGCTTGCTTCGGGTCCACGTTCAGGAATTGGTGAAATCTACATTCCCGACAACGAGCCCGGCAGTTCTATTATGCCCGGAAAGGTAAATCCCACTCAATGTGAAGCTATGACCATGGTTGCTGCTCAGGTTTTAGGTAACGACGTTGCCATTAACGTCGGCGGCGCGAATGGACATTTTGAATTGAATGTGTTTAAGCCGATGATGGCCTATAACTTCCTTCACTCCGCTCGCTTGATAGGGGATGTGGCTGTCGCATTTAACGACAAATGTGCGGTCGGAATTCGTCCGCTTTACGACAATATCCAAAAACATGTGAACAATTCACTCATGTTGGTAACCGCTCTAAATACAAAAATCGGTTATTACAAAGCGGCCGAAATTGCTCAAACTGCACATAAAAATGGTTCGACCTTGAAGGAGACCGCTATTGCCCTGGGTTATTTGACGGCAGAGGAGTTCGACGAATGGGTAAGGCCGGAAAACATGGTAGGTGAAATTAAAATTTGATCTACGTCCCTCATACGTATGGAAACCTATCATTATGAGCGTTTGCAGAAATTCACCCGGGATGTATTTCTGGCCATCGGTTGTTCAGAGAAGAATGCATCCCTAGCCTCCGAAGTGCTCATTAGCGCAGATTTAAGGGGAATCGATTCTCACGGTATTGCTCGTCTTCCTGGTTATGTCCGCTTGAAGGATCATGGTCGTCTCCACCCGAATCCGAATGTTAAGGTGGTTCATGAAACTCCGAGCACCGGTGTCATCGATGGGGACAAAGGACTAGGTTTGGTCGTCGCACCCTTTGCGATGGAAGTCGCTATGGAGAAGGCAGAAAAAGTAGGTTCCGGATGGATTTCTGTCCGGAACTCTAATCATTTTGGGATCGCTGGCTTCCATGCCATGCTGGCTCTTCAAAGAGATATGATCGGTTGGGCGATGACCAATGCAGCTCCCTTGGTGACACCTACTTTTTCACGCGAAAAGTTGCTTGGCACCAACCCTATTGCTGTAGCCATACCTGCGGGTGAGGAACCCCCTTTTGTTGCCGACTTTGCGTCTACGGCGGTTGCCTACGGGAAATTTGAAATACTGCAACGCAAAGGCCTGCCTGCTCCGGTCGGTTGGGCTCAAGACGGGGAGGGACGTCCGACGACCGATTCCAATGCCATCAAAAATGGGGGTGGATTATTGCCCTTGGGAACGGATCGGGAACACGGAAGTCACAAAGGTTATGGGCTCGGTGCTATTGTGGATATATTCTCCGGGGTGTTGTCAGGGGCAAATTATGGCCCTTGGGTACCTCCTTTTGCCACCGCAGGGTTTATGGCTATGCCTGATGCGGTAGGAACGGGGACGGGACATTTTTTAGGGGCGATGCGTATCGACGGTTTCCGACCTGCTGATGAGTTTAAGTCGCACATGGACAAATGGATCAAACGTTTTCGTGATGCGAAAGCGGTGCCAGGCGAAAAGGTACTGATCCCCGGTGACCCCGAAAGAGAGACGGAAATGATTCGAAAAGAGCAGGGGATACCCGTAATTGAACCCGTTATTGAACAATTGGAAATTCTTGCGTCTCGATTTTCGATCAAGCTCTAACATAAAGATAGTAGTATGAAAAAATTATCGCTGGATGAGCTGAACCGAATTACTGTACAGGAATTTAAGCAAGCTCCGAAACACCCCATCGTTGTTGTTCTTGACAATATTCGGAGTATGAACAACGTGGGTTCTTTTTTTAGAACGGGGGACGCATTTCGAATTGAGAAGATTTACTTGTGTGGATTTACACCTACCCCTCCTCATCGTGAAATAAGTCGAAGCGCATTAGGGGCCGAACTTGCAGTGGACTGGGAAAAGGCCGAGGACACGACTTCTGTCTTGCATTTTCTTAAGAAGAATGGCTACCAAATTATGGCTGTTGAACAGGCAGAAGGAAGTATCGAATTGGAGCGGTTTGAGTGGGATACCGATCAGCCCCTAGCTGTCATTTTTGGCAATGAAGTGACTGGAGTCGATGATAAGGTAATGGCCCTGGTCGATGGATCTCTTGAAATCAGTCAATATGGGACCAAACACTCGCTGAATGTTGCCGTCAGTGGTGGGATCGTTCTCTGGCAGCTCCTAATACAATACCAAAAAAGAACAATACCCAAGAGCTAAAATAGGAAATTCCAACTATCCTGTTTTGATTGCGTCGATTCCAAATACGTACCCAAATTAATACCACTATGGGCAAGCTAAAAAAACGACTAACCCAAGATTTGACGAATACCCTGTCTGAAAAACTAGAAGAATGGGGTGTCAAGTCTAAAAAACTCTCCAAGAAAATTGAGAAAGTTTCAAAGAAACTAGCGATTGATATCGAAGAACTTCTTGCGAAAAAAGAAAAGAAAAAGTCCAAGGAACAGGGTAGCAAGGCTAAAAAGGATAAGAAATCTAAAAAGGCCAAGCTGAAAGACAAAGACCCGGAAAAAACTCTTTCTGTAGTCGATACGGTTGAGGAAATAGAAGTAGGGGAGGAATTAAGTTCGACTTCGGAGGATGAGCCAACATCCTCATTGGCTGATCATCTCGAGCCGGAGGAAAGGGTGGGGGAAGTTGAAGAAGTAACCATACCGCAAGAGACGAGCACTCCCCAGAACGAGGTGGAGTCGACAAGCGTCGCTATCGATGAAAAGGTAGGTTTGCCGGATGAGAATCCTGTTATTGAGGAATCGATAAATGTGGAGGAGGGCCTCGCGGTGGAGACGGAACAAAACCCGGAAGAGGTCAAACCCGCTCGTAGACGAGTGTCTAAAAGGACGGCATCTTCCTCCCAAACCGCAAAAACTTCTCGAGGGCGAAAGAGGCCGGATGTGAGTTAGGAAGCCATCAATTGAAAATGGTTAAAAAAGCAAAAAAGGAACTTGAAGCAAATTCAAGTTCCTTTTTTACACTCCACAACCAACTACACCTTTCCTATTTATACCCCTTCATCAGGGACCTCTTCCTTCTTACTTTTGATCGAAATAGAAAGTGTTTCTCCACTTCCCTCATAATTAGCGATCAATACATCACCCTCTTTGATTTCTCCTTTAAGGATTTCCTCTGCGATGGGGTCTTCCAGGTATTTCTGGATGGCTCGGTTTAATGGACGAGCTCCATACTGAGGATCATATCCTTTTTCGGATAGGAAATCTTTTGCCGCTTCGGTGAGTTCGATTTCATAACCCAATCCTTTCACGCGACCAAAGAGTTTTTTGAGTGACAGATCGATGATTTCGTGCAAGTGTTTGCGTTCAAGTGAATTGAATACGATCACGTCATCAAGTCGGTTCAAGAACTCGGGTGAGAAGGCTTTTCTCAACGCATTCTGGATGGTCGATTTCATGACATCGTCCTGGCTTTCCATTTTTGATTTCGTTGCGAAACCAATACCGGCACCGAAATCCTTCAGGTCGCGCGCTCCAATGTTGGACGTCATGATTATAATGGTGTTTCTAAAGTCCACCCGGCGACCAAGACCATCGGTCAGTATACCGTCATCAAGTACTTGGAGGAGAATATTAAACACATCGGGATGTGCTTTTTCGATTTCGTCCAATAAGACAACGCTATACGGTTTACGACGTATCTTTTCAGTCAATTGACCCCCTTCTTCGTAGCCTACATAGCCCGGGGGCGCACCTACCAAGCGGGAGATGCTAAATTTCTCCATGTACTCACTCATATCGATGCGAACCAGGGCGTCTTCTTTATCGAACAGGTAGTTGGCCAGAACTTTGGCTAATTCTGTTTTCCCGACGCCTGTAGGCCCGAGGAAGATGAATGAGCCAATCGGTTTTTTGGGGTCTTTAAGACCAACCCGTGTGCGCTGAATCGCTTTAACCAGCTTTTCAATCGCAGCTTCTTGCCCTATGACCTTGCCCCTCAGGTTGTCAGCCATATATAAGAGTTTCTCGCTTTCATCGGTAGAGACGCTCGTGACCGGTATTCCCGTCATCATAGCAACTACTTCTGCTACGTTTTGTTCGGTAACGGTATAGCGTTTCTTACGGGTTTCTTCCTCCCAGGCGAGCTTAGCTTTTTCGAGCTGGTCGATCAATTTTTTCTCCCGATCTCGAAGTTGGGCAGCCTCCTCGTATTTTTGGCTTTTTACAACCTTGTTTTTTTCCTGTTTGATATTTTCGATTTGATCCTCCAGCAAAAGGATATCTTCCGGGACGGTAATATTGCTGATATGAACTCTGGCACCTACTTCATCCAACACGTCAATTGCTTTGTCGGGCAGGAATCGATCGGTGATATAACGTTCTGACAATTTCACCGCAGCCTGGATTGCTTCCGGAGTATAGTTTACATGGTGGTGTTCCTCGTACTTATCCTTGATGTTTTCCAGAATTTGGATGGTTTCTTCTACGGAAGTAGCGTCGACCATTACCATTTGGAAACGACGGGCTAACGCACCATCTTTTTCGATATACTGTCGGTATTCATCCAGGGTGGTTGCGCCTATGCATTGAATTTCACCCCGAGCCAATGCCGGTTTAAACATGTTGGAGGCATCCAGAGATCCGGAAGCACCCCCTGCTCCGACGATGGTATGAAGCTCGTCGATAAACAGGATAACGTCTTGCGATTTCTCTAATTCGTTCATCACTGCTTTCATTCGTTCCTCAAATTGGCCACGGTACTTAGTTCCGGCCACGAGCGAAGCGAGGTCGAGCGTTACCACACGTTTTCCGAAAAGCACGCGGGAGACCTTTTTCTGGATGATTCGCAAAGCCAAACCTTCAGCTATTGCTGTTTTACCAACCCCTGGCTCCCCGATAAGGATAGGATTGTTTTTCTTACGGCGGCTGAGAATTTGAGCTACGCGTTCAATTTCTTTTTCTCGCCCAACGATGGGATCGAGTTTTCCAATTTCTGCTAGTTTGGTCAGGTCACGCCCGAAATTATCCAAAACAGGGGTTCTGGATTTCTCCGTTCCCTTAGACTCTTTTCCGGGAGATCCACCAAAAAAGCTTCCTCTTGCCTCGTCATCACCGTCTTCCGTTTCTGAGCCCATGGTGGGTCTTGTGCCTGAAGACTGATATTCGAGCATCTCCTTTATCACTTCATAGGTGACATTGTATTTGTGGAGAATTTGGGTAGCGACATTGTCGGTGTCTCTCAAGATGGATAACAGCAGGTGTTCTGTACCAATCAGAGGGCTTTTGAATATCTTAGCTTCGAGGTAGGTGATTTTCAATACCTTTTCTGATTGCCGGGTAAGAGGGATACTATTAAGGTTTTTGACGTTATTAGTCGCCGCACCTTTCGTAGCCTGTTCAATGGCTAAACGGATATCCTCAGGTACCACGCCCAGCTTTTTCAGCAAAGCCATTGCGACGCCTTCTCCTTCTCTGATAATTCCCAACAGTAAATGCTCTGCTCCAATGTAATCGTGGCCGAGACGCATGGCTTCCTCCCGGCTCATGGAGATTACTTCCTTAACTCTATTTGAAAATTTAACTTCCATGGATGGAATATATTAATGTTCTCAATTTCTGTCCAAACAGCAGTGATGAATTTTCTGCGATTTGACCGTAATTATTTAACTTGCTATTACTTTCTTCCTATTACTAAACCAATATTTACGCTACTTTGTTCACTGGCTCGGTACTGGGTCCTTCACACTTTGTCGCAAAACTTCCAATGCCTCAGGACCTTTGTTAAAAAGTAAATCGACAATACTTAGATTCTCACTAAAATCATTCCCGAAAGTCTGATAATAGGGGTAAGGATGATAAAATTGGTACGTATTTACATTCTTTTTATCAGTTATGCAACTTCTGGCGTCATAAATAGGATTCGAAGGAATTTCTTCGTATGACAAATTGTAAGTTACAGTTTTCGGAAGGTTTAAAATTTTCAGACATAATGTCAGGAGCTCTGTATTTAAGTCGAATAAAAAAGGAATTTTTCGGTCCAAAATATTTTTAAAATCGGCTGCAAAAAATTCGAAATACGGAGAATTTGCATAGGCCGAGGTTAGGCATTTCCACTGTTTTTTCATCCAAGGTTGGTCGTAATCGATTTTTACGTCCCGGATGGGGGTTTTACCCTGATTTTTTTTTAGCGGTATAGTGAGGCGTTCAATTCCGTTAGCAGTTTTCACATAGCATCGGTTTCGAAAGGTTTGTTTTTGGAAATTTTCATGGCTTTCAATGCATAACGAATCTGCCAAGAGAATCAGTGTAAAATATTCTAAATTGGGTAAGTAATAAGCCGGAAGTAGAACGACGCTCTTTACCGGGGAATGCATAACTATCGTATTTATAAGTAAAGTGAGATGTCTCCTAAGCCTTCACGAATGATTTCGAAATTATCGGTGGTTGCATCAATAATCGTAGACGCGACGTTTCCACCGTAGCCTCCGTCGATCACCATATCAACCAGGTGCTCAAACTTTTCAAAAATCAGTTCTGGGTCGGTAGAATATTCAATGACTTCATCTTGGTCGCGTACGGAGGAGGTAATGATCGGATTGCCTAAATGTTTAACTAAAGACCTAGGGATATTATGATCGGGGATCCGAATGCCGACTGTTTTCTTCTTGGCATTGAGAATTTTAGGCACGTGGTTGTTACCATTTAATATAAAGGTAAACGGCCCCGGAAGTGCTTTTTTCATGAGTTTGAAACAAGCATTGCTAACTCTGCTATAATCAGCTATATGGCTCAAATCGTAACAGATAAAGGAAAAGTCATTTTTCTGCACCTTGATCCCCTTAATACGGGCAATTCGCTCCACTGCTCGAGCATTGTGAATATCGCAACCGATACCGTAAACAGTGTCGGTAGGATAGATCACCACTCCACCATTGCGAAGACAGTCTACCACCTGTAGAATTTTTCTTTCCTCCGGATTTTGAGGATTTATTTTAATCAGTTCTGCTGTCATTCGATAAACTAGGCTAACGACGTGGGTCCTTCTTCCAACGATGGGGAGACTAAATTCAGGCTTTTGGTAGGGTAAGTCCTCGTCAAATAGGTCGTTTACCCGAAGGAAAAAGGACCCTAATGATCGTTACATCAAGGACTATTTTAATGTTTTACCACACCGTTAGAAATATACAAACTATATTCGAAAAATTAGGTTATATTAGTAAGACTACACTACCCCTTAAATTGGAATAGGGTATTTCGATTAGGGGTAGTTAAGCGGTAACTTGCCCCTGGGTTGTTCCGTTGGTAGTTGTCAATATGAAGGGGATTTTCAGCCCTTAAAATTTAATGTTAAACTACAAACGTATTTGAGAAACTGCTTTATTTGCAATATTAGGACGGTGGTATTGCAAACAATTGCAAATTATCCCTAAATTCACCTATCCAAAAATTAACAACAAAGTTAGCAAATATGTCCTACACAAAGAGCGTGCTGATAGCTGAAGATAGCTCGGTCATCCAAAATCTCGCCCGGAAGATACTCGAATTCCAGCATTACGAAATTACGGCTGTAAAAAATGGGGAACAGGTATTGCATTTACTGGAAAAAGAAAATTTTGATATCATTTTGCTGGACATAAACATGCCTGTTTTGGATGGTATGGAAACAGCACGTCGGATTCGAGCATTACCCGACGAGAAAAAAGCCAAAACACCGATCGTTGCTATTACAGGAAATGCTAAGAACTATACCGACGAGGATTTTAAAGAAGCTGGATTTGACGATGCCCTCATGAAGCCCTTGAATTTCGACCGTCTGGTAGAAGTGGTTGCCCAATTGACTCAATAAGTGTCCACATGAAAGTAACATTCCTGGGCACCGGAACCTCGCAAGGGGTACCTGTTATAGGCTGTCGGTGTGAGGTGTGTACGTCCTTGGACTTCCGGGACAAACGACTCAGAACGTCCATTTGGGTAGAAGTGGATGACGTGAAACTGGTAATTGATACAGGCCCAGACTTTAGACAGCAGATGCTGCGACTAGGAGCCAGGAAATTGGATGCGGTACTGTTCACCCACTCACACAAAGATCATATAGCAGGCCTGGACGATGTCCGGGCCTTCAATTTTTTGCAAAAAAAAGATATGCCCGTATACGGCAGCAGGGAGACGCTTGCTCGTATCACGGAAGAATTTTATTATTCTTTTTCAAAGAACCCCTATCCGGGAGTACCACGTTTGACAAAAGTTGTCATTGAAAATAAACCATTCTCAATTGCTGGGATCGAGGTCGTCCCCATCAGTGTAATGCACCATAAAATGCCCGTTTATGGTTTTCGAATTGGGGATTTTACCTATGTGACGGACGCAAATTATATTTCAGAAAAAGAAAGAGCGAAAATTCGAGGTTCAAAAGTATTGGTGATAAATGCCTTGCAACGGGAAAGTCACCTTTCTCATTTTACATTACCCCAAGCCCTGGAAGTGATTAGTGATCTAGAAGTTCCTCGAGCTTATTTGACCCATATCAGCCACCGGCTAGGACGTCATGCATCGGTGGAGCTTCCACCCCACGTTTCCCTTGGCTACGACGGACTGCAAATTGAAATCAATTAAGGCTGATGCATTTGAACTATTTCTTCTTGCGTAAACTAGTCGACGCCTTACGGTCAAACATAATTGACACAAAGTTGGTAGAAGCTTTTAGTCAGGATAAAGATGAAATTGTACTGAAATTTGACCCTAGAGACGGCGATAGTTTCGTCATTCGAGCCATACTAAGAGCCGATTTTACATGTCTATACTTCCCAGATCGTTTTGAGCGAGCAAGAGCCAATTCAGTAGATCTTTTTCGGCCGCTTTACGGACTGCGTGTTTCCGAACTACGCATGTTTACCAACGAAAGAGCATTTGCTATCCTTTTTAATAATGGTGCTCGTCTACTCTTTAAAATGTTCGGTAATCGTTCCAATCTTCTGATGTATGAAGCAGGTGAGGTGTTGCCTCGTTCGGTTTTCAACAACCGCCTCAAAGCGGATCTGAATCTGGAAGAAGCTACCTTGGATCGACCTCTCGATTTTACCTTCGAACGTTTAAGAGAATTAAATGGGGATTATAGGCAACTATTTCCTACGTTTGGCAAATGGGTCAACGCCTATGTGGAAACCCAATTTAAAGCCAATTCCTCGCTCGAAGAAAAGTGGACAATTCTCGAACAGGTGATGGCGAAATTAAGTGCTGATCGTTTTTACCTAACCAAGGTCAATAACGAGCTTATTTTAAGCATGTTAGAGTTAGGGGAGGTGCAAGAGGTTTTCAGCAACCCTATTGAAGCGGTCAACAATTTTTGCCTGAATTTCCTTCGGGTAGGGCATTTACAGAAAGAAAAGGACCGTGTTGTAAAGCGTTTGCAAAAAAGGCTAAGTCAAACGGAGAACTACCTAACGGCAAGCTATGACAAGCTTGCCCGAATATCGGAATTAGGGAAGAATGAGCAATATGGTAATTTGATCATGGCTAATCTTCACCGTATCGAACCGCGGGCTGAACATATTGATGTTGAAAATTTTTACACTGGTGAATGGGTCAGGATCAAGTTGAAACCTGATTTGACGCCCGCCCGAAATGCAGAGCTTTATTTTAGGAAAGCAAAAAACGAAAAACTGGAATTGACCCACCTACAGGAGAATATTGAGGCACGAGAAGCGGAATTGGCAGAGATAAAGCAGTGGTTGGTCTCCCTGGAGGAAATTTCTACGGTTAAGGAATTACGTTCCTATATGAAACAAATAGGAATCTTACATCAGGTGACGGAAGCCGACGAACCCATTCGATTTCGCAAAGAGAACTATATGGGGTATGAGATATTCATCGGTAAAAATGCGCGACACAATGATGAACTCACATTCAAATTTGCCAAAAAAGATGATCTTTGGTTGCATGCCAAAGATGTGACGGGTTCTCACGTCATTATTCGTTCGATTCCGGGGCGTAAAACACCCTCTCAGGTAATTGAAAGAGCTGCCGAATTAGCGGCATGGAATTCAAAACGGCGGAATGATAGTCTTTGTCCTGTCACGGTGACGCCGCGGAAATTTGTTCGTAAGGCAAAGGGATTAGCACCGGGGGCGGTGAAAGTTGAGAAAGAATCGGTGGTAATGGTTGTGCCTAAAGCGTAATTATGGGTTGCCCTGGTCGATTTTAAGTGTTTTGACACGAGCGTCCAACTCTTTATAATCGGTAAATGAATCCAGCATTTTCTGGTTTTCTTCCGACAAATCCATGTCAATTTTCCAATTTGAACCGGCAGCCAACTGAATCATCATAAACTGAATTTGATTGGTAGCTATACGGGGTAGGTCACTCTGCAATGCCTTTTGCTGCATGGCTTGTTTGGCTTCGGTCAAGATGGTGGTATAATCTTCACTTTGGAAGCGGTTAAGCCAACCTTGTTCAATATCATAAAATTTATAGTCGGTATCGATGGATAGCACTTCTGGTTCGGGGAAATGTTCGACGACGATTTTTCGATTTTGTTCATCGATTCTAAACCGGACCTTACCGAAGTCATAACCCACTAATACCTTGGCTTTGGCGATGACTAATGCTTTTTTCTTGTCTTTAAACAGTTGCCATATATTTCGGTCGTGCTGGTAATTATAGATTTCGGTGAAGTAGCCTTCGGCCATGACAACTTTGAAGACTTTTTCAATCCGTTCCAATAGAACCGAGGCGTCGCGTGATGTGGTTGACGCGAGATTTTTACGGTTGAAATGGTAAATGCCCACTCCGACCAGGGCACCTACGAAAAGCATCAGAGTAGATAATAAGAAAGAGTCCATAGGTGGAGTGCTTTAGCTTACGACCCTTAAAGTTACAAGGAATTTCGTCGGATCATCTTGAAGGGGTTCTTAACCTTGATTTGCTTGCCATCTAGCAAAAGAGCAGCAGCGGTCCTTCCCATGGTTTCAAAATCGGTCGTAACCACTGTGATACCCTCCGCTAATACTTCTTTTAGGGTGGTATCGTTAAAGGAAATTAAACCGACTTGCTTACCGAGGGCCAAATCGGAAGTCCTGATCTTTTTGATAAGCTCAGCCAGATCAGTTTCTTCGACCACTATATAAGCCACTCCTTCTTTGACATTTTCGTGGAGTGCGTTGTCGATGATGCGGAAATCCTTTTTATAGCTGATGCAAAAAGATCGGAATCCATGGACAATTTCAGCGGGGTATTGACCATCCAAGGGGAAGATTAAAACGAGTTCTACGTATTTTTCCAGGAGGTCAATACCGCTTTCCAAAGCCCGGAATATATCCTTTTCGAAATCCTGGTAGATAGCGAGATAGGAGCCTTGCAATTCCGGAAGGTCGCGGTCGAGTAGGACAAGTTTGTGACTGGGAATTTTCTCCAATAGCTCTTTGACGTTGATCTTATTTAGCCCCTCATAGAAATGCGGCATGATCACGAAGTAGTTGTATTTGGAGAGATTTTCTTCAAGTATTTCCTTGAAGATCAGGGCGTTATAGTGATGAATATACAGGTCTACCACCGCTGCGTCGCCCAAGGCTTTCAAAAATGCGTAGTAAATTATTTTTTTGTAAGAGCTCATCTTATTCATGATGAGCAAGACCTTGAATTTATGGGCTGAGGGCGACTGAGCAAAGTAGCCTTTACCTCGGACCGATTTAATAATTCCCCTTTCTTTTAACTCATTATAAGCTTTTTCAACGGTATCCCGAGCCAGGTAGTTCGACTCTGACATCTCATTGATCGAGGGGAGTTGTTCATCTTGTCGGAGCATCCCACTTTTGACCGCTTGGGTAACCAAATTGATGATCTGCTTGTATTTAGGGACCGGCGAGTCAGGATCTATCGTAAAAATCATAATTGATGAATACCTACAACGGTTGAATATTCAAAGTTATAAAATAAATCTTCCTATATAGGTACAGGTCTGTTGAGGCTCTCTTCTAGGGAGATGATGGTTTCCGTACGTTGGATGCCTTTTACTTTCTGTATTTTGTCGTGCAATACCTCGCGCAGGTGGCGGGTGTCCCGGCATTGGATTCGGGCGAAAATACTGTATTGGCCGGTTGTGTAGTGGAGGTTGATTACCTCGGGGATTTGCGCAAGTTGTTCAGATACTGTTTCGTATAATGAGCTTTTGTCGAGGTAAATTCCGAGGTAGGAGGTGATGTCCCATCCTAATTTGGAGACGTCGATATCGAGTCGACTACCTCTGATTATGCCCATTTGTTTCATTTTAGAAACCCTCACATGCACCGTTCCGCCGGAGACAAATACTCTTTTCCCAATTTCTGCATAGGATAAATCGGCGTTATGCATCATAATTCGCAAAATAGCGAGATCGGTTTGATCAATTTCTAATATCTTGTCCATTACACCAATACAAGTTTGATAATTTCTAAATAATCACTCAATTTATTGAATGTTTTCTAAAATATATAAAATTTTGATAGAAATATTTTAGCGTATTGATAGTTTGTGTTATATTTGCATTGTCAACGTCGAAAAAGGATAAAACCAAAGGCAGTGACAATGATCTTTTCCATACTGTAGGGTGATGAAATTTGGTAGCCATGCCCTCCTGTCTCGGGGGTGGTGATAAGGGATAAACGCGATATAATGCCGGTACCTGGTACCGACTGGGGTTGACCACCAAACATTGTATCGAGGCTAACTGCACCGTGGGCGGTTCGAATCCCCCTCCTACAGCAATTTTTTT
>ENA-UOVV01001802-UOVV01001802.1-compost-metagenome-genome-assembly--contig:-NODE-1802-length-13920-cov-4.246448_pt1 | contig 13920 bp, 14 predicted proteins | sample MGYA00238155_ERZ761577 | MGnify/ENA primary metagenome ERZ761577 (study PRJEB28898, sample SAMN06268775) | compost metagenome | isolation source: Emeryville, CA | place: USA:Emeryville, CA | collected...
TTCAACTTCTTCTCCGTCGGAATCATTGCCAGAGCAATTCCGAAGAGTACACTGAAAACCACAATCTGGAGGACCTGGCCCTCATAAATCGACTTGGCAATATTTTCCGGGAAGGAATGCAGTACCACATCCTGCCAGGTCTGCTGTTTCACGACCGGCAGCTCTTCGTGAAAAGCTTCCGGCGGCGTGAGTCCCAGACCAGGCTCCAGCCAGTTGGCAAAAAAGAGACCAATTACGAGGGCAAAGGTGGTGACGACTTCGAAATATACCAGCGATTTCCAGCCCATCCGGCCAACCTGCTTGAGGTCGGAATGCCCCGCAATACCTGCCACAAGGGTGGCAAAAAGCAGGGGAGCGATGATGGTCTTGATCATCTGGAGGAAGATTTTCCGAAGAAAGGCCAGGTTCGTCGCGATTTCCGGGAAGTCATGACCTATTCCAATCCCGACCACCATGGAAACCAAAATCGAAGTAGTCAGGTTGCGCCTCATAAAGGCATATACCAGGAACCCGAGGATGGTAATCCACCGGAGTCCGAAAAGTAGTGTTTCTGAGATGTTTACGATTGAATAATGATCCAGTGCCGACAAAAGGGCCGTGACCGTGAACAAAATCCAGGTGGTCAGTATAACTTTACCTTTCATGCAGTAATTCGATAGTGAATTGAGGTAATAAAGGCAGTAAACATAAGTAAATAATCTAAAAAACAGGGTCTTATCCGGGTAATAACTCAGGATTTTGACTATTTAAAAATGGAAAAAGCCTACTTCGACCGTTCCGGTCTGCCAGAGTTTGGAGGTTCTTCCTTCCTGCCTGTTGCGGATGAGTAATCTTTGTGAAATAACCCGATCAGGTATTTGAAGGTTAATAGCTACCTTGTACATCAAATTGTCTTTTGTGTTTCGCTGACCCGTTACAACTTATCCTTCAGGCTATGTCAAATCTCAAAATCGAAATCAAGTGGGCCATTTACTTCTCCGTGATGACCCTGGCGTGGATGCTGCTCGAAAAACTGGTAGGCCTGCACGATCGGTACATTGACTACCACCTGTATCTGACCAACCTTTTTGCCATTCCGGCCATCTGGTTTATGGTCCTGGCTCTGAAGGATAAGAAAAAGAATTTTTATCAAGGGGAAATGAGCTACCGGCAGGGCCTCATTTCGGGGGTCATACTTTCACTTTTTATCGCACTGTTAAGTCCGCTTACGCAGTGGATTACCACCTACGTCATTACCCCCGACTACTTCCCCAACGTAATCCGAAGATCGGTAGAGCTTGGATACTACAGGACTACAGAGGAAGCAGAAGCCTACTTCAATTTCCGCAATTACGTAAAAGGCTCCGTGATGTTCTCCTTTATTTTCGGCGCGATTACCACGGCTGTGGCCATGCTGTTTCTGCAAACGAAAAAAGGGTGAGGTTGTAGCAAAAAGGCAAAACCGACTCCCCGACGGAACCCGGATTGTCGGAGCTGGTGTCCTATCAGTTTGCTGAATCCACCGAACTGTATTATTCTGATTCCTTCCGGGGGTTCCGCATGCTGGTATAAAAATATCAGGGCAATATGCCGCGGCCTCAAGTCCCGCGTCCGTCGAAGGACCAACTTATTCTCTCAGTATTTCTAACAACCCATCGCTACGTTTCCGACTTGGTGGTAATGGTGGAAGAATTTGCATTCCACCCGATAGGTTGTAGTTTTATATTCGTTTACCAGCCTGCCATTTAGTCCTTTACTCATGACCTACTATCACCAAGAACTGCTACGGATCAAAAATCACTGTTACGGCAATGAACGTCAGCTCCGGGCCGTCATAAAAACCCGGCACTTCATCGACCATAACTATGATCAGGCGATTAACCTCGACCTGCTTTCCGGCACAAATCATACCTCCAAGTACCATCTGCTCCGACTTTTCAAGCGCTATTATGGGCAGACACCCCTTCAATATCTGACCGGGAAAAGGCTGATACGGGCGAGGTATTTACTAAAGCAGGGGAGGACGGTAACCGAAACCTGTTTCGAGGTCGGATTTGAGAGCCTGGCTTCGTTCAGTCTGCTGTTCCGGAACAGGTTTGGGGTTAACCCGGCAAAATTTAAAAAAGAGCAATTTTCGATAAGCATGGGCTCAGGAGTGTGTTGAAATTTGCGTCTCTACCTGCTTGTCCCCATTTAAACCTGAAACCTAATGAAAATCAAAATTGTAAGTATACCGGTACAGAACCAGGAAAAGGCTTTAAAATTCTACACCGAAGTTCTCGGTTTCGTGAAGAAAGTTGATATACCGGTGTCGGGTGAAAACCGCTGGCTGACGGTGGTAAGCCGGGAGGAACCCGATGGCCCCGAAATTCTCCTCGAGCCGGCGCCCATCCATTTCGAGCCTGCCCAGGCCTATCAGCAGGCGCTGTTCGATGCTGGCATACCCTGTAGGCAGTTTAGTGTCGACGATCTGGAAGAGGAATACGAACGTTTACAGGCCCTGGGTGTCGAATTCAGCGTAAAGCCCACCGAAATGGGAACGGTCAAAATAGCCGTGCTGAACGACACCTGCGGAAATCACATCCAGTTGGTGCAGATGTTGTAACAGGAAGGCCAGGCTGCCTGAACGAAGGTGGGTCTGGCTTTTGAAACGCACAGACAGTAGCACTTTCGTCAGGTTATCAGCCCGGCCGTCTGAGTTTTAGAACGTAGCTCTGAAGTAGGGCACGGGGAAAAAGGGTTGCCCGTACTGATCCGTTATCGAGTTGGTTCTCGGGTTATATGTTTGTTGAAATATGTTTTTATGGGAAGTCAGGTTTTGCAGGTCCATGGCAAATTCCATGGTACTCTTGCCCATTTCCCACCGGTAAGAGATTTTAAGATCCGTACGGAAGTAAGGCGTCTGCCTTTCGGTAAAGGCACGTCTTTCGTCGTACACCGCATATCCGCGTATTTTGGAGGCCTCCGGATTGATCGGGGTGAAATAACGGCCCCCTACCAGGGTCGTGCGTAAATTGATGGCGATCACGTTGGTTTTCAACACCCGGATTTCCTTTCCGGCCAGCAGATTGATCATATAACGGGTGTTAAAGGCGGTGTTGCGCTTGATGCCGTCGCTTCCCTTGTAGTTGGAATCGAACAGGGAGGAGGTAAGCAGAAAGTAGTATCCGGCGTCGAAAAAGCGTTCCAGCGTCAGTTCAACTCCCATGTTTCGGCCCGTTCCCTCATTAACCAGGCTGTCCCGGTCAGCCGGACCGAAGGTCGCCCCTGCATTCAGCGTGGAATAGGACGACGGGTTCTGTTCCACCGGTACGTTGTAGAGGTACTGATAATAGGGTTCAATTTTCAGCTGCAGGTGTTCGGTCAGGCGGTTTTCATAGCTGAGTACGAAGTGATTGCTTTTGGTAAAGTCCAGATTCTTGTTGGTAAGTGCCCAGCCGTCGGGAGAGGGTGTACGGACAAAATAGGTGTATACATTCTGGCTCTGACTGTGCATTCCATAGCTGAACGACAGCGATTGACCGTTTCCAAACAGATACTGTACTCCCGCACGGCTTTCCGGAGCGAATTTACCGTTCAGGCTCATGTGCTGTAAGTGGATGCCGGCCGTGATAACCCAGTTGGGGGAAAACCGGTGCCGGAACTGCGCAAAGGCCTGCGACAACAGGTTATACTCACCCTTGACGTCAATCCGGATCGAGTCGATGGTACCGGCTGAGTGGATGGTGCGGTTGTACATGTCAAAATTGAGTACATCACCCGTAACGCCGGCATACAGACTGGTCTGACGACTGAACTTATGCCGCACGGTACCCGAAAAGGAATACTTCTTCGTCACAAACCGGGTATCGGCACTGGGGTATTCCTTTCGGGTATCCAGGGCGATGGAGTCGGCGGTTACCCGTTCCCGGGTGGTACTTAGTCCTCCTACCAGCCGGAGATTTGTGTTCTTTGAAAGCGTATATTCATAGGACAGTCCAAATACCTTGTTGGAATAGCGTGCGAACAGGTTTTCGTTTTCCGTACTGTACAGGTCTATCTTGCTGGTGTCAGCTTCATTTCCGAGAAATTTCACGTCACTGGCTCCCACCACTCCAAAGGCCGAGATTTTGCCTTTTTTGCCTGTGGGAACGACGATCTTGAAATTGAGATCCTGATAATCGGGGGTAGAAGTCCCTGCTCCGAATTCGAGTCCAAGCGCCTTGAACACGCCCAGGGTTGAATAGCGGTAATTGATCAGATAGGACGCTTTGGAAGAGGAAGAAAACGGACCTTCAGCGCCCAGTTCAAAACCGTTGAAACCGATTTGCCCGATCATTTCCCGTTTCTGGTTATTCCCTTCGCGGAGCCGCAGATCAAAAACCGCCGAGAGGGCGTCGCCGTACTGCGCGGGGAATGCTCCCGTCAGGAAGTCAGATTTGGCAAGCACGTTGTTGTTGAGCATACTGATGGGGCCACCGGTAGCAAAGTAGGTGCCGAAGTGATTCGGATTGGGGATGTTCAGGCCTTCCAGCTGCCAGAGCATACCGGTGGGAGAGTTTCCCCTGACCACGATATCGTTCCGGGAATCGTTGGCCGATACCACGCCGGCAAAATTTGCTGCCATTCTCGACGGATCCCCCAGAGAGCCGGCATAGCGTTTGGTGTCCTCGATATTGAACGAGCGGCCGCTGACAAAAGCCAGTTCATTATTGGTCCGTCCCTTGTCGGCCGTTCTGTCCGCTGTAACGCTGATCTCCTCCAGGTTTTGAATAGCCTCGGTCAGCGATATTTCGAGAACCACTTCCTTTCCACCCGTTACGATGATATCGTTTATCAAACGGGTTTCATATCCCATGATCGAAACCTGGACGCTCCGGCGGCCGGTTGCTACCTCTCTGATCTCGAAGTCTCCGTTTTCGTCCGTCAAAGTAGCTTTGGCGGGAAGAACACCTGAAGGCAGGACCTGTACCGAGGCGCCGGGTAGAGGCGCGCCTGAAATATCATCCTTAACGGTCCCCCTGATAGTCTGAAACATCTGCTGGCCTGATGCCAATTGGGTGGCCAGCATACAACTCAAAAGCAAAATATTTTTCATGGTTTGGTTTGAGGTTTTTCGCAAAGGTCCCCCTAACCGGAGAGTCGGGAAAGAAGGTTTCGATGAACGGCGGTATTCGGCAGTTGAAACTACCTAAATACCTGATTAACCTGCGTTGTTCTGAATGAGTGGTAAAACGGTACTTCTAAAAGGCTGAACCGCAGCGTTATTGTTCCCCTTATGACAGCTTAACGATTCCAGGTGCGTCTTGTCGATGAATAGGGACATTCGTCGATTTTCCATGGGTAGCGGTAAAAAGACCTTTCAATTTTGCAGCGGAATCGCAGGGGCTACCCGGCGCCTTTACAACGTTCATTTCATCAATCAATCAACCTTATGATTAATCCGAAATTAGCTCGGATGTCGCCCTTATCCATGGTGGTATTTGCCCTGGCCCTTCACACCCTGGGCTGTAAGGACGACAGCGAGGCAACTTCAAAAAACGGTTATGTGAACGGATGGGTACGTACCGAGGCCGGCGAGCCTCTGCGGAATGTTAGGATCATAATAGATCACAGTATTTTTTTTAACTCCAATATCACAGCCAGCACCAACGAGATGGGAGAATATAAAGTGAAGGTTCCAAACGGCAGCTGGTACGCCTTTGCACAGTACCAGATATCGGCCTATGGCGAAAACTACAAGTTCTACATGTCCCCAACCGATCCTACCGGCTTTGGCGGTGAAGGGGGCGTCCGCAATTTCACCTGGAAACTGACCGGCACGATGCCTGAACCCCTGTCGGGTTATTTTGGCGGGTTGATCACACTCGACAATCTCCCGGGGGTTTACATTCCCGTGAACGAAATAGAATTTCAGCTCAACCCCAGGAGGGCTCTTATCGATGGCTCCCAGGGCGAGTTCCTTCGCTTAAGAACCAGCGATAACTATCAGCTTCACGATGTCCCCATTGGGCAGTACACCCTGACGGCCACGTACAATGGCAAACCGGTTATGTTCCGGGAATGGAACACGAACGGCGCCTTCCGTACCAACTATGATCTGAAATTCAAGGCCCAGGTTCCCGGTCATTGCGACAACTGTGCGAAACTGGAATATTACTGGGAGCCCTAAGCGGGATTTTCGACATCATTAAACCATTTTACTCCGAACTATGACTCTTGCGATTTTCAGTTTTCTGCTTCTTATGCCCTTAGCCGATCAGGGAGTATCCGAAACTCCCTTCGGAAACAAACGGTGGGTTGTCGTCTCCTCAACCATCAGTCCTGCACTGGATGTGAACGGAGACGGCAAACCCGATTCCGATCTGATGATTCTTACGCAGGCCTGCGAGAAAGACGACAGTGAACAGTATTCCGAAGATGGTACCATCATTACCTTTCGTGGGAAACTGAAGTGTGAGGAAGATGAGGAAGACGAAGAGGAAACCGGTACCTGGTCGTACGATGCCAAAACCAAAACACTCACCGTCCATCGTTATGAAAGCCGCAGACCGGTCGTGACAAAAGTGGTAAGTATATCGCCGCAGCAAATTGAACTCTCGGGACAGCACAAGTCCGCGAAGGGTGTCCACACCATTAAAACGGTATTGAGAGCGAAGTAACTGCTTCGCTCCCTTATCGGGTAATGCTTTTGCGGATACGGCTGAGGCTGTCCTGATGTATTCCCAGCAGAGAAGCTACGTATTTCAGGGGAATGGACTGGATGAGTTCGGGCTGTTCACGAAGGATTTTCTGGTACCGATCCTCGGCAGTCATACAGACCAGGTCGATCTGGATCTGCTGGATCCATGTGAGCAGACGATCCATGATGGCCAGCTCGAGGTCATACATTTTGGTGATTTTCTCCTTTAATGCCAGCGCACTGGATCTGTCCCACACCAGAACCTCTACCTCGGTCAGGGATTCCAGGGCACAGGTGGAAATAGCCCGGTTGAACAGGTACAGAGGGGTTGAGATGAAGTCATTCCCCGATACAATGCCCAGGGTATAATCATTGTCATTGTGTATGCGGTAGAGCCTCACGATTCCGCTGTTGAGGAAATAGAGATATTCGACGGATTTGCCCTGCACCATCAGTTCGGTATAGGGAGGTAAAATCCTGTGTTCGGTGTGGCTGGCAATCACGCGCAGTTCATCGGGTGTAAACAGGACATTCCTTTGCTGCGCATAGGAACATACTTTCTGGAATACCTGAATATCAATCATTCGCTGAGTATAGTGCCTCCAGGGGCTGGAACTGTTACCGGTATACGGGTTTCAATTTTTGAACTGTTGCTAATTTCTGACATTTGTCAGATCCAGGCAAGTTACGACCGACTTAATTTCGCGGCGTCCAATATCCATATTGTGAAGTCCATGAAAAAACCAACCATTTTAATTGCTGACAAAGACGATCTGACCAGAAACCTCCTGGAACACCAACTTAACCGTCTGCCCTACACCTTCGTGCTGAAAACGTGTACCCACGGCCTGGAAGCCGAGAAAATCATCCATACCCATCAGCCTGACCTGATTTTTATGGAGGTTGAACTGCCGGGTAAAAATGCCTTTGACATCATTGAGGCAACGGAGGTAGCCCTTGCTATCGTACTGATGTCCTGGCAACAGAATTACGCCGCCCGGGCATTTGAGTACAAGGTGGCCGATTATCTCCTGAAACCGGTTGAGAGTCACCGGCTGGATGCGGTCTTTGAGCGGCTGTCGGCGCGTAATTCTTCCCTTTTTTCACAACCGGCTACCCGGTCTTTCCCCAAAAAATTCTTTGTGGAGAAAGGTGCCCGGCTGATTGGCATTCCTGTGAGTGAAATCGTGTACCTCAAGGCGGAAGGTGACTATACCCGCATTTACACCAAAGACAAGCAGTTCTACCTGAGTACGACCGGCATCGGGCAGCTCGAGGCGAGGCTGGATCCCCGCCATTTTCTGCGGGTGCACCGTTCCTACATCGTCAATATCAGCTGTATCAAAGAGCTGTACAGGGATCTGAATCGATTCTGGATATCCCTTCAAAATGAGGTGGAAATCAGCATCGGCAGAAGTTACCTGCCTGTGATCCGAAGCATGATGCTCTGAAGAAGGTTGTTGCCCAAAGCAGCTATTCGTGGGAATATTTCGGTGTATATCTAACTGTGCCAGCGGAATTCATAAAGGGTACCCCCAGATTTCCGCTGCCTGAATCGGTAAAATGCCGTGCTCATACCCTGACGGGAAAATGGTCTGAGAAAGTAGGTGATATATGATTTCCGGGTTATCGTCCGTTATTATCACTCCTATCCATTTCTTTTTGAGACCTTTCAACTAACGCAACCGAAACACCATGAGTCTTCATTCACACCTGGAAAACCTTGTCACCTACAACACCTGGGTATCCGAACAACTGGTCACCTGGCTGGAGAAATACCCGGAAGAGCTGCTGCTACAGGAGCACCCTTCCAGTTTTTCGAGCATTGCGAAATCCCTGAAACACATCAGTGACACGCAGCGTTACTGGTCGGCCATCATTCGGGAAACCGCCATCCCTGAATTTGACTATATTCCGCAGTATGTGGATGTGAAGGCGGAGATGAAGAACCTGGTTACGGAGGCCTGGCATCTGGAGGCCTATGTCAAGGAAAATCTGGCAGGTATGGGTGAGCCGGTGCTGATCGAAAGCCAATGGTTTTCCTCCAACTTTCCCAAATCGGAGTATCTCCAGCATATGCTGATTCATACGACCTATCACCGGGGGCAGATCGTGACCATAGGGCATAACGTGGGCGTGGTCAAGGCCCCCATGCTCGATTATAATTTCTGGAATGTGATGCGGCAGCAGGGCGGTCAATAACGATTGTTTTTATGAACCATCTTGCTATACTTGCGCAGCTTAACCAATTAATGCGCAGCTTAACCAATTAATAAGTATAGTCTGATGGAATCTTATATCAAAAACTGGGTTAATGGACGGAAACTCCTTTTACATTTTTTTGATCAGTATACCCCTGACCAGCTCAACAAAATTCCGGATGGATTCAACAACAACCTGATCTGGAACCTGGGGCACATCATTGCCGTGCAGCAGCTGGTGGTTTATAAGCCTTCCAATCTGGAAATGAAGATCTCAGAGAGTCTGGCGGACTTATACAGGCCGCGTACACAGCCTACCCGTGTCGTTACCGAGGAGGAAATCGCTGAACTCAGGGAGTTAATGTCATCCCTCGTTGAACCGACCGTAAGCGATCTGCGAAACGGCGCATTTACTACCTATCAGGAATGGACCACCAGTACGGGTTTCAATCTGGCCACCGTGAAAGATGCACTGGCGTTCAACACCTATCATGAAGGAATGCATTTTGGCTATATGATGAGTATTCGGAAATTTTTGTAGGAAAAAGTTGGAAAAGAATTTCTTCAGGACAATTGAACCAAGCTTTTTATGAACAGTAATGTGCAGGCAGCCTATGACCAGTGGGCAGGTCAGTATGATACCAATGAAAATAAGACGCGCGATCTGGAAAAAATTGCCCTGAGGGAATTACTTTCCGGCATTCGTTTCAACCGCTGTCTGGAAATCGGTTGCGGTACCGGCAAGAATACCGAATGGCTGGTGACCCGGGCCGAGGCCGTACTGGGCGTCGATCTGTCGCCCGAGATGCTGGCCAAAGCGAGGAGCAAGATCCGGTCGGAGCGCGCCGAATTTACGCTTGGGGATATCAATCAGCCCTGGGTGTTTGCCGAAAACCGCACCTTCGATCTGGCCACTTTCAGTCTGGTCCTCGAACATATCGAAAACCTTGAGCCGGTCTTTGAGCAACTGAGCCGCGTCGTTTCTGCGGGAGGATTTGTGTATGTGGGCGAACTTCACCCGTTCAAGCAATACCTGGGATCCAAAGCACGGTTTGAAACCGAGGAAGGACTGCAGGTCGTTACCTGTTTCAACCATCACCTGTCTGATTTTACCTTGGCAGCCGGCCGTTTCGGTTTTTCGGTGGATCGTATAGAGGAGTATTTCGATCAGGGTGACAGAACCGGTATACCTCGGATTCTGGCAATATTGTTTCGAAAAAATGACTGATTCTCTGGCGGTTACGTTGCCATAGGCGTAAGGGAATACTGTAATTTATTTCGTAATTTTCGGATATAATTGCTGAAAATAAGGCGGTTGTTATTGTTCACCATAACCGGAAGCCGAGATGAATGCAGTTTTACAACCGAAACAGGCGGACAGGCTCATTTTCCTGGGTCTTTTACTATTTTTTCTGGGACTGTTGGCGGGGCTCTTTGTGCAGATTATGGCCAATCCCCGCATGGCCTTGTCGGCGCATCTGGAGGGGGTCATGAACGGCATGTTTCTCGTCCTGCTGGGGTTAATCTGTATCGTATCCTGCTAAAGGCGAACGCCTTGAGAATAGCTTTCGGCCTGATCGTCTATGGTTCCTACGCCAATATCCTTGCCGTGCTGATGGCAGCTGCGACCGGATCGGGGAAAATGATGCCCCTGGCGGGAGGACTGGAGGGAAACCTGCCCGAGGAAGGTGTCGTTTCGTTTCTGCTCGTTACACTGGCATTGGCTATGGTGGGTGCCTTGCTGCTGGTGTTGATCGGCTTTTACCGGGGAATGCGGCGTACGGTGGGGGCGGATAGCTGAAATGGAGGGTCCGTTACGACAGATTTTGTGAAATGTAAGCCGGTTTGTATTTTTAGGTTTTGCCCGCAAACCAACCTGCTTACCTATGGAATTTACACCTCCCCTCGAAGACCGTCAGCCGTCAAGATACCATCTGGAATTTTGGGGAAAAGGCAATGAGTACTTTTCCATCATGATCGTCAACTGGTTGCTTACCCTCCTTACCGTCGGATTGTATTATCCGTGGGCCAGAGCCAAAAGACTGGAATATATTTACGGGAATATCTCCCTCGACGAACACCGTTTTCATTTCTCCGGTACCGGGAAAGAAATGTTTATCGGTTTTATCAAACTGATCGGGCTGTATCTGGCTGCGATGTTTGTCTATGCCGTGCTGCGGTATATAGGCAATTCTCCTTTACTGGCCATACTTTTTTTGTACGCCGCGATTTTTGCCTTTGTTCCCCTGGCCATTCACGGGGCTTTTCGCTATCGTATGAGCCGTCTCAGCTACAGGGGAATCCGGTTTGGTTACCGCGGTGACAGGAATACCCTGTTCCGCGAATTTCTGAAAGGTGTTCTCCTGACCATCGTAACCCTGGGAATTTATGCCCTCTGGCTGGAAATGAATGTCCGAAGGTATACGGTAAGCCATGTCCGGTACGGGGACGTAAGGTTTTCCAGTAACTGTGAGGGAACCGAATGGTTTGTCATCAATCTGAAAGGGTATTTTTTGACCATTTTCACATTCGGTATATATTCCTTCTGGTGGATGAAGGAGAGGTTTGAGTATAAGGTCCGGACGACCACGCTCTACAGGGAGGAAAAGAAAATTACGTGTTATTCCACTGCTACCGGGATGGATTTTCTGACCCTTCACCTGGTCAATTTCCTGCTGGTAATTCTGACGCTGGGCCTGGGTTTTGCCTGGGCTGAAATGAGAACCCAGAAATTTTACTGTAAGCATATCCAGCTGGTGGGGGATATCGATACCAATACGGTGGTGCAGACCGAGGAGTCGTTCACCGATGCCATGGGTGAAGATGCACTCGACTTTATGGACATAGACATTGCCTGATGATGAACCGGCAGCTGAAAGCGGTATATTTTGACGGGACCTTATCCCTGCCTCATCAGGTCGTGCTGGAGTACGGAGAGAACCTGCCTTATGTGCAGTTTACCCTGGCCGATGGCACGTACCATCAGTGGCTCCTTTCCAGCCTGCGGTTTTCGCGCTATGATCACACGGTCGAATTAAGGAATGTGAATTTACCCGATGCCGAACTGATCGTAGAAAGTGAAGAGTTTGCAGAGCGATTTTACCAGATCATGCTGGAACACAGTCGGGTGGATGTTTCTACACGTCTGACGAATCTCGGGGTCAAACAGCTTTTTATCCTCACGCTGGCACTCCTAGCAGCGATTGTCCTGGGTTATATTTATGTTCTCCCGGTCGTGTCAGAAAAGGCAGTCGATTTTCTTCCGCAGACCATCGACAACGAAATCGGGACGCTCTATGTGGAATCAGTTTCACCGACCTGGCGCGTGGACACTGCCAAAACCCGATCCCTGGAGGAGTTTGCGAAGGAACTGAACCTGAAAAACCGGAAACAGCTGCGGTTTGTGGTGGTACGGTCGGAAGTGGTAAATGCCTATGCCATACCAAACGGGCAAATTGTCGTCCATACCGCTATTCTTGACAGGATGACCCATCCGGAGGAACTGGCAGCCCTGCTGGGTCACGAAGCTGCACATATTAATCACCGTCACTCCCTGAAAATGCTGAGCCGCAGTCTGGCCGGTTATATGATTACCTCCCTGCTGCTGGGGGATCTGAGCGGAGTTGCCGCGGTGATCGCCGATAATGCCGACATGATTCAGTCGCTCAGTTATTCCCGCAAATTCGAACAGGAGGCAGACGAGGAAGGTCTGAAGATTCTGATCGAAAATCAGCTCGACCCACAGGGGATGGTGTATCTGTTTGAGATGCTGGAGAAGGAGAGCGGGCGTGCAATACCCGTGATTCTGAGTTCGCACCCGCTTACCGAACAGCGCCTGAACTATGTCCGGGACTGGATTGAAAACAGCGATTATGAAATTACCCCCAACCCACGTATAAAAGAACTGTTCGCTCAACTGAAAAATTGACGGCAGCTCCTTGACGCATGAACGAATATACGTCTGCAAGGGGTGATTATCCCGGGAATTGACCGTTCGTACAGATTTTTTGCAAACATCGCATGCGATCAGTTAAGATTGTGATCCAATCTTCTGTGAACGATTGTCTTACTAATACTAATCGTGTATGGCATGAAACGTATACTTACTTTTTCATTACTACTTCTTGCCCTTTTGCTGACAAACTTTTGTTTTGGCCAGGATGATAGTGAGGGTTGTAAGGATCATCCACTCGTCAACCGGATGCCCGGTTTCTACCTCAATGCCTGCGAGGAGAGCCACGACGTTTTTGATATAGTGACCGGTGCCGAAAAAACGGAAATCGTAGAGGGTATCGTCTCTCATTACAGGTACTATATCAAAGACGGAGAGAAAATGCCCAGTGTGCTTCAGCTGCTCCGCAACTATGAGAATGCCCTGGTGAAAAACGGAGCCGAGAAAATTTATCTCAAAGCCCGTAATGCGGGTGAAGGACCCGTCGGAGCTACCTTCCGCATGAAAGCCGGAAATGCCAACTACTGGGTTACCTTTACTTATTTCAACGGCAGCGAAACCCAGTGCGACGGCTATCACATGACCGTGGTGAAACTACAGGACCTGCCCCAGGTGCTACAGGACCCGGTTAAGGACCCGGCCGATGAAGAAAATTGTCAGGATCCGGTGGTGGTCGGTCGAATGCCCGGGTTTTCCATCATTGCGTGTGAGGAAGCCTACAATGAAGTGGATATCGTGGTGGCGCCCGAAAAGACCGAAGTAGTCGAAGGCACGGTTTTTAATTACCGGTATATCATCAAGGACGGCGCTCCCATGCCCAGCGTCTATCAGATCCTGAAGAATTATGAAAACTATCTGAAAAAGAAGGGTGCTGAAACCCTTTATATGAAACCCAAAACCGAAGAGGAAGGACCACAGGGAGCCACTTTCCGGCTCAGGAGTGGCGAAGATACATACTGGGTGGCATTGACTTACTTTAACGGTCATGCAAACCTCTGCGACGGATATCACATGACCGTCGTCCGTACCGAAGGCATGAAACAGGAGATCAGCGCCAATGAAATGTTCGAGACCATCAACGCCGGCAATGCTCTCACCCTGTACATCAACTTTAAAACGGCCAGTGC
>ENA-UOVV01001804-UOVV01001804.1-compost-metagenome-genome-assembly--contig:-NODE-1804-length-13886-cov-22.568795_pt1 | contig 13886 bp, 13 predicted proteins | sample MGYA00238155_ERZ761577 | MGnify/ENA primary metagenome ERZ761577 (study PRJEB28898, sample SAMN06268775) | compost metagenome | isolation source: Emeryville, CA | place: USA:Emeryville, CA | collected...
GCGTTCTTGGCGGAGGACGCGTTCTTCGCGGACGGGCTCTTGGCTGCACTCGACTTCTTCGCGGCGCCCGAACGGCTGCGCGTCGAGGTCGAGCCCTTCGAGCTCTCGCTCGCCTTCTTGTCCTCGTCCACGACAGGCGGGCCTGCAGGAGCAGTGGCACGACGCGGCGCTCGCTTTGGCTTGTCAGCGACCTGTTCCGGCGCCACCTGGGGCGCCTGGAAGATCACAGCGTTGGGGGAAAAAGTGTTGTCCTCGCTCACAGCGGGTACCTCTGTCGCCTCAAGCCGCCCACATCCGGCCCGGCGTCCTCGTCGGTCGTCACTCGCGGTGACGGAAGTCTGTAATCGTCGCGGCCGACCGCTTGTGCAAGGCGCCTGGCGGATGTTCTGCCGGCTGCCATCGCATTTGCGTCAGTCGCGGGGTACGCACCTATGTGGAAGGCGCTAACCTGCGCCCATTGTGGCACACGGGCGCCCGAAACGCCCGATCTGCTGTGATAGCTTCAGCAATTTCTAGGTGAGCGCACCCGCGACCCGACCCGGGACAAACCGGGACTTCTCCCTAGGACCCCACGCGTGAGGTCATAGGCCAACCGGGACCTCGGTCCTGGTGGTCGACGATGGGCTCGGTTGTAGGTTGACCGCACGACCTGAAGGAGGCCATGCCATGGAGGCGCTCGAACTTGCGCGCTGGCAGTTCGGTATCACCACCGTTTACCACTTCATCCTCGTCCCCCTTACCATTGGACTGTCGATCCTGGTGGCCATCATGCAGACCGCATGGGTGCGCACCGGGAACGAGAAGTGGCTGCGCCTTACCAAGTTCTACGGCAAATTGCTGCTCATCAACTTCGCACTCGGTGTGGCGACGGGAATTGTGCAGGAGTTCCAGTTCGGCATGAACTGGTCGGAGTACTCGCGCTACGTGGGCGACATCTTCGGCGCACCGCTCGCGATGGAGGCGCTCATCGCCTTCTTCCTCGAGTCGACCTTCCTAGGACTGTGGATCTTCGGTTGGGACCGCCTGCCCAAGAAGGTGCACCTTGCAACGGTGTGGGCCTTCGCGATCGGCTCCAACCTCTCCGCCTACTTCATCCTTGCCGCCAACTCGTGGATGCAGCATCCCGTTGGCACCGCGTACAACCCTGAGAAGGGTCGCGCTGAGATGGTGAGCATCTGGGAAGTGCTGACGAACTCGACCACGCTCGCCGCCTTCCCCCACGTCATCGCCTCCGCGTTCCTCGTCGCAGGCACGTTCGTGTCCGGCATCGCCGTGTACTGGATGGTGCGCAAGCACCGTGCCGGCGAACCCAAGGACAGCGCCGACATGTCGCTGTACCGCACGGCTTCGCGCTTTGGCGCAGTGACGATGATCATCGCGGGCATCGCGATCATCGTCTCGGGTGACGTCCAGGCCAAGCTGATGTTCGAGCAGCAGCCGATGAAGATGGCCGCCGCCGAAGGCATCATGGAGACCGAGGACGGCGCCTCGTTCTCGCTCCTCGCGATCGGCAACCTTGGTGGCAACGATCCGGGCTCGGTCAAGCACATCCTCTCGATTCCTGGCCTCACGTCCTGGCTCGCGGAGGGCGACTTCAATGCGACCGTGTACGGCGTCAACGAGCTTCAGCGCCAGTACGCAGGCACGTCCGACGCCGCGGACCCGATCGTCCCGGCCATTGAGGGCTACGAGGTGGACGGGTCGACCCGCCCCAACCTCGCGGTCACCTACTGGTCGTTCCGCCTCATGATCGGGCTTGCGGCGTTCTCCGCTGCCCTCGCGCTGACCGTGCTGTGGTTCACCCGCAAGGGCGGCTTCGTCACCCAGGGGTGGATGCGCAAGCTCGCGCTCGTGTCCCTGCCGATGCCGTACCTCGCCGCGTCCTTCGGCTGGATCTTCACCGAGATGGGTCGCCAACCATTCGTTGTCGCGCCAAACCCGTCCTTCACCGGATCGGATCCCGTCTATTTGCTCACCACGCACGGCGTCTCGACAGCGGTCGACACGTTCGAGGTGGCGACGTCGATGATCATCTTCACCGTCATCTACGCGGTGCTCGGCGTGTTCTGGTATCGGCTCATCGCTCGCTATGCCCAAGAGGGCGCGCCCATCGTCGAGGAACCAGTTGTGGCCACCGACGCCGACGCTCCGCTCTCCTTCGCGTACTAGGACGGAAAGGACCGACTCATGGATCTCGCAACGTTCTGGTTCATCCTCATCGGAGTGCTCTGGACCGGCTATCTCGTGCTCGAAGGCTTTGACTTCGGTGTCGGCATGCTCATGCCGTTTGTCGGCAAGACCGCGAAGGGCAAGCGCCTCCTGCTCAACACGATCGGCCCCGTCTGGGACGGCAACGAGGTGTGGCTGCTCACCGCCGGTGGCGCCACCTTCGCGGCCTTCCCCGAGTGGTATGCCACGTTGTTCTCCGGCTTCTACCTGCCACTTCTTCTCATCCTCATCGCGCTCATCGTGCGCGCGGTGGCAATCGAGTACCGCTCGAAGATCAATGACCAGAAGTGGCGCGACCGCTGGGATCTCGCCATCATCATCTCCGCCTGGATCCCGTCGATCCTGTGGGGCGTTGCCTTCGCCAACATCGTGCGCGGTGTGCCGATCGACGAGACCGGCACGTACACGGGCGGCTTCTTCAACCTCCTCAACCCGTTTGCGCTGCTCGGCGGTGCCGTCACCTTGGCACTGTTCCTCAGCCACGGCGCGATCTTCCTGTCGCTCAAGACGGGTGGAGACGTTCAGCAGCGTGCCGCTCGCTGGGCTCGCGGCGCTTCGGTTGCCGCTCTCCTCGTGGGCGCGGTGTGGGCGATCTGGCTCCAGCTCGCCTACTCGAACAACGCGTGGACCTGGGGCGCGCTCGTGCTCGCCGCCATCGGCCTTGCTGGCGCCGCGTTCTTCAGCTTCATTCAGCGCCACGGCTGGGCGTTCATCGCGAACGCCCTTGCCGTTGTCGGTGCTGTCACGCTGATCTTTGGCGCAATCTTCCCCAACGTCATGCCCTCCACCACGGACCCCGCCTACAGCCTCGTGGTCCACGGTGACACGGGCCTCGTTGCCGCGTCGTCCCACACGACGCTCGTGGTGATGACGTGGGTGGCTGCGATCTTCACCCCCGTGGTGCTCGCCTACCAGGCGTGGACGTACTGGGTATTCCGCCGCCGCCTCACCGAGGACCACATGCCGGAGCACAATGAACTGACGTTCGACAAGCAGTCCGCATAGGGGACCCATGAAACCCATCGACCCGCGCCTCATCGCGCGGATCGGTCCAGCCCGCCGTTACGTCATCGTGACGGCGGTGCTTGGTTTTCTGAGCGCAGCCACGCTCTTGGTCCAAGCACTGCTCGTTGCACGGATGCTGGCGCCGGTGCTGGCCCCCAGCCCGCTCACGGAGGACGGCCTCGCGTATGTGGGCTCCCTGGTGCCGATCAGCACGCGCGCCCTCAGCGTCGGCCTGCCGCTGCTTGCCGCCGTCATCGCGGTGCGCGTGGGGATCGTGTGGGTCCAGGAGCGCCTTGCGCACCGCGCGGGCACCAAGGTGATCTCGCATTTGCGCGAGGCGGTGGTGGCGCATGCGACCACGCTTGGACCGCGCTGGATCGCCTCGGGCAAGGGCGCGGAGGTCGTCACCACGGTCACCCGCGGCCTCGATGGGCTCCTGCCGTACTTTGTGCGCTACCTGCCGCAGCTGATTCTCGCGTGCACCGTCACTCCCCTCATGCTCCTTGTGGTGCTTGGAGTCGACTGGCTCTCGGCGCTCATCGTGGTGCTGACGTTGCCGCTCGTGCCGATCTTCATGGTGCTGGTGGGCCTCCTCACTTCGGCTCGCTCTGCCGCTCACATGGAAGCGATGGAACGGCTCGGAGCGCGTGTGCTCGACCTCATCGCGGGAGTGCCGACGCTGCGTGCGCTTGGTCGCGAACGCGGCCCCGTGGCGCGGGTACGGGAGCTGGGCGACGCGGCCCGCAAGGCGACGATGGGGTCTTTGCGGATTGCCTTCTTGTCGGGCCTTGTCCTCGAACTGCTCACGACGCTGTCGGTGGCGATCGTGGCCGTCACTCTTGGTTTCCGCCTCATCGACGGCAACGTGTCGATCGAGACGGCACTCGCGGTGCTCATCCTCGCTCCCGAGATCTACCTGCCGCTTCGCAACGTCGGAACACACTTCCACGCCTCGGCCGATGGCCTTGCCGCTGCGGAAGGCGCCTTTTCGGTGCTCGCTCTGCCCACGATGGTGATCGGCACACCCGGCGGCGCGCGCCCGAATCTTGCCGGCGCCACATTGCGACTCGAGGGCGTCTCGATCGCAACCCCCGATGGCGCCCGCTATGCACCAGCGAACCTGAGCGTCGAGGCGCGTCCGGGTGAGCTCACCGTTCTCCACGGCGCGAACGGTGAGGGGAAGTCGACGGTGCTGCTCGCGCTTGGGGGACTCATCGCGGTGGATGAGGGCCGTGTCATTGCGCAGACTGACGCTGGGATCACGGACGTGGCGGATGCCGACGCCGACGCCTGGGTGGGCCACATCGCGTGGGTTCCGCAGCGGCCTGAGCTGGGTCCCGCGGGACGCACCCTCAGCCTCGGGCAACGCCAACGTGTTGCTGTCGAGCGGGCGCTCACGTCGGGACGCCCGGTGCTGCTGTTCGATGAGCCGACCGCTCATCTCGATGGCGCGGCGCGCGAGGCCCTCATTGAGCGCATCGTTGATGCGGCCCGTGGCGGAGCGACGGTGGTGGCCGCCACGCACGATCCCCTCCTCATGGCAGCCGCTCACCGCAGCGTCGAGGTCTCTGCCTCCCCGGTGACGGAGGTGGCGACATGAGCGCGTCCACGGTGCCGAAGCGCACATCCGTGCCGGTGCGCGCGCTCTTGCGCGACGCTGACGTGACGATCTCTCGCATTGCGGCGTCGATCGCGTGGGGAAGCCTCGCTTTCGGCTCAGCGGTGGGGCTCGCCGCCGTTGCCGCGTGGATGATCGCGCGTGCGGCCCAGATGCCCTCCCCCGCTGATCTCGCTGTCGCGTCCGTCGCCGTGCGCTTCTTTGGCATCGGCCGCGGCTTGTTCCGCTACCTCGAACGACTCGTCAGCCACGAAACGGCCTTGCGCGGCGTCGTGTCCTTGCGTGCCCGCACGTACGAACGCGTTGCGGCCACTGGTGCCGAACGGGTGCTGTCCCTCAAACGCGGCGACGTGGTGGCCCGCATCGGTGGCGATATCGATGCGATGGGTGACGCAGTGGTGCGCTCGATGGTGCCGCTCGGTGTTGCGGCGACCATCAGCCTCACAGCGGTCATCATCACCGCGTGCCTGCTGCCGTGGGCAGGGCTTTCGCTTGGCGTCTGCCTTGTTCTCGCTGCCGTCCTGTCCGGCTTGGGCACCTGGCGCTCCACGCGCGCAGCCGCTGAGCACGGCACCGAGGCGGCAGCGCGGGTCTCGACCGCGACCCTTGAGGCAATCGACGGCGCCATCGAGCACCGGGTGTGGGGAACTGCGGCGGAAGCGACCGAGGAGCTTCGCGCCGCCAACCAAGACGCAGAAGCGGCGGCGGAGCACGCAGCGCGACCCTCGGCGTGGGCGGCGGCTGCACTCCAAGGCGCCCAGGGCCTCGCCCTCTTCGCCGGGCTCGCACTCGCCGTCCTCGCGGCACGCGATCACGGCCTCAGCCCCACGAGCGCCGCAGTCATCGCCCTCCTCCCGCTCAGCGCCTTTGAAGCCGTGTCCGCCGTGCCTGGTGCTGTCATGCAGGCCTTCCGGTCCGCAGCGGCGGCCCGCCGAGTGCTCGCGACGTCAGAAGGCGGCGCCGTGATCGCGCGCCCGGTGAGCCCAGTCGAAGGCGAGGATGCCGCACCGTGTGCCCAGGCGTCGGCCGCTTTGCGCCTTGACGGCGTCCAGGCTGCGTGGCCCGGAATGGTGCCGACCATCCCCGTCACTGCGACGGTGGAGCCGGGCGGTGCACTCGGAATCGTGGGGCGTTCTGGCATCGGCAAGACGACGCTGCTCCTCACCATCGCGGGAGCGCTGCCGCCCGCTGCGGGCACCGTCACCATCGGCGGAGACAGCGTCGCCATCCATACGCTCGGTGCGTACGTCGCTGTCACCCCGGAGGATGCCCACATCTTTGGGACGTCGATCCTCGAGAACCTGCGCGTCGCACGCGGAGACGTGACCGAGGACGAGGCGTGGGCGGCACTTGAGGCGGTCGGGCTCGGTGACTGGATGCGATCACAACCGCATGGCCTCGACACCGAGCTCGGCTCCGGTGGCCTCACCGTGTCAGGCGGCGAGCGCCGCCGACTTCTCCTTGCCCGCGCCCTGCTGAGCCCCGCTCCCATCCACCTCATCGACGAGCCCGCCGAACACCTCGATGCGGACGGGATTGACGCACTGAGGGCCGCGCTCAGCGCGATGCAAGCCAAGGGCACAAGCGTGATAGTGGTAACACATGACCTCGGAATCCTCGATGTCGTGCAGGAGGTGATTAGTCTCGATGCCACACCGTCCTCTCGGTAAGGAGCATCTGCCCATGTCGGACAAGGTCACCGAAGCGATTCTTTCGCTGAATCGCCAACTTGATCTGCCTTCCGTGCTCAACAAGATGCTCGAGGCCGCCCAGGAGGTCACCGGGGCGCCTCTCGCTGCGATCAACGTGCTCGACGATGAGGGCACCTCCGTCGAGTTCCACTACCTCGGTGTTGACGAGCATGTGATGGCGAAGATCGGCCGTGCGCCAAATGGCGTGGGCACTCTCGGGCAGATCCCCATTGACGGGGCGCTCGTCATCGACGAGCTGACCGAGCATCCCGCCTTCATCGGCCTGCCCAAGGGACACCCGCCCATGGGCTCCTTCCTTGGCTGTTCCCTCCGTGCGCGCGGCTCCGTGTTCGGCAACCTCTACCTCGCGTCGAAGGAGGGCGGCTTCACTGAGCTGGACGTGGCCGCTGTCTCCGCCCTCGCGTCGGCGGCCTCCGTGGCCATCGACAACGCCCAGCTGTTTGAGGAGTCGATCGAGCGAGAGAACTGGCTTGCTGCCTCGCAGGCGATCACGATGGCCTTCCTCGCGAACCCCGGCGACGAGGCCGTCATCGCGCGCATCGTCGCCTCCGCGCGGGAACTTTCCGACGCCGCGGCCGCCGCGCTCGTGCTGCCCGGTCTCGACGACGAATGGATCATGGAGTTCACCGACGGCGTCAACGCCGACGCCCTGCTCGGCCTCGCCTTGCCCGAGGACGGCTTCGCGATGTCGGTCATCCGCTCCGGCATGGGGACCATTGCGGACCAGCCGCCTGGCCCCACGATTCTTGAGCCCGTCAAGGACTTCGGGCCGACGCTGTACGCGCCCTTGCTTGCGGGCGCCCGCACTCTCGGCTTGCTCATGCTGTGGCGTCACAAGCAGCAGTCCCCCTTTGACGAGCATGACCTCGCCACCGCGCAGCGTTTCTCGAATCAAGCCGCGCTTGGTCTGCAGTTCGCGGAGCTGTCGCATGTGCGCAATGTGTCGACACTGCTTGAGGAGCGCGAGCGCATTGCCGACGACCTTCACGACTTCGTCTCACAAGAGCTCTTTGCCACGGCGATGCAGCTTGAGTCGATCTCGAACGAATCGCCGCCGGAGGTGCGGGAACGGCTCTTGTCCACGCTTGAGCATGTGAAGCGCGCTCAACGCGAAGTGCGCGGAGTGATGGGTCAGCTCCAAGGAGAGCGGACGTCGGAGCCGCTTGGGGAACGGGTGCGCCGTGAGCTTGTCCTCGCGCAGGATTCGCTTGGCTTTGTCCCGTCGCTCACTGTCAATGACTGGGCGGCCGCGTCAGAGGCCGTCGAGATCGACCCGACGCTGTCCGACGACATCATCGCGGTACTGCGCGAATCGCTGTCCAATACGGCGCGCCACGCGAACGCGTCGAGCGCCTCGGTGTCGATCTACATTCGCGATGGGCGCCTGGCGCTCAGCATCGAGGACGACGGCATCGGCCCGCCTCCGGAGATGTCGCGGTACTCGGGCACGTCGAACCTCGCGAACCGCGCTTTGCGCCGCCGCGGCTCCTTCAAGCTCGAGCCATGCAACCCGGACGCGAACCCGCCCGGCACCCGCGCGGTGTGGAACGTCGCCGTCGGCGCCCAGCAGTAAGGCGCAACACCGGTAGAGACGACAACAGGGGCCCCGTGTGGGGCCCCTGTACTGCCGGTATGCGTTCAGCAGGCTCGGTCCGTTACTCCGGCTCTCCTGTTCGCTCGTTCCACAGCCGCAGGCAGGAGGGTATGGATGCTAACCGCGGAACGAAGAGGCGTGCCGGCGGGTCGCCCACGCCACTACTTGAGTACGGCGCTGCAGTCCCATCTTGGACAGCACGCTCGTCACGTGATTCTTGACGGTCTTCTCAGCGATGCCGAGTTCATCACCGATCTCACGGTTCGCAAGGCCCTGGCCCACCAGCTCGACCACCCGGCGCTCCATGGGCGTGAGGCGGCTCAGCACCTCATCGTCACGGACACGGATGTGCTGGCCGTGTTCCTTGCCGGACGCCGCCAGACGCACCGCCTCGACCACTTGCTGTGAGCCAGCAGTCTTCGGCAGGAACATGTCGGCACCGGCGGTGCGGGCTGCGGATCGCGCCTCGTCATCGTCATACGACGTGAGGACAACGATGTGAGAGTCGGGCAGCGTGCGGCGCACGTGTGCGATCAACTCAAGACCGGTGCCGTCCGGCAAACGCAGATCGGACAGCACCACATCGGGACGCACCGCGTCGGCACGACGAACGGCCTGTGCAACAGTCCCGGCCTCGGCGACGACTTCAATGCCGTCGGCGCGGTCGAGGATGTCGCAGATGCCTCGGCGTACTACCTCGTGGTCATCCAGCACTAGAACCCTGACATTGCTCATGTCCCTAAGGCTAACCGCGGGTCCCGGGCTCGCGCGGGGCGAAAGTCCCGGGTCCTGCCTCTTGTTGAGCGGGCGTCGTGCTGACCTTGTGCTCAACGTCCGTGGGCCTCACGTCCGGGAGTCCTAGTCCCGGGTCACGCGCGGGCGATAGGTCTTTTGGCAGCGGTGACACCAGTGGGTGGAACGCCCGCCGACCATGGCGCGACGAATCACCGTGCCGCAGCGTGCGCATGGCTCGCCTTCACGGCCGTACGCATCGAGGCTGCGAGAGAAGTAGCCCGACTCCCCGTTGACGTTGACGTACAGCGCATCAAAGCTCGTGCCGCCTTGCGCCAGTGCAGCGGTCATCACCTCTTGCACACGCTCGATCAGGCCTCGTGCAGCCACGGCGCTCAGTGTGTGCGCCGGGCGCTGCGGATGGAACCTCGCGCGCCATAGCGCCTCATCGGCGTAGATATTGCCCACACCGCTGATGACGGTCTGATCGAGAAGCACCTGCTTGATGCCCCGGATTCCCGCTCTGAGGCGGCGTGTCGCGGCCATGAGGTCAAGGTGTGGGTCAAGGGCATCCCGGCCGATATGGGCGACGGAGACGGGCAACAGCGGCCGCGCGGTGCCTTGTCCAGCGGGCAGACCATCGGCGGTGTGCGTGAGCTCCTCCGCGTGAAGGTAGCCAAAGGTCCGCTGGTCGAGGAAGTCGAGAGTGAGGCGCTCTGACCCGCGCTCCAGAGTGAAGCGGGCCCTGCAGTGCTGGTGGCGCTCTGGCGGCTCCCCTTCGAAGACGCGGAACTGGCCCGACATCCCCAGGTGAGCGCTGAGCGAGACGGCGTCGGCAGCGTCGTCCCCTACGAGGGGAAGCCACAGGAACTTGCCCCTGCGCGCGACTTCGTCGATGCGCCCGCCGATGACAGCGTCGGCAAACTCCCCCACACCGCCGGGCGTGAGACGGACGCACGAATCCCGGAAGATCTGGACATCGGTGATGGTGGCGCCCCGTACACGTGTTTCAAGACCCGAGCGGACGACCTCGACTTCAGGCAGCTCAGGCATTGGCAGCGAGCGACGCGTGGGCCTGCTGAGCAGCTTCCTGTTCCGCGATCTTCTTCGCCGAGCCGACGCCGGTGCCACGGGCCTCGCCGCCGATCAGCACGGTCGCGGTGAAGGTGCGGGCATGGTCGGGGCCCTCTCCTGTCACATCGTAGACAGGGGCAGGCAAGCCGTGCGCCGCGCACGCCTCTTGCAGCGCCGTCTTCCAATCGAGGGCGTCTCCCGCGGTGGCGGCACGCTCCAACGACGGGCCGACGAGGTTGAGGATGACCTCTCGGGCTGCCTCGATGCCGTGGCTCAAGTAGATCGCACCGAAGAGCGCCTCGAGGCTGTCGCAGAGGATCGAGTCCTTGTCCGCGCCGCCCGTGGCCTGCTCGCCTTTGCCGAGGAGCACAAAAGCGCCCAGGCCGAGGTCGCGAGCAACGACGGCAAGGGCGCGTTGGGACACGCATGACGCGCGCATCTTGGCCAGGGCACCCTCGGGCAGTTCGGGGTGCTCCCGGTACAGCTTGTCGGTGACAACGATGCCGAGAACGGCGTCGCCGAGAAACTCGAGACGCTCGTTCGTGGGCAGGCCGCCGTTTTCGTATGCGAAAGAGCGGTGCGTGAGGGACAGCACCAACAGCTCAGGGTCAATCGCGACGCCAAGCCGCCCGGTGAGGACGGTGGCGGCGTCGTGACCCTGAGTGCTCACAGACGGAGACGAGGCTATTTAGCCCTCGTGCTCGGTGCGCACAGCCTCGGCGTACTCGCGGCCGTTGTAGGCACCGCACGAGGGGCACGCAGCGTGCGACAGGCGCTGGGCCTTGCAACGCGGGCACGTCGTCAGGTCGGCAGCAGTCGTCTTCCACTGCGAACGACGCGAGCGGGTGTTGCTGCGCGACATCTTGCGCTTGGGAACAGCCACGGCTAACTCTCTTCCTTGTTTGACAGCCCGAGGCTGTCTTTCACGTTCTCTAGAGACGACCAACGAGGGTCGAGTATCTCATGTGCATGGCCCGGCTCGTCCACGAGCCGCGCACCGCACTGGTCACACAACCCCGGACAATCCGGATCGCACAGCGGGGTGAACGGCAGGCTGGTGACCACCGCATCCCGCACGACCTCTGTGAGGTCGATGCTCTCGCCGTCGAACTCGTAGACGTCGTCCGTCTCGTCATCTTCTCCGTACGAAGCATCGGGATAGAGGAACAGCCCCTGTACTGGAACGTCCACGTCGATGACGACGGGCTCCAAACAGCGACCGCACTCCCCTTCCGCCTGCGCGGTGAAGGTGCCGCTGACCCAGATTCCGTCCGTCACCACCTCCGCCTGCACGTGCAGAGCAGCGGGAGCGCCTTCGGGAACCCCGATCACATCCGTGCCGAGCGACTCGGGGAGCGCCAGATCGTTGGAGTACTCACGATGAGTACCCGGCCGGCGCACCAGATCCCGCACCTGAAGGCGGAAAGGTGATTCGGCACCGGGAGTGTGTCTCACACGCTCCTCCATGTCCTTGCGGTCCTCGGGACCTCGGCCCGGTCGAGACCGATGGGCCAGCGCACGATTCTACGCGATTGTGAGGCGATAACTCAACCGAGCGTCGTCGGCTGCTGTGGCTCCCCTACTTCTTGTCGCGCAAGGCGGCCAGCAGAGCCTGTTCGACGCCTGGCGGGACGTAGGCGTGAATGTCGCCGCCATGGCGGGCAACGTCCCGTACGAGGGACGATGCGACGTGGGCCAGCGCCGAGTCACCGGTGATGAACACCGTCTCGATGCCGGAGATCGAACGGTTCATCAGGGCCATCGGGCGCTCGATGTCATAGTCGGCGCCGCCGCGAAGTCCCTTGACGATCGCCACGGCTCCCACAGACTCGCAGAAGTCAGCGAGCAGACCGTCGGCCGCCATCACCTCAACACCATCGACGTGGGCCATCGCGCTCTTCGCCAGTTCCACGCGCTGGTCGACCGTGAGGAGGGGCGATTTCGCGGAGTTGTGAGCGACCGCGATCACCACGCGTTCAAAGAGTTGACGTGCCCGCACTGCGATATCGACGTGACCCAGCGTGAAGGGATCGAAAGTGCCGGGAAAGACAACAGTGGCCATGCGTGGCAACCTAGCGCACTCGCTCAGCGAAATGCACGGTGGTCTCCCCGTAAACCTTTGTCTGAACGAGCTGGAGCCCCGTGGGCCATTCCGGCGCTCGCTTGCGTGACGAAACCTCGAGCACGAGCGGCGCATGCGGCGCGAGGTTCGCCGCCGCAGCCGCGACCACAGCCGCGAGCTCACCGTCCGCGATGTCGTATGGCGGGTCAAGAAAGACGAGATCCCACGTCTGCTGGGCGCGCTCGAGGTACGTCTGGACACGCTCCCGCACCACAGAGCAACGGGTTCCCGTGCCAAGTTCGCGCACGTTGGCCTCGATGACTCGCACCGCAGGGGTCGCAGACTCAACAAAGGTCGCATGGGCCGATCCCCTGCTGAGGGCCTCGAGACCCAGTGCGCCCGACCCGGCGTACAGGTCCGCGACGCGAGCGCCTCGGAGAGAATCCGCGTGATCCAGGCGAGAGAAGATCGCCTCCCGCACCCTGTCCGATGTGGGCCGTGTTCCTGACTTGGGTACAGAGAGAATGCGGCCACCGAATTCGCCCGCGATGATGCGCGTCATGGTGATCAGCGTAAATGCTTGGCTTGCGCGCTTTTTAGACGAGGACGCGGCGCTCCCAATCGAGAGCGTCGGCGTGTTGCGGCCGGCCAAGCAGATAACCCTGGCCAAACGTGCAACCCAGCTCCGTCACCGCCCGCAACTGCTCTTCTGTCTCAATGCCTTCCGCGATGGTCTCCGCCCCCACCGCCGTTGCCAGCTGCACCACCGCGGCGATCAGCGAGCGAGACGTCGCGTCAACGTCTGACGTGGCGACAAACGAACGATCGATCTTGATGACGTCGATGGGAAATTGGGCGAGGTAGGTGAGCGATGAATAGCCGGTGCCAAAGTCGTCCAGCGCCACGCTCACACCAAGAGCATGCGCACGTTCCAAGACGTGCCGGGCGCGCTCCGGGCTCGCAACAAGCACCGTCTCCGTCACTTCGATGCACCACCGGAAGTGCTTGCCAGGCGCAGTGCGCACCGCTTCCGCCAAGCAGTCGATGAACGTTTCGCTCCCCAGTTCAACCGCTGACACGTTGACATTGATGAGGAAGCGCTCGCGGCCCTGTTGCGCCCACTCGCCACCTTGGACGGCCACTTGGCGCATCACCTCTTTGCCAAGCGCGTGAATGGCGCCGGAACGTTCCGCTGCCGGGATGAACGTCGCGGGCGAACTCATCGAGGGTGCGGCGCCCTCCCACCGGCAGAGAGCCTCCGCACCAATGACCTCACCGTCATTGAGCGCGACGAGCGGTTGGAAATGAACGGAGATCCCGCCGTGACGCACTGCTGATCGCAACAACTGCGACATCCACAGGTCCCGCAGCATGATGTCGAGGGGCCGCGGTTGCTCCCGAGCAAACCATGCGGCAGCGATCCCGACGACGACAAAGAGTGCGAGGCGCACGCTCCAGGAAACGAATTCCTGGGCGTCGCCCGAGCTTCCCACGGGCACCAATAGACCACCCATGAGACCGGCCACCGTGCCGGCAAGAATGGCGCCGCGGAATCCGTACTCGACAGCGACGTACAGGATGGGGATGTAGTAGAGGTGCATCCACGTGTTGGGGGCTCCCCCCGTCACGATCACGAGCGTGGTAATCCCGATGAAGGACAAGCCGACAAGGAGCCAGTTGAGCCAATGCCTCCACGTGGATGGGGCAAAGGAGGACGTCCGCAACCTCATTGGAGGCGCGTGACGCCACCTGGGCGCGCTGCCGGACTGAGCCGGGTCCCTATTGGCTTCTGCCATACGCGCGCAACCTTCCGGGGTTGTTAGTGCGCGTCCCCACCCCGAGGCGCAAGGTCGCGCTTGG
>ENA-UOVV01001806-UOVV01001806.1-compost-metagenome-genome-assembly--contig:-NODE-1806-length-13872-cov-4.416082_pt1 | contig 13872 bp, 9 predicted proteins | sample MGYA00238155_ERZ761577 | MGnify/ENA primary metagenome ERZ761577 (study PRJEB28898, sample SAMN06268775) | compost metagenome | isolation source: Emeryville, CA | place: USA:Emeryville, CA | collected...
AACTACCATCAAATGGTGTTCGCGCTGTAGCGCGGATATAAGAATAATGATTCCAACCGCGGATTTATAAGCGGTTTTGTTGCGGGCTTTTAGGTTGTACGCAACGACAAAGGGAGTGAAGCAGGCAGAGGCCGTCTCAAAATCGGCTGCGCAAGCATTTTGAGACATCCTCCAAATACCGATATAGGGATTAACCGACAACTTACCGGGATTATATATGCGTACAAAATTATTCGAAGCCATCTCAAAAATGCCTACGCTTGGCATCTTGGCTGTCGGCAGTGCTCGGAATCCTCACGTATTACCTATACGCTCCGGTTCCTGCGCGCTGGCGGCAGCCAACCTGCCTGCGCTCGACCGATTTTTGAGACGGCTTCTCGTTCCGCTATTTTTTTGGGTAATTTCTCTCGCTGGCTGTGGTGGTGCCGGAGAGGAAACCTCCAGCAGTTCATCATCGTCGAGCAGCTCATCAAGCAGTTCCTCCAGCAGCTCCGGCACTCCTGTGGCAGATTTGGAGAAATGGAATTTCATTCTCGGCATTAACGTGGGCGGTAGCTCATTCCGGGATACGAAGGGTTTGACCTTTGAGGCGGACCAATACTTTACCGGCGGCACCGCCCAGGTGGTCACCGGTCAAATTGCCGGGACACAGCAGCAGGCGCTGTTCCAGTCTGAGCGCTGGGGTAATCTGAATTACGAAATCCCCGTTGGCTCCGGGCGCTATAAGGTCAAACTGAAATTTGTCGAAATGTTCTGGGATGCCAATGACTCTCGCGTTATCGACGTCAACGTCGAAGGCCAGATGCTGGCGCAAAACCTGGATATTCACGCGAAGGCCGGCAAACTGTCTGCGTATGAAATCGAGTCCCCGGAAATTTCCGTCAACGACGGTTCGCTGTCTATCAAAGTCACCGCGAGCAAAGACAACGGTACACTTTCCGGTATCGAAATTTACGCTGACAGGGACAACGCAATGTCGTTTTCCGACAGCACCGTCACCAGCGGCGAAGGCATTTATACCGCCTCCTGCTCGCAGTGCCACGGCCCTTCCGGCGACGGTAATGGCATATTCCCCTCGCTGATCAAATCCCAGTGCAAAACCTGTGGCTCCGCTTCTGCGCTGATCAGCAAAATTTCCATGACCATGCCAGTAGGCGGCGACCGCTGCACCGGTGACTGCGCCCGCAGCGTGGCTGGCTTTATTCTTTATGCCTTTAATGACGACGCACCGGGCACCGCAGATTGCCGTGTGAAATCCGCCCCTGTGCGCCGCCTCACCCGCTTTGAATACAACAACACCATTCTGCATTTGTTAGGCGACGATACCCGCCCCGGAAATGATCTGCCCAGTGAAGAAATCGGCAACGGCTTTGGTAATGACGCTAACTCCATGTCGGTATCCTCCTTCCTGGCGGAGCAATACAGCAAAGTGTCCGAAGGCATTGCCGAGCGCGTCGTCAATAATCAATCCCAATGGCAGAATTTGCATTCCTGCGTACAGTCGGTAACGACCAGCAATCAGCAATCCTGCGCGGATCAGATTATCGATCGCCTGTTGCCCCGCGCCTTCCGTCGCGCCGTCACCAGCACCGAAGCGCAAGCCTATAAGGATTTGCAGCGCGGCCTGATTCAGAGCGGCAGCAACTTCAAAAAATCGATTTCCGGCGTTATTGAAGCGATTCTGCAAGCACCGGATTTTCTCTACCGCGTAGAAAAAGGCGTGATGGTCGATGGCCGTCTGAAGCCGACGGATTATGAAATGGCGTCGCGTCTGTCCTATTTCTTCTGGGGCAGCATGCCGGATGATGAGCTGTTGCAAGCGGCGGCAAATGGCCAGCTGTCCACTCCTGCGCAAGTGAAAGCACAAGCGGAACGCATGCTCGCCCATGAGCGCAGCCGCAATATGATCCGCTATTTCTTCGATGCGTATCTGCCGATTTCCTCGCTCAATCACCTCGAGCGCGATCCCGCCACTTATCCGCATTTCAATGCACAGATCGGCTCGTTAATGCGTGAAGAAACTCAGACATTCCTGGAGCGCCTTATTTTTGATGGCCCCGGCGATTGGGCATCTGCGCTGACCGCGCCCTACACCTTTATGAATGAAACGCTTGCCAAGTTTTACGGCATCAGCGGCGTGTATGGCGATGCATTCCAAGAAGTGCCGATGGACACAACCAAACGTCTGGGTGTGTTGACCCACGCGGGCATTATGGCGGGCACCACGCACTCCGGTCACACCAACCCCGTGGTACGCGGCGCTTATGTCATGAAGAAATTGTTGTGTGTGAATATTCCGCTGCCCACCGGCGATATTCTCGAACAGATCAAACCACCAGATCCGAGCTCCGGTTTGACTGGGCGCGATCGTTACAGCCAGCACTCGAAAGATCCCGTGTGCAGAACCTGCCACGAAAAAATGGATCCCGTCGGTTTGGTATTCGAGAATTTCGACCCGGTCGGTCTCTACCGTACTCATGAAAATAATGTGCAGATCGATGCGAGCGGCGAACTGCCGGGAACCGGAATTCGTGTGGACAACGCGGTGGAATTGGTACAGGCCATCGCAGACGATCCGCGCACCCATCAGTGTTTTGCGTACAACTGGGCGAATTTCGCCTACGGCAAAACTATTGGTGCAAGCGAGTCCTGCGTGAAAGATCAGGTAACCACGAGTTTTACGGAAAAAGGTTACGACATTCGCACCTTGCTCGTGGACCTGACCCAAACCGATGCGTTCCTGCATTTACCTTCTGATCACCGGCAATAACGAGTTCTGGGAGCTGATATGAAAAAGAAACTCAACTTAACCCGTCGCTCGGTTTTACGTGGTGCAGGTACCATTGCCGTCGCTCTGCCCTGGCTGGAAATCATGGCGCCCACCAAGGCGTTTTCGCAGGAATACAATGTCGCCAAACGCTTTTTGACGATCTACACCCCTGGCGGCACCGTACGGGATAAATGGGCGAGCTCTGGATCGGAATTCAATTTTAATTTCGGACCGATTCTGCAGCCTCTCAATTCGCTGAAAAGCAAAATATTGATTCCCCACGGACTCGATATGAAAAGCGCTATAGGCGAACAGCACCAGGGCGGCATCATCGCGCTCTTGACCGGCACGCCGCAAAATTCCTCGCGCAATGATTATTCCGGTGGCCCCTCTATTGACCAGGTGATTGCCAACCGCATCGGTGGCGATACCAAACTGAAAAGTTTGCAAATTGCCATTCGCTGGGCCACAGGGAAATCCCACGGGTTATTGCACCCGATTAATGCGCTGAATTTCGAAGACAACGGTCGCTTTAATCCGATTCCGCCGCGACTGGATCCGCAACAAATCTGGAACGATCTGTTCGGCCAGCTGGACAACACCGATCCTGAATTACTGGCGTTATTAAATCGCCGCAAATCAGTTTTGGATTTTGTCGGTAAGCGTTATCAAACCCTGTCGCAACAACTGGGCATGGCGGACCGCTCTCGCCTGGAACAACACCTGACCAAAATTCGTGAAATCGAAAAAGCGCTGCAAAGTGAAGTAGTCAGCGGTGGCGCCTGCGTTAAACCGACGCGGGTGGACACCTCGGATTACAATCCCAAATCCGGCTTGAACTCCTCGGATAACGGCAGCGTAAAAGACAACCGCACCGACGCTGCCATTCCCAAAGTCGGCAAGTTGATGATGGATATGATTGTGATGGCGATGGCTTGCGATATTACTCGCGTCGCGTCACTGCAATGGACGGATACGGAAGCTAAACACACTTTCCCCTGGTTGAATTTGTCCGACCACCACCACTACTACCAGCACGACGGCGGCTTCCGCCCGAATGAATGCCAAAAAATCTACACCTGGTACGCGGAACAACACGCCTACATGTTGCAGAGAATGGCGGAAGTGGATATGGGAGGCCAAAGCCTGCTGGATGAAAGCGTGGTATTTATTGGTTCAGAATTATCGGATCCACCCACTCACGATAAGAAAAACATGCCGTTCCTGCTGGCAGGAAACGGCGGTGGGTTGCGCACGGGGCGCATGCTGAATTTCAACGGTCGCAGCCACAACGACCTGCTCAGCGCAATCAACAATTTGTTCGGCGCCAATAGCAATGCCTTTGGCGACCGCAACTTCACCAGTGGAGCTATCACCAATCTAACTTGACGTTGGCGACACTGTAATTTTTAACCGCGAAATTTCCGCGCGCCGCTAAAAAGGCGCGCAAGGACTCGCTATGCCTAAAAAAATGTGTTTTCTCCTTTTTGCTCTCACTTTGAGTGCGTGTGGTGGCGACTCGGGAAATAATTCCTCGGGTTCGGGGGCAAGCTCCAGTTCGAGCTCGAGCTCATCAAGCTCATCCTCAAGTGGTGCGCAGCTGAGTGCATCGGAAGATGCCTTCGGCAAAACTCTGTATCCACTGCTGCGGGAAAATTGTGCGATCTGCCATTTTTCCGGAACCTTTGTGCGCTATCCCGACAATCAACCGGTGCCGGCCCACGCGGATAAATCCATAGGCGTCGCCCACACGGCGATCACACCATTTGTGGATTTAGCCATGCCGGATTTTTCCCGCTTGGTCGAGCGCATGAGTGTCGATCGCCATAATTGTGGCAGCGCCGGAGAGTGCGACAAGCTCGCCGGAGAATTTATTAAAGCGTTAGATGACTGGGACACGATTTTAAATGGCGGCGCTGTTGCCGGCCCCAGTTGTGACCCAAGCTTCCCTCAGGATCTTATCCTGCTGTCCGATCTGCCCTACGTAAAATCCATACAAAGCCTGCTCGGCGATTGGGTATTCGAGCAAAAAGACACTCCAGATCCAGCGACCAAATTGTTTACGCAAAAAAGCACTGTCGCCAATACCTCGCTGATCAATACCCGTCTCGATTTGGCCAGTTACGCAGTGGATAATTTCCAACGCCGCGCAGCGCAATTGTCCGGCTGTCTCACCGCTGATCGCACTTGTGCGCGCACCTTTATCGAAAAAACCGCACGTCGCGCGTTTAAGCGTCCGCTTGTAAATGACGAAGTCAACGATTTGATGCAGGTGTTCGATTCCGGCGCGACAGTGTCATTTACTTACGGTTTGCGTCTGGCGGCACAGGCGATTTTGCTGTCGCCCTCCTTCAATCATCGCACCGAATACGGTCGTTTAAATTCCGAAGGCTTATACGAATTAACGCCCCACGAATTCGCCAGCACTTTGTCTTATATGCTGACGGATTCGCTGCCCGATGAAACTCTGGCCGCTGCGGCAGATTCCGGCGCCTTAAGCGATCCCGCCGAGCGCGAGCGTCAAGTAGCGCGTATGCTCACCCAGGAATCCACCCGCGCCAGCATGGAATACACCCTGTTATCCGCATGGAATTTCGGCAATCTATTTGGCAAAGCCAAAGACCCCGCCATGTTTCCGCAATATTCCGCCAACTTGGCCGCGCAAATGTACGAGGAGACGCGGTTGTTTCTGCGCAAATATTTGTGGTCTGGCAGCGTTAATCAGGTACTCACCGGACGCACCACATTTGTTAACGGCGCGCTCGCGGATCTCTACGGCATTCCGTTCACTGGCAGTGACCGCAATCAATTTGTGGAAACTCAATTGAGCGACGACCGCCGCGCAGGGCTATTGACGCAAGCGAGTTTTCTCACCGCTTATTCGCGCACGGACGAAACCTCCGTAGTAGCGCGCGGCTTATTCGTCAACGGCCCGCTGTTATGTCTGCCGAAGGTACCGCCACCGCCGCTGGATGTGATTTCCGAAGTGGAGGAACAATTGAGTTCCGGCGCCAGCGAATTGGAATTAGCGCAATACCGAGCGCGCACCAATCCCTGCAAAAACTGCCACAGCCAATTCGACGCATACGGGCTGATGTTCGAGCAGTACGACGCTATTGGCCAACACCGGTTTTATGACAGTCACGGTCAAAGCATCGACTCCTTTGCCGATCTCACCAATATGGCGTCCTTCGACAGTGTGGTGAGCGGGCCGGTGGAATTCGCCGAAATGCTCGCCGGGCGCGACGAATTTATCAACTGCGTGACGCGGCATTTATTCGCCTACGGCACCGGCAATGACGGTGTGCAAAGCAGTCAATGCGAAGTGACCAATATCACCAAAAATTTAAATCAGAACAGTTCGTTCAGCGACATTATCCGCGGCGTGGTGACCTCACCTGCGCTCTCCACCCGGGTTGCGGAGGCAGCACAATGACAATGCATTCTTTAAACAGACGTAAATTTCTTTACGGTATCGGCGGCGCCGTTGGCTTATCCACTTGGTTGGGCCGCGCCATTGCCCAGGAACAGGGAATGGTAAATCCGCGCCGCCTGGTTATTTTGCAGCGTCCCGTCGGCACGATTTATCAACACTGGTGGCCGCAGGGGTCGGGAACGAATTTGTCGAATTATCAATTCCCGCGCATTCTCGCTCCGCTGAATGAATTCAAACAGGAGATGGTGGTGTTTCGCGGTTTGGGCCTGCCTCATGGAGGTTCCGCCGGCGGCGGTCACGAACGCGGTACCGTGTTGGCGGTCACCGGGCGGCGCTGCCCGTCACTGTATCCCGGCAACGGCGGCGATGATCCCTATGCGGAAGGACCCAGCGTCGATCAACTATTGTTGAACGGCTCCAGTTATTTGCGTGCAGCGCCTGTGCAATCCATTCAAGTGTCCTGTGACCAGCGCGCAGATACGCCGGGAGAAGTATCACCGCGGCATTTATCCTATTCCGGCCCCCGCGCGCCTATGCGCCCCTATTATCAACCGCTGCAAACCTATGAGCGTATTTTCGGCACACTGATGCCCGGCGGCGGTGACGATAGTTTGCGCCGCGCCCACGCCGATAAAAAAAGCGTGCTCGATTTTGCAATAAAAGATTTAGCGCGCATGCGTAGTGTGGCGCCGTCGTCGCAATGGGAAAAACTCGACGCCTATGAAGACGCGGTGCGTGAATTGGAAAAGGAATTGACCAACGATCCGACGGACCCAGTGTTTTGTGGTATGCCCAATCAACCGGAAAATATTCAGGTGAATACCCGCGTCGATCCCTACGACGGTGCCAACGTCGCGACAGAGCGCGACGACCTCAAACACCGCCGCATCGGCGAATTGCATTGGGCCACCATTCGCGCGGCTTTTAAATGCGATCTCACCCGCACAGTGACCTTTCAATGGTCGCCCGGCACCAATCACGTGAGTTTCGCCGATATGTGGCCGCCGAGCCCGTCCACATTTAAAGTGCATCACACCACCAGTCACAAACCCTCCACCGCGGATGTAGTGGAATTCCTCGCCCGCGTGGAGGTGTGGTATTCCCAACGCCTCGCCGAATTTTTAACTTCGCTGAAGGAAACCACCGACATCACCGGCAAACCGATTTTTGATAATACGGTGCTCGCCTATATCACCGAAGTCGGCCAAGCCAACCACAGTTGGGACAATATGCCCTGGCTGTTATTTGGCGGTAAGGATACGGGAATTCGCGGCAATCAAATGTGGACTCACGGTGGCGGCCGCCCCTCTTCCGCAACGTCCAACAATATGCGCTCGACCAACGATTATTGGATGGCATTGGGGCGTCCCTTCGGCGTGAATAATTTTGTTCTCGGTAATGACAACACGATGTACTCGGGTGCAATTTCGGGAATTTTCAGCTAGACGGGACTGATACCATGACTTCAGCAAAAGAATTTTCCATTGGAATTGGCGCGGTCATTATCAGCGGTTTGATATTGGTCGGTTGCGGTGGTTCTACCAGCGACGGTAATACCAGCAGTTCGTCATCCAGCAGCAGTGCGAGTTCGTCCACCTCGTCGAGCTCGACGAGTTCCTCCAGCTCGTCCAGCTCGTCTTCCAGTTCCGGAATGGCAGCGCGGGAATTGAGTTTGGTTTACGCCATTAATGCGGGTTCAAACACAGCAACGACCATGGCAGGTGTCACATATCAGCCCGATAATTTTTATACCGGTGGCTCCTTGAACTCCACCTCGGACACCATCGGCGGCACTGTGGATGACGCGGTGTATCAGACCGAGCGCTACGGCAATACCACTTATGAAATTCCTGTTACCAACGGAATTTATACGGTGGCATTGCATATGGTGGAGTTGTTTCACCAAACCGCTGGCGCCCGTTCATTTTCCGTCGCTGTCGAAGGCAATCGGGTATTAACGAATATCGATCTGTATCGCCTAGCCGGCCACGATACCGCGTTTGAATATATTGTGCGTGACGTTGATGTACGCGATGGCCAGCTGACCATTGCACTCACCACCGGGGTGGACAACGCCACGATCAGCGGCATCGCCATTTATTCCGACTCCGGCGGTCGCCTTGCGCAATAACCATGGCGAATTTTGTAGTAATGACAGCGGTAGATGTATGAGCTGGACAACAATTAAAAAATGGGTTTTCTGGATAATTCTTATTCCCTTGCTGCAGGCTTGCGGCGGCAAACCGGAAAATCCGCAAACCAGCGATCTCTGCTCGTCGCCTCCCGATATTGCGTTAGTGGATATCCAGAGCGTGGTGGACTGGATAAACGCCATGGAAAAGCCGCTGACGTTGCCGTGTTTTATTCAAAGCCTGCCGCGTCCTCTTAGAATCCAGCCGGCCTACAGCGAGTTTAGTGCGCAGCCGTCACCCAACGCAGGCAGCCCGCGAATCTTTTTCTTTTTTGATCGTTTAATCCTCACGGTTGCGGTGGACCAGGATTTTGCTGAAATGCCCTATCCGCTGCTGGAAATGAGTTATCTGGTGGACGAACCGAATTTAATCACCACCAAAGCGGAGCTGAAATTTCCCATTGTAGAAACACTCTCCGCTGGTTCGCCTTACCTGGATCTGTCCTTCAACGAGCGCATCAGCCAGTGCTCTTTTTGTCACCCGAGGGAATCCATCCGCGAAACTATTGAAGACCAACCGGTTTATCAATCCACCATGCTGAGGCCGGCCAGGCCGCAACCGGTGGAGCGCTTATATCAGGAAAATATCGCCTGCGAGGCCAGCCGCGAACCACATCGCTGCGCCATGCTAGCGAGTATTGTCGATCACGGCGAACTGGTGCCATTTCAATTTCCCGCCGGTGCGCCGACGATTTTTGATAATTGAGCACCGTCGCCATGTCCGTGCGTCAGGAAATCAAACAGCAAAAAAATGCCAACAAAGCGTCGCTGAAATATTTCCATTATTTTGAAGATCACCGCCGCCGGCAGACCGATTTTATTCTGGCCAACAATCCACACGGCGGGCGCATCTGCATCCTCGGTGCGGGCAATTGTTTTGATGTGGATTTAACGCGGCTCTGTGAAGTATTTACGGAAGTTCATCTGGTGGATATCGACCGGGACGCGCTGGACGGAGCTAAAAAACGCCTCAACGTATCTCAGGCTAAAAAAGTGTTTTTGCACGCGGCAGTGGATATCTCCGGTGCAAATAAAATTCTGGAAGACTGGCGCGATCTCAAAGTCACCCCGGAAGCGCTGCTGGAATTTCCCGCCCTCGCCAGCCGGGAAATCACCGCGCGTTTGCCTGCGGATTTCGACTGCGTGGTGTCCTCCTGCGTAATCAGCCAGATTTTATTCACCTGCACTCGGGTTTTGGGTGAGCAGCATCCTTTATTGCAGGCGTGTTTGATAACTCTGCTGGTGACCCATCTGCGCCTGCTGACTGCCCTGACTAAACCCTCGGGCCGGGCGCTTTGGATAACGGATGTCACCTCCCAGGAGCTTGCGCCACTGCAACGGCAGATCACCTCCGACGAAGACGGCGCTGCGTGGTTGCACGCCCTCGCCGCCAGCAACCGTATCTTTACGTTTCTCGATCCCGAATTGATCGCCGACCTGGCACAACAGGACCCACATATTGCCTCCGCAGCGGCCATCGCCGGTCCGCTCAAAATCTGGTTATGGCAAAACGGCCCGCAGCGAAAGTTCCTGGTATATGCCCTGATTTTTGCCCGGCGTAATGGTCATGACGACTCTGCATAAAAACGCTGAAATCCATTCCAAACCCGGAGATTTCGCCAAATCTGTGGCCTGAATCTTAGATTTTTCCTACCCGTTCCTTACAATCCTTTCATGTGATGATAGGCTGATTTTCTCACTATAAGATCCACAGCCGTTCTCATAACACTCGCCAGCGAAAGACGAGACAGGGCAACAACAACACGCGAAAAAGCGGGGTGAGCTATGCCTTACACAGCGCGACTAAAGTCACACGCGCAACAGATGCTGTATCGGCGTAACCAGCGGACAGCTTTTACACAATCCCTCGGAATCTCTTCCAGATTCCGGCATTTGCATGCGGGGCAAATCCAATGAATCAAGGCAATCTTTTTGTGCGTCTGGCGGGGCTCAGCCTTTTGTCCAGTGCATTGCTGGCGGGATGCGGTGGCGGTGAGCCTCAGCCCAACCCTGGCAATAATTCCAGCAGTTCCTCTTCGAGTTCGAGCAGCTCTTCGAGCAGTTCCTCTTCGTCCAACAGCTCATCTTCGAGCAGCAGTTCCTCTTCTTCCAGCAGCTCGTCGAGCAGTTCCTCATCCAGCAGCTCATCAGGCTCTGGTATTCCGGCCGGTTCCACCCTGGTCTACGCCGTTAATGCCGGCGGCGCTGCGGTAACCGCAGGCGGTGTGCAATATCAGGCGGATCGTTTTGCCTCTGGTGGCACCCCTAACAGCACCACCGACCCGATCGCCAACACTACCGCCGATGAGCTCTATCAGAGCGAGCGTTACGGCAGCTACAAATACGAAATTCCGGTTACCAACTCCACGTACAGCGTGCAACTCCGCTTCGTCGAGATGTACCAAACTGCCGCAGGCAATCGTCTGTTCAGCGTGACGGTGGAAGGTCAGCCGGTGTTTACCGATCTGGACCTGTTCTCTGAAGCCGGTCACGACACCGCCTATGACCTCGTCGTACCGGGTGTAATGGTGGCGGACGAAAGCCTCACCATCGAACTCTCCGCCAGCATCGATAACGCCACCCTGAGTGCGTTTGAGATCTACTCCAATGCCGGCGGAAAATTTGTAGAGCCGCCAGAACCCGAACCGGGCGCTGTCGACCCCAGCGCTGGCTGCGGTACCGCGCGCTCTTTGCAGAACGGTCGCATCAACCTCAGTGTGAACGGCACCAACCGCTCCTACATCCTGCGTGTGCCGGACAACTACAACAACAACAATCCCTATCGCCTGGTCATCGCCTACCACTGGCTGAGCGGTAACGCCAACCAGGTGGCATCCGGCGGCAACGGCGGTTCCACAGAAGAGCCTTTCTACGGCTTGTGGCCGCTGGCTAATAACTCCACCATCTTCGTCGCGCCGGAAGGTATTGATGCCGGCTGGGCGAACACCGGTGGTCGCGACCTGGCCTTTACCGACGCCATTTTGAATCAGATTCAGACCGGCTTCTGTATCGACAAGTCCCGCATTTTCGCCACCGGCTTCAGCTACGGCGCCGCTATGTCCAACGCGGTTGGCTGCGCCCGCGCCAATGTATTCCGCGGTATCGCTCTCTATGCCGGTGCGCTGTTGAGCGGCTGTGAAGGCGGCACTCAACCGATCGCCTACTTCGGCGCTCACGGTACCCAAGACGATGTCTTACGCTTTTCTCAGGGAGTCTCTATCCGCGATCGTATCGCCCGCAATAACGGCTGCAGCGCTACCAATGCGCCGGAGCCGGCACGCGGCAGCGGCATGCACATCTGTACATCCTTCACAGGCTGCCGCGAAGGCTACCCCGTGCGCTGGTGCGCCCATGATGGTGGACATAACCCGACGGAAAAAGACCGCGGACAATCCAAGTCCTGGGTACCGGGAGAAGCTTGGGAATTTATCAGTCAGTTTTGAGGACGTTTCCTTACGCTGAGGGCACCTTCGGGTGCCCTTTTTTTGCATCCAAAAACAGGAGAGGTGCGCGGAGCTTTTTCTTATTTGCGCGCAAACACTCTGTCGAGAAATTTGATCATGTCTTTCAGCGTGGGCACGGCGAGGTCGGCGAAACAACCGTTGGTGTAGTCGTTGCAGCCGCTGTCGAGAAATCCGTGGCCGAGTTTGGGGTAAATTTTCAGTTCCGCCGGTTGACCCGCTTTTTTTAGACGCTTGACGTAATCTTTCGCCAACGCCGGAGTAGTCAGACCGTCTTCGCTGCCGACATGAACAAATTGCGGTGGCAATTTATAGTCCTTCGCACGGGGGATATGCAGAACAGGCGACGCCGCTTGATAAAAATCCGGGCGCGCCGCAAACGTAATTCCGTCGCCAAAAACACCGCGGGGTTTTGCCTTGGCCCAGCCCCAAAACGGATTTTGTTCCGATTCAAATCCACCTTGCGCCATACCCGTGAGATCGAAAGCGGTGTAACTCAAAATTACCGCCTGCACGCGCAAGCCATCATTAGCGGCCACCTGCTCTGCCGTTTTGCCATTGGGCAAATAGCTGGGATTAAAACCGAGACTGGCACCGGCGAAACTGTCACTCTCCAAATTTTTCCCAGCGAGCATCACCATGCTGGCGAGATGACCGCCGGCACTGTCTCCCGTAATGGCAATTTTTCCGGGATCGCCGTTGTAGTGGTGGATATGGTCTTTCACCCACAACACAGCGCCCATGGCGTCTTCGATAATTTTATTAAGGGCGACCGTATTATTCTGATCCGCCAATAAACGGTAATTGACGTTCACCACGACGTACTGCCCCTCAGCCGCCATATAGCGCGCCATATCGTCCATGATGCTTTTGGAATTCAGCAGCCAGCCGCCGCCATGATAAATAATCAACACCGGATAGGATTTCTGCCCCGCCTCCGGCACGTGAATATCCGCCGTCAACGTAAAACCATCCGGCTTGGCCCAGACCACATCCAGATGCGATTTAATCGGCACCGCCGCATTGGCAGTCGCAGCGAATAGAAAAATAACGCAACAAACAAAAAGACGAACGCTCGGCATGGCTGCTCCAAAAAACAATGGAAGAGTGGGTTCTGGATTTATTTCTAGACTGCTGAAGTTTAGCTGGAGGGAGCAGTTTATACCGAGGGGGAGTAAACGGCGGGCATAAAAAAAGCCGCCTTGCGGCGGCTCTAAACGGAGAATGTTTTTTATTGCGCGGTCAACAAGCCGAGTCGGTACGGACGGGCGTTATAGGAACCGGAGTATCCACTCAGGTTTACACCCTGATACAAGAACTTCATGTTGCATGCATCGATTTCCATTTTCTCGTCGTAACCGTCGCGAATCATTTCGCCGTGGCTGATTTGCTGTGTCCACTGACCACCCGGGAAAGTGGTGTTGTTCAGACCGGCAAACGGATCGCTTTCTGAAGTTTTATGCGCTACCCATGGGCCGTCGAGACTGGTGGAGGTCCAAGAGCGGTACAAACGTCGCCCTTCGGAAGCGCCCCAACCTTCAACTTGCAGCAGGTATTTATCGGTGCCTTTGATTTTGTAGACGTTGCCCGCCTCAAACAAAATGCTCTGGCCACCGGCGCCGGCCACATTGGCAACCTTCACTTGGTTGACATCGAATTTCGGGAAATTCGCAATGGTGGTGCTCACGTAATACATCTTGCCGTCGTCTTTAAAGAAATAGAGATAGCAGTGGGTATCGTTACAAATCACCCAATAATCCAAAGCGCCGCCGTAGTTGTCGTTACCCGGCCACAATGTGGTGGGCGCTGACCAGCTGCTGGGGTTTTCGATATTGGTGCTGGTGGTGTATTTCGCCGGCCACTGGGTAAAGATGTACCAGCGGTTTTGCGGACGGAAATAAAACACCTGCGGAGCAACGGTGGAGCTGCCGCCCGGTGAAAATGCCTGATAGCTTCCAGCGGATGCCTGGTTGAAGTCAGTGAAGCTGGTGTACATGGAGCGGTAGCTGCCCTG
>ENA-UOVV01001811-UOVV01001811.1-compost-metagenome-genome-assembly--contig:-NODE-1811-length-13826-cov-14.322344_pt1 | contig 13826 bp, 12 predicted proteins | sample MGYA00238155_ERZ761577 | MGnify/ENA primary metagenome ERZ761577 (study PRJEB28898, sample SAMN06268775) | compost metagenome | isolation source: Emeryville, CA | place: USA:Emeryville, CA | collected...
GCGCTGCCCGCCTGAGGGCCGAGGAAGAGCACGAGCCCCGTGGCCAGAGGCTCACGGGGCTCGGTGCGAAGAGTGGGTGGTGCGGTCTCAGCCGACGGGCGAGAGGACCTCGCGGACATCGCTCCACGTGTGGCCGGCCAGCTCGGAGAGCTCGCTCGGCACGGTGTCGGGGATGTGCAGGCCCTCGGCGACGGCGACGCGGTCGCTCACCTCGCGCAGGACGACGGCCATCGGCAGGTCGAGCGCACCGCAGATCGAGGCGAGCAGCTCGGAAGAAGCTTCCTTCTGGCCCCGCTCGACCTCGGAGAGGTAGCCGAGGGACACCTGGGCAGCCGACGACACCTCACGAAGCGTGCGTCCCTGGCGCTGACGGGCTCCACGGAGCACGTCCCCGATCTCACGACGGAGAAGAATCATCGCCTTACCCCCCTTCCCTGGCTCGACGGGCGTAGTCCTACGGTACCCCGCACGACCGACAGGCCACGATTGTGCGCCGTCAAAGGTCCTGTTTGCCATCACATTTCACCCAACGAGCGCAAGGCTTCCGTTGTTCCCACGCTAGGCGGGGTCCGAGAGCTCCGCGAGCGCAAGGTCGAGCGCGCCGTCGCGCGCGCCCGCGCGGATCTCGGCGCGGTCCCCTTCGAGCCAGAGCTCGAGCGAGCGGGAGCGCCCGCCGAGGGCGACCGCCACGAACACCGTCCCCGGCGCGAAGCCGTCCTGCGGGTCAGGTCCCGCGACGCCCGTCGTCGCGATCCCGACCTCGGCCCTGAGAAGCCTCGCGACGCCGGAGGCCATCTGCCGGGCGACGAGGGGGTCGACGGCACCCTGGGCCGCGAGCAGCGCACGGTCCACGCCGAGCACCTCCGCCTTGACCTCGGTCGCGTAGGCGACGACCGCGCCGCGCAGCACGCGCGAGGCGCCCGGCACCTCGACGAGGGTGCTCGAGACGAGCCCGCCCGTGAGCGACTCCGCGACGGCGAGCGAGAGCCCGCGAGCCGCGAGGGTCTCGAGGAGCCGCTCGGCCCGGCTCATGCCGCCCGAGCCTCACGCTTCGCGCGCAGCCCGCCCAGCAGGTAGTCGAGGCCCGTGACGAGGGTGATGGCCACGGCGAGCCACATCATCACGACGGCCACCGTCTCGACCGCCGAGGGCAGGTGCGAGAGCGGCAAGAGCCACAGCCCGATCGCCACGGACTGGACCACGGTCTTCGCCTTGCCGCCACGCGAGGCCGGCACGACCTGCGAGCGCAGCAGCGCGAAGCGCCACAAGGTGATCCCGAGCTCGCGCGCGAGGATCACCACGGTCATCCACCACGCGACGCGGTCCTGGGCGGAGAGCAGCACGAGGGCCGTGCCGATGAGCAGCTTGTCGGCGAGCGGGTCGAGGATCACCCCGAGGGAGGTGATCTGGCCTCGAGAGCGCGCGAGGTAGCCGTCGAGGCGGTCGGAGAGCGCAGCGAGCACGAAGAGGCCGGTCGCGAGGAGACGCCAGCCCACCGCGTCGTCAGCAGCCGAGGCGAGGGCCCAGCCGAATACGGGGACGAGGGCGATGCGCACGGCCGTGACGACGTTCGCCGGGGTCCACGTCGAGCTCGATGCCACGGCGTCAGCCTAGTTGGAGCCGAGCACGGCCCGGACCGGGGCACGACGGCGAGCGTCTATCGTTCCTGTGTGGCCAAGCACGCTCGCTCCGCTCCGCGGACCCCTGTCCTCGGAAGGGCGCTCGCCGTCGCGGCCGTCGTCCTCGCCACTGCCGGAGCCGGCGCGCTCGCCCTGAGCCAGCGCCCCGCCGAGCCCGCGGGCGCCGCGGGAGCCCTGCCCACCGCGGAGCAGCCGGCTGCGACCGACTCGAGCTCGGCCTCGCCGACGCCCTCGCCGAGCCCCACGCCCTCTCCCACCCCGACGCCGGACTCCGAGCTGACGATCATCGCGACGGGCGACCTGCTCCCCCACATCGCCGTGACCAAGTCCGCCCAGGACGGCTCGGGCTATGACTTCGGCCCGCTCCTCGCACCGCTCGACGCGTGGGTCCAGGGTGCCGACCTCGCGCTGTGCCACATGGAGGTCCCCCTCGTCTGGGAGGGCCGCAAGCCCTCGGGCTTCCCCGTCTTCGGGGCCCCGCGCGAGATCCCGCAGAACCTCGCCGAGCAGGGGTGGGACGGCTGCTCGACGGCCTCGAACCACTCGGTGGACCTCGGCTTCCGGGGCGTCGAGACGACCCTCGAGCTCTTCGACGAGGCGGGGCTGGGGCACGTGGGCACCGCGCGCTCCGAGGAGGAGGCTGCGCGCCCCCAGGTCTACGAGCTCGAGCGGAACGGCATCACGACGCGCATCGCGCACCTCTCGGCCACCTACGGCACCAACGGCATGCCCGTCGACGCCGACAAGCCCTGGTCGGTCCAGCTCATCGACACCGAGCAGATCGTCGATCAGGCCACCCGGGCGCGCGAGGACGGCGCCGACCTCGTGCTCGTGTCGATCCACTGCTGCGTCGAGTACCAGACCGCCCCGACCGAGCGGCAGATCGAGATCGCCGAGGCCCTCGCGGACTCGGGGGTCGTCGACCTGCTGATCGGCCACCACGCGCACGTGCCCCAGCCCCTCGAGCTCTTCGAGGGCGGCCCGGACGGCAAGGGCATGTGGGCCGCGCACGGACTCGGGAACTTCCTGTCCAACCAGGACGGCAACTGCTGCACCGACAGGTCCGACTCCGGGATCCTGCTCACCGCGCACGTGCTCCATCCCGCCGAGGGCCCCGCCCGGGTCACGGGCGTCGAGTGGACGGCCGTGACCGTCGACCGCCTCGGCAAGCACCGGGTCTCGGCCCTCGCCGAGATCGAGGACGGCTCGGGTTCTCTCTCGGCCTCCCAGGTCGCCGCCCGCTACGAGCGCGTCCGCGAGGCCGCGGGCGAGGAGGCTCCCGAGCGCACGAAGCCCCCGAGGTCGAGCGGCCCGCCGCCCGTCGTGGTCCCCCGCTCTCGCTGACCCCGCCAGCACCGGGGCGGGCTAGTCGAGCGCGGACTCCGGCTGCGCGCTCCCGAAGAGCCAGCCCTGGCCGTAGCGCCAGCCGTTGTGGTGCAGGAACTGGGCCTGCTCCTCGGTCTCGATGCCCTCGGCGATCGTGATCATGTCGAGCTCGCGCGCGAGGGCCCCGAGGGCGCGCGAGACGCGCGCGGCGGCGGGGTCCTCGGGGATGCCTGCCGTGAAGGACATGTCGAGCTTCACACCGTTGACGGGCAGGTCGCGCAGGTAGGACAGCGGGGAGACGCCCGTGCCGAAGTCGTCGAGGAGCACGGGGATCCCCGCGGCGCGCAGCTGGGTGAGCTCGTGGCGCACGCGCGTGCCGGCGTCGACGAGCGAGGTCTCGGTGAGCTCGATCACGAGGCGACCGGGAGCCACGCGGTACCTCGAGGACTCCTCGAGCAGCCGGGCCGCGAACTCCCCGTCGCCGAGCTGGTCGGCGGAGACGTTGACCGAGACCCAGCGCGACTGGTCCTTGCAGCGAGCGAGGTAGCCCACGGCCTCGGAGACCACGTGCATGCCGAGCGGCACGCCGAGGCCCATCTCCTCCGCGACGCTCAGGAACATGCCCGGGAGCAGCAGTCCGCGCGAGGGGTGCTGCCAGCGTACGAGGGCCTCGTGGCCGAGCACGACTCCCGTCGCGAGGTCGACGAAGGGCTGGTAGTGCAGCACGATCTCGCGGCGCTCGAGCGCTCCCTGCATCTCGGACTGCAGGCCGTGCATGCCCCCCGAGACCTCCATGGTCGTGTCGTAGACCTCGGTGGTCGAGCGGCCCGCGGCCTTGGCGCGGTACAGCGCGGCATCGGCGGCCGCGAGCAGCCCGGGGGCTCCCCCGGCCATCGTGTCGGCGTCGGCGAGGGCGATGCCGATGCTCGCGCGCACCACCATGCGTCGCCGGTGCAGGCGCAGCGGCTCCTTGAGGTTCGCGTGGATGGCGGTGGCGACCTCGAAGGCCACGCGCTCGGACTCCATGTCCTGCAGCACGATGACGAACTCGTCACCGCCCATGCGTGCGACCGTGCCGCGCGGGCCGATCGCGGCGCGCAGCACCCCCGCGACGTGCACGAGGACCTCGTCGCCCGCAGCGTGGCCGTAGCGGTCGTTGATCTGCTTGAAGCCGTCGAGGTCGCACGCGAGCACGGCCACGCGGTCGCGGCGCGGCTGGTCGAGCACCGACTGCAGCACCTCCTGCAGGAGGGTGCGGTTCGCGAGGCCCGTGAGCGGGTCGTGCATCGCGCGGTGCGCGAGCATCTCGGACTTCAGGCGCGACTCGGTGGTGTCACGGACCTGCGCGACGAAGTGGTCCGAGGCGGAGTTGGGCGTGCGCACGAGGGCGACGTCGAGCATCGTCCACACGACGTGCCCGTCGGCGCGCAGGTAGCGCTTCTCGAGCGAGAAGCGCGACTGGGCCCCCGCGAGGAGCGCCTGCACGAGCATGCGCTCCTGCTCGCGGTCCTCGGGGTGGGAGATGTCGGAGAAGGAGTAGCCGACGAGGGCCTCTCGCGTGGTGCCGAGCAGCTCGGCGAAGGCCGAGTTGACCTCGATGATGTTCCAGCTGAGGTCCACGAGCGCCATGCCGATCGGCGCGTTCTCCATCGCGACGCGGAACTGCAGCTCGGAGCGCTCGAGGGCGGCCTTGACCTCGCCCTGCACGGTCATGTCCTCGATCGTCGTGAGGATCACCGGGGCGCCCATGCCACCGCCTGCGACCATGCGGGAGACGACCTGCACCATGCGCGCGGCCGAGAGCGACTGGCCGGGGCGCGCGATCCCCACGAGCTCGGCGTCGATCGCCGTGGTCGCGCGGTTGATCGCCGCCGGGGAGTGCCGCATCACGGCGGCGGGGTTGAGGGACTGCCCCTGGGCGTTCACGAGGACGACGGGCAGGTCGGCGACGAGCACCCCCGAGAAGTCCTGACCGTCGAGCCCGAGCATCTCGCGCGCGGCCGCGTTGACGTCGATGATCTGCCCCGTCGCAGACTGCAGGAGGATGCCGTCGCTCGTGCTCGCGAGCACCGCCGCGTAGCGCCGGCGCAGCAGGGCGAGCTCCATGCGGTGCCGCGCGGTCGCTCGGCGCGAGACGCTCGTCACGACCGCGAGCACGATGCACGCGAGGACCGCGAGCCCGGCGAGGGCGAGGACGAGCCCGCCGTGCTGCGCCGTCAGCTCGAGGAGCTGGTCCATTCGTCTCCGTCGCCGTCGTCGTGGTAGTCGCGGGCGACCTCGGGGTCACCCTCCCACGTTGTATCGGCAACGGACTCCCCGCGCAGTAGGGCCAGGGTCGCAGCGAGGTCGTCGGGCTGCACGAGCACCTCGCGGGCCTTCGAGCCCTCCGAGGGTCCGACGATCTCTCGCGACTCGAGCAGGTCCATGAGGCGACCGGCCTTGGCGAAGCCCACCCGCAGCTTGCGCTGGAGCATCGAGGTCGAGCCGAACTGCGTGGTGATGACGAGCTCGGCGGCCTGCAGCAACAGGTCGAGGTCGTCGCCGATGTCCTCGTCGATCTGCTTCTTGGCGGCCGACTGCGTGACGTCCTCGCGGTAGACGGGCTTGGCCTGCTCGCGCACGTGCGCGACGACGGTGTGGACCTCCTTCTCGGAGACCCAGGCGCCCTGCACGCGCATCGGCTTGGCCGAGCCCATCGGCAGGAAGAGCGCGTCGCCCTGGCCGATGAGCTTCTCGGCACCGGGCTGGTCGAGCACGACGCGCGAGTCGGTGAGCGAGGAGGTCGCGAAGGCGAGGCGCGAGGGCACGTTCGCCTTGATGAGGCCCGTGACGACGTCGACCGAGGGTCGCTGGGTCGCGAGGACGAGGTGGATGCCCGCGGCGCGAGCGAGCTGGGTGATGCGCTGGATCGCGGCCTCGACGTCGCGCGGGGCGACCATCATGAGGTCCGCGAGCTCGTCGACCACGACGAGCAGGTACGGGTAGGTCGCGATCTTGCGCTCGGAGCCCGGCAGCGGCTTGACCTTGCCTGCGCGCACGGCGGCGTTGAAGTCGTCGATGTGCTTGAAACCGAAGTGCGCGAGGTCGTCGTAGCGCGCCTCCATCTCCCGCACGACCCACTCGAGGGCCTCGGCGGCCTTCTTCGGGTTCGTGATGATCGGGGTGATGAGGTGCGGGATGCCCTCGTAGACCGTGAGCTCGACGCGCTTGGGGTCCACGAGGATCATGCGGACCTCGTCGGGCGTCGCGCGCATGAGGATCGAGACGATCATCGAGTTGATGAAGCTCGACTTACCGGCGCCGGTCGCTCCGGCCACGAGCATGTGCGGCATCTTCGCGAGGTCCGCGACGACGTAGCCGCCCTCGACGTCCTTGCCGACGCCCACGAGCATCGGGCGCTCCGAGCGGCGCGCGGCCCCCGAGCGCAGCACGTCGCCGAGCGAGACCGTCTCGCGGTCCGTGTTGGGGATCTCGATGCCGATCGCGGACTTGCCCGGGATCGGCGAGAGGATGCGCACGTCCGCGCTCGCGACGGCGTAGGCGATGTTCTTGGACAGCGCGGTGACGCGCTCGACCTTGACGCCCGCGCCGAGCTCGACCTCGTAGCGCGTGACCGTGGGCCCGCGCGTGAAGCCCGTGACCTGGGCGTCGATGTCGAAGGACTCGAGCACGGTGGTGAGCGCCTCGACGACGCGGTCGTTCGCGGCCGAGCGCACCTTGTGCGGCGCACCCTTGGCGAGCGAGTCCTCCGAGGGCAGGGAGTAGAGGTACTCCCCCTCGAGCGTGGGCTGCTCGCCCGCGGGGACGCCCGTCGTCGGCGGAGGGGGCGAGAGCGGCGCGGGGGTCGCGGGCTCGACGCCGAGGGCGACCGTCGCGATCTCGTCGGGGTCCTCCTCGAGCTGCTCGCCGTGGTCCTCCTCGACGTACGCGGCCTGCTCGAAGGCCTCGTCCGCGCGGTAGCGCTCGAGCAGATCGGCCTCGGCGGCCTTCTCGGCGGCGCGCTTCGCTCGGCGCTCCTTGAGGGACAGACGCTTGGTCTTCTCGGGCTCGGGGATCGCCGAGTGACCGTGGTTGATGACGAGGGGGGCGTCCTCGTCCTCGAGCTCCGCGCTCTCGTGCTGGCCCGTGAGGCGGTGGTAGAGAGCGCGCAGGCGCGGCACGATCATGTGCACGGGCGTCTTGGTGACCACGAGCACGCCGAAGAAGGTGAGCAGGATCAGCAGCGCGACCGTGACGGGAGCGGTGACGGCCGCGACGAGCGGGGTCGCCACGAGGTAGCCGATCACGCCGCCCGCATCACGCACCGCCTCGATGCCGTCGGCCGGGGCCGGCAGCTCTCCCGAGACGTGCACGAGGCCGCACGCGGCGAGCACGAGGGCCGTCAGGCCGATCGTCACGCGCGAGTTGTCCTGCGTGCGGTCCGGGTGGCGCATGAGGCGCACCGAGGAGATGAGCAGGAGGATCGGCACCGCGACGCTCACGCGCCCGAAGGTGCCGCCGGCGATCGCGTGGATGACCTCCCCTGCGGAGCCCTCGAGCCCCCACCACTCTCGCGCGGCGACGACGACGGCGAGCGCGAGGAGCGCGAAGGCCACGCCGTCCCGACGGTGCGCCGGGTCGAGGTCCCGGGCTCCCTGGCCGATCTTGCGCGCGGTCCCACCCACGAGGTGGGCCCCGCCCATCCAGACGCCGCGCACCATGCGCACGGGCAGCGATCGCTGCCGGGGTGCGGCAGAACCTCGCTCCGACCGGCCTGCGGGTCGCGCGCTCGACTTCGCGCCCGACGTGCGCGCGCGCTTCGCCGGGGCGCTCCGTCCGGGGGAAGACGTCCGGGTCGCCACAGGCCCACCGTAGTGCCCGCGCCGCACGGATCCCCGCAGGAGGCGGCCCGTGTCGCGCGAGGTCACGCCGAGAGCAGGCCGACCGCGAGGGTCACGACGCCGGCCGCGAGGAAGCCTGCCCCCACGAAGAGGAGCCCGACCCAGCGGTTGGGCCGCGAGCGACCCCGGCCCGCGGCGGCGGCGAAGAAGCCCCCGGACATGACGGCGGCCGCGACGAGCACCCCGCTCGAGGCGAGCCAGGCCCAGATGCCGCTGAGCGCGGTCGCGTGGCTCAGCACGAGGCACACGAGCCCGAGCGTGACGAGCACCCCGGCGTGCGCGTGGCCCGCGCGGAAGAAGCTGCGCTGGAAGCCGGTGAGCTCGCCCTTCCCGCGCGCAAGGTGCAGCAGGAAGAACCCGCCGCTCTCGATGCCGACGACGGTGAGCAGGACGATGGCCGCGGTGATGCGGGCGGGGTCGGTGAGCTCGAGCACGGGTGCCTCCCTGGCCTTGACGGGTTTTCGTAACGTCGTTATATAACACCGTTTGAACGGAGGGCGTCAAGACTCTAGGATCGCGACATGGCCCGCCCCCGCTCGCACGACGACGCCGCCCGCGCTCGCCTCCTCGACGCCGCGGCCGAGGCCGTGGCCCGGGGTGGGGCCGAGGGCTTCTCCCTGCGTGAGGTCTCGAGCGCAGCCGGCACCTCGACCTCCGCGGTGTACTCGCTCTTCGGCTCGCGCGAGGCCCTCGTGGCCGCCGTCGGACGCGAGGCCTTCGCTCGCCTCGCCGCGCACCTCGAGTCCGCCCCTCGCTCTGCGGACCCGCGCCGCGACCTCCTCGAGCTGGGCCTCGCCTACCGCCGCTTCGCGCTCGCCGAGCCGGGCTTCTACCGTGTGATGTTCGACGCTGCCCCTGAGACCGGCACGGGCACCGAGGAGCAGACCTTTCTCGTGCTGCGCGAGGCCGTCGAACGGGCCGCGGGCCGAGACTCTCTCGAGCCCGCCGTCGCGCTCTGGGCGCTCGTGCACGGGCTCGTGGGGCTCGAGCTCGCGGGCCTGCTGCCCGGGGACGAGGGCGAGCGCGAGGAGCGCTACCGGAAAGCGCTGCAGAGCGTCGGCCCTGCTCTCGTAGCATCCCCCGCATGAGCAGACGCGGTTGGGCCCTTCTCCTCGCAGTGGGCCTCGTATGGGGCGTGCCCTACTTCCTCATCAAGATCGCCGTCGCGGAAGTCTCCCCTGCCGCCGTCGTGCTCGCGCGCACCATCGTCGGTGCGCTCGTCCTCGCCCCCTTCGCGTGGCGCGCGGGCGGCTTGCGCGTCCTGCGAGGGCACTGGCGCGCGGTGCTCGGCTTCGCGGCCCTCGAGATCGTGGGGCCCTGGTTCTTCATCACGAACGCCGAGCGCGAGGTCGACTCCTCGACTGCGGGCCTGCTCATCGCGGCCGTGCCCGTCGTGGCCGTCGTCGGCGGGCGCTTTCTCGGGGACCGACTCCCCGTCGCCCCCGTGCGCTGGCTCGGTCTCGTGATCGGCCTCGCGGGCGTCGGGCTCCTCACCGGCCCGATCGCCGCGGGAGGCCGCACCTGGGCCGTGGTCCAGCTGCTGCTCGCGGCGGTCGGCTACGCCCTCGCCCCGCTCATCGCCGAGCGCCACCTGCGCGAGGTGCCCGTCGTGCCGCTCACGACGGCCTGCCTCGTGGTCGCGGGGCTCGTGTACGCGCCCTTCGTCGTCGCCCAGGGCGGCGTGACGATGCCGAGCGCCCAGGCGCTGTGGGCGCTCGTGGGACTGGGCGTCGTGTGCACCGCGCTCGGCTTCGTGCTCTTCTTCACGCTCATCGCGGAGGTGGGAGGGCCGCGATCGACGCTCGTGGCCTACCTCAACCCGCTCGTCGCGGTGCTGCTCGGCGCGCTCGTGCTCGACGAGCCGCTCACCTGGATGGTCGCGGGCGCCACCGCGCTCATCCTGGGCGGCTCGGCCCTCGCAGGCCGCCGCGCGAGAGCTCCCGAGCCGCTCGTCGAGATCGCCCGCGCGGAGCGCGAGGATCCGGACGCCGAGCCGAGGCCCGAGCAGGGGGCCGGGACCTAGGCCTCGACCACCACAGGGATGATCATGGGCCGACGGCGCAGTCGACCGGAGGCCCAGCGCCCGACGACGCGACGGATCACCTGCTGCAGCTGGTGCGTGTCCGCCGAGCCGCTCCCGGCGGCCTCCTCGAGGGCCTCGGTGACCTTCGGGAGGATGTCCTCGAAGACCCCGTCCCCCTCCGCGAGACCGCGCGCCTGGATGGTCGGGCCCGCGAGCACCTTGCCCGTCGCGGAGTCCACGACGGCGAAGATCGAGATGAAGCCTTCCTCGCCGAGGATCCGGCGGTCCTTGAGCTCGGCCTCGGTGAGCTCGCCCACCGAGGAGCCGTCGACGTACACGTAGCCGCAGGGCACCGCGCCCACGACCTTCGCCTCGCCGTCCTTGAGGTCGACGACGACGCCGTCCTCCGCGAGCACGACGCGCTCGGCCGGGATGCCCGTGGCGACCGCAAGGCCAGCGTTCGCGACGAGGTGGCGCACCTCGCCGTGCACCGGCATGACGTTCTTGGGGCGCAAGATGTTGTAGCAGTACAGGAGCTCTCCCGCGCTCGCGTGGCCCGAGACATGCACCTTCGCGTTGCCCGAGTGCACCACCTTCGCGCCGAGGCGCGTGAGCCCGTTGATGACGCGGTAGACCGAGGTCTCGTTGCCCGGGATGAGCGAGCTCGCGAGGATCACGGTGTCACCCGGGCCTACCGAGATCTTGTGGTCGTTGTTCGCGATGCGCGACAGGGCCGCCATCGGCTCGCCCTGCGAGCCCGTGCACATGAGCACGATCTCGTCGTCGGGCAGGTTCTCGAGCTCCTTGGCGTCCACGAGCACGCCCTCGGGGGCGCGCAGGTAGCCGAGCTCGATCGCCAGTCCCATGTTGCGGATCATCGAGCGGCCCACGAGCGCGACCTTGCGGCGGTGCGCGTAGGCGGTGTCGAGCACCTGCTGGACGCGGTGCACGTGCGAGGCGAAGGAGGCGACGATGATGCGCTTCTCGGCAGAGTCGAAGACGCGGTCCAGCACGGGGCCGATCTCGCGCTCGGGGGTCACGAAGCCCGGGACCTCGGCGTTGGTGGAGTCGACCATGAACAGGTCCACCCCGGCCTCGCCGAGGCGGGCGAAGGCGCGCAGGTCCGTGACGCGCCCGTCGAGCGGGAGCTGGTCCATCTTGAAGTCGCCCGTGTGCAGCACCGTGCCGGCCGGGGTGCGCACCGCGACCGCGAGCGCGTCGGGGATCGAGTGGTTCACGGCCACGAACTCGCACTCGAAGTGGCCCAGGCGCTCGACCTGCCCCTCCTTGACCGCGAGGGTCACGGGGGTGATGCGGTGCTCCTTGAGCTTGGCCTCGATGAAGGCGAGCGTGAGCTGGGAGCCGATGAGCGGGATGTCCTGGCGCAGCCGCAGCAGGTAGGGCACCGCGCCGATGTGGTCCTCGTGCCCGTGGGTCAGGACGATGGCCTCGACGTCGTCGAGGCGGTCGGCGATGTAGTCGAAGTCCGGGAGGATCAGGTCGACGCCCGGCTGGTGGTCCTCGGGGAAGAGGACACCGCAGTCGATGATCAGCAGTCGCCCGCGGTGCTCGAGGACGGCCATGTTGCGCCCGACCTCGCCGAGGCCGCCCAGGGCGACGATGCGCAGGGCGTCGTCGGCGAGGGGCGGGGGCGAGCCGAGCTCAGGGTGGGGGTGGCTCACGAGTTCTCCAGGAGCCCGGCGTCGGCAAGAGCCTTCCGCACGAGCTCGGTCTCTTCGGCGTCGGCCGCGACGTGCGGCAGACGCATGGTGGGGTGCGGGATGTGGCCCAGGACGGCGAGGGCGGTCTTGGACCGCAGCGCCCCGTTGCCGGACCCGCCGATGAGGTCGATGACGCCGGTGATCGTGCGGAAGCGCTCGAGCGCGCCCGCGGTGTCTCCTGCGTCGAAGGAGTCGATGACGGCGCGCAGCTCGTCACCGACGAGGTGTGCAGCCATCGAGACGATGCCGACGGCGCCGTGCGCGAGGTAGGCGAGGAGCAGCGGGTCGTCACCCGAGTAGTAGGCGAGGCCCGTGCGGGCGGCGCCCTTGAGCGCTCCGTAGACGTCGCCCGTGGCGTCCTTGATCGCGACGACCTGCTCGAGCTCTGCGAGGCGGTCGAGCGTGGCCTCGGAGTACCGTACGACGGTACGGCCGGGGACGTCGTAGAGCATCACGGGCAGCTCGGTGGCCTCGACCACGGCCTTCGTGTGCTGGAGCACGCCCTCCTGGGAGGGACGCGAGTAGTACGGGGTGACCACGAGCAGGCCGTGCGCGCCGGCCTCGGCAGCCTGCTCGGCCATGCGCACCGCGTGCGCAGTGTCGTTCGAGCCTGCGCCCGCGAGGATCACGAGGTCCTCGCCGACGGCCTCGACGACGGCGGAGACAAGCTCGGCCTTCTCGGGCGCGTGGGTGGTGGGCGCCTCGCCCGTCGTGCCGTTGAGCACGAGTCCGTCGTGCCCGTGGTCACGCAGGCGCTTCGCGAGGCTCACCGCCGCGGGAATGTCAAGCTCGCCCGAGGGGAGCATCGGGGTGACCATCGCGGTGAGGAGCGCCCCGAAGGGTCGCGCAGGCGTCGTGCGGTGCGGCATGGGCTTCAACCTACCGCGCCACCGCTCCGCGGTGCCCCGACGTCCCACCGGCGACTGGCGGTGGTACGTCAATCGCTGACGCCGTCCGTCTTCTCGATGCTCGCGAGGAGCACGGAACGGTCGAACGTGGCCGGGATGTCCGGCGACTCGGGGTCAAGTCGATGGATGACGTCGTCGGGACCGATCTCGTAGTAGCCCGCGAGATAGCCCTGCACCACCCACTCGTCCGGCCACCGGGCATCGAGCTCGGCGTCACCGAACGTCAGCGGGGAAAGGAACAGCAGGAAGTCCCTGCCGGTCGCGATCGCGGGTGTGAGGTCTGGCCTCGACTCGTAAGCCTCTCCGGGTTGGAGCAGATCGGTCCGCACGATGATCGTGTCACCGGCCTCGACATCCCCTCGATGCGACGCGAGGACGTCGACCTCGACGTGAGCGAACCCCCACTCGTCGTGCACGATCTCACCCTCGCGGTAGGTCACCTCAACAACGGCTTCGGAGTCCGCCGCCAGCTCTGCCAGAGTGCGGTACTCGTGAAACCTCGACGCCTCCACGTACGAGCCTTCCGAGTAGACGAGAATCTCGTCCTGCGTCGAAGTGGCGCAAGCCGCGAGAACAGTCATCCCTACGGCAACAAGAGCGAGCCCAGCAACGCCGCGTCGAATGCTCTTCGTAATCATCGATCCCCCTCAGTACATTGCCTTCACGCCGTTGGCATCATCAGTGCGCGGCTTGAACACTGCACAGTTCCCGCTAAACCGTGAATCTGAGTAGTACATGATGGCCTCATAGTCCGTACCACCACCAGGACAACCGCTGCCGTTATTGTTATGGTTGAGACCAAACGCGTGACCAAACTCATGGACCGCAACACCACGGCGCCTTGCGCTCGACGTGCTGTTGTAGTTGTTATTGACCGTAATGGCGGGCTGTCCAGAGAACCAAAGTCCTAAGGCACACTGGACTCCGAGACTCGTGTTCCCCTTGCGATGAAACTTTCCAGACCAACCCGTGGCCCCGACATTCTCGTTTCGCGCATTGATACTGTGCGTAGAGGCTGTGCCAGCCGAGATGGCCAAGTCACCCTGCGCGGCATTCCAATCCGCGGCGGCACCACTAAAATTCGTAGTTGGCGAAGCGTTCGTGGCAACATAGTACGTGAGATTCGAGGTGGCGAACTTGCAACCATTCAAGTTGTACGCTCCCGCAGATGTGGCAGGTACGAACACCCCGCACAGAACCGCGACTGCGGCCAGCGCCAACGATGCGCGTGGCGCACCCTTCCGACTTCCCTGCATTGCCGCCCCTTCTCTGCGCCGGTTTCACTGCAAACCAGCAACTGGCCTGTGATGTTACTCACACTGGATTCC
>ENA-UOVV01001812-UOVV01001812.1-compost-metagenome-genome-assembly--contig:-NODE-1812-length-13820-cov-8.037414_pt1 | contig 13820 bp, 12 predicted proteins | sample MGYA00238155_ERZ761577 | MGnify/ENA primary metagenome ERZ761577 (study PRJEB28898, sample SAMN06268775) | compost metagenome | isolation source: Emeryville, CA | place: USA:Emeryville, CA | collected...
TGACGCCGCGTGACCGCGCGTGTCGGTCGGTGACGTCGCATGACCCACCTCGTCATGAAACAGGCGGCAACCAAGAGCAACAGTCAGCAATAGTCGCCAAACGGCTTGCGGAACCTTCCTACGATGAACCTCCACAAGCCCACGGGAGCGCACCACATCCCGGCTCGAATCCTCAGAAAGGAACCCCTCGTGTCCACCGCATCCCGCACGCTGCTGGCAACGATTGCGACCGCCCTCGTGGCCGGTCTCGCCGGTTGCGCTGCAGCCCCGGCGTCATCGAACGAGACTGGCGATGAGCTCGTCACCGTTCGCGCCATCGACGTGCTGCAGTCGCAGAAGCTGCAGATCGCGAAGGACCAGGGCTTCTTCGAACGTCACGGCATCAACCTGGAAATCAGCCAGCTGGCGACCGGCACTGAGATCATCGCCGCGGTCCAGGGTGGCAGCGCCGAGATCGGCTACGCCGACGTCTACGCCGGCCTCAACGCCATCAACAACGGTTTCGACCTGCGTCTCGTGGTTTCGAACAACGGCCACGGCAAGGCCACCCCGTACCTGGTGAAGGCGGACAGCGGCCTGAAGACCGCCGCCGACCTGCGCGGCAAGAGCCTGGGCCTCGGCGGCGTGCCGCAGTTCACCGTTGCCGCCCGCGCCTTCCTGGAGGCCCGTGGCGTCCAGCCTGATGAGGTGGAACTGGTCGTGATCCGTCAGACCGGCGCGTTGCCGGAGGCCCTCGAATCCGGCTCGGTCGATGCCATCCAAGCCACCTGGCCACAGGTCTACACCAACACCGGCAACGGCAACGGCTACGACCTGGTGCTCGTGGACGACCCGGACAACGCCAGCTACCTCGAGCCAGCCGCCACCTCGGCTGGCTTCTGGTCCACCGGTGACTGGGCGACCGCGAACCCGGGCGTGGCCCAGCAGTTCGCCGACGCCCTGCGCGAGTACAACGCCTGGTGGAACAACCGCAGCGTCGACGAACTCGCCGCGCTCAACAAGCAGTACTACGACATCGACCTGCTGGCGATCTCGGCCGGTGACCCGGCAGCGCTCGAGCGCCTCACCAAGAACGACAACCTGCTCGAAGGCCCCATCGATATCCCGGCCACCCTGCGCTGGATCGAGACCGGCCTGCGCTACGCACCCGATCAGATCCCGGCCGGGGTGGACTTCGAAGCCCACATCCTGCCGAGCGCCAAGTAAGGAAGCGAGTCCCACGCCATGACCCTCATCACCAGCGACCGCCCGCACGGCAGCGTCGAGCCCGCGCCGGACAGTGCCGCACTGTCCATCCAGGCAGCGGCGAAGACCTACCGCGCGCTCGACGGCAGCCCCGTCGAAGCGCTGCGCCCGGTGGACCTGGACGTGCCCGCGGACAGTTTCGTGGCGCTGGTGGGTCGGTCTGGCTGCGGCAAGTCGACGCTGCTGAAGCTGGTGGCCGGCCTCGAACCGGCCACCAGTGGGCAGATCCGAGTGGGCGGCGAGCCGGTGCTCGGCCCGCCGGACCGCGTCCGATACGTCTTCCAGAACTATGCGGAATCGCTGCTGCCGTGGAAGACGGTCGGCGAGAACGTTGCCTTCGGTCTCAAGCACGCCTACCGCGCACAGCCGGTGCGCTCGCGGGCTGAGCGGGATGCCCTGGTCGAGCAGTACCTCGCTGAGGTCGGCCTGTACGGGGTCGCGGACCGGTACCCGAGCGAACTGTCCGGCGGCATGCAGCAGCGCGTCGCCATCGCTCGGGCCCTGGCCGCGCAGCCGGAAGTGCTGCTGCTGGATGAGCCCTTCAGTGCAGTGGATGCGCTGAGTCGGGCGACGCTGCAGGACCTGGTGTTGCGGATCTGGCAGGAGCACCGCCTCACCGTGCTGTTCGTCACGCACGACATTGACGAGGCGCTCTACCTCGCCGACCGGGTCGTGGTGCTGCGCGCCGGCGGTGCTGGCATCGAACGCGACGTCGAGGTGCCACTGCCCAGGCCCCGCGACCAGGTCGCCACTCGGGAACACCCCGACTACCTGCGGCAGCGCCGCGACATCCTCGAACTTGTGCTCGGCAGCGATGCGATTGCGGCCAGCCCCGATGGGAAGGAACGAGCATGACTGTCACCGTCATCACCCGGCCGGCCGCGAGCGTGGCCCCTGCGACCGCGCCGAACCCGGTCCTCGCCGCAGCCACCCGCGGTCCGCGCCTGCGGCGCCTCGGCCGATCCCGTCTCATCGGCTGGGGCGTGGTGGTTGCGCTCGTGCTGGTGTGGGAGATCTCCTCCTGGATTCAGTACGTCCCGACCATCTCTTCGCCGAGCAAAATCGCCTCCGTGTGGTGGGCCGAAGTCACCGAAGGCACCCTGCTGCTGCAACTGGCCGAGACGCTGCGCACCATGGCGATCGGCCTTGGCATCGCAGCGCCGCTCGGCATCGCCATCGGCTTCCTGATGGGACGGGTGCGCGTGATCTGGGCCCTGCTCGAGCCGCTGGTCGAGATCCTGCGCCTGACGCCCGCAACCGCCGTAATCCCCGTGTTCATCCTGTTCTTTGGCATCGGCGATGCCATGAAGATCGGGGTGTTCCTACTGGCGGCCATCTTCCCGCTGCTGCTGACCTCCTACGCGGGCGCTCGCAGCGTGTCGACCACGCTGCGGCAGACCGCGCAGACGTACCGCCTCGGCTGGTGGCAGACCCAGTGGGAGGTGGCGCTGCCGGCGGCCGTGCCCTTCATCCTGGTCGGTGCCCGGCAGGCGCTCGGTATGTCGCTGGTGATGAGTGTCGTGATCGGCATGCTCGCCGGCAACAGCGGCATCGGCTTCTACATCCTGATGGCGCAGCAGGCACTGAACATTCCGGCCCTCTTCGCGGCCGTGTTCACGGTCGCGATCGTCGGCTACGTCTTCAACGCCATCTTCCTCGCCCTGGAGCGGCGCACCACCCGCTGGCGTCGCACGGACACCAGCAACTAGACCGCACACCACTTCCACCAGATTCCACACGCAAAGGACTGATCATGACCAACACCACGCTGGACACCCGCACCGCGCTCGTCATCGACGTGCCCACCCTGCGCGAGGTCCTCAACAGCGACCGCCACGTCGTGCTGCTCGACGCCCGCCACGCTCCCGGCGAGCCGAGCAAGCGGCCCGAGTACGAGGCCGGACACCTGCCGGGCGCGTACTGGGTGGAACTCAGCCAGGACCTCTCGGGTGCAAAGGCGCCCGGCACCGGCAACAACCCGCTGCCGCAGCCCGAGGCGCTGCAGCAGACCCTGCGCGGCTTCGGCATCCACCACGACTCCCTCGTCGTGGTCTACGGCTCCGGCCCGGGCGCAGCCCCCGCCCGCGCCTGGTTCACCCTGCGCTGGGCTGGCGTGCCCGAGGTGCGCTGGCTCGACGGCGGCCTCGAGGCCTGGGTTGCCGCAGGCGGCGAACTCAGTACGGAGGAGCCAGCGCCGGGCCAGGGCTCGATCGAGGTGGACGGCGGCAACCTGCCGACGCTGACGACGGAGGAAGCGGCCGAGCTGGCGCGCACCGGCGTGCTGCTCGATGCCCGCGGCGCGAAGCAGTACGAGGGCGGCCCCGCCGAGGAGGGCAAGCCGGCCCAGGGCCACATCCCGGGCGCGATCAGCGCACCGGCCGGATCGGTGCTGGACGCCTCGGGACGACTGAAGCCAGCGGACGAGCTGCGTGAGTACTTCGCTGGCCTCGGCGTCAGCCCTGGCGTCCCGGTTGGCGTGTACTGCGGCGGTGGCGTGGCAGCCACCCAGCTTGCCCTCGCCCTTGCCTCGATCGACGTGACCGCGCAGGTCTACGTCGGCTCCTGGTCGGCCTGGAGCGCCGACCCCACCCGCCCGGTTGCCACCGGCAACCAGCCCGGCTAGACCACTGCGTGCCGGGGTGCGTTTCCATCGCACCCCGGCACTTCCGAAAGGACTCGCACCATGACGACCCCACTGCGCATCGTTGCCCTCAGCGGCAGCCTGCACGCACCCAGCAAGACCGAGGCGCTGCTTGCCGCGATCCTCGCCGAACTCGATGCCACCGCGGACGTGGATGCTCAACTCATCCGCCTGCACGAACTCGCCCCAGGCTTCGCCGGTGCGCTGCGTCGCGACCAGGTCGGCGAGGAGGTGGAGCAGGCGCTGCAGCAGGTGGCTGCCGCGGACCTGCTCATCGTCGCCACCCCGATCTACAAAGCCAGCTACACCGGGCTGCTGAAGTACTTCCTCGACTTCCTCGACCAGTACGCGCTGGTGGATGTGCCCGTGCTGCTGGCAGCCACCGGCGGGTCTGACCGGCACGCGTTGGTGATCGACCATGCCCTGCGGCCGCTGTTCGCCTTCTTCCAGGCGCAGGTGCTGCCGGTGGGGATCTATGGCAAGGATGCGGATTTTGCCGAAGGGCGCCTCGCCGAAACCGCCGTGCTGGAACGCATTCAGCAGGCCGCCGTCCGCGCGCTGCCGTTGGCCCGCGCCCGCCAATCCGCTGCGCTCCCGGCAGAGGTGGCCTAGCCATGTCGGGGCAGGCACGCCGGAGCACCGACCGACTGGAACCCCGGTCGGTGCTCCGACTTGCCTACGCGGCCTACAACCAGTCCGTCGCCGAGGCGCCCGCCTGGCGGCTGCCCGAGGCGGTGGCGGCACGCAGCACCGACCGTCACCTGCTGCGGCAAGTCGTCCTCACCGCCGAGGCGGCGGGCTTCGACTACTTCTTTATCCCGAGCATTCTCAGTTCCTCCACCCGCGAGGAGATCCTCGGCGGCAACGACCCCTTCCGGATCGATCCCATCCCGCTGGCAAGTTTCGCGGCGGCGATCACCGAGCGCATCGGCCTCGCCGTCACCGTGAACACGACCTACTCGCACCCATTCGATGTGGCTCGCGAGGTGGCGAGCCTGGACCACCTGAGCGGCGGCCGGGCCGCGGTGAACTTGGTGATGGGTGCGGCGAAGTCGGCTGCCGCGCCGAACTACGGGACCGACCCGCACCCGGATACCGACGCCAAGTACGAGCGCGCCGAGGAGTACCTCGCCGTGCTGCGCCAACTCTGGCACAGTTGGGACCGCGACTGGCGAGTGGCGGACCCAGCGTCCGGGATCCTCGCCGACCCGGATGCCGCGCATCCGATCGAACACGTCGGCCGCCACTTTCAGGTGGCCGGCACGCTTACCGTGCCGCCGCCGATCCAGTCGCGGATCCCGATCCTGCACGCCGGCATCTCGGCCCGGTCGGCAGACTTCGGCGCGCGGCACGCGGACATTCGCTTCGCTTCGTTCCGGACCCTGGGGCACGCGCGCGCTGAGTATGCCGCGACCAAGGCTCGGGTGGCCGACGCTGGCCGCGATCCCAGGCGGCACCTCGTTATCCCCGGCCTGACCATCTTTACCGCCGACACCGATGCGGGCGCGCGCGACCGTTTTCGGCGAGTGCAGGACCTCGCCGCACCGGGTGGCCTGCCCGTGGCCCTGGTCGAGCGCCTCGGCCTCGACCCCGCCCAGGTACGACCCGGCGATCCGGTCGCGCGCTGGGTGGCCGAGGCGGACTTGGCCGATGCCGAGTCGGTGGTCGGCCGCGCCGTGGCCGCCTTCGGCAGCGACACCATCACCTTCGCGGACGTCGCACACATGGTCGCGACCGAAGCCCGAGGCCAGGCCCATCTGGTGGGCGGGCCGACCCAGATCGCGAACTGGCTCGAGGACGCCTTCCACACCGAGGCGCTCGATGGCATCAAGCTGTATCCGCCGTATCTGCCGGGGCCGCTGGATGATTTCGCCACGCACGTGATCCCGGAATTGCGGCGTCGCTCGCTGGTGCCGCAGCAGCCCCAGGAGGGCCCGCTTATCGACCGCCTTGGTCTGACGGACGAGTCGGCAGACCCGGAAACCCAGTCACGGTTCCATTACGGCGTCGCAGTCTGAGTCTGGGGGAACGACGAGCACAAACGTCAGTGACGGCGCGTATTCTTGTCCGGTGACTACTACACCGCAGGTTCCCGAAATTCAGCTCAACTCCGGTTACCTCATCCCGCAGCTCGGCTTCGGGGTGTTCAAGGTCGACCCCGACGAGACCGAGCGCATCGTGAGCGAAGCCCTGGAAGCGGGCTACCGTCACATCGATACCGCCAAGGTGTATGGCAACGAAGAGGGCGTTGGCCGGGCGATCGCCAAGAGCGGCATCCCGCGTGACGAACTCTTCATCACCACCAAGCTGTGGAACACCGAGCAGGGGGTGGACGGTGCCCAGGGGGCGATCGCGGATAGCCTCGAACGCCTCGGCCTGGACTACGTTGACCTGTACCTGATCCACTGGCCTGCCCCGCAGCGAGGCACCTATGTGGACACCTGGCTGTCGATGGAACGCGTCGCCGCCAGTGGCCTGGCGCGATCGATCGGTGTCTCGAATTTCCTGGAAGAGCACCTGGATGCCGTCCTCGAGGCCGGCAGCGTCGTGCCCGCGGTCAACCAGATCGAACTGCACCCGCTGTTCCAGCAGCGTGCGCTGCGGGAATATGGCGAGTCGCGCGGCGTTAAGACTGAGGTCTGGGGACCGCTCGGCCAGGGCAAGTACGACCTGAACGAGCTGCCGGTCCTCACCGAACTGGCCGATCGCTACGGCAAGTCCGTGCAGCAGGTCGTGATTCGTTGGCACCTCCAGGAAGGCGTCATCGTCTTCCCGAAGTCAGCCACCCCCGAACGCATTCGCAGCAACATCGACGTCTTTGACTTCGAACTGACTGCAGAGGACATGGCGGCGATTGCTGCGATCGACGCGAACCGTCGCATTGGTACGCACCCGCTCGAAGGAAACTGGTAACTCATTGATTGACACTCCCAAGGACCAGACCGGTCCGGATGTAGCCGCACGCCCTGACGCCGCCCCGCAGAAACTTGACCGCGGCTCGGCCCTCGTCATCGGCCTGCTGCTGAGTTCTGCCTTCGTGGTGATGCTCAATGAGCTCTCCATGGGCGTAGCGTTGCCGGTCATCATGGCCGATCTCGGCATTACGCCCGCGGTGGGTCAGTGGCTGACGACGGGATTCCTGCTCACCATGGCGGTGGTCATCCCGATCACCGGGTGGCTGCTGCAGCGCCTGAACACCCGTCCGGTATTCCTCTCCGCCATCAGCGTGTTCCTGCTGGGCACGGTGACGGCTGCCTCCTCGCCAATCTTTGAACTGCTCGTTGCGGGTCGAGTGCTCCAGGCAGTCGGTACGGCCATCATGATGCCGCTGCTGATGACCACGATTATGAACCTGGTGCCGCCGCAGCAGCGCGGCCGCATTATGGGTCTCATCTCGGTCGTGATGGCGGTTGCGCCGGCCCTCGGCCCGACGGTGTCCGGCGTTCTGGTGACCAGCTGGGGCTGGCGAGCCGCGCTCTGGTACGTGGTGCCGATCGCGATCGTCTCGCTCGTGCTCGGTGCGCTCTGGCTCAAGAACGTCGCCGAGCTGCGTCCAGCCAAGCTCGATTTGCTTTCGGCACTGCTGTCGATCGCAGGCTTCGGCGGTCTGGTGTACGGCATCAGCACCATCGGTGATGCACTCAGTCCGGGTGAAGGTCGACCCGTCGGTGCGGTGGACGAAGCGGGCATCACCACCGGCGGTATCGCACTGGCGGTTGGCGTGGTCGCCCTCGCACTGTTTATCTGGCGTCAGATCGTGCTGCAGCGCGAGGACCGGGCCATGCTGGACCTACGGACCTTCCGGGCCCGCTCCTTCGCCGCGGCGACCATCACGCTGGTGATCGCGAGCATTGCGATGTTCGGCTCCTTCCTGATCCTGCCGATCTACATGCAGACGGTGCTGGGGCTCTCACCGCTTGAGGCGGGCATGATGCTGCTGCCGGGTTCGATTTTGCAGGGTGCGCTGGGTCCGATCATCGGTCGCCGCTACGACCGAGTCGGTCCTCGCCCGTTGCTGGTGCCGGGCACCATCGGCCTGCTGGTGGTCTTCATCGTCTTCGCGAACTTCGGCGAGAACACGCCGATCTGGCTGGTGCTGATCGTCCAGATCTTCTACAGCGTGACGCTGGCGCACATCTTCACCCCGATCATGACCGCGGCGCTCGGCGCGCTGCCGAAGCACCTCTACTCGCACGGCTCAGCGACGATTTCGACGCTGCAGCAGGTGGGTGGCGCGACCGGCTCCGCCCTCCTCGCTGGCGTCTACACCGTGGTGTCGGGCATCGCGATCGCCGGTGGCGCGGCACAGCACGCCGGCGAGGCGGCGGGCATGCGGATGGCCTTCGGCATCGGTATTCCGCTGGTTGTGATCGCCATGATCGCGGCCTGGTTCGTGCAGCGTGAGGACGCCCCCGTGGCGGCGCCGGAGGCAGCGCACGGCGAGCCTGCACCGGTGCATTGACCGCGCAGAGCGACGCGACGCCGGATGCGCCGCCGCTGGATGCTGAGGAGCGAGCCGCCCCGGCAGCGTCCAGGCGGCAGCGCACCTTCATGGATCTGCGCCCGCTGACCCAGAGCCCGGCGATGGCCCGACTCTGGACTGGCACCACCATTTCGAATATTGGCCAGCAGATGGCCATCATGACCATCGGTCTCGAGCTCTTCGCCCGCACCGGCAGCGCCTTCGCCGTCGGGTTACTGGGAGCGGCGACGCTGATCCCGGCGCTCATCGTCGGCCTGTACGGTGGCTCGCTGGTCGACGCGGTGGATCGACGTGTCGTGGCGGTCGCGGCGGCGACGGTGGGCTGGACCTCGGCGGCGGTGCTGGCGCTGCACGCCTGGTTCCAGTGGGACCAGATGTGGCTGCTGTATGCGATCGCGGCGGTCAGTGCCGCCTCGGGAACGCTGAGTTCGACGGCGCGCGGTGCGATCGTGCCGCGCCTGGTGAGCCGCGAACTCCTGCCTGCGGCCACCGCCCTGACCGCGATGACGATGGGCATTGGCGTGACGGTCGGCCCGGCGGTGGGTGCGATCGTGGTGGGCACCAGTGGCTACGCCTGGGCCTACACCGTAGACGTCATCCTGTTCTCGGCCATGTTCTTTGGTGTGGTCACGCTGCCGCCGATTCGACCCACCGGCGAGGTGGCGAAGGCTGGCCTCGGCTCGGTGCTGGAGGGGCTGCGTTTCCTGCGCCAGGCGCGTAACATCCGCGCCGGCTTCCTGCTCGACATTTCGGCGATGAGTTTCGGCTGGCCGAAGGCGATCTTCCCCGCGCTGGGCATGGTCGTGCTCGGCGGTGCCGAGACCACGGTGGCCATCCTGACCGCGGGCGTGGCCGTCGGCACCATTCTCGGTGGTCTGTTCTCGGGCCCCTTCGGCCGAGTCATCCATCACGGTCGCGCCGTCGTGATTGCGGTTGCCTGCTACGGCATCGCGATCTTCGGCTTCGGCGTAGTCGTGCTCTTCGGGGCGATGAACCCCGCCGCTGAGCCGGGACAAGCGAACTGGCTGGCCGTGGGCCTGGCCGCAGGCTTCCTGGTGCTCTCAGGCGTTGCCGACAATGCCAGCGCCGTCTTCCGTGGCACGATGATGCAGTCTGCCGCACCGGACGAGATGCGTGGCCGGATGCAAGGCATCTACATCGTGGTCGTGACCAGCGGCCCGCGCGTCGGCGAAGTCTTCTATGGCGTCCTAGCGACGGTGCTGGCAATCTGGGCGCCAGCGCTGATCGGTGCGCTGCTGATCCTGCTGTCGGTTTTCCTGGTGGTGCGCAGCCATCGCAGTCTGCTGCAGTATGACGCGCGCCACCCACAGCCGTAGCCCGGCCGCGTAGCCTGGAGGCATGTCGAACCGCTTGGCGCAGACCGCCAGCCCCTACCTGCGCTCGCACGCCGAGCAGCCGGTGCACTGGTGGCCGTGGTCGCAGGCGGCTTTCGACGAGGCGGCGGAGCGCGGCGTGCCGGTGCTGGTCTCGATCGGATACGCCACCTGCCACTGGTGCCACGTGATGGCCCGTGAGAGCTTCGCCGACCCGGACCTGGCTGCCTACCTCAACGAGCATTTCGTCGCGATCAAAGTGGACCGCGAGGAGCACCCCGAGGTGGATGCGGCCTACCTTGCCGCCGCCGAAGCCTTCACCACGCATCTCGGCTGGCCGCTGAACGTCTTCACGGATGCCCAGGGCCGCGCCTTCCATGCCGGCGTGTACTGGCCACCGGTGCCGACCGGGGGCCTGCCCGCCTTCCGTCAGGTGCTGGAATCGGTGCAGCGCGCCTGGACTGAGCAGCGCGCGCAAGTCGCGGATGTCGCCGAGTCGCTCGCGGCCGCACTGCGGGAACGGGACGAGGCCGCTGTCGCGCGACCCGAACGCATCCTGCTGCCGGGCCCGGCAGCTCTCGATGCCGCGGTGGCGCGCCTCGCCGCCGCCGAGGACACCGTCTTCGGCGGCTTCGGCTCGGCGCCGAAGTTCCCGGTCGCACCCGCGCTGCTGTTCCTGCTCACCGACGGCAGCGACGAGGCGGTGGACCTGGCCAGTCGCGCGCTGCTGGCCATGGCGGACTCTCCGCTGCGCGGACCGGACGGGGGCTTCTGCCGATACGCCACGCGTCAGGACTGGTCCGAACCGCACTACGAGCGCATGCTCACCGACAATGCGCAACTGCTGCGGGCCGCAGCTCAGGCGTCGGTGCGGCTGCGGGCGCGCGGGCGCGCGGACGAGGCGGTTCGGCTCGCGGGCGTGGCGGAGGGGGTGGCCAGGTACCTGCTCGAGGTGCTGCGCGTGCCCGGTGGCTTCGCGAGCGCGCAGGACAGTGAAAGCGTGATCGACGGCGAGCGGGTGGAGGGCGGCTGGTTCCTGGCCTCGCCCGACCAGCGGGTGCGACTCGATCCGCCCCCGCTGGACCGAAAGGTGATTACCGGCTGGAGCGGCCTCGGCATTGGCGCCCTGGCGAGCGCCGCGTTGCTGCTCGGTCGGCCCGAGTGGCTTGCGGCGGCGCGAGAGCTGGCAGATGAATTGATCGCCGCGCACTGGCGAGGGCCCGACGCGGCGCCGCTGCTACGCGCCAGCCTGGACGGCCAGGCCTCGCCGGCCCGCGCGACGCTGGAGGACTACGGCCTACTGGCCGACGGACTGCTGCGGCTCACCGAGGCGGGCGCTCCGATCGAGTACGCGCTGGCGGCCCGGCGCCTGATTGACCTCTGCATCAGCGAGGACGGCTTCACCACCCCGGGCGGCGCCGACCCGGTGCTGGCACGGCACGGCATCGCGGGCGCGGCCGAAGGCGGCGACGGTGCCACCCCGTCCGCGATCGCGGCCATCGCCTCGGCCGCGATCCGGCTTGCGGGCCTCGTGCACGCGCCGCACTACGAGCAAGCCGCCGCCGTGGCGCTGTCCCGCACCGCGGGTCAGGCCGTCGCGCAACCGCTGAGCTTCGGCGCGCGCCTCGAGGCGATGGCGATGCTCGCGCAGGACCGTGCCCAGCTGCTCATCGTTGGCGACGCGGCACAGCCCGAGACGCGGCGCATGCTCGACCTGGCGCTCGCCTGGCAGCCCGCGACCGCGACCGTCGCGGTGGCCTCGCCGGCTGAGGCGGACCGCGCCGGGCAGGCGGGCCTCGACCTCTACGTGGGCCGCGACCGGCCAGGCGCCTACCTGTGCGTCGGCTTCGCCTGCCGCATGCCGGTTACCTCGGCCGCTGCGCTCGGTAGCCTATTGGTTGAGGAACCCCAGCCGTGACCACCGCCGTTGACACCCGCACCGCCGAAGCACTCAGCCCCACCGAGTGGCAGTCGGCCGCCGCCGCACACGCTGCGCGCGCCGACGAACTGACCTCCCTGTGGCGCGAGTGGCACGGCCAGGGCCGGAAGCATCCGATCGAGGACTTCCTGTTCACCTACTACCCGTTTCGGCCTGCGGTGCTGCGGCGCTGGAGCCCGGGGGTGGGGGTCGCGCTGCTGGATGCCGCCACCGACGAGCGCGCCGACTGGCCGTTCTTCACGGTGGACCCGGAGACCGGTGCGCTGACCGTCGATGCCGCAGCGTTCCTGGCTCAGCACGGTCGCGCCGTGCAGGGGATCGAGGCGATCATCGCTGGGGCGCTGCGCCGTCCGGCGCACTTCGGCTGCTTCGGTATGCATGAGTGGGCGATGCAGTACCGCATCCCGCCCGAGCATCGTCGGCATGGCTCGCTGCCCCTGCGGCTCGGCCAGGAGGGCACCGACCGGGTGGTGGAATCGCACCGGATCCAGTGCAGCCACTTCGACGCCTTCCGCTTCTTCACCCCCGAGGCGGTGGGGCGGAACGTGCTGCAGCCGAGCCGCGACACTCAGGCCGCGATGGAGCAACCGGGCTGCCTGCACGCGGGCATGGATCTGTACAAGTGGGCGATGAAACTCGGTCCGCTCGTTCCCGGTGAGCTGCGCCTGGACTGCTTCGAGCTGGCCCGCGACATTCGCTGGTTGGACATGCGCGCCTCGCCGTATGACACCCGCCCGCTTGGTGCCGAACCGGTCGCGGTCGAGACCGCCGCCGGCAAGGCCGAATACCTGGAGGCTCAGGAGGGCTTTAGCCAGCGCGCGCAGGCGCTGCGGGTGCGGCTGCTGGATGTGATCCAGACGGCTCGTCGCCTCGCCGAACAGGCAGGATGATGGCGAGGCGCCGATCGCCTCGTTCCGCCGCTTACTGACCGCTGGTGTCGCTGATCAATGCCACCGCGACATACTCGGCCTGGCTGAAGTCCAGCGTTGCTGCGTGCAGCACTGATTCGTCGAGCACAAACGCCAGCCCCACGGGGAAGTCCCGCATGCCCGGGTGCGGGCGCTCACCCGCCATTCGCGCTGCGAACAGGCCGAGCGGCACCAGGACGCTGCCCGGTGTCGGTCCCGGCGACAGGCCGCTGAGGCGAGTGCGGTCCACCCCTGGTCCCGGAACCCACTGGAAGGGTCGGTCAAAGCGGAAGAGGACGTAGTCGGGCCGGTCCGGGCCAGCGATCCAGCGCAGCATCGTGCCGGTGGCAGGCAGCAGCGGTTCATGGCCTTCGAGGCCGACGTCGAAGGCGTCGATCCGGAAGGTCGCTGCGCCTTGACTGGGGGAGTCGGTCATCTCCGCAGCCTAGCGGGGCGGTCCGGCCGGGGCTTGGATGCGTGCGACACTAGTGCACACGCGTTGAAGGAGGCCCCATGCACGACACCCCACCCTGTGCCGAACTGCACCTGCACATCGAGGGCACGCTGGAGCCGGAATTGATCTGGGAGCTGGCCGAGACGAACGGGATCGACCTGCCGTATGCCGACCTGGCGGATCTGCGCGCCCGTTACGAGTTCACTGACCTGCAGTCGTTCCTCGACCTGTACTACGCGAACATGGCGGTGCTGCAGACCGCGGACGATTTCGCCCGGATGGCGCGCGCCTACTTTGAGCGCGCGGCGGTCGGCAATGTGCGGCACGCGGAACTGTTCTTCGATCCGCAGGCGCACCTGGTGCGCGGCGTCGACCTTGCCACCGTGGTGGCAGGGTTGTCCGAGGCGGTGGCGACCAGTGAGGCAGAGTTCGGCATCTCGAGCGCGCTGATTGCCTGCTTCCTGCGCGACCGTCCCGCCGCCGAGGCGGTCGAGGTGCTGCAGCAGCTCATCGCCATGGAGGCGCCGATCATCGGCATTGGCTTGGATTCGGCCGAGGTGGGGAACCCGCCGGAGCAGTTTGCCGAGGTCTATGCCCTGGCCGCCCAGCACGGGCTGCGCCGCGTCGCGCACGCGGGCGAGGAGGGGCCTGCCGCCTACGTGATCGGTGCGTTGGACTCGCTGGGCGTCGCTCGCGTCGATCACGGGATTCGCAGCCTGGAGGACGCTGCCCTCGTCGAGCGACTGCGCTCGATCCGCATGCCGCTGACCGTCTGCCCGCTCTCGAACGTACGGCTGCAGGCGGTGCCCAGCATCG
>ENA-UOVV01001815-UOVV01001815.1-compost-metagenome-genome-assembly--contig:-NODE-1815-length-13809-cov-5.798241_pt1 | contig 13809 bp, 13 predicted proteins | sample MGYA00238155_ERZ761577 | MGnify/ENA primary metagenome ERZ761577 (study PRJEB28898, sample SAMN06268775) | compost metagenome | isolation source: Emeryville, CA | place: USA:Emeryville, CA | collected...
GGTGGCGGCGCTCAACGGGCCGCAGGACTTCCTCGAGGACTGGCGCGGCGTGTTCCAGGCGCGGCGCGACCTGGTGGTGGCCGGGCTCAACGCCAATACCGGGCTCGACTGCCTGACGCCGGAGGGCGCCTTCTACGTGTTCCCCTCCTGCCAGCGGCTGCTGGGCAAGACCAGTGCCGGCGGCAAGAGGCTCGCCACGGACGAGGATTTCGTCATGGCGCTGTTGGAGGAGACCGGGGTGGCGCTGGTGCATGGCAGCGCCTTCGGGCTGCCGGGGCATTTCCGGCTGAGCTATGCAGCGAGCAATGCGGAGCTGGAGGTGGCGATGAGCAAGGTGCGGGAATTTTGCGAGGGGGTGACTTGAAGCCCCTTGCGCCATGCCTTCCAGCCACCAGGAAAGACATGATCCGATGAAACTCGACCACATCAATCTGACCACCACCGATCCGGCCGCCACCGCCGAGTTCCTGGTGCGCTATTTCGGGCTGCGCCATGGCGGCGGCAACAAGGGGTTCATGCTGGTCCGCGACGATGGCGACATGGTCATCACCCTCATGAAGGCTGCGCGGGTGGAGTATCCCGAAACCTTCCATATCGGCTTCTATCCTGCGACCCAGACCGAGGTGGAGGCGCTGCGGGACCGTCTCGTGGCCGACGGCCATCCGGTGACGGCACCGGAACGCGGCCATGGCTACAGCATCTATGTCCGGGCCCCGGGCGGCTTCACCATCGAAGTGACCGCCGGGGAGTCCGGCGCCTCCGGCTAGCGGCCCATCCAGCTCAGGAAGCCGGTATTGCCGCCGCCGGCCTGGGTGAACATGTCCATGAGCTTGGTGGTGGTCGCGTAGCTCTCGACGGCGGCCTGATAGAGCTGGTCGGACCAGCCGGCGGCCTGGCGTTCCTCGGCGCTCAGCGAGGCGAAGGCGGCGATGACGTTCTGGCTGAAGGCGGTGGGATCGCCGGATTTGGCGGCGTTCTGGAAGCCGGAGAGCAGGGCGGCGCCGCTTTTCTCGCGCAGCACCTGTTGGGCGGCGCGGGTCTCGGCGGCATCGAACCGGCCGGTCTGGTCGAGGGCGATGGCCGACAGGGTGCGGCTGGAGAAGCCGGACAGATCGATATAGGTGCCGGTGGTGGTCGCCCGGTTGAAGGTGGGGGCGCGGCCATTGGCGATGGCCTGGGCATAGAGCCGGTCGAGCGCGCGGCGGGCGCTGCCGGCGAGGTCGTCGAGGGCGGGCTCGCCGGTCTGGCCGGCATCGGCCAGGGCGAGATAGAGCGCCACCGGGTCGCTGTCGCCGGCCGAGGGCAGGGTGCCGGGGGCGGACTGGAGCTGCCTGAGGCCCTCGGTGACCGCATCGCGGCTCGCCTTCCAATCAGCGCTGTCGCGTTCCTCCGGCCCCAGGCCGTCGAGCCAGGCGGCCGCGGCCTTGTAGAGGCCGACGAAGCTGCCGGTGACCTCGGCGATGGCGGCGGGGCCGGCCAGGGCCGCATCGAAGCGGCGCTGCATCTCCAGCCCCGCCGCCTCCCGCTCCTCGGCGGTGAAGCTGTCGTCGCTGGCCACGGCATAGAGCTCGCGCGCGTCGAGGCCGGACAGATCGACGGCGAGCCGGCCGCCCTGGAGGGGGGAGGTGCGGCCCGCATCCGCGAGCAGGCTGTCGAGCTTGTCGCGGGCGTCCGCCAGGACGGCGGCGAAGCTGCGCTCGGCCAGCGCCGCCTGGGCGGCTTCGGAAAGGGTGACCGTGGCCGCGGCCGGCTCGCCTGCCGTCGTGGCGGCGGCGGCGCCGGACGCGCGGGAGGACGCGCCGGCGATGGTGCCCTGATAGCCCTGATAGGCTGCGTAGGGCGAGGTCGAGGTTATGGCGACCATGGTGTCTCTCCGTTTCCGAAGAGAGCGATGCAAGGGTCGTGCCGGCGCAAGCGCCTGATTTTGCTGGGGCGGTGCGGGGCGGGTTATGCCCGGCGGCAAATCTTGCCGGGCAAGAAATAGGCCCCGCCCGAGGGGATGGGCGGGGCCATTACGGTCTTCGGCCGGGGCCGCTGACCTTGGAGGAGGCGGTGTCCACGAGCACCGCCGTCGAGGGGCAATATCGGTCAGCCCCCCGCCGATCACAAACGCGCAATGGGAAGTGCTGCCATGCAGATTCGCCAAGGCGCGGCAGGGCCGATCCGAGCCGTTCGCGGCAAAAAAAAGGCTCCAACCGAAGTTGGAGCCTGATGATAGGGCCGAAGCCAAATCGCAAGTGATGGCCGGACGCTAGGGAGGAGGATTAGCGCCAGACCGGTGGGCCCTGGCCGAGGGAGGAGGATACGGCCAAAACCCGGTGCCGAACGACGCGGGTCCGAGGGAGGAGGAAACGGAGCGGCGTCGCATCGACAAGACCGAATATAGGTTTTGACCTTTTGGTCAGCAATGCGGTCGGCGACATGCCAGCTATGCAATAGGCACAGCGACAAATTGTCCAAAATCTAGGCAATTCCGACAGGTCGATGACAGGTTCCGGGGAGGACGGCCGCAAAGAAAAAGGCCCTATCCGAAGATAGGGCCTGATGACCGGGCCGAAGCCAAATCGAAAGTGGGGCAGAGAGCAAGGGAGGAGGATATGCGCTCTGCCGTGGACCGAGGATCAAGGGAGGAGGACTGATCCAAGGCCCGTATCGCGATGCAGGGTCCGAAGGGAGGAGGAGATCGGAGCGCGCCTCAGCGATGACCCCTATATGAACTCTACCAGTTTGGTCGGCAATAGGAGGGCTGACATGTCAGCCATGCATTCTGGGAAGGGGAGAATCCAAAAAGAAACGGCCTCACTCGAGGGGGAGTGAGGCCGAAGGAGGGGCGGGCGCGAGGCCCGCCAGGAGGGAACGCAGCGGAAGCAAGGGAGGAGGAGAAACATCCGCTGTGCTGCGCCGCATATATGGGCACCGCGCCTATTCGCCAAGCAGAATGCCTACATGTCAGCTATGCACTAGATGCATGGTATGGCAAAAAAGCGAGGGAAATCAAGGATGGTGATGGACGAGGAGGGTGATCCGCTGCATCCGGGATGGGCATTTCGGGACGTTGGAGCGCTGAAAATCGCCCGCCGGGGCGTGGGCCCCGGCCGGGGCAGGGCGGGGCGGGATTACGCCATGGCCTCGAAGCCGGCGAGGGCCGATTCGAGCTCGCCCAGATGGGCGACGCGGGCATAGCGGGGCTGGCCCGCCGGCTCCTCGGCCCGCTCGTAGGACCAGGTGAGGTCGTGCGGCACGTAGACGGCGAAGGCGCCGGCCTCGAGGGCGGGCAGGATGTCCGAGCGCAGGGAATTGCCGACCATGACGGTATGCGCGGCGCCCTCGGTGTGGCGCGCGAAGATGCGCTCATAGGTGGCCCGGTTCTTGTCGGCGACGATCTCGATGGCGGCGAAATATTCGGCCAGCCCGGAGGCGGCGAGCTTGCGCTCCTGATCGAAGACGTCGCCCTTGGTGACGAGAACCAGCCGGTAGCGGTCCTGCAGGTCGCCCAGGGCCTGGTCGACATAGGGCAGGGTCTCGATGGGATAGCTCAGAAGCTCGCGGCCGGCGGCGAGGATTTCGGCGATGACCGTGCCGGGAACGCGATGGTCGGTGACTTCCAGGGCGGTCTCGACCATGGAGAGCGCGAAGCCCTTCATGCCGAAGCCGTAGAAGGAGAGGTTGCGGGTGACGGCGGCGATGAGCCGGTCATTGAGGTCGGGGGCGTCGGTATAGTCGCGCAGCAGGTCGGCGAAGCGCTGCTCGGTGAGGCGGAAGAACTGCTCGTTCTCCCACAGCGTGTCGTCGGCATCGAGGGCGATGGTGGTGATGCGGGGCATGTCGATGTCCTGTGGCCGTGCCTTGCAGGCCCTTTCGGCGCGGGTGAAAGCCCTTCGGCAGGAACCGAAGCGTCGCTCCCCTCATCCGGCGCTGCGCGCCGCCCCCGCCTTCGCGGGGGCAGGTTCTTCTCCCGCAAGGGCGAAGGGAGACAGGCGCACCGGATCAACTGTCCATGTGGCCTAGAAGCTCCATTCGCGGGCCTTGGAGACCAGGAAGTCGCGGAACACGCCGACGCGCTTGGAGTTCTTCAGCGCCGGGGGATAGACGAAATAGGCCTCGTAGGCGGGCAGCTCGACCTCGGGCAGAATCTGCACCAGCCCGTCCTCCTTCTCGGTGACGTAGTCGGGCAGCATGGCGATGCCGATGCCGGCGCGGCAGGCCTGCATCATGCCGTAGATGGCGTTGACCTTGAGCACGGCGCGGCGGGGGCTCGAATCGGAGCGGCCCATGCGTTCGAGGAAGTTGATGTCGCCCAGATAGGAAGGCACCGGTTCGCCGAAGCTGATGATGCGGTGATTGTCCAGCTCCTCGGCCGAGGCGGGCATGCCGTGCTCGTCGATATATTCGTTGCTGGCATAGAAGTGGTTGTGGACGGTGAACAGCTTGCGCTGGATCATCTCCGACTGGTTGGGCCGGTGCAGGCGGATGGCCACGTCCGCCTCGCGCATGGCCAGGTCGAGCTCGGCGTCGTTGAGGCGGATTTCGAGCTGGATCAGCGGATAGAGCTTGAGGAACTCGTCGAGCCGCGAGCTGAGCCAGGTGGAGCCGATGCCCACCGTGGTGGTGACGATGAGCGGGCCGGTGGGGACGTCCTGGCTCTCGGACATCTGCGTCTCGACCTGCTGGAGCTCCCAATGCATGCGATGGGCGGTGCGGAAGAGCTGCTCGCCCACCTCGGTGAGCACGAGCCCGCGCGCATGGCGGATGAAGAGCTTGAGGCCCAGATCGTCCTCGAGCGCGGAAATCTGGCGGCTGACGGCCGACTGGCTCATGCCGAGCTTTTCGGCGGCATGGGTGAAGCTGCCCGACTCGGCGGCGGTGTGGAAAATCCGGAGCTTGTCCCAGTCGAGCATCTTCTTGCGCTTTCTTGTGTGTCGGTCAGCCGGGTCGCACGGCCGCCGTCGCCATAGGCGAGGTCCGCGCAGGAATTATGACAAGGTGATGAATCCCCACGGACATTTCGCTATTCCGCCGCCTCGGCGAGCTCTAGGCCCGCGAGGTATCGTTCGGCGTCGAGCGCGGCCATGCAGCCCATGCCGGCGGCGGTCACGGCCTGGCGGTAGACGTCGTCGGTGACGTCGCCGGCGGCGAAGACGCCGGGGATGTTGGTTTCGGTGGTGCCGGGCTTCACCTGCAGATAGCCGCCCGGCTTCATGTCCAATTTGCCGGCGAAGATGGCGGTGGCCGGAGCGTGGCCGATGGCGACGAAGACGCCGTCGATCTTCTGTTCATAGGTGCGGCCGGTGACGTTGTCCTTGAGGGTGACGGCGTTGACCGAGGGCGGCATGGCGCTGCCGCTGACCTCGACCACCTCGGTGTTCCAGCGCACCTCGATCTTGGGGTGCTTGAACAGGCGGTCCTGCAGGATGCGCTCGGCCCGGAACTCGTCGCGGCGGTGCACGACGATGACCTTGGAGGCGAAATTGGTGAGGAACAGGGCTTCCTCGACGGCGGTGTTGCCGCCGCCGACCACCAGCACCTGCTTGTCGCGGTAGAAGAAGCCGTCGCAGGTGGCGCAGGCGGAAACGCCGAAGCCCTGGAACTTCTGCTCGGAGGGCAGGCCCAGCCACTTGGCCTGGGCGCCGGTGGCGATGATGAGGGCATCGGCGGTGTAGGTGTCGCCGCTGTCGCCGGTGAGCACGAAGGGGCGGCGGTCGAAATCGACATGGGTGATGATGTCGTTGACGATGCGCGTGCCGACATGCTCGGCCTGCGCCTTCATCTGGTCCATGAGCCAGGGGCCCTGGATGACGTCGGCGAAGCCGGGATAGTTTTCCACATCGGTGGTGATGGTGAGCTGGCCGCCGGGCTGCAGCCCCTGGATCATCACGGGCTCGAGCATGGCGCGCGCCGCATAGATGGCAGCGGTATAGCCGGCCGGGCCGGACCCGATGATGATGACTTTCGCGTGCATCGCAACGCTTCTCCAAAAGACAGGAATACTCCCTCGATCCCTAGTTAAGGGTCGAAGCGGTGTGGTTTCAAGGCAAAGTCACGTGCGCGCGGCGGAACTGCGCGGGAGTGTACAGAAAAGACACAGGATATTGCGGGCATGCCCAAATTTTGGGCGCCGGATATACCGTATGTTGATGATGCGGTCGGCCGAAGGCACCGGAACCGCAGCCCGGACGAATCGCGCGGGGCATCCACGGCGGTCCCCTCGGGCCCGTTGCGGCAGGCACGACTGAATGGACAATCCACCGGGTCATTCCCGCGCAAGCGGGAATGACCCGGTGGTCTTGGTCGAGCCCTGCCCACAAGGAAAGGCGTTTCCGGCCGGCGGAAGCGTCAGATGTAGCGGATCTTGACGATCTCGTAGCTCTTGGAGCCGCCCGGGGCGGCGACCTCGAACGAATCGCCTTCCTCCTTGCCGATCATGGCGCGGGCGATGGGCGAGGAGATCGAGATGCGGCCGGCCGAGGCGTCGGCCTCCGGATCGCCCACCACCTGATAGGTCTTTTCCTCCTCGGTGTCCTCGTCGATGAAGGTGACGGTGGCGCCGAACTTCACCGAATCGCCGGTGAGCTTGCTGACGTCGATGATGTCGGCCAGCGCCAACAGGGATTCCAGCTCCTGGATGCGGCCCTCGTTGAGGCTCTGCTGCTCCTTGGCGGCGGAATATTCGGCATTTTCCGAAAGGTCGCCATGAGCGCGCGCTTCGGCGATGGCGTCGATGATCCGGCGACGCTCATTGGCCGTGCGGTGTTCGTATTCGGCGGTGAGGGCCTTGTGGCCCTGAACCGTCATGGGGATCTTTTCCATTCTGTCTCGCCTCCAGTCGGCTCGGCAAACAAATCCGGCGCGCGCGGCTGTTCCTCCCGGAGGCCGCGGCGCGCCACGCAACTGTTGATGTGCGGAGGGCCGATTGCCCGTCCGGCATGACTTCTCCCTGCCAAACTCCGTTCGGCCACCGCTTCACGATAAGTTTTGAGGAAGATGCCGATCAGCTTGCCCGCCCGCCGCGTTGCGGTCAAGCGGGTGTGCATTGAGGAGATGGTGTCTCCACACGCGCATGCAAGAGAGGCCCCGGCGGGTTCGACGATCCGGGGCGGTGGCGGCGGACGGGACCGGCGCGAGGAGGCGCCCGTCCGCGAACGAGGATTTATGAAGGTGTGTCCAGCGATGAAGCCGATTTTCCAAGCCTTGCCGCTCTTGGCCTGCGGGCTGATGCTCGCCGCCGGTCCGGCGGCGGCCCAGACGACCGTCGAGACCAGCGCCGGTCCCCTGACCGCGACCGTGCTCGCCGAGGGGCTCCACCATCCCTGGGCCGTGGCCTTCCTGCCCGACGGGCGGTTCCTGGTGACCGAGCGGCGCGGCAATCTGCTGATCGTCGAGAACGGGGTGATCGCGGCGCGGATCGAAGGGGTGCCGGCGGTGGTGGCGAACGGGCAGGGCGGGCTTCTGGACCTGGTGCTGGCGCCGGATTTCGCCGAGAGCGGCCGGCTCTATCTCAGCTATTCCGAGCGGGCGGCCGATGCCGGGCTGCAGCGCGGCACCGGCACGGCGGTGATGTCGGCGCGGCTGGTGCTGGAGGGCAGCGGCGGGCGGCTCGAGGACCAGAAGGTCATCTTCCGCATGAACAATTTCAACAATTCCAACCGGCATTTCGGCTCGCGCATCGTCATCGGCAAGGACGGCAACCTGTTCGTCACGCTGGGCGACCGGGGCGACATGGACCGGGCGCAGGACCCGCAGGACCTCGCCGGCGGTGTGGTGCGCATCGCCCCGGACGGCTCGATCCCCGAGGACAATCCCGGGATCGAGGGCTGGGCGCCGGAGTTCTGGAGCATCGGCCACCGCAACCCGCAGGGCGCGACCCTGCGCGACAGCGACGGGGCGCTGTTCACCGTGGAGCACGGGGCGCGGGGCGGCGACGAGGTGAACATGCCCACGGCCGGCGCCAATTACGGCTGGCCGATCATCACCTACGGGGTGGACTATTCGGGCCTGCCCATCGGCGAGGGCACGGAAAAGGAAGGGCTGGAGCAGCCGCTGCACTACTGGGATCCGTCCATCTCGCCCTCGGGGCTGGATTTCTACGACGGCGAGCTGATCCCGGAATGGCAGGGAGACCTGATCACCGGCGGCCTCAGCGGGCAGGTGGCGGTGCGGCTCGACATGGAGGGCGACGCCGTGGTGGGCGAGGAGAGGCTGTTCGAGGGGCAGCTGGGCCGCATCCGCGACGTGCGGGTGGGCGCGGACGGGGCCATCTACCTGCTCACCGACGCGGAAAACGGGCAGCTGATCCGGGTGGCGCCGGAGGGGCGGTAGGGTTCGGCGCGGGCCGGTCGCCATCGGCGGGCGGGGCAAACGCAAGGGGTGTGCCCTGGCGGGCACACCCCTCGATTTGGTCGGTCTTTAACCCTATGGTCCGGTCAGACGGCGGTGAGATTGTCGGCGGCGGACTTGCCGGTCCGCTTGTCCTTGACGATCTCGTAGGTGACCTTCTGGCCTTCATCCAGGCCGTTGAGGCCCGAGCGCTGGACGGCGGAGATGTGGACGAAGACGTCCGCCCCACCCTCGTCCGGCTGGATGAAGCCGTAGCCTTTTTGACCGTTGAACCACTTGACGGTGCCAGTTGCCATGTTGCGCGTTCCCTCGTGCAGTCGCTGCTGGTGGCGATCCCGGCCATGCACCCGGCCGGAACCTAGTTGATATCGAAATACCGGAAGATGACGTGAGCAGTGGCGAATGGCATTCGCGTCATGAGATCAGTCGGCCGCAATATTCGATCCTCGAAGCCTATCCTGAAACTCGGCCGGCTTCAATATGTCGAATGCGCACGAAAAATCGCCCGGGCTGGCGGCGGCCAGGCCGGGTGGACGGATGCTCCAACACCGGGGCGCCGATCCTTTCCGGGGCGGCGCCGAGCGACGGCAAATCGAAAGAAGGCCAGTCGGCCCAAGGACTTGTCGGCAGGGGTGGGCGAATGCGACTCCACCGATGCGCTAACATTTTAGCGCAATTTCCGCGGCCGTGAACCGAGCACTTCGTCGCATGGCGGCCTTGTGCGCATTTTTCTTGCCTTTGGGTCCGGTTTCCGGCAAATCCCCCGCCGCCGCGCCGCGAGGGCCGGTTTCTTCGGGAAAGCAGCTTCGTCTTGGCCAAGGCGTTCTTCTCCTCCGGCGACGTGATCGCCGACCGCCGCGCGGACTATGCCCGCATGCTGGCGGACGGCGGCGAGCATGCCGCGGCGGCGGAGCTCATGGCCCAGGCGATGGAGCTGGTGCCGGACTGGGCGGCGGGTTGGGACCTCTTGGGCAGCTTCGAGGAGCAGGCCGGCAATGTCGGCGCCGCCATCGCCGCCTGGCGGCGGCTGGAGGCGCTGGACGACGAAGGGGTGTTCGGCGCCCGGCTGAAGCTGGCGGCGCACGACGCCGCGCCGGCGGGCGAGGGCACGGCGGTGGGCTATGTCGAGGCCCTGTTCGACCAGTATGCGCCGCAATTCGAGGCGGCGCTGGTCGGCAAGCTGGGCTACCGGGTGCCGGAAATGCTCGACGCCCTGGTGGCCGGGGAGATGGCGCGGCTGGGAATCGAGCGGTTCGACAAGGCGCTGGATCTGGGCTGCGGCACCGGGCTGATGGGAGAGCGGCTGCGGAGCAAGGTCGGCTTCCTCGAAGGGGTGGACATCTCGGCGGCGATGATCGCCGAGACGGCGCGCAAGGGCATCTACGACCGCCTGCAGAAGGCCGAGCTGGTGGCGGCGCTCAATGCCCGCCGGGCCGAGGCCGACCTGATGACGGCGGCGGACGTGTTCATCTATTGCGGGGCGCTGCAGCCGGTGCTGGCCGCCCTGGTGCCGGCGCTGAAGCCCGGCGGGCTGGTGGCCTTCTCGCTGGAGGCCCATGAGGGCGAGGAGGCGCTGTTCCTCAGGCCCAGCCTGCGCTACGCCCACGGCGTGGCGGCGACGCGCGACACGCTGGTGCTGGCCGGGCTCGACATCTTGCGGTTCGAGACGGCCATCCTGCGCTTCGACCGCGGCGCGCCGGTCACCGGCATCCTGGTGGTGGCCCGCAAGCCGCCCCTGGAATTGAGCGCGGCCAACGACGCGGCGGCGGACGACGACCGGGCGGCTTAGGGTGCGGCCAGGCGGAAACCGGCGGCGGGCAAGACTTTGTTCAACCTGAACGGCAAGGGGTTGTTTAGCCCTTCTCGCCTAGGGTGGCCCCGATAGCGAGAGGGGGCAGGCAGGTTGGGAGCGCCGCAGGAGACGGCCAGCCGCATATTGACCGATCTGGCGGAGATCGACGCCGTGGCGGAGGCCTGGCGCGCGCTCGAGGCCGATTGCGCCGACCCCCTGGCCTATTTCCAGAGCCATGACTGGTGCCGCAACTGGATCGCGCAGTTCGCCGCGCCGGGGCGGTTCGAGCCCTTCGTCCAGACGCTGTGGCGCGGCGGGACGCTGGTGGCGGTCTGGCCGCTGATGATCGTCCATGCGGCGGGGCTGCGGCGGCTGGAGACGCTGGGCGTGCCGCATACGCAATATTGCGGCCTGCTGGCGCGGCCCGGCGCCGTGCCGCGCGCCGCCCTGGCGGACATGGCGCGCGAGGCGGTGGCGCGGTCGGGATGCGACGTGGCGGTGCTGCGCGCCGTACCCGAGGGCAGCGCCCTGGCCCGGGCGCTGGACGGGGTACCGGCGGTGCCGGGCGTCGGCAACGAGGCCTCGATGCTCGATCTCTCCGCCTACGAATCGGCGGAGGCCTACACTGCGGGGCTGGGCAAGCTGCAGAAGCGCAACCGCAATCGCCGGCGCAATCATCTGGCGCGCCTCGGGGCGCTCGACTTCGCCGTGGCCTGGCCCGGGCAGGCCGGTTTCGAGGCGCTGGTGCGGCAATGCGCGGCGATGAAGCGGCAATGGCTGGCCGAGACCGGCCGCTACAGCGCCGGCTTCGCCATGGCGGGCTATGAGGATTTCCTGGCGCGGCTGCGGGGGGATGCCGACGCGCGGGCGGGCGCGGTGGCCTTCGTGCTGCGGGTGGACGGCAGGCCGGTGGCCATCGAGCTCGGCTTCCTCCATCACCGGCATTACTATGCCTATATCGGCGGCTTCGACTGGAGCCTGCGGGAGCTGTCGCCGGGCAAGGTGCAGATGGACATGACCGTGGGCTGGCTGATCGACAACGGCATCGCCAGCTACGACCTGCTGATCAACCCGGCCGACTACAAGGCCAGCTGGAGCAGCCACAGCCTGCGCGTGGGCTTCCACGCCAGGGCGCTGAGCCGGAAGGGGGCGCTCTACACCTCGATCTGGCTGCCCCGCCTGCGGCCGGCGCTCAAGAAATTCGCCGGCCGGGTGCCGGAGATGACGCAGACGGCCCTGGCCGTGCTGCGCAGCGCCGCCTGCCTGCTGCTCTATGTCTAGCGCCCGCAACACGCCGCTGGACGCGGCCGTCGCCCTCGGCATCCGCGTGGCCAGCGCCGGGCTGGTGTTCGGGCTGCAGGTGCTTCTGGCCCGGCTGATGCCGGGGGAGGCCTATGGCGGTTTCGTGACGCTGTGGACCTGGATGCTGGCACTGGGCAGCTTCGCGGCGCTGGGCTTCGCCGAATCGAGCGTGCGCTTCCTGCCGCGCTACCATCTGCGCGGGCGCCGGGCGGCCCTGCGCGGCTATTGGCGCTTCGGCTTCGCGACGGTCCTGGGCGTCAGCCTTTTGGCGGCGCTGGCGGCCGGCGGGCTGGCGCTGGGCCTCGGCGGCACCGGCGTCTGGCTGACGGTGCTGCTGGTGGCGCTGGGCCTGCCCTTCCTGGCCATCGAATATTATCTCGAAGGGGTGGCGCGCAGCTTCGGCTGGTTCCGGCTCGCCGCCGTGCCCGTCTATATCGTCCGGCCGATCCTGATCGGGGCGGCGGCGCTGGGCCTGGCCGCCGCCGGGGTGGAGCTGACCCTGCCGCTGGTGGGCGCGGTGCTGGTCGGGGCCATGGCCGTGGTGGCGGCGGCGCTCGCCGTCGCGGTGGCCCGGCGGCTGGCGCGGATCGCGCCGGAGCGGGCGGCGACGGGGGCGCGGCAAAGGCGCCTCTGGCTCGCGGCATCGCTGCCTTTGCTGCTGCTGTCGGGCCTCGAAGACCTCACCAGCTATGCCGACGTGCTGTTGCTGAGCCTGCTGGCCGAGCCCGGGCAGGTGGGCATCTATTTCGCCGCGGCGCGGTCGCTGGCCCTGGCCGGCTTCGTCGCCTATGCGATGACGCTGGTGTCGGGCCGGCGCTTCGCCCTCGACCTGGCGGGCAGGTCGCGCGACGAGTTGCAGGCGAGCATTCTGGAGGCGACGCGGCTGACCTTCTGGGCCACGCTGGTGGCGGTGGCGGCGACGCTGCTGGCCGGTCCGCTGCTGCTGGGGGCGTTCGGTGCCGAATTCCTGGCCGGGCAGGCGGTCATGTGGGTCCTGGGACTGGGCATGGTGGTGCGGGCCATGGCGGGGCAGGCCGGCGAGGCGCTGATCGTCACGGGACGGCAGCGCGAGGGCGTCGCCATCGGGCTGGCGACGCTGGCCGTGGTGGCCGGCCTCTGCCTGGTGCTGGTGCCCGCCTTCGGGCCGCTCGGCGCGGCCGTGGCAAGCGCCCTCGCCATGGCCTGCCGCACGGTAGCGCTGATCGCGGTGCTGCGGCGGGTGGCGGGGCTGCGGGTGTTCTCGCTGGGCCTGCCGAAGCTGCGGGCGGCCTGAGCTCCCGGGCGGGCCTTACTCGGCCAGCTCGTCCACGGGCGGGCTGCCGTCGGTGCGGAAGGTGAGCTTGTAGGCCCAGCCCTGATCGTCCCGGGCCTCGCAGGTGAACAGGGCGCGGCCGGCATAGGGATTTTCGTAGACGCAGGAGCCGCGCACCGGCTGGGCCATGATGTCGGTCTCGCTCTTGCCCAGGATGATCTGGTCGACGTCCTGGTGGATCTCGTCGCCGACGACGCTGTCCGAGCCGCCCGAGAACACGAAGATCTGGCCGCCGGCAAAGGCATAGAGGCCGACGCGCCCGTCGTCATAGACCATCTGCATCAGCTGGTCGCCGCAGGTGGGGGTGAGATCGTTGGTGTCGAGCCACAGACCCTCGCAGCTGCCGTTGATGGTGAGCATGTTGACCGGGCTCGCCGCCAGCGCCGGCGCGGCCGTGGCGGTCAGGGCCGCGAGAACAAGAACAGCGCGCATTCGATCCCCCCGACAATGCCCGGCCGCGGCATGACTGCACGGCGCGCGGGGGCGGTCAAGCGTCCCGGTGGCGGCGGGTTCGTTTCCATCCACCGGCGCCGCCCCCGGCCTGGATCATCCACCGGGTGGTTTGCTTGTGTTTCCGAGCGCGTCGCGGTCGTGACTCCCCCCGCCCTCATAGACGGCGCCGAATCTCGCCCGGGCGTCCAGGCCGGACATCCCCTCGGCAGGCTCAGGCCGCGAAATATTCCTGCAAGGCCTTCACCCCCAGATTGCCCTGGCGGTAGGCGACGATGCCTTCGACGGCCGCGAGGGCGCCGTCGATGGTGGTGTAGTAGGGAATCTTGGCCAGCAGGGCGGTGCGGCGGATGTCGCGGCTGTCGGAGATCGACTTGAGCCCGTCGGTGGTGTTGATGACGAGCTGCACCCCGCCGTTCTTCATCGAGTCGACGATGTGCGGGCGGCCTTCCAGCACCTTGTTGATCTTGGTGGCGGGCACGTCGTTGTCGACCAGGTAGCGCTGGGTGCCGCCGGTGGCGAGGATGGTGAAGCCGGCCTCGACCAGGTGGCGGGCCATGTCCACGATATGCGGCTTGTCGGCATCGCGCACCGAGATGAAGGGGGTGCCGCTGGCGGG
>ENA-UOVV01001816-UOVV01001816.1-compost-metagenome-genome-assembly--contig:-NODE-1816-length-13809-cov-3.951069_pt1 | contig 13809 bp, 11 predicted proteins | sample MGYA00238155_ERZ761577 | MGnify/ENA primary metagenome ERZ761577 (study PRJEB28898, sample SAMN06268775) | compost metagenome | isolation source: Emeryville, CA | place: USA:Emeryville, CA | collected...
CCGCCCGGAGGACTGGAGGGCGAAGTGGGTTGGGCGGCGCATCCCGAACGCCGTACCTCCGATCCCGCTGACCGGGGCGAAGTGGCTGTGGCACGCCGCGGACCCGAACGAGCCGGGCGCAGGCACGCGCTACTTCCGGAAGACGTTCGAGATTCCTGCGGACGCCCGCATCAACGGCGCCCGCCTTGGCATCACCGCGGACGACCGCTATACCGTCGCCCTTAACGGCGGCGCGCCGATCGCGGGGCCGACGGACAACGACTCCTGGCGCTCCTACCAGATGTTCGATGTCGCCTCTCGCCTGCGCCCGGGAACGAATACGATCCTGATCGAGGCGAAGAACCTGACTACCAGTCCGGCGGGCGTTCTCGCCCGTCTGGTCGTGAACACGGCAACCGGCGACCTCGCGATTGCCACCGGCGAGGACTGGGAAACGGCGCCGTCCGCCACCGGACCGTTCGCGCCGCCGCGCGTGATCGGCGACCTCGGGGTTGCGCCCTGGGGAAACGTCGGGCCGGGCAACCCCATCAAGCGCACGCCCCCGCCCTACTTTCGTAAGAGCTTCGCGGTCCGCAAGCCCGTCACGCGCGCCCTGCTCTATGCCACCGCACTGGGCGCGTACGAACTGTCGCTGAACGGCAAGCGCGTTTCCGATGACGTCCTTTCTCCGGGCTGGACGGACTTCCGCAAGCGGGTTCCCTACCTCGCCTACGATGTCACCAAGCAGCTCAAGCAGGGCGAGAACGCCCTGGGCGCCATCCTGGGAGACGGATGGTACGCCAGTTACCTGGCGTTCACGGGCAAGCACCACTTCTACGGGGGCGAGACCCGGCTGCGGCTGCAGCTAAACGTCTCCTATGCGGACGGTACGCGGGAAACCATCGGGACCGACGACACCTGGAAGACGGCGGACGGCCCGATCAAGTCCGCCGACCTGCTGATGGGCTCCGTGATCGACACGCGCGCCGAGATGCGCGGTTGGGACGCTCCCGGGTTCGACGACACGGGGTGGAAGCCAGCCGCGGTGCAGGAGGCGCCGGAGCTCCAGCTGGTCGCCAAGCCCAACGAGCCGATTCGCCCCACTCAAGTCCTGACCGCGCGCAAGCGCACCGAGCCGAAGCCAGGGGTCTATGTTTACGACTTCGGGCAGAATATGGTCGGCTGGGTGCGCCTGAAGGTGAACGGCAAGCCGGGCCAAACGATTCAACTGCGGCACGCCGAGTTTCTGAACCCGGATGGCACCCTCTACACCACGAACCTGCGGTCGGCGCGGGCCACCGACACGTTCATTCTGAAGGGCGGCCCGCAGACGCTGGAGCCGGCGTTTACCTTCCATGGGTTCCAGTACGTCGAGATCACCGGCGCGGCCCCGGCGGCAAAGGATGTGCAGGGCGTCGTAGTCCATTCGGATGTTGAAAAAACGCTGACGTTCGAGAGCGACAACCCCGAGTTGAACCGCCTGGTGGAGAACATCGACTGGGGATTCCGGGGGAACGCCCTGGACGTGCCGACCGACTGCCCGCAGCGCGACGAGCGCGCCGGGTGGACCGGCGATGCTCAGGTCTTCGCCAAGACGTCGATGTTCCACCGGGATACGGCGGCGTTCTACACCAAATGGCTGCTGGATGTACAGGACGGCCAGTTCCCCGACGGGTCGTACCCGGATGTGGCTCCCAGCATCCTCGGCGGCGGTAACGCCGCGTGGGAGGACGCCGGAGTTATCTGCGTGTACCGGATGTACGAAATGTACGGCGACACGGGGATTATCCGGCGGCAGTGGGCCAGCATGACCCGCTTCCTGGAGCACCTCGCCCGGGTCGCCCCGGACGGTATCCGGCAAGCGGGCGCCTATGGCGACTGGCTTCTGCTCGAAGGTCCGCAGAAGTCGGATATCCACGGCACGGCCTACTACTACCGCTCGGCCTTCCTGATGGCGGAGATGGCCGCAGCGATCGGCAAGGCGGAGGAGGCCGCCACCTACCGCGCCCTCGCCGACCGGGTGAAGGCGAAGTTCATCGAGAAGTTCGTGGCGCCGGACGGGAAGGTGACCGACGGCGGCAAGGAGAGCCAGACGTTCTACGCCCTGGCGCTCGGCTGGGACCTGCTGCCGGAGGCGGCGCGCCCGGGCGCGCTGGGCCACCTGAAGGCGATGCTTCGGCGAAGCGGGAATCACCTGACCACCGGCTTCATCGGGACGCCGCTGCTGCTGGACGCGCTGGCCCGCGCCGGTGATCCGGAGTTGGCGAACGTCCTGCTCCTGCAGGACACGTACCCCTCCTGGCTCTACCAGGTCAAGCTCGGCGCGACGACGATGTGGGAGCGCTGGGACGGCTGGACCCCTGAAAAGGGCTTCCAGAACCCGGGCATGAACTCGTTCAATCACTACTGGCTGGGCTGCGTGGGCGAATGGATCTACACCGGCGTCGCCGGGATCGACACGGACGGGCCCGGGTGGAGCAGGATTACCCTGTGTCCTCGACCGGCGGCGGGTCTCGGACGCGCGCGCCTAGCATATGACAGCATCCGCGGTCGGATCGAGAGCGGGTGGTCGCGGGAGAAGGACGGCGGCCTGTCGCTGGATTTCACGGTGCCCGCGAACGTCACCGCGACGGTGTACGTCCCGGCGAAGGATGCCGCCCGCGTCCGCGTGGACGGGAAGCCAGCCGACCGCGCCGAGGGCGTGCGCTTCGTCCGCCAGGAGGGCGACGCTGCGGTGTTCGCCGTGGGCTCGGGGAAGTACCGGTTCCAGGTGGTGGGCGAGTAGCGCCGCCGGGCAGGAGACGCGCGGCCGGGGGAAGAACTAACCCCCGGACCCTACCAACAGGAGTAACAGAATCGTGGCGAAACCCACTCCCCTGATTGCGGGGAACTGGAAGATGAATAAGGGCACTGCGGCCGAGGCGTCCGCGCTGGCGAGCGAGGTCGTGGCCGCGCTGGCAGGCGTGGGCGGCGTCGGGGTGGCGCTCTGCCCGCCCTTTACCGTGCTGGGAGCGGTGAAGCAGGCGACCGAGGGAAGCCCCATCGCGCTGGGCGCGCAGGACTGCTTCTGGAAGTCCTCCGGGGCGTACACGGGGCAGATCGCGCCGGAGATGCTGGTGGACGCGGGCGTGACGTACGTTATCCTCGGCCACTCTGAGCGGCGCGGGCGCTACGGCGTTCCGGAGCCGGACTTTGACGAGGAGATTCTGCGCCACTTCGGCGAAACGGACGCCACGGTGAACCGCAAGGCGAAAGCGGCGCTGGAGGCGGGCCTATCCCCCATCATCTGCGGCGGGGAAACGCTGGAGGAGCGCGAGGCCGGGCAGACGGACGAGGTGGTGCGCGCTCAGGTGAAGGGCGCTCTGGCGGGTATCTCCGCGGAGCAGATGGCGAAGGTGGTCTTTGCCTACGAGCCGGTCTGGGCGATCGGGACCGGCAAGACGTGCGCGCCGGAAGAGGCGGACCGGGTGTGCGGCGTAGTGCGCGCCGTGGTGGCAGAGCTGTACGATGCGGCAACCGCGGAGAGCTTCGTGGTGCAGTACGGCGGCTCGATGAAGCCGGATAACGCGGCGGAGCTGCTGGCGAAGCCGAACATCAACGGCGGCCTCATCGGCGGCGCCAGCCTGAAGGCGGCAGACTTCGCGGCGGTAGTGAGGGCCGCGGTACAATAACAATCGCGAAACGTCGCTCGACGTTCCTATAAGGAGAAGTACAAGAATATGCGAGTACGTGCCAAGGAGCTTCGCCGCGCCCGCAAGCGCCGCGAGGAGCGCGTGAAGGCCGCCCAGAAGGCCCGGCCCCCCGCCGGCGGGTCGTCCAGCGCCGCCGCGTCGCGTGGCGGGTCGGCGGCGCGCCAGTCGGGCGCGGCCCGGCCGGCGCGGTCCGGCAGCGGAAACGCCCCGGCCCGCGAGAAGCGCGCCGAGAAGGCTGCGGAGAAGGAAACCAAGCCGGAAGCGCCCGCCGCCGAAGGAGGTTAGGCCATGGATATCGTCGGGTCGGGAGGGAATGACCGCGCAAGCTCTGTGCAGCGGCACAATGCGGAGATGATCCGCTACCGTGACGAGCGCAAGCCGATGACGTTCACGCTGGTGGACGGTTCCAAGCTGGAAGGCGCGATCCGCTGGTTCGACGACGAGGCCCTGTGCCTGGTGGACGCCAACCGTGACGAGGTGACCGTCTTCAAGCACGCCATCCTTCACTACCGCCCGCAGTCGGTGTAGCGGGCGCAGCGGCAAGCGCGAGCGCATCGCGCGCCTTCGCAGAACGAAAAACGCCTTCGGGCCGGGGCATCTGCCCCGAAGGCGTTTTTCAGTTTGTGTGTTTGAAGAAAAGGTGCCGGGCGGACTCGAACCGCCGATGAAGGTTTTGCAGACCTCTCCCTTAGCCCCTTGGGTACGGCACCGGGAAACACGGCAGGACCGCGGGAAAGGCGGGCTCCCCCACGGTCCTGTGTTCCAAGGCGCCGACCGGAATCGAACCGGTGCATCGCGGTTTTGCAGACCACTGCCTTACCACTTGGCTACGGCGCCGCTGTGTGCGGATAGGAACGCCGCATTATATCACGGTCTGTCCCCTCGATGCATCACCCTTTCTCTCTGAATTATTACCTTTTGCAACCCCCTCCCTGGCTTCTCGCATGGTTCTTGCCTGTTACGCCACCCACATCGGTGCCCCTACTAATACCTGTGATATTCGTCACAGAAAGCAGGACTATTTACTGGGTAATGGGAAGATATAGCGTTGCTTGAATAGCGAACGGGCTTTCGGTTAGCAGGCACCCGATGAGTAATGTAACTGTATTGACACGTGGGTTGGGAAGTGAGAAAGGGATGTCGAATCGACCCCGCCCGGCAATGGCAGGCCGGACCGGTATCGAAGAGTCGTTGCGGGGCGTGCCCCTCTTTACAGGAATAGACGAAGCCGCGCTGCGCACCATCGCCGCGCAGTGTCAGCGAATGCGGCACGAGGCAGGGGAGTTCCTCTTCCGCGAGGGCGATCACGTGACCGCACTGTATGTGGTTCTGGCGGGCTTGGTACGGCTCCAGCGCACCCTGCTCGAGTCGGATGCGCCGCTGCTGGTCGCGGAGCGGCGCCCGGGCGACCATATCGGGATGGATGCGCTTCTGGAGGATGTTCCGCGCCCGGTGGCGGCGCAGTTCGCGACCGACGGGGAGGTGCTTATCCTCCGGCGGGACGACCTGCGCCACTCCCTGGAGCGCTCCCCGCAGCTTACCTGGAGTCTGGTGTGTGCGCTCGGGCTGCAACTCAACGAGGCGACGGAGCTGAACCGCCGTCACCGCAACCTGGATGTGATGGGGCGCCTGGCAGCCTTCCTGGCGGATGCAGCGGATCGGACGAAGCCGGAGCCCTCCGGCGTACACCGTCTGCCGAACCTGACGGACGAGCGGATTGCGGAGCGCATCAACACCTCCCGCGAGTCCGTAAACCGGAAGCTCTCCCGCCTCAAGGAGATGCGCGTAGTACGCCGCGAGGGACGCACCCTGATCGTGCTGAGCGTGGGCAAACTGCGCTCGCTCGGCCGGGTGGATTAGCGCCCTCGGGCAGCGCCCACTGCTGCTGCTGCCGCGCTGCGCGGCACCTCCTGAATGAGGCCGTCCTCGATGCGCAGGATGCGGTCCGCCTCCTGCGCCAGGCGGTCGTCATGGGTGACCATCAGGAAGGCGACCCCGGTCTCGCGCGCGATCTCGCGCATCAGGGCAAAGACCTCCTGCCCGGAGCGGGAGTCGAGGTTCCCGGTCGGCTCGTCGGCCAGTACCACGCGGGGCCGGTTGACCAGGGCACGCACGATCGCGTTGCGCTGCTGCTGGCCGCCGGACATCTGGGTGACGCGCTTATGCATCTGTGACTCCAGGCCGACCCGCTTCAGGAGCATCTTCGCGTATTCGATGTCTTCCCGCTCCGGCGCGCCCTTCTGAATCGTAATGGGCATCAGGGCGTTCTCCAGACAGGTGAACTCCTCCAGGAGGTAGTGAAACTGGAAGATGAAGCCGACCTTGCGCCCCCGCAGGTCGGCCAGGCCGTCCGAATCCAGCGTCGCGATATCTACCCCGTCAATCCGCACCACCCCATCCGTGGGGGTGTCGAGCGCCCCCAGGATGTTAAGCAGCGTGGACTTACCCGAACCCGACTGCCCGATGATGGCGATGAACTCGCCCTCACGCGCCTCCATGTCGATGCCGTGCAGCACCTCCACCGGGTTCGGTCCGCCCAGACCGTACGTTTTGACCAGCCCTGCGGCCTCCACGATCACAGGCGCAGCGGCGGCCTCTGTCCCCATCGCGTCCTCGCTTTCAGCCACCACGGATCACATCCACAGGGTTCATGGTGGCCGCGCGCCGGGCAGGCAGGATCGCCGCAATCAGCGTTGCCGCCACCGCCGCCGCGCAGGCGCCCAGAAATATCTCCGCGTCCCAGGCGATGTTGAACAGTTTGTCCGCCTTTCCGAATCGCGCCGTCTGCGGAATCTGGGCCAGCGCATTGAGGAGAAGCGCCCCGAGCCCGGAGCCGACGAGGCAGCCCATAAGCGCGATGCCCAGCCCCTCCAGCGTAAAGACAAGCAGAATCTGACGGTCCCGCGCCCCCATGCTCTTCAGAATCCCGATCTGCCTTGACTTCTGCACCACGGAGACGATCAGGACCGAGGCGATACCGAAGGCGGAGGCCAGCAGCGCGAACATGCAGATCATGAGGCGGGACTGGTCCTGCGACCGGAGGGCGTTCATGATGAATACCTGCTCGCGCATCCAGGATTCGGTCTCAAAGGGCAGCGCGGCGGCGATCTGGTCCGCCACGGCGTTCGCCTGGAATGGGTCGTCCAGCTTTACCAGGATGCTGGACACGTCCTGCCGCGTGGCGAAGAGCGACTGGGCGGCGCGTAAGGTCAGAAACGCCTGCCCCAGGTCGGCCGTATTGTTGCCCGTGTCGAACAGGCCCGCGACCCGGAAGGAGGCGGAGACGCCCTCGGGCGACTGGAGGGTGACGCGATCCCCCAGGCGGACGCCGGCCTCGTCCGCCAGTCGCCAGCCGATCACCACGTCATCCGGGCCGATCTCCAGCCATGAACCGGCGATCATATCCTCCTGCAGGCCGACGATCTTCTCCTGGGCTGCCGGGTCGCCGCCGGAGACGGTAACGCCGAGTCGCTTCGCCCCACGGATGAGGAAGGCGTTACCACGCACCGCAGATGTCACGGTGCGCACCCCCGGGAACTGCGCAAGCTGGGTCTCGACCTGCTTCCACTGCTCGATGTCGGTGCGCTGCTGTACCTGCTTCTCCTCGCGCGTTGCCAGGAACGCGCCTGGCGCGACACCGGGGACCTCTCCCCCCGTGCGCTCCGCCGCCCGAGCGAGTGAGTCCGGCGCCGGGTCGGGCCGCTTCACGGTGACGTGTGGCTGGGAGCCGACCAGGTCGTTGATGAAGCGGCGCTGGACGCCCGTGATAAGGCTCTGGATGAAGATGATGACCGTAACAGCGATGGCGACAGCAGCCACCGTCAACGCGGTTTGTCCCCCCCCGCTGACCAGATGCCGGTAGGCAAGCTTGATCTCGAAACGCATGATCGTGGTGTCTCCCTTACGGCGCGGGCGCTGAGGGCTCCTGCACCCGGGGCGCGACCCGCGCGCCGGGGCGGACGCCCAACGGGTTGACGACCACGGAATCCCCGGCGGTAAGACCGCTCAGAACCGGCACGCCGTCTGGTCCCGTTGCGCCCACTTCGACGTTGCGGCGCTCCACCACGTTCTCCCCGCTCACCACAAGCACCCAGGATACGCCCCCGACCGTAGTGACGGCCGTCAGAGGAACGACCAGGCGCTGCGTGCCGGGGTCCACGATCACGTTCACGGAGACCGTCTGGCCGGGGCGCAGCCAATCCGGCTCGTTTGCCGGGACCAGCCGCACCTCTACCGTACCGCGCTCCGAATCCACGGCCGCCCCGATCTCGCTGACCCGCGCCGTGAACGGCTGATTGGGGAAGGCGTCATTGGTGACGACCGCCTTCTGGCCCACGGACAGCCGCCCGAGGTTCGATTCATCCACGTCCACCCGGATCTCGGGCCGGGTCGTACGGACCAGGCGAACGATGGGCTGGTTCGGCCCGGTCACGCCCCCGGGCTCCGTCACGACCTCAGTCACGGTGCCGCCGAACGGGGCGCGGACCACCGTCTCCTCCAGGCGTCGCCGCGCCACGCGCAGCGCCTCCTCCGCCTCGCCCACCCGGGCGCGCGCCACCTGCACATCCTCCGGGCGCGGGGTCGCCAGAAGGCTGCGAAGCTGCGCCTCGCCGCTCTCTCGGGCGCCACGAACCTGCGCGCGGGCCTGCTCCAACTGCGCCCGCGCCTGCGCGATCTGCTCCGGTCGCGTCCCCACCTGGAGTTGGCGCAGGCGGGCGCGGGCGCTTGCCAGCACCTTCTCCGCCGCCTCCACGCTTGCCCGGGCGGCGTCCCGGTCGGTCAGCGCCCGCTCGTACTCGATGCGCGCGACCGCCCCCTCCTCGAAGAGCATCTTCTGCCGCTCCAGGTCGCGCTCCGCCTGCTCGGCCCGCACCTGCGCCTCGGTGACCTGCGCGAGCGCCTGCTGCGCCTGCGCCTCTGCCTCCTGCCGCTCCTCCGGGGTCGCGCCGCGCTGCCGCTCCAGGAGCTGCTGCTGCGCAGCGGCTACCTGCGCCTCTGCCCCCCGCACGGCCTGGGCGGTGTCGGCGCGCAGCCGTGCGACATCGCTCGGCAGCGGGGAACGGGAGGCCTGGGCAAGCTGCGCCCGCGCCGTCCGCAGCGCCTCCTCGGCCTGTCGCACCTGCGCTCGCAGCACCTCATCGTCCAGGCGCGCCAGGATATCCCCGGTACGCACACGGTCCCCTTCCCGCACCGGAACCGCCACCACCCTGCCGCCGCCGGACGCCCCCACACTGGTCTCCACATCGGCAGAGACCCGCCCCGACGCCGCCACGGACTCCGCCACGACCCGCTCCTGAGGTGCGACGACGATCACGGGCTTCGGGCGGGATCGGAACCAGCCCATCAGGACGGCGGCCAGCACGAGCGGCAGGAGGTACCACAGCCAGCGCGGCAGCGCCCGACGGCGCCGGGACGGTTCGGCGGCGCCGTCGCGGTGCGAGCGCGTTCCCGTCCCATTTGCGGCAGCGGAAGCCGCCGGCTCTTCGGTTGTATCGTGCTCTCTGAGAGGCACCCTGCTGCTCATTATGTCGGAATCCCTCGGTCGGCCAGCCGGCCCCTTCTTCCGTGTACCCACCCGGGTGCCCCGGGTGCCTTTCCATTTTACGGTGCGCCAGCGGCGGCGGCCGGGCGGGACGCCGGAAGGCTCACCTCATCGGCGAGGCGGAGGCCCTTCTTCTCCTGTCCCTTGACCAGGTGTATCCGCACCGGGGCGCCGGGCGGAATCTGTGCCGGGGTGAGGGCGCGGCGCCCCTGCTTCACACTCGCGCCCGGGATGAGCAGGATGCGCCGGCGCGCCCCATCGGACCGGAGCAGCGTGATTACTGGTCCGTCTGCCCCGTCCGGTTCTACCGCCTCGACCAGCCCCTCCCAGCGGACCAGCGTGTCCAGATGGGCCGCGGCGACCTCGGCCGCGGTCGGCGCCACGATGACCGCCATGACGCCGCCGCCGGGCAGGCCACGCGGCTTCACAGCCACCGCCGCTCCGATCGGAAACGCCTCCAGCGGTGCGGAGCGGTCGAACTTGAGGATGCGCGTCTTCGCGGTCACCCGGAACGTCACCACACGCCCGTCCCCCTCCCGCTTCACCGCCAGCGCACCGGCACTCGAAGATGCCACCTTGCCGACGCACAGTTCGGTCCGGCTGCGCTTCTCGTCGGCGTACGAGCCCTCGTCCCATAGTTCGCGCAAAATTGCCATCGGCCGCGGTGCGGTGAGGAACGACACCCGCGCCACCACGCGCTCGCCCGGCACGAAGGCAGCCAGGTCCGCGGGCGCCCCCCGGCGTGTGTAGGGACACTCCGGGTCCACTGCGGCGGTTATCTCCTCGCTTCCAGGATCGGTCGGCCGCAGACGCACGGTCTTGCGCTCCTCGTCCCGCGCCACCAGAACTGCGGTCAGCGTTCGGGACGTGGCTCGCGACGCGGTAGCGGAAGCAGGAGGAGGCGTCTGCGCCGCGGCAGCCGCCCGGACGGCCAGCACAGTGGTAGCAGCAGCAAAGGCGGCGAGGACCGGCAGCAGGAAAACAACAGGTTTGGCACTCAGGCGCATCACACAGTGGCTCCTTCCTTCTTTCTTGATTATCCCCCAGAAGACGGGGAAAATGGCCGGCCGCCTTTGCCGACAATCAGGTAAAGCGAGGCTCTTACAGATTAACGATAATCTTCCTGGCAAAGCGGAAGCACGGGAATGTTCTGCCCGGACTTGACACCCGGAAAAGGAACGCGTATAGTATCCCTACTCAAACATTTCACTGAAATTATTGACCCGGGCCATCGATGCCGACGCCCCGGCATTTTCTCGAAGATGAGCACAGCCCGTCCCTTCCGGAAAACCAGCATCAAGGATGTCGCGCGGCGCGCCGGAGTCTCCACCACGACGGTGTCGTACTTCGTCAGCGGTCGCGAGAATGTCTGCGGCCCCGAAACCGCCCAGCGCATCCGGGACGCGGTCGAGGAGCTGCACTACACGCCCAGTTCCCTGACCCGGGGGCTCCGCCGCGAGGCGACGCGCACCATCGGGGTGTGCATGTACAGCCCGTTCGACCCGGAGGTACGCTTCGGCAGCGTGTTCCTGGAGCGGCTGTGGCGGGGCATCGTGCGCGAGAGCGATGCGGCAGACTACTCGCTGCTGCACTACCCGTACTCGGTGCGCGAGAGTGAGAGTTCTCAGGCGTTTCTGGATGGACGGGTGGACGGCCTGCTGCTCCAGTACGGCGAACGGGCGTCGGTGGTGGCGCAGGCGGGGATGCCGACGGTCCTGCTGGCACGGGCGCTGGACCTGCCGGACGGATGCGGAGCCGTTTACGCCGACGAAACCGGGACGGCGCGCGTGGCTCTGGACCATCTGCACGGCCTCGGCCACCGACGGATCGCGCACCTGGCGGGTCCGGTCGAGGCGTACCGGGGCAACAGCGGCCTGCTGAACCCGGCCGACGATGTGGCAAAGCTCCGGCTGGAGGCGTACACCTCGTGGATGCAGGCGGCGGGTCTGTACGACCCCGCCCTGATCGGCTACGCAGGCTCATGGTTTGAGCGAGACCGGGTGGCCGAAGTGCTGGGCGCGTGGCGCGCTCTGCCGGAGCCGCCGACCGCGGTACTGTGCGCCAATGACACGCTGGGCGTCGCCGTAACGGAAGCCGCCCTGCAAATGGGGTGGCGCGTCCCCGACTCTCTGTCGGTCGTGGGGGTCGATGACTCCGCCGAGGCCCGGGAGGCGCCGGTCCCGCTCACCAGTGTGGCGGTGCCGGTGGATGCGATCGGCAGCGAAGCCGTGAGCGCCCTCGTGCGCATGATGAACGGTGCACCGGTGGATGCCTGCCGGGTGGCTGTCCCGGTCACCGACATCGTCGTCCGCGGCAGTACTGCCGCCGTCCCTGCCGCCCCCTAGCGCGGCCCGTTTGTAACCTGTTTGAAGCCTGAAAATCTGAACCGCGGGAAGTACCGTCGATTCTGATCGGCACCGGGCTATGGAACCCCGGGATGACCGATCCTCACTGAAGGAGCATTGACTATGAAGTCGTCATGCGGCAACCGCCGCCCGTCACACGCATTTACCCTGATTGAGCTGCTCGTCGTCATCGCCATCATCGCCATCCTCGCTGCGATCCTCTTCCCCGTCTTCGCCCAGGCCCGCGAGAAGGCGCGCCAGGCGTCCTGCCTTTCCAACCAGAAGCAGATCGCCCTGGCCGTCCTGCAGTACCTTCAGGACTACGACGAGACGTTCCCCCGCCTGCACATCGACCCGCCGCCCGCGCCGCGCCAGTCCTGGGCGCCGTACAACTGGCAGGATGCCGTCGGCCCCTACGTCAAGAACGGCACCCGGACGGTCACCTGGGCGTCAACCGACGGCTCGCCCATCGTCCTCACCTGGGGTGGCATCTGGACCTGTCCGAGCCAACCCTTTGGCGACGATGTGCGCAAGACCTACGGCGGAAATGACACGCTGTTCACCGATCTGACGTACGGCAACGGCAGCGGGGACATCACGCCGACCACGCTTGGCCAGATCACCCGCCCGGCAGACGTGGTGATGATCTCTGAGAACGGGGTGGTCGAGGGCTGGGCCGGAATCGGCGAATCTGCCCGTCTGAGCGGCGACGCCTACTGGCAGTGCGGCACCACCTGGCAGTGCAGCGGCCCCAACTCGGGTGCCCAGTGGGACAAGGACCACACCGGCTCTGAGTCGGGCATCGAGTTCTGGCAGTACACCCAGATGCCACGCTACCGCCACAGCGGCACCGCCAACTTTGCCTTCGTGGATGGGCATGTGAAGTCGATCTCCAAGGGCCAGCTCAACTGGTGCCGGAACTTCTTCTACCCGGGCATCGGCAGCGCCTACAGCCCGGACACGCAGAACTGGCTCTTCGGCGCCGGCAACGCCTGCGCGGGCTTCCCGCAGAACTGACGGAGGAAGAGTTCCAGAATGAAGACGAAGTGCACGGCCAACCGTCTGTCCTCCGCCCTGCTGCTCGCCGCCATGGCCGTCCTTGTGGCGACGGCCGGATGCGGCAACAAGAGCGACGGTGAGGACGCCGGGGCGAACGCCGCCACGACGCCGGCTGCAAACGTCCCCGCGAATGTCTCCCAGGAGGGCACCGCGCGGAGCCAGGCCGCGAAGCAGGCGGGCGATCGGCAGGCCGCCAACGCCGCGGCGTTCAAGGCGGCGCAGGAAGCCGCCGAGCGTCAGGGCAAATAGGCGATCGGGCGACGCCCCGGACATCCGGGACATCGCCCGGGGCGGCCATCCGCGACAGGAGCGGATGGCCGTCCGTTTGTTACCGCTGTCACGTCCGCCGAGCCGTCCGGGCAACGCCGCACCGGCCAGGATACCGACAATGAATGTCCCCCCTCACGCAACAGTTTTCGCGCGGCGACGACGCCTTGTGCTGGGCGCCACTGCTGCTACCGCCATCGCTCCCTTTGCCGTCTGGGCTGCTGCCGCCGCGCTCCTGCCGCGCCCGGCGGCGGCCGGCACGCCTCAATCTCCTGCCCCGACCGCCGTTACCGCGGTTATCGACGCTGGCAAGACCCACCAGACGATTGAGGGGTTCGGCGCGGCGACGGCCTACTACCAGAACTGGATCACGGCGCATCCGAACAAGAAGGACCTGTACGACACGTTCTTCAAGGGGCTCAACCTCAGCATTTTGCGCCTCCAGAACGTTTACCGCCCCGCCAAAGGCGCCGACTTCGCCAAAGACGACGCCGACATCGTGCGCGGCGCGCGGGAGTCCCTGGGCCGCCCCATCCCGATCCTCATGTCCTCGTGGTCGCCGCCCGCCGACCTCAAGAGCACCGGCGCCGAGAAGGGCGGCGGCACACTCGCGAAGAAGAACGGTGCGTTCGTCTACGAGGACTTCGCCGGCTACTGGGCCGACTCCCTCGCCGCCTACAAGAAGATCGGTATCGAGCCGACCTGGGTCAGTATTCAGAACGAGCCCGACTGGAAGGCCGACTGGGAGACCTGTCTGTTCCAGCCGCGTGAGGGGAAGGACGACAAGGGGGTGGAGTACGCGGGCTATGACCAGGCGCTGGGCGCCGTCGCCCGCCGCCTCCGGGCGACACCCGGCGCGCCGAAGCTGCTCGGCCCGGAGACCCTGGGCATCGGCGGAAACAAGGTGCAGAACTACCTCGGCCCG
>ENA-UOVV01001817-UOVV01001817.1-compost-metagenome-genome-assembly--contig:-NODE-1817-length-13806-cov-6.097229_pt1 | contig 13806 bp, 10 predicted proteins | sample MGYA00238155_ERZ761577 | MGnify/ENA primary metagenome ERZ761577 (study PRJEB28898, sample SAMN06268775) | compost metagenome | isolation source: Emeryville, CA | place: USA:Emeryville, CA | collected...
ATCTGCTCGATCGAGAACTTCGACCCGATGGGCGTGCACACCGGCGACTCGATCACGGTCGCGCCGGCGATGACGCTCACCGACAAGGAATATCAGGTCATGCGCGACGCGTCGTTCGCCGTAATCCGCGAGATCGGCGTCGAGACGGGCGGTTCCAACATCCAATTTTCCGTCGATCCGGTCACGGGCCGCATGGTCGTGATCGAGATGAATCCGCGCGTGTCGCGTTCGTCGGCGCTCGCGTCGAAGGCCACCGGTTTCCCGATCGCGAAGATCGCCGCGAAACTCGCCGTCGGCTACACGCTCGACGAGCTGCGCAACGACATCACGCGCCTCACGCCCGCGAGCTTCGAGCCCACGATCGACTACGTGGTGACGAAGATCCCGCGCTTCACGTTCGAGAAATTCCCCGACGCGGATCCCGCGCTCACGTCGGCCATGAAGTCCGTCGGTGAAGCGATGGCGATCGGCCGCACGTTCAAGGAATCGATGCAGAAGTGCCTCCGTTCGCTCGAAATCGGTGCACGCGGTTTCGGTGGCGGCGGCAAGTTCGGCGGCGACGAGCCGATCGAGGAAAAGATCATCAACGCCAAGCTCGGCACGCCGAACTCGGAGCGCATTTTCTACCTCCGCCACGCGTTTCGCGCGGGCTACTCCGTCGAGCGCATTTTCGAGCTCACCAAGATCGATCCGTGGTTCCTGCACCAGCTCCGTGAGATCCACGAGATGGAGCAGGCGCTCGCGAAGGAGACGCTGGCCGCGGTCGACGATACGACCTTCCGCCGCGCGAAGCAGTTTGGTTTCTCCGACGTGCAGCTCGCGCACATCTGGAAGAGCGATCTCGCGACGGTGCGCGCCGAGCGCAAGAAGCGCGGCATCGAGACGACGTATCGACTTGTGGATACTTGCGCCGCGGAGTTCGAGGCGTTCACGCCTTACTACTACTCGAGCTACGGCGACGAAAACGAAGTGATGCCGCCGACGGGCAAGAAGAAGATCATGATCCTCGGCGGCGGTCCCAACCGCATCGGCCAGGGCATCGAGTTCGACTATTGCTGCGTGCACGCGAGCTTCGCGCTCCGCGAGGCGGGTTACGAAACCGTGATGGTCAACTCCAACCCGGAGACCGTCTCGACCGACTACGACACCTCGGACCGCCTCTACTTCGAGCCGCTCACGCTCGAGGACGTGTTGGAAATTTACCAACAGGAAGGCTGCTCCGGCGCGATCGTGCAGTTCGGCGGCCAGACGCCGCTCAACCTCGCCAGCGCGCTGAAGAAAAACGGCGTCAACATCATCGGCACCTCGCCCGAGAGCATCGAAACCGCCGAAGACCGTAAGCTCTTCTCCGCGATTCTCGACAAGCTGAACCTCAAGTCGCCCGCGAACCGCACGGCGATGAACGAGACCGACGCGCTCATGTTCGCGAAGGAAGTGGGCTTCCCGGTGTTGCTCCGTCCGTCGTTCGTGCTCGGCGGCCGCGGCATGTTCATCGTTTACAACGAGGAAGAATTTAAGGGCGTCGTCCGCCAGGCGTTCGACGTCATGCCGGACAAGCCCGTGCTCATCGACAAGTTCCTCGAGGACGCGATCGAGCTCGATGTGGACTGCATCAGCGACGGCGAGACGTCGGTCATCGGCGGCATGCTCGAGCACATCGAGTTTGCCGGCGTGCACTCCGGGGACGCCGCGATGGTGATGCCGCCGCACACGCTGCCGAAGAACATCATCGAGACCGTCCGCAAGGCCACCTACGCGCTTGCCAAGGAGCTCAACGTCGTGGGCCTGATGAACATCCAGTTCGCGATCAAGGACGGCGAACTCTACGTGCTCGAGGTCAACCCCCGCGCGTCGCGCACGGTGCCGTTTGTCGCCAAGGCGATGGGCGTGCCGCTCGCGAAACTCGCCGCGAAGGTGATGACCGGCGCGAAGCTCAAGGATCTCGGGTTCACGCGCGAGCAGACGCCGAAGCACTGGTGCGTGAAGGAAGCGGTGTTTCCGTTCGTGCGCTTCCCCGGTGCCGCGATCGTGCTCGGTCCCGAGATGCGCTCCACCGGCGAAGTCATGGGCCTCGACGCCGACCTCGGTGTCGCGTTCGCGAAGGCGCAGGCCGCCGCGAAGCCCGGACTCCCGACCAAGGGCAACGTGTTCCTCTCCGTGAAGGATGGCGACAAGGCCCGCGCCGTGAACATCGCGCGTCAGCTCGAAGCGCTCGGTTTCGCGATCTACTCGACGAGCGGCACGGCGCAGATTCTCGCCGACAATGGCGTCAACGTGAAGCGCCTCTCCAAGATCAACGAAGGCCGCCCGACGGCCGTCGACATGATCAAGAACGGCCAGATCCAGATGGTGATCAACACGCCCGCCGGCATGATCCCGCGCCGCGACGAAAACGCCATCCGCGCTGCTTCCTACGCTCACAACGTGTGCATCATGACGACCATCACCGGCGCCCAGGCTGCGGTGGAGGGTATTCGCGCGCTCAAGACGAAGCCCGTCGGCGTGAAGCCCATCCAGCAGTATCGCGGCAACGTGACGCTCGTGTGATCCACTTGCCCGGTTCCTGCTCTTGCTCGTAATCGTGCTCGTGCCCGCTCATAAATCCCGCGGCTTCGAGCACGAATAAGAGCACGATCACGAGCACGCGTTTTTCAACCATGTCAGCCAACCGCCTCATCGCTCTCCTGCACGGTCCCGATCAACCGGGTCTCGTGGCGCGCGTGGCCGGTTGGATTTTCGAGCGCAGCGGCAACATCCTGCACGCCGATCAGCACCGCGACATGGAGGCAGGGATCTTTTTTCAGCGCGTGGAGTGGGTGCCCTCCTACGCGACCGCCGCGGCGGCCAATCCCGCCGACCTCGAGGCGGCCGAGCTGCAGGCCATGGCGGAGTTTCGCGCGTTTGCCGCGTCGCTCGGCATGACGGCCCGCGTCGTCTCGACCGCCAATCGTCCGCGGGTGGTCGTTTTTGTTTCCAAGGAGAGCCACTGCTTCCACGACCTCGTGCTCCGCTGGCGCGCGGGCGAGTTTGCCGGCGATCTCGTGGCGGTCGTTTCCAATCATCCCAACCTCCGCGAAGCCGCGGAGGGCTACGGACTCGACTACTACCACATCCCGGTCACGGCCGATACGAAAGCCGCGGCTGAGGCGCAGCAACTCGCGCTGCTCGAACGGCTGGACGCCGATCTCGTGGTGCTCGCGCGCTACATGCAGGTGCTTTCGGCGGATTTTCTCGGGCAGTTCGCGAAGCCGGTGATCAATATTCACCATTCGTTCCTCCCCGCGTTTGCCGGCGGCAAGCCGTATCACCAGGCCCACGCGCGCGGCGTGAAGATCATCGGCGCGACCGCGCACTACGCCACGCGTGACCTCGATGAAGGCCCGATCATCCATCAGGATGTCACGCGGGTGACGCATCGCCACGGCGTGGACGATCTTATCCGCATCGGCCGCGATCTCGAGAAGCGCGTGCTCGCCCAAGCAGTGCGCTGGCACCTCAACGCCCGCGTGCTCGCCTACGGCAACAAGACCGTCGTCTTCGACTAACGCGGCGCACGGGCGGCCGCCCTGTGCGGCACCGAACGCGATTTACACCCGACACAGCGGCGGTTTTTCCTGCAAAACACGGGATGGACACCCGGGGGCGGTTTTGCTCTCGTCGCCGTTTACCAAATCTCCGACCGCATGAGCACCCCCGCTTCGTCTTCCCATTCTGCCTCCGAGGCCGCGACCAACATCACGCCGAGCTTTGAAGATCGCGTGCACATGTTTTGGGAAAAGAATTCCAAGGCTGTCTTCGGCGCGATCGGTGCCATCATCATCGCGATCCTCGCCTACTATGCGTGGGAGTATGTCGCCGAGCAGCGTGAACAGTCCGTGCAAAAGGACTACGCGGCCGCGACCACGAGCGATCAGCTCAAGCGCTTTGCCGCGGAGCACGACGGCCACCCGCTCGCCGGTGCCGCGCAGGTCCGCATCGCCGACGAAGCCTACACGGCTGCCCGCTACAACGAAGCCGTGACCGCTTACGAAAAAGCGCTGCCGGCCTTGAAGAATTCCGTGCTCGCCGGTCGCGCCAAGCTCGGCCTGGCGATGGCCAAAATCGGAGCCGGCCGCACCGCCGACGCCGAAAAGGATTTGAACGCGCTCTCTTCCGACGCGCAGCAAACCCAGGCGATCCGCACCGAGGCGGCGTATCAACTCGCCGTCATCGCCGCCGCCGCCAACCGCGCCGACGACGTGAAAAAGTATTCCGAGCTCGTGATGTCGATCGATCCGATGAGCCCCTGGACGCAGCGCGTGATGATGCTCCGCATGCGCTTCCCCGGCGAAGCCGCTCCTGAGTCCAGCGACGTCGGCATCTCGCTCCCCGGCCTCAACGACTAAGCGATTGGACCGGAGAAACGGTCCGAGGGAGGTTGAGGGTTGAGCGCTGAGAGCTGAGAGATCATGGAGCCGCGGCGCCCTCGCCGCGGTGGGTGAAAAATCGTCCGCGTTTTTTTAGTGCCCGCTCATCGCGCCTCACGGCGGGGAGCGGCGAAACGCGAGACAGAACTCGACGACGAAAACCGGCGCGCTCACCCGCTCAGGCTTTCGAGAGGCGTTGACGGTGGCGATACCAGCCCGCGCCCACGAGCGCCGCAGCTCCGAGCCACGCCGCGTAAGTGGATGGCTCGGGAATCGCCGTGACGTGCGGCGTCCAGATCAGCACCAGCGAGCCGCTCTGGAGCGCGACTTGAAAGTTTCCGAGGTCGTTCCAGAGCGATTTGTTGCCCTCCGCCACGGCGAGTGAGCTGCCGGCAATCGAACCGGACTCGCCCTTGCCCACGATGGTCCAAGTCTGCGTGACATCCCAGAACCCGCCGGTGGTCGGAGCAACGACGGCGCTGAACGAGAGCTCAAGCATGGCGCCAGCGGTAATGGTGAGCGTGCCCGCCGCGATCGAGAGTTTGTTCGCGCCCGACGTGCTGGCGGAGTTGAGGTGCCACTGAAAAATCGCGCTGTCAGTCAGTGTGAGCGGTCCGGTGAGTGTGCCGCTGCCGCTCAGCGTCCCGCTGAATTTGCTTTCGGTCCCCACACCTTGCAGTGAACCCCCATCGAGCTGAATCGCGTTGCCGATTGTGACATTGTCGGCGATCGAGAGCGTGCCGCTCGTATTCACAATCACACTACCGCTGCCGAGTGCGTTGTTGTGCCCAGCCGTGAGCGTGCCCGCCGAAATCGTCGTCCCGCCGGAGTAGGTGTTGTTGCCGGAGAGCGTTGTCGTTCCCGTTCCATTGAATACTAATCCGCCATTCGAGATCGTTCCGCTGAACGAGCGTCCTGAAGTCGCATTATTGGTAATCGTGCGAACGCCGCCTCCCAGATTAACGCTGCCGGACCAGGTAACGCTTCCGTTTCCGGAGAAGTTGCTGAGCGCAACGTTGCCTCCAAAGACGACCGCGTTTGCAACGGTTACGGCCGTTGTGTTGGAAGACTGAATTGTGCCTCCATTGATGGTGAGCGTGCCCGTGCCGAAGGAATTTGCGCCGGATACGATGACGGTGCCGGAGTTCACCGTGAAACCTCCGTTGAAGCGAGAGTTTGTCCCAGGGCCTGCTCCCCAGTCCAGCGTGCCGTCGCCGGTCTTAATCACGCCCGCTCCTTCATTCCCGGCGGCAGTCGACTGGCCTTGCGATGTCCACGTCAGGGTAGAGCCGGCACCGATGTCGAAAGTGCGAACGCCGCCCAAGGTGAGTGTCTGAGTGGACGTAATGGTGACGGTGGAGCCATTCGTGACCGTCACATTACCAACTGTGGCAGAATTGAAGGTTAGAGTCGAAGACGCTGAAAACACAGCGTTAGCTCCTGCTGTCCATCCCGTGCCTCCCGTTGCGTTTGCTGATCCCGAATTCCAATAGGTGCTGTTCCAGTTTCCGCCCGCGGTTCCGTCCGTGCGCCAATAAAGAGTCGTCTGCGCTCTCAGGGCGACGCTGCTAACAAGCATCATGGCTAACGCAGGAATGGTGTAATACCGAGAAGCGCGCATGTTGAAGCTGGAGGATGGGCGCGAGGCGGAGCTTCGGAGGGGCTCTTTATCGCGTTCGGGTTGGCTGGAAGCCGGGGCGGAGAGTTGAAGCGCGGAAGTTCCTAGAAACACGCGAGCTAGCGGGCAAGCGGTTAACGGAAGTTTCGCGTAAAGTGGCGGGCGCTGCGGCTGATTGCAGCGCGGCTAATCCAGCAAGTTTTCCGCCAACGGCCGATCTGCTGCGCGTGTGTTGACATGCTTCGTCCGCCCGCGTCCCATCCCACCTTGCACGACGGGGTGTAGCTTAGCCTGGTAGAGCGCCTGGTTTGGGACCAGGAGGTCGTAGGTTCGAATCCTATCGCCCCGACCATCGTGCGAAGCGCCTCATCGCCTGCCGGTTTACTGCAGGGCGCGAACGGACGGCAAACCGCGGCCCATCGCGTGCCGGAGTCCGGGCTAGATCCGGGCAGGCTGGGGCGCGTCGGCACCCGAGTGGCGGCGGTCGAACCGAGCTTTCGCCAAATACTTGCCCGCGCTGTTTTGGCGCCATTTTCCGAGGCAAATGCAGCCGTTAGCGGGGGCTCTGTGAATAATCTCTGCTTGATTCACCCCCATGTTCGGATAGTCCTGCACGACTCACTTTTTACCTATGGATACCATCTCGCGGGAAAATAATAGCATGCTTCCGATCGCGGCCGTGATCGCCGGCGTGCTGGCTCTTCTGGTCGGCGCCTACGGCGCGATCAAGGCTTCGAGCCTGCAGAAGATCGTGGCGGCCCAGGAAGAAAAGATCGCCCGCGTCGATGCCGTCGAATCGCAGGTCAGCTCCATGCAGGCCTCGGTCGACAAGAGCGCGCGCGACATCTCCTCGCTCAACCGCAGCACGCAGGACGCGTTCAACACCGTCGCCGCGAGCCTCGGTAACATCCAGGCCTCCATCACCAAGCTCGAAGAAGCCGCCAAGCGTGCTCCGGCTCCCGCCGCTGCCGCCAAGAAGAGCGGTGAGCCCGTCGTCGCCGGTCCCGGCGAATACGTGATCAAGGCCGGCGACACCGGCGCCAAGATCGCTCGCGCTCAGGGCTTCCCCCTCAGCGATCTGCAGGCCGTGAACCCTGGCATCGACTGGACCAAGCTCCACGTCGGCCAGAAGATCAAGCTGCCCGCCAAATAAGCGCCCGCACACTTCGCGCTTCGCAATTTCAGCCTCCTTGCCTTCGCGGCGGGAGGCTTTTTTGTGCCCGCATGAGTGCGTCTCCGTCCGGCCTCTCGCGTTGGGAAAAACTCAGCCACACCTCGCTGCTCAAGACGCGCATCCTCGATCTGCTCAGCGCGCGTTTTCGTCATCCCGTGCGCCAGACCGAACGCGACTTCATCGTTTGCGATCCGCCCGATTGGGTAAACGTGATCGCGCTCACGCCCGACGGACACCTCGTGCTCGTGCGCCAATTTCGCTTCGGCATCGACGGCTTCTCGCTCGAGATTCCCGGTGGCGTGATGGAGCCCGGCGAAGATCCGATCGAGGCGGGCTTGCGCGAGTTGCGCGAGGAAACCGGCTACACCGGCGCGCCCGGCAAACAGCTCGGCAGCGTGCACCCGAATCCCGCGATCCAGAGCAATCGCTGCCATTTCGTCTTCGTCGAACAAGCCGTGCGCACCGCCGACATGGAGTGGGATACCGACGAGGAAATCGAAGTCACCACGCTCCCGGTCGATGAAGTCTTTGCGCTCGCGCGCAGCGGCGGCATCACGCACGGCCTCGTGCTCGACGCGCTTCTCCTCTTCGAGCCGATCTGGCGCGAGCGCCGCGCCGCGAAGTAGTCCGCGGGCGCGTGTCGTTGAAATCTGGATACATAACGGATCGAAATCCGCTGCTTTGGTCCGTCATTTGGCAAGAACGGCTCTCCGAGCACGTCCATGCCTCAACTCGTGCCGCACCTTGTCGCGACCGTGTTCGCACCTTGGCTCGACTCGGTCCGCACTTTGTCCCGACTCGGGACGGACTGGGGCACGACATGAGGCGGACTTTGGCCCGATTCGGTGCGCACAGGGGGGCGACGCGGTCCGCAACGTGTTCCGCATCAGGTGACGGCCGGCTCGTTTGACTTCGCGGAGCGCGCACGCTTACTGCGGACCTCACACGCTTCCATGTCTGCGCCACTGTTTGCCAACACCGCCGAGACGCTTGGGTCCGCGTCCGGAGATTTTCTACCGGCGCCACTCGAGCGCGAAATTCGCAAGATCTACGAGCGCAGCCCGCTCTACGGTCAGCGTTTCCCGCTGCACGTCGAGCCGCTGCAATGGTCCTGTTACCGCGAGATTCCGTCGCTTTCGAAAAAGGAAATCGTCGATCGCGGGCATCAGGCGTTTTTCGCGGACTATCGCGAGATCGAGCGCGGGCTCGCGGAAAAGCGTTTCGAATACGAGAGCACGGGCGGCACGACGCAGTCGCCGATGACGGTGATCATGGAGGACGGCTGGTGGAACGCGCAGACGGAGCGCGCGTATCTCGCGTCGCCGATCCTGCGTGAGTTTGTCGGCCGCCCGTATCGCAAGTGCGTGCTCGCGCCGGTGGGGTGCTCGAGCAACTTGTGTCCTTACGAGGATCATCCGTTTCCGCATCGTTATTTCGACGGCACGGTTTATCTGAATCTCTCGAGCGATCCGTTCGCCTTTCCGGAATCGGAATGGGATCGCATCGTGTTGGAGTTGCAGGCGACCAAGCCCGAGGTGATCGAGGGCGAGCCGGTTTATCTGTCGCTGCTCGCGCGGGCCGCGAAGCGTCGTGGCGTGACGGTGCCGAGCGTGCGCGCCGTGATTCTCACTTACGGCAAGGCGAGCGCCCAGCACGGTGCGCGCATCCGCGAGGTGTTTCCCGCGCCGCAGGTCGATCTCTACGGCTCGACGGAGGCGGGGTATTTGTTCGTGGGCGAGGCGTTCAAGGACAACTCGCGCGTGATCGACGACAACGCGTTCATCGAGCTCGTGCCGTGGGCTCCGGCGGGCTCGCCGAGCGGTTCGCTGCCGGACGTGTATCAGATTTTTGTGACAACGCGCGATCGCGAGGCGATGCCGCTGCTGCGTTATCACACGGGCGACATCGTGCAGAAATTTCCGACGGGTTTCCGTCTGCTCGGCCGCGAGGGGAATCTGTATTTCCGTCCGGATGGTTCGCTCGTCTCGACGACGGATGTCGATGCGGCGCTGCCGGCGGAGTTCCAGTGCTGGCACTACTCGCTCGTGCAGACGTCGGAGTCGCGTTGGGATTTCCACTACGTGGCGGACGACATCGCGCCGGCCGGCGTGGAGCAGGCGATTGCGAAGCTGCTGGGCGAGGGGACGCGCGTGAGTGCGTTTCGTCGTCGCGTGATCGCGCCGGCGGCGAGCGGAAAGTTTTCGCTGCTGAAGCCGCTCACGCGCTCGTGAGCGTTTCGCGGCGGGGCGATCGCCGATCGCCCCGCTGGGGAGAGTGAGCTTTTATCAGTGAGCGGCGTGGCGAAGCGCCGCAGTGTTTCCTGTGCCGCGGCACGTTGTGAAAACGGGGCTTGTTGAGATGCGGTCGCGAGAACTTCCCCGATGTGCTTCTTTTTTGGGTTAGTGAGCCTAATTACGCGGCTGCGCTAGAGCGGGCACTTTACAAGGTCGCGGACGCCGTTGAAGGTGGGGAGGTTCTCTGTCGTTTTCCCCCTTGTTCTTGCGATGAATCTTCTTCGTTCCTCCATCGGCCGAAAATTCATCATGGCCGTCACCGGCGTGGTGTTGATCGGATTTGTCGTCGGCCATTTGGTCGGCAACCTCCAGATTTTCCAGGATCCGGATCATATTAACGGCTACGCCGAGTTCCTGCACACGATGGGGCCCATGCTGTGGGTGGCGCGTATCGTGATCATCGCGGCGGTGCTGCTCCACGTGTGGGCGGCCGTCACGCTCTCGATCGAGAATTATCAGGCGCGCGGCAACGAGCGCTACGCGATCAAGCACACGATCCGCGCCACGCTCGCGTCGCGACTCATGAAACAGACGGGCCTCGTGGTGCTCGCGTTTCTGATCTATCACATCGCGCACTTCACGCTCGGCTACGCGCAGACCGAGAACTTCAAGGACAACCTCAACACCTATGTGCTCGAGACCGACTACAAGGTCGCGGGCTTCACCGTGGTGAAGGAAGGCACCGAGGTGCTCGACGTGCACAGCATGGTCATCCTCGGTTTCCAGAACGTGTGGGTGTCGGCGTTCTACATCGTTGCCGTCGGTCTGTTGAGCTATCACCTGCTGCACGGCTTCGACAGCATGTTCCAGACGTTTGGCTGGCGCTCCGGCCGCTGGTCGCCGGCGCTGCGGAAAATCACCGTGCTCTTCTGTCTGGCGTATTTCCTCGGCAACCTCGCGATCCCGGCGTCGATCCTCGCGGGCAAGGTGCAATTGCACGAAGGTTTCACTCGCGAAGCGTTTGAGGAAGAAGTGATTTTCGACGGTGACTTGAGCGAGCTGGATGATGGCGAGGAGGCCGATCAGGCCGACGCCGATGTGTCCGCCGACTCCGAAGACGACTCGTCCAACTCTAACTGATTTCGCTGACCGCCATGGCCACTCTCGACTCCAAAATCCCCTCCGGCCCGCTCGCCGAAAAATGGCGCAAGCACAAGACCGAGATCAAACTCGTCAACCCCGCCAACAAGCGGAAATACGAAGTGATCGTCGTCGGCGCCGGTCTCGCTGGTTCCTCCGCGGCCGCCACGCTCTCCGAGCTCGGCTACAAGGTGAAATGCATCGTGTTTCACGACAGCCCCCGTCGCGCGCACTCGATCGCCGCGCAGGGCGGCATCAACGCCGCCAAGAACTACCAGAACGACGGCGACAGCGTGTATCGACTTTTCTATGACACCATCAAGGGCGGCGACTACCGCGCCCGCGAGGCCAACGTCCATCGTCTGGCCGAGGTGTCCGTCAACATCATCGACCAGTGCGTCGCGCAGGGCGTGCCGTTCGCTCGCGAATACGGCGGCTTGCTCGCGAATCGCTCGTTCGGTGGCGCGCAGGTTTCCCGCACGTTCTACGCGCGCGGCCAGACCGGCCAGCAGCTCCTCCTCGGTGCCTACTCTGCGCTCTCGCGCATGGTGGGGCAGGGCGCGGTCGAGCTCGTCACGCAGCACGAGATGGTCGATCTCGTCGTCATCGGCGGCCACGCCAAGGGCGTGATCACGCGCGATCTCGTCACCGGCAAACTCGTCCGCCACGCGGGCGACGCCGTGATCCTCGCGACCGGCGGCTACGGCAACGTCTTCAATCTCTCCACCTACGCGCGCGGCTCCAACGCCACCGCGATCTGGCGCGCCTACAAGCGCGGCGCGTGCTTCGCGAATCCGTGCTACACGCAGATTCACCCGACCTGCATTCCGGTGTCGGGCGACTACCAGTCGAAGCTCACGCTCATGTCGGAGTCGTTGCGCAACGACGGTCGCATCTGGGTCCCGAAGAAAAAGGAAGACTGCAAGAAGGACCCCAACACGATCCCCGAAGAGGATCGCGACTACTATCTCGAGCGCATCTATCCGAGCTTCGGCAATCTCGCGCCGCGCGACGTCTCCTCCCGCGCCGCCAAGCGCATGTGCGACGAAGGCCGCGGCGTCGGTGAGACCGGCCTCGGCGTGTATCTCGATTTCAGCGACGCCATCAAGCGCCTCGGCGAGGCCGGTGTGCGCGAGCGCTACGGCAATCTCTTCGACATCTATCACGAGATCACGAACGAGAACGCCTACAAGACGCCCATGCGCATCTATCCCGCGGTGCACTACACCATGGGCGGCCTCTGGGTGGATTATAACCTGATGTCCAATATCCCCGGCCTGTTCGTGCTCGGCGAAGCCAACTTCTCCGACCACGGCGCGAACCGCCTCGGCGCCTCCGCGCTGATGCAGGGTCTGGCCGACGGCTACTTCGTCATTCCTTACACGATCGGCGACTACCTCGCCACGCAGAAGCCCGGCTCGCGTCCGAAGACCGACGCTCCCGAGTTCAAGCAGGCCGAGGATAACGTCGCCTCGATCACCAAGCGCCTCATGTCCGCCAAGGGCAAGGAGCCGGTGAACTATTACCACAAGAAGCTTGGCCAGCTCATGTGGACCTACTGCGGCATGGCTCGCACGAAGGAGGGCCTCGAGAAGGCGCTCGTCGAAATTCCGAAGCTGCGCGAAGAGTTCTGGGCCAACGTCAACGTCCCCGGTTCCGCCGACACGCTCAACCAGGCGCTCGAACGCGCCGGCCGCGTGGCCGATTTCTTCGAACTCGGCGAACTCATGTGCCGCGATGCGCTCACCCGCGAGGAGAGCTGCGGCGGTCACTTCCGCGAGGAATACCAATACCCGGACGGCGAGTGCAAACGCGACGACGAGAAGTTCGCGCACGTCGCCGCCTGGGAGTTCCAGGGCGAAGGCAAGACGCCCCTCCGCAATGTCGAGCCCCTCAACTACGAAACGGTCAAGATGAGCGTCCGCAGCTACAAGTGATCTCGGCCCACTGATCGAGAATCAAAAATCGAAAATCAAAAATCGAGAATCCGAACATGGTCGCCGAATCCAACAGCACCAAACTCATCTCCGTCACCCTCCGCGTCTGGCGCCAACCGGCGGCCAACCAGCCGGGCAAGTTCGTCGAATACAAAGCGTCGAACCTGAACCCGAACATGTCGCTCCTCGAGATGCTCGACGTGGTGAACGACAACCTCGAGCGCCAGGGAGAGGATCCGATCGCCTTCGCTCACGACTGCCGCGAAGGCATCTGCGGCACCTGCTCGCTCGTGATCAACGGCAAGCCCCACGGTCCGCACCGCGGCATCGCGAGCTGCCAGACCTACATGCGCAGCTTCAGCGACGGCGAGACGATCACCATCGAGCCGTTCCGCGCGAAACCTTTCCCGGTCGTCAAGGACCTGATCACCGATCGCAGCGCGTTCGACAAGATCCAGCAGGCCGGCGGTTTCATCACCGTCCGCACCGGCTCGGCTTGCGACGCCAACTCGATCCCCGTGCCGAAGGGCGACGCCGATCTCGCGATGGACGCGGCGTCCTGCATCGGCTGCGGCGCCTGTGTCGCCGCCTGTAAGAACGCCAGCGCGATGCTCTTCGTCGCCGCCAAGGTCTCCGCTCTCGGCATCCTGCCGCAGGGCCAGGCCGAACGCGATCGCCGCGTGCTGAACATGGTCTCGACCATGGACGAACTCGGCTTCGGCAACTGCACCAACTACTACGAGTGCAGCGCCGCCTGCCCGAAGCTCATCTCGCACGATTTCATCGCGCGCATGAACCGCGATTACCTGAAGGCGTCGATCCGCTCGAAATTCAAACCCGAGTCGGTCAGCACCGCTGGCGGCGCCGCTTAAGCGCGCAGCACGCGAAACGCGTTCATCCACTCCTCAAGCCACGTCGCGAGACGTGGCTTTTTTGCGCGCGGATTTTTCGGCCCACCGCAGATTTTTGCACCGCGCTGCAACTTTTCGGCGCGGCGCTGTGTTGTCAGGGCAACAACACCTACGACTCTCATGAAAACGATCCCTGTTCTCCTCTTCCTCTCCGCGCTGGCTGCCTGGCTGGTGCTTTCGCTCTCGGTTGCCACCGCGAGCAGCCTCTTCCTCCTCGCCGGTTTCGGCTGCCTGCTCCTGACCGACTACGCTCGCCCCGCGAAGCGTTACAATTCGGCCAGTGTCGTCGCCGCCCGGCCGACGCGCTCCGTCAATCTGCGGCTCGCGGCCTGATTAGCTGCGGACCCGCACTGGGGCGGTCCCTGCCTCCTCGAGGCGGGGATCGC
>ENA-UOVV01001818-UOVV01001818.1-compost-metagenome-genome-assembly--contig:-NODE-1818-length-13806-cov-3.952949_pt1 | contig 13806 bp, 9 predicted proteins | sample MGYA00238155_ERZ761577 | MGnify/ENA primary metagenome ERZ761577 (study PRJEB28898, sample SAMN06268775) | compost metagenome | isolation source: Emeryville, CA | place: USA:Emeryville, CA | collected...
GGCCAGCCGCAATATGGAGATATCAGCTTCCCCCTTATTTCGTCCGCTGTCTGAATATTTACTGAATTCATACTTATGCACCCTGAAACCGGTGCTGTAACCACTTCCGACCGTTGTAAAATCGATTCGCTCGGTAAAATCGACCACCAGATCAGGCCGGTTTCTGGACAGGTTTGTGAGCAGTCCGACTTTCAAACGGCCGTCGGGACATCTTAAAAACACCCCTCCTACCCGTATCGCGCCATATTGCAGACCACGCAGGATACCCCGGTTGATTTTATAGTCGGCATCATTGATACAGGTATCGGCCGGATTGGAATAAACCGAAAGGTTTTCCTGGTAGAAACGGGGATCCGCATCAGCCGGGTCAACATTCCCGTAAGCTTCCACCCAGGTCCGGTAAAAGTCGGAAGTAATACCAGGCCCGTCGGTACCGTTGGCTGCCGGGTATTGTGCCAGGGGGAACTGGTCTCCTGAAAGCGAGAAATAGGAAAGCCGGTTGTGGCCGTTCAGGTCGTATCGCTGATCGATAGCGAAGATGAGTTCACTGTTATTGTGGTTATCCACGCCGAAAATGGAGAAATAATCGGGCGACAACTGATATTCTCCCGAATTGATGATCCTATCGGTATACTCAATCACCTTGTCCATATCGGCGCTGGTGAAATTGAACTGGGTGGCGTAACGATCCCGATACACAGCCGCATTGAGGTAAAGACGAGCGAGTAGTCCCCATACAGCCGCTTTGGTCAGGCGCCCTGACCCTACTGCTGCCCGATTGGCCAGTACCGGCTCTACCGCCAGCAGTTCGCTTTCGATGTAGTCGATGGCATCCTGTCCGCGGAGAATTTCAGATACGGTGGCAGGATCTTCCTTTCTGAAGGAAAGTCCAAACAAGTCGAGCAGCATCATATTGTAGTAGGCACGCATTCCCCTTGCCTCAGCCAGATAGAGAGCCGCATTGGGGTCATTCAGCTGAGGCAGCGTGGTAATCGCGGTAATCGCCCGTGAGATCGACTGGACGAGGTAATTCCAGGTATTCTGGATATTGGGATCGGTAGCGGTATAATTATGCGAGTGCATGGCGATGTATATTCCGTTATCGCCCCAGTCGGTTCCACCGCGGTACGGGAGGATGGCCTCATCCGTGGAAATTTCCTGCAGGGAAAAATAGGTAGTATGCCGGAACAGTTCGGGGAGGTGCGCATACACCGGCACGAGTAGTCCTTTGGCAGTTTCGGCTTCCGTAAGGTTGGAAGTAAAAGTTTCGTCCAGTATGCGTTCCTCCAGGTCGGTACAGGCATTTGTACCCAGCATAAGGAAACACAGCACTATGGATAATATCCTGATTTTCATATCTTATCTGATCTTAAATTGAATCTCAAACACTTACAGGGAAACGGTTAACGGGCAAAACCCACATTGAGCCCGATGATGAATGAACGGGCTTTGGGGTAACTGAGATAGTCTATTCCATAGGAGGAAACCCCATTGATTGCGCGGTCATTGTTTACTTCCGGGTCATAACCGTCGTATTTGGTAATGACAAAGAGATTTTGTCCGGTTACCGAGATCCGCAGGGAGGATATATATTTCGATATACCCAGTTTCACCGGATCAAAGGAGTATCCCAGCACGGCGTTATTCAGGCGGAAAAAGGCTCCATCCTTAAGGAATCGGGTCGATACCGGTGCGGAGTTGTTGATCGACTCCTCGGGATACTGAAGGGCTTCCCGCGTGGTGTTGATACTCTTCGAAAGTCTGAGCTTGTAGAAATGGGCATTCGCCGTGTTGTCATATACCTTGTTACCGGCCACTCCGTTGAAATTCAGCGTCAGATCAAATCCCTTCCAGGCAACGTCCGCATTGAAATTGAACATGCGGGTAGGCAGGGCCGTACCGGCAGGAATACGGTCGAGGTCGTTGGAAATACCGTCGCCATTGATATCGCGGTACTTTCCAATACCGTTTTCGTCGAAGCCAATAAACTCACGGAGGAAAAACGTACCAATGGGCTGCCCATTGATGTAGCCGTTGATCGTCGACGAGGTCAGTCCTGAGCCCGACACCGAACCCGATGGTATGACCGAGTAGGGCGAATTGCGGACCTCATTTTTGATAAAGGTTACGTTTGCCCCCAGGCCGTAGGTCAGACCACTCACCAGACGCTTGCGGAAATGCAGGTCAAATTCCACCCCCTGGTTTTCGATTTCCATATCGGCCACGTTGGTCCAAAGACTACCCGCCGGTTGTACAGGGTCGGCCGGTATCACCTCCAGAAGGATATGTTTCGACATCTTATTGAAATAGTCAACCGTTCCGCTCAGTGCCCCCTGGAGAAGGGCAAAATCCAGACCTATGTCGGTTTGGGTTGATACTTCCCACTGGATGTTGGGATTGGCCAGCCGGGTATAGGTCGTACCGGGCGAATAGGTATTAGAGTTATCCAGTGGATAACTGGTGCTGTTGCTCACCGTTGACGTAAACAGGGCGTGCGTAATTTTGGAGGGAATTTCCTGGTTACCCGTCTGCCCCCACCCTGCCCGAAGTTTCAGATCGGTAAAAGGCGAAGATCTCATAAACTCCTCTTCCGAAAGTCGCCATCCCAGGGAGAAGGAAGGAAACACCCCGTACTTGTTATTGGCTCCGAATTTGGACGACCCGTCTATCCGCAACGTAGCCGTGGCCAGATATTTGTCGGCAAACTGCGCATTGACCCGGGAGAAAAACGACTGCAGTTCGTTCTCCTGCGCAAATCCATAGGGCCGGTTCTGGGCCAGGGTAAGATCCTGTCCTATGCCCGGGTTATAGATAGGTTCGACTTCCGTCAGAGGCAGGCGATTAATGCTGAATGATCGCTCCTGCACAAAAAGTTTCTGATAGGAATGTCCCAGCAACGCCGTCAGGGAAAGGCGATCCTGATTCAGGGTATAGGTGAGATAGTTCTCGATCAGCTGATTGGAGTTTTTGCGGCCTATCGTCTGGAAACGACCTTCCTGAAAAGGTTCTTCGTTGGCCAGCGACTGCAGGTCGCGGGTAGAAGTCGAGTGATCGATACCGAAATTGAGTTTATAAACCAGCCCTTCGAATAGCTTCACCGAAGGCGTGATACTGGCTATCACCCGGTTGGTTTCGGTAATATCTTTTTCAAGGGCTAGCGGTATGAGCGGATTTGTGCCGTCGGGATAATGATAAGGCTTTCCATCGCTGCCATAAGCCGGATACGTCGGGTTGGCTGATAGGGCTCCCCCGAGCATGGAGCCGATAGGCGGACGATTGTTTTTCGTATTGGCTGCATTGAGGTTGACATCGACGCTGATCCGGTCGTTAAAGAGTTTCTGATTCAGGTTAATCCGTCCCGACAGACGATCGATCGAATTGCCTTTGAGGATACCCTCCTGCTTCTGTATACCCAGGGAACCGAAATAGCTGAAACCACCGGCACCGCCGTTCATATTCAGGTTATGATTGTGCGTCACGGCTGTACGGGTAATTTCCTCCTGCCAGTCGGTGTCCCCTCCTTCGTCGATCAGATCACTGCCGCCCAGTGCACGGACTTCCTTCCGAAACTCATCTGCATTCAGAAGGGGGAGCTTGCGTGCAATCCGCGAGAACCCGATACTGCCGGAATAATTGATCCCCGAAAAACCCTCCTTCCCTTTTTTGGTGGTGATCAGGATTACGCCATTGGCCCCTCTGGCACCATAAATGGCCGTGGCCGAGGCGTCCTTGAGGACGTCGATCGACTCTATATCGTCGGGGTTAAGAAACGAAAGCGGGTTCATCGCCCCACCCGTTGCCGTATTGTCGAGGGCCATCCCATCGATGACAAACAGGGGGGTACTGCCGTTCCTGACGGTACCCGGCCCACGGATCGTAATGCTTTGGGCGCCGCCGGGTTCACCCGTCGCAGAGGTCACATTCACCCCGGCTACCTTTCCCTGCAGCAGCTGCTCGGGAGAATTGATGATACCGGAATTAAACTCCCCCGTCTTCAGGGATTTGATAGACCCGGTAATATCTCTTTTCTGCGTATTACCGTAACCTACGACGACCACTTCCTCGAGCCCCGAACTCGTTTCCCTCATTCTGACTTCGATGTACCCCCGGTTTTCGGCGGTGGGTACGAAGGACTCTACCGACTGTTTTTCAAAACCTATGAAACTGAATTCGAGATTATAGGCGGTTCCGTCCTTCAATCCGGAAAAAGAAAATTCACCCCGCTCATCGGTAGTAGTACCCTGCCTTCCCGAACCGCTGGACTCATAAAGCATGACCGTAACGCCCGGTAATGCCTCCCCGTTAACATCCATGACTACCTTCCCCCGGATCGTCTGATCGGCATGGGCGGCTGTTACAGGATGCTGTATCCATCCCAAACCAGTGACCAACATCCAAAGCGCTGTCAACCAGCGTCTCTGCCTGTCAGCACCCCAGCTTTTTTTAGTAATAAAATATCGCATAGGATAACATAAAATGGTTAGAAAATAGGCTTAAATAGGTTCTTGTCACACAATAGTACTATTTGTAGGATTAAAATAAAAAAAAGAACATATCATCAGCCCAATGCAAACGTTTGAAAAAATTATTCAAACGTTTGCAGAAAAAATCGGGATTCTCATCATTGAGCCCCTTATGCACTTAACAGCACTTTTACAGTAGGTTAGCGCCTCGAATCGGGATATAGGCTTCCGGACGAATTCGGATTGAAGCCTTTTACCCCTATAATCGCAGGCCATGTGAACGCTTATCCCTATACTCCGGCAACCGGGAGGCAGAATTTTAGGCGCAAAGGGAAAAAAGTATTACAATTGTGACAGTCATATACAGATAGTTTTTCTACAAAGAGTCAAAAATTTAGTCAAATGAAGAAATTGCTTTCCGGGGCGCTCGCTTTCGTCATGCTGTTTACCTTAAGCCAGTGCGCACTTAATAAATCAGTCAAGGATGCCAAAGCACTGGGCGATTGCAAGTTCAGACTCTCATCGCTGGACAGTGTATATCTGGCTGGAATTGACATACGGGAGTTCAAGGAAATCAGGAATTTCAAGGACCTTGACCTGACCCGCTACCCGGCCCTTGGTCTCGGACTGATGCGGAAAAGCATCCCCCTCGACCTTCGGCTGAACCTGGAAGCCACCAACCCGACTTCCCGAATGGCCGGCGTGGAGCAGATGGAATACAAGGTACTGCTGGGCGACAGTGAGATTTTCAGCGGGTTGCATAACCAGCGGATCTCAGTTCCTCCGGGGACAGGCCGAACCCTCATCCCGTTCCACCTGAGCACCAACGCTTACGACATTGTCATGAACAGCAAAACCCGGGATGAGTTTCTCAACCTGCTGGCTGCCTTTACCAGTACCAAAACTTCAAAGGCGACCAAACTGACGATCAAGATCAAACCCACCATCGCTTTTGGCAGTAAGCAGGTCAATTACCCGGGGTATATCACCTTTGAGCAGAATGTGACGGCTGAGACGCTGATGAATAACCTCTGATTTCCGAATGAAATTATACGTTGTCCCTACCCCCATCGGCAATCTCGGGGATATCACCTACCGGGCGGTCAGTGTACTGAAAGAGGTGGATCTGGTACTGGCGGAAGACACGCGAACATCGGGTAATCTGCTCCGGCATCTGGAAATCTCCAAGCCGATGCAGAGTTACCATATCCATAACGAACATCAGACCCATGGTAAGCTCATCGAACGCCTTCGCAAGGGCGAAACGATGGCTCTGGTAACCGATGCGGGCACACCGGGCATTTCCGACCCGGGTTTCCTGCTGATCCGGGAATGTATTCGTCAGGAAATACCCGTCGAATGCCTGCCGGGGGCTACTGCCTTCGTACCGGCTTTGGTCAACTCCGGTCTTCCGACCGACCGGTTTGTATTCGAGGGCTTTCTCCCCCATAAAAAAGGCCGGCAGACCCGGCTCGAATCGCTACGTGACGAGCCAAGAACCATGATTTTCTACGAATCGCCCCACCGGCTGGTCAAAGCCCTGCAGCAGTTTGCAGAATACTTCGGCCCCAACCGCCAGGGTTCAGTTTCCAGAGAACTCACAAAACATTTTGAGGAAACGGTACGGGGAAGTTTAGCAGAAATAATTGCGTACTTTGCCGATAAAACGATTAAAGGAGAAATTGTAATTGTGATTGCCGGTGCTTCGAAATAGTTTACTGATAACCCTATGCTGTCTGTTGTTCACCTGTTCGTTCGCCCAGGTCCCTGACAGTACTACACAGGTAAGTCTTATCACGGTGGGTCCCGGAGACGACCTGTATTCCAGTTTTGGACACAGCCTCATCTGGTTTGAAGATCCCGCCAGAGGACTGGATGCTTCCTATAACTATGGAAGCTTCGATTTTGAAACCGAAAACTTCTACATCAAGTTTCTCAGGGGAACACTTCCCTACAAAATTGAGAAAATTCCGCTTGCACCTCAGTTTCACTACTGGGTGCGAAAAAACCGTTCGGTCACACAGCAGGTACTGAACCTGACGGTTGAGCAGAAACAGAAACTTTATGCCCTGCTCGAGGAAAATTATCGCCCGGAAAACCGCACGTATCATTACCGATTTTTCTACGACAACTGCGCCACCCGTCTGCAGGATATGCTCATTGCAGCATGTGGAGACGCCCTGCGTTATGAAGGATATGCGCGTGAATCGATGACTTTCCGGCAATGGATCGACCGCTATGCTTTCCGGCAAAAACCCTGGGCTGACTTTGGAATGGACCTGGCCATTGGTAAGCCGGCCGACAAAACCGCTACCCCCATGCAGGCTACCTTCCTGCCCGACAACCTGATGTGGGCATTTGAGGATGCGAAAATAGTGGTTGACGGCGAAGAAAAGCCGCTTGTGCTATCTTCGTACGAGTTATATAATGCTACCCCCCGCCCTGAACCGGGGTTTCTTACCCCCATGGTCTTTTTCTGGGCGCTGGCTTTCCTAACCATCCTGCTCACCTGGTGGCAGAAACGCAACCAGAAAATCAGTTTCACTTATGACAAAATCCTGTTCCAGATTACCGCTTTGGCTGGTCTCATTCTGCTATTGCTGTGGTTTGGCACCAATCATGAAGATACCAAATGGAACTGGGATGTACTTTGGGCGAGTCCCCTGCTGTTTTTCATAGCTCTGAAGCTTTCCCGTAAGAAAAAAAGCACATCCCTGTCTCTGATGCTGATCGTCTACACCCTGCTGTTGCTGGCAGGTACGATTAATCTGGACAAACACAATCAGGTATTAATTCCGATCCTGCTAACATTGGTGGTTAGAATTTATTACATTAACACAGCGTTGCCTAAAATCCCTGAATCATGAACCTGGAAGTCATTACCCGTCAGATCTCGGAAGTTGTCAGAAAAGCTTCTTCGTTCATCCAGCAGGAGGCTCAAACCTTCGCATCTGACAAGATCGAATATAAGGAATTCAACAACCTGGTTTCCTACGTCGACAAGGAGGCTGAAAAACTGCTGGTGAGCGGGCTGAAGGAAATCGTGCCTGAGGCCGGCTTTATCACGGAAGAAGGGACAGCCGGAGAGCCAGGAGATCCCACCGCATTAAACTGGATCATAGATCCGCTGGATGGTACTACCAACTTTATTCACGGTTTGCCCGTTTATTGTGTCAGTGTGGGGCTTGCCCAGGGGAAAATACCCATTGCAGGGGTGATCCATGAGCCGAATCTCGACGAACTCTTCTACGCCTGGCAGGGAGGAGGAGCCTGGTGCAACGGCAGGAAACTGCAGATTTCACCGGTATCAAAGCTGAGTGAAAGTCTGCTGGCTACCGGTTTCCCCTATCACCGTTTTGAAAAACATCGCCAGTATATGCAGATCCTGGAGCTCCTGATGCAGAAAACCCACGGCATTCGCCGGCTGGGAGCTGCCGCGGTGGACCTGGCCTATGTAGCGGCGGGACGATTCGAGGGATTTTACGAATATAACCTCCACCCATGGGATATGGCCGCCGGAGTGCTCCTCGTCATGGAAGCAGGTGGTAAAGTCACCGATTTTCAGGGTGGAGACAATTACCTGTTTGGCGGCGACATTGTGGCCTGTGCCGGTGCCCACCAGGAACTGCTGGAAGTCATCCGAAGCAATTTTTAGTCTGATACCATTATTTTTTTACCCTGTTTTTGCTAAGTTGCCTTAGCAGCATTAACGGAACCTAACCATGGATATTGAACAAATAAGATACCCAATCGGCAAATTCGAACGGAAAGAACACTACACCCCTGGAGAAACCAAAACGCATATTCAGATCATCAGTGCCATTCCGTCAAAGTTTATCAACCTCCTGAACTCCTGGTCCGAAAGCCAGTATGATACTCCTTACCGACCCGAAGGCTGGACCGTACGCCAACTCGTACACCACGTAACAGACAGCCATCTGAATTTCTACATCCGTTTCCGTCTGGCTCTCACGGAAAACAACCCCACGGTCAAACCCTTTAACGAAGTACTTTGGGCGGAATTACCCGATGCCAAGACAGGTCCGGTGGAATTGTCCCTGCAACTGATGAAATTCGTCCATTACCGGGCCGTACTGTTACTCAATTCTATGAGTGAGGAGGAATTTTCCAGGACCTTCTATAATCCCGAATCGGGTATCACCTTTACCATCGAATCCGCTCTGGCGTATTTTGCCTGGCACGGCGAGCATCATTACCAGCAAGCCTATCAGCTGGCCATCCGCAATGGCTGGTAGGTAAACCCTTTAAGAGCATCCCCGTTTATGTACAAAAAAGTGCTCAGGATAACCGGTATCGCTGCGGGGATCGTTCTCGTCATCCTTTTTTCAGCCGTTTTCTGGGTTTATCTCAACCAGGAAAAGGTGATCAACCGGGTGAAAGAGGCCGTAAATTCCTCCATTTCGGGAGAACTGGAAATCGGAGGCTTCGAATTCGAACCGTTCGGGAGAACCTTCGGGCTAACCTTTTCCCTGTCGGACATCTCCCTGCGTGATTCCCTTCACAGCAAGGGTAATAACGAACTGCTGGCCATCCGGAAACTGTATGTAACCTTTGGCTGGCAGACCCTGCTGATGATGAAAATCAACGTTAGGAATATCCACCTGCAGGACGGTTCCATCTTCATTTTTCATCGCCGCGACGGTTACAGCAATTTGACGGTTTTCGGCGAAAAAAAACAGAAAAAGGAGGGCTCTTCTTCTATCCTTGGAAAAATAAAGGGTATCAGCCTCGATAATGTAGCGTTCACTTTCGCTGACTCGCTGAAGGAAAAATATTACGAAGCCACGCTGCACAGAGTCAGCGGCCGCTTTAAGCCCAATCCAAAGGGCTGGGAAGCACAGCTAAGGGGACCGATCCATATGGGGCGCCTGATGTTCAATTCGGAAAAAGGAGCCTTCCTAAAAAATACGGACATCCATCTTACCGCACTGCTTCAATACGACAAGTCACATCAGCTGATCAAATTTGACCAGGGAACGACCGTGCAACTCGCCGGAGGGGAAGTCATTAATATGTCAGGGGCTATCAGTACTGCAGGTCCGGGAAACCCCATTGTCCTGCATTTCCGGACAAACCGAATCCGCGTTCCGGTCGCCACCAAAGTCCTGGCCGATACCATCGCATCCAAAATCGACAGGATTGGCATCGATACGTATGTGTCGGCTGATGTACTGGTCAATGCTGAAACCGGTCAGAAAAAGGCAGGTGTAATGGTCAATTTTAAAACCGATACATTCTCCTACCAGACTCCCTACGGCAAATTCCGGGAACTGAAAACCGACGGTTATTTCAATAACCAGTTCGACACCACACAACTGACCTCCGCAGAGAACTGCTTTTTGAAAACAGGTACCATCCGGGGCTATTTCGAGGAGGTGCCGATCAAAGCGTCGCTGTCGGTACTCAATTTTGTCGACCCCGTAGCAGAAACAATCATACATGCGTCGGCGGATGCCCGGTCACTCAATTCCCTGCTGGACATAGACCGATACAAGGCTACCAGCGGATTTGTCAACGTGGACCTGAAATATACGGGCAAACTCTCTGACATTTATGTGCCCGAGACGGACCAGCTGGCAGGAAAGCTGTTCGGCCGGGTGGCTATTGTCGGCCTGGAAGTGAGTTATCTTCCACGAAGAATCAACCTGAGCAAAGTAGAAAGCGTAATTTCCTTCAATACGGATGAAGTATTGGTACAACGGCTGGCGTTGTCAGATGGGCTCAACCGCATGTTTATCCACGGTAAACTCACCCGTCCATTTCATGCAATATTCGGCTCTCCCAAACCGGCCGTCGCAACGATTGATATCGATATTCCCAGTTGGAAGTTCAACTGGATCGAAGTTCTCGTAGGCCAGAGCCAGCAGCAGAAGAAAAACAATTCCCCCAAACTTTCGACCCTGGCAGATAATCTGCTCGGAAACCTTCAGGTAGATGCCACGCTGAAGGCCGGAGATCTGACCTATCACAGTTTGAAGGCGAGAAACGTCCGGGCAAAACTGCTGATGTCGGGAAATACCACGGAAGTCAGGCAGCTTAATCTCGATGCATTCGGTGGGAAAGTAGATCTGAAAGGCAGTCTGATATCACCCGATGTGAAGCACCAGGTGGCGACTTTCAATGCCGTAGGCAAGATCAGTCACGCGGATGCCAGCAGTATCCTGCGCTCCTTCAACGATTTTGGCCAGAAAGCACTCTCATCAAAGAACGTGAATGGAAAACTGGATCTGGATTTCCACCTTTCTTCCCTGGTCAACCCCGACGTGTCGCTGGTACCTCATTCGATGAACGGCAAGCTGAACGTAAATTTCAGAGACGGGCAGCTGATCAATTTCGAACCGTTCCTGAAGATTAAGAAGATCATCTTTAAAAACCGGCCACTGGAAAACGTCAAAATAGCTCCCATCAAAAAGAGCTTCCGGCTGAAAGGCCAGGAAGTACTCATCGAAAAAATGCAGATTGAAACGAATGTCGTCACGCTGTTTCTCGAAGGTCAGTACAGTTTCGGAGATAAAACCGACCTGAGTATCCAGTTTCCACTGCAAAACCTCAAACAAAGGGATGAGAACTATGAATTCCAGACCTACGATTCGGAAGGCATGAGGTCGATTTTCCTGCGGGCTGTCGATGAGGACGGGGAAGTGAACATCAAGCTCGACAGCCGCAGAAAAGCCCGGCGCCGAAATTATGCCGACAGTACGGCGGCCGATTCTACTGACCGGCAATAAATAAGTATTAATTTTGTCACCGAAATAAGGACCTCACTTGATATGCAACAATATTTAGACCTACTGCAACATATTTTGGATAAAGGTGCCCGGAAAACCGACCGCACCGGCACGGGTACCCTGAGTGTATTCGGGTATCAGATGCGTTTCAACCTGCAGGAGGGCTTCCCTTTGGTAACTACAAAAAAAGTCCACCTGAAGTCGATAATCCATGAGTTGCTATGGTTCCTGAAAGGAGAAACGAATATTGCCTATCTCAAGGAGCATGGTGTAACGATCTGGGACGAATGGGCGGATGAAAACGGAGAGCTGGGTCCGGTCTACGGGAAACAATGGAGAAGCTGGGAGGCTCCCAACGGCCAATCGATCGATCAGCTTCAGGAAGTGTTGAATATACTGAAGAAATCACCCGATTCCCGGCGGATGATTGTATCGGCATGGAACCCTTCTGATCTGCCCAAAATGGCCTTACAGCCCTGCCATGCCTTGTTCCAGTTCTACGTCGCGCCTTCTGACAATTCGAATGGCATTCTGTCCTGTCAGTTATACCAGCGCAGTGCCGATGTTTTTCTGGGTGTTCCCTTTAACATTGCCAGTTATGCGCTGCTCACCCTGATGATCGCGCAGGAATGCGGATTTGAACCTGGCGATTTTATATGGACCGGTGGAGATACCCATATCTACCTCAATCATCTCGAGCAGGTAAGAACCCAGTTGAGCCGTACTCCCAGGCCATTGCCGCAGATGAAACTCAATCCGGATGTGAAGAGTGTGTTTGATTTCAAATTTGAAGATTTCGCGCTGGAAAATTATAACCCCTACCCCGGTATCAAGGCACCGGTGGCTGTTTAATGCTTTATTCTTATCCTTATCCGACCATACCTATGCAAGTATTATCCGGTAAAAATGCGCTGGTTTGCGGCAGTACCCAGGGAATCGGACTGGCCTCGGCGATTGAGTTGGCCAAACTGGGTGCCAATATCATCCTCATGGCCCGTAACGAAGAAAAGCTCAGGGAAGCCCTGCTCCAACTGGAGAGTCAGGCGGGACAGCAACACCGGTATGTGGTGGCGGATTTTTCGGATAATGAAAGTGTAAAATCGGCTATCACGCAAATCAGGGAAACACGGATTCCAGTGCATATAATCGTCAATAACACAGGCGGTCCGGCCGGTGGCAAACTGATCGAAGCGGAAGCCGAGGTTCTGCTTCAGACGTTTCAAATGCACCTGATTAACTACCATCTGCTGGCACAGGCTTTTGTGCCGGATATGCAGGCAGCGAGATTCGGCCGCATTGTGAACATTATCAGTACTTCAGTAAAACAGCCTATTCCCGGACTGGGTGTTTCGAACACCATCCGCTGGGCCGTGGCGGCTTGGGCCAAAACCCTGGCCGGGGAGCTCGGCCCCGATGGAATTACCGTTAATAACGTATTACCCGGTTATACCAAAACCACCCGCCTGGAAGCCGTGATCTCGATGCGCGCCAGTGACCAGAACAAATCGGAAGCAGAAGTTGCCGAAGCATTAGTAGCCACTATTCCTACACGCCGGTTTGCCGAAGCTGCCGAAGTGGCCGCTGCTGTAGCCTTCCTCTGTACACCGGCTGCCGGCAGCATCAACGGGATCAACGTGCCCGTCGACGGTGGCAGTACCCTCAGTCTTTGACGGGATGTTAAAAAAATCCCCCTCGCCCTCAATTCCATTTGCGTACATGAGATTAAAGTACTAGCTTTGCGTAGCTTTTGGGTGTACGGGCCATATTCTGTGGCCTTGCTTAATTGGGAATTCCGTGCAAATCGGAAACTGTCCCCGCAACTGTGAGTCCCCGAAACGTTCAAATACGCTGCATTGCCACTGTAGTTATCTATGGGAAGGCTAATTTGAACGGAACAAGTCAGGAGACCAGCCTGAAAGATTAGACGGTTCTGTTTTCGGAGGAAGGACAGACGGTTAGCTTTAGCTTTGTCCCAATGATTTTGACATACTTTCGCAAATGGCGTTTGACCGCCCTTTCAGGTGCATTTGCTCTGTTCACCGGACAACTGGTACTTGCCCAGAAAGATAGTATTTCCCTCCAGGAAGTAGCCATACGCGGATTTTCCCCCGTCCGGTACATGGCCGGTTCCTATGTACAAAGGCTCGACTCCACCCTGCATCAGCAGTATGCATCCCGTCGGCTGGATGAACTTCTTGGACAATATACGTCTTTGGCGTTCCGAAGCTACGGAAACGGTCAGATGTCTACCATTGCATTCCGGGGACTGGCTTCCAGTCATACCGCAGTGATCTGGAACGGCATCAATATCAATCTACCCTCCATCGGGCAAACGGATTTCACCTCGCTCAACCTGGCCAGCATGGAGTCGGTTGCCATCCAGTATGGGGCGGGTTCCAGTAACCTTGGCTCAGATGCCATCGGGGGCAGTATTCTGCTCGATAATGCTCCCGTTCGTAACCATGGTCTTCACATACAGGCGGGAGGTCGGCTGGGGAGCTACGAAAACCATAGTTATCAGCTCAATGCCCGTTACCGCACCAGCCTGAACGATCAATGGCATTTTGCCGGGAAGACCGGATTTTTTCGTGCCG
>ENA-UOVV01001821-UOVV01001821.1-compost-metagenome-genome-assembly--contig:-NODE-1821-length-13795-cov-4.597380_pt1 | contig 13795 bp, 13 predicted proteins | sample MGYA00238155_ERZ761577 | MGnify/ENA primary metagenome ERZ761577 (study PRJEB28898, sample SAMN06268775) | compost metagenome | isolation source: Emeryville, CA | place: USA:Emeryville, CA | collected...
CCCGGATGACGTCGGCCACGGCCTGCGGGCTCTCCGCCGCGGCCTGGTGCGCGACGTGGGGGAGGAGGACGAACTCGGCGCCCGGGATCTCGTTGGCGAGGTGGGCGCTCGTCTCGACCGGCACTGCCGTGTCGTCGCCCCCGGCCACGACCGTCACGGGACGGTCGATGCCCGCGATGCGCTCGCGCAGGTCGAACGCGGCGAGCGCGCGGCACACGGCGGCGTAGCCGAAGCGGTCCGTGGTCTGCAGGGCGCCCAGCAGCAGGCCAGCGACGCGGGGCTCACGGTCCATGAAGCCCCGTCCGAACCAGCGCTCCGCCGAGCCCGCGACCTGCGTGGGCGTGCCCGCCTTCTCCACGAGGTCCGCGCGGTCGTTCCAGAACTGCGCGTCGCCCAGCTTGGCGCCCGTGCCCAGCAGGAACGCTCCCGCCAGGCGCTGCGGCGCATCCACGAGCAGCTGGATGCCCACGGCGCCGCCCACCGACACGCCCGCGTACCAGAACGGCGCGCCCTCGTCGCCGCGCGTGCGCTGGGCGGCGGCAGCCACCTCGAGCACGTCTCGCGCGAGCGACTCCATGGTCACGACGCCCTCGGCCCACGGCTCGGCGGCCTGGGGCGAGACGCCGTGGCCGGGAAGGTCGAAGCCCACCACGTCGAACGCGTCGGTCAGGAGCGCGACGGCGCGCTCCCACAGCGAAGCGGTCGAGGTGCCGAGCGACGGTCCCACGATGAGCAGCGGACGCGACGCGTCTCGCACCGCGAAGTCGACGCCCGTGACCAGCGAAGGCTCCTGCGCGTGAGCCATGTCAGCTCTCCTTGCCCTCGTAGCGCGCCAGGATCGCGTCCACGACCACGGGGGCGTTGCCGACGGTGGCGCCCTGCGGACCGTAGGCCGCGAGGTTGCGTGCGGCGGCCTCCTCGTCGAAGGTCAGCCCCTCCGCGAGCTGGGCCGCGCAGCGCGACGCGATGACCGCGTGGCGAGCCAGCGCGCGCGCCGCGTCCCACTCGGTGTGCCACGCGCCGTCGGGACGCTCGTCCACGGCGAGCGCGGCCGCGGCCGTCGTCTGCGACAGCAGGTGCGGAGCCACGAGCGCGGAGCGGCGCATGAGGATCGACAGGATGGGGTTCTCCTTGAACGGCATCGCCGTCGAGGCGCCGCGACCCTTGGCGGTGGGCTCCTTGAGCTCGCCGACCTCCGGGCGGGCCCCGGCGAGCACGTCGCCCGCGGTGGCGCCCAGCTCGGCGCACACCTCCGCGAAGGCGGCGGCGATGCGCGTGACCGGGTGACGGTGGACGTGCCACGGCGCGACGGGAGCACGCAGGCCCAGCGCCTCGGCCCAGCGCTTCACGTCGTCGTAGCCCACGCCGTGCATCGCGCCCACGGCGCCGCCCATGGCGACGGGGATCCGCGCCGCCTGCTCGTCGAGCGCGCGACGCGCCTCGTCGATGCCGTGCAGCCAGCCCGCCACGCGCGCGCCGAAGGTGGTGGGCAGCGCGGCCTGGCCGAGCGTATGGGCGAGGACGGGGGTGTCGCGGTGCGTTTGCGCGAGGTGCGCGAACGAGGCGCACACGAGGTCGAGCGAGGCGAGCGTGCGGCGCGCGGCGTCGCGCATCGTGAGCATCATCGCGGTGTCGACGATGTCCTGCGACGTGAGGTTGCGGTGCACGGCCGCGGCGGCCTCGGCCGGCAGGCCCTCGCGCAGCGCGTTGATGATGCCGAACACCGGGTTGCCCGTGGTGACGGCGTCGATCGCGATCGCGCGCGTGAGCGTGTCCAGCCGCAGCTCGTCGGCCAGGAGCCGGGACGCGTGGCGCGAGACCGTCTGCGCCGTCGCGGCATCGGCCGTCGCCTCCACCCACGCCACCTCGGCACGGATGAGGTTCTTGACGACCACGACGTCATCGGGGTCGCCGTCGCCGATGCCCGGAACGAGCAGGCCGTAGTCAGGCACCTGCGGGGCCTCCCTGGGCGAAGTCGAGGAACACCGTCTCGCCCTCGCCTTGCAGCACGATGTCGTGGCTCAGCGAGCCGTCGGGCTCGCGCGTGGCGATGAGCGTCGCGCGGCGCTCCGCCGGGAGCGACTGGAGGAACGGGTCGCTCTCCGTGGCAGGTCCGGGCAGGTAGATGCGGGTGTACAGGCGGTCCATGAGGCCGCGTGCGAAGACCGCCGCCGCGAAGAACGGCGCTCCCTGGGTGGCGCCGGGCTCGAGCGTGCGGAACCACCAGCGGCCCTCGAGGTCGGTCGCGGAACGGCCCCATCCCGTGAAGGAGCCCTCACGCTTGAAGCTGCCGCGCGCATCGGGCACGGCGCCGTCGGGCGTGGCGTGCCACAGCTCGACCATCGCGTCGGGAAGCGGCTGCATGGCACCATCCAACACCCGACCGTGCAGACGCACAGCCCCGGGGGTGCCCGGCTCGACGATCTCGTGCGCGCGCTCGTACATGAGGCCGAAGTGGAAGAACGGCCCCACGGTCTGGCCCGGCGTGGGACGGAGCTCGGACGACGCGGTGTTCTCAGACGACTCAGTGCTCATGGTCGGCGCCCTCCTCGCGGTCGTGCTCGAACACGGTGCGCTGGGACCCGCTCAGGACGATGTCCCAGCGGTAGCCCGTCGCCCACTCGTGTTGGGTGATGGAGTGGTCGTAGCTCGCGATGAGGCGCTTGCGCGCGGCCTCGTCGGGGATCGACTGGTAGATGGGGTCGAGCGAGAACAGCGGGTCGCCGGGGAAGTACATCTGGGTGACGATGCGCTGCGTGAAATCGGTCCCGAACAGGGAGAAGTGGATGTGCGCCGGACGCCACGCGTTGAAGTGGTTGCGCCACGGGTACGGGCCGGGCTTGATCGTCGTGAACTGGTACCAGCCGTCCTTGTCCGTGAGGGTGCGGCCCACGCCGGTGAAGTTCGGGTCGATGGGGGCGGGGTGCTGGTCGCGCTTGTGGATGCACCGCCCGGCCGCGTTGGCCTGCCAGATCTCCACGAGCTGGCCGCGCACGGGGCGGCCGTCGCCGTCCACCACGCGCCCGCGCACGATGATCCGCTCGCCGATGGGCTCGCCGCCCTTCTGGATGGTCAGGTCCGCCTCGAGCGGGCTGATGTCCCGCTCGCCGAAGACGGGGGAGAACAGCTCGATGCCCTCGGGATCGGCGTGGACGAGCTCCTTGGTGGGGTGGCGCAGGATCGAGGAGCGGTACGGCGGGAAGTCGAGGCGCGGCCCCAGCTCCTCCGCGCCCGCGGCCCGGTACTCGGCGTGGATCGCCTCGATCTCGGCGGAGATCTTCTCCTGCGGCTCCGCCGCCTGGTCCAGCTTGTGCTCGGTCACTAGATCCCTCCCCACCCTGTATACCCCTCGGCGAGGTAGGTGCGCCCCGCCTCGGAGTCGGTGAGCGTGCGCAGTTCGGCCAGGCGGCGCTGCCTGTCGAACACGGTCTCCTCCGGTGTCGTGTGCATCATGCGGCTCATCCACGCGGAGAAGTGCTGGGCCCGCCACACGCGGCGCGAGGACTGCGCGCCGTAGCTGTCGAGCACGGCAGTCTCCGGTCTTGAGCCACGTCCCCAGGACGCGGTGCAGCAGCACCACGTCGCCGATGGCCAGGTTGAGCCCTTTGGCGCCCGTGGGCGGCACGGTGTGCGCGGCATCGCCCGTGAGGACGACGCGACCCAGGCGCATGGGCGTCACGACGGACGAGCGGAAGCGCAGCACCGACTTCTCGACGATGGGCCCCTCGATGAGCCGGAAGCCGTCCTCGCCGGCGACGCGAGCCTGCATCTCCTCCCAGATGCGGGCGTCGTCCCAGGCGTCGGCGTCCTCCTCGGGGTCGCACTGGAAGTACATGCGCTGGTGCGTCGGGGTGCGCTGGCTGACGAGCGCGAAGCCGCGCTCCGACTCCGCATAGACGAGCTCGGGGGCGCTGCGCGGCGCCTCGCAGATGAAGCCGAACCACGCGTACGGATACTCGAGCGCGTAGGTGCGGCGCACCTCCTCGGGGAAGGAGTGGCGCACCACGGAGCGCGAGCCGTCCGCGCCCACGATGAGGTCGGCGCGCACCTCGTGCTCGGCGCCGTCCTTGTCCACGTACCTCACGCCGGGCCGCTCGGAGTCGCCGTCGAGGATCTCGGTGACCGTGCACTCCCAGCGGATGTCCGCGCCGTCGGCCATGCGCAGCGCGGCGAGGTCCTTGAAGACCTGCGTCTGCGGGTACAGGTACACCGAGCGGCCCACGAGCGCTGGGAAGTCGATGCGGTGCATCTGTCCCTCGAAGCGCAGGTCGATGCCGTCGTGGCGGTCGCCGTGGCTGAGCGCGCCGTCCACTCCCGCCTCCACGAGCGCGTCGACGGCGCCGGCCTCGAGGATGCCGGCGCGGTGCGTCGTCGCGATCTCGTCGTAGCTGCGCGACTCGAGGTTGATGTGGTCCACGCCGTCCAGGTGCAGCAGGCGGGACAGGAGCAGTCCCGCGGGTCCGGCGCCGACGATGAGGATGCGGGTGGTCTCGACCGTCACGACTGCACCTCCCGAGTCGCATCGATGAGGGTCAGGCCGAGCCGGTCCTGCAGCTCGGCCACGGAGACGCCGAAGGTCTCCAGCACACGCGGGGTGATGGGCTCGCCGCTGTCGTCGCGGCCCACGTCGATGACGGCGAGCTCGCTGTACACGCGCGACACGCATCCCACGCCGGTGAGGGGGAGCGTGCACTCGCGGACGAGCTTGGGCGATCCGTCCTTGGTGAAGAGGTTCATCATCACCCACGAGGCCTTGGCCCCCACGGCCAGGTCCATCGCGCCGCCCACGGCCGGGATGGCATCGGGCGCGCCGGTGGACCAGTTGGCGAGGTCGCCGCCGACGGACACCTCAAAGGCGCCCAGGACGCACACGTCGATGTGGCCGCCGCGCATCATCGCGAAGGAGTCGGCCTGGCTGAAGTAGCTCGCGCCCGGCAGCTCGGTCACGGCGATCTTGCCCGCGTTCACGAGGTCCGTGTCGATCTGGTCGCCCACCGCCGCAGGGCCCATGCCGAGCATGCCGTTCTCCGTGTGGAGCGTCACGCCTGAGCCTTCGGGCAGGTGGTCGGACACGAGCGTCGGCAGGCCGATGCCGAGGTTGACGTAGGAGCCGTGCGGGATGTCGCGCGCGACGCGCGCGGCGAGCTCGTCCTTGCTCAGCGGGGCGTCAGCCATCACAGCCTCCCCTCGTAGTACGACGGATCGACCTGGACCACGGTGTCGACGTAGATGCCGGGGGTGACCACGGCCTCGGGGTCGATCGCTCCCGTGGGCACGATCTCCGCGACCTCGACGATCGTGTGCCTGGCGGCCGCGGCCATCATGGGGCCGAAGTTGCGGGCGGTCTTGCGGTAGACGAGGTTGCCCACGCCGTCGGCCTTGTGCGCCTTGACGAGCGCGACGTCGGCGTGGATGGGGTACTCGAGCACGTAGTCGCGCCCGTCGATGCGGCGCGTCTCCTTGCCTGCCGCGAGCGGAGTGCCGTAGCCCGTGGGGGTGTAGAAGGCGCCGATGCCCGCGCCGGCCGCGCGGATGCGCTCGGCGAGGTTGCCCTGGGGCACGAGCTCGAGCTCGATCTGGCCCGCGCGGTAGGCGGCGTCGAAGTGCCACGAGTCGCTCTGGCGAGGGAAGGAGCACAGGATCTTGCGCACCCGGCCCAGCTGGATCAGGCGCGCGAGGCCCTCGTCGCCGTTGCCGGCATTGTTGTTGACGATCGTCAGGTCCGTCGCCCCGTGGTCGATGAGCGCGTCGATGAGCGCGATGGGCTGGCCGGCGGTGCCGAAGCCGGAGATCATCACCGTCGCGCCGTCCGTGATGGGGGCGACGGCCTCGCGGGTGGTCTCGACAAAGCGGGTGAGAGTCATCAGGCACGCTCCAAGACGACGGCGAGGCCCTGGCCCACGCCGATGCAGATGGCGGCGACGCCCCAGCGCGCGTCCTCGGCCTCCATGCGCCGGGCGAGCGTGCCCAGGATGCGGCCGCCGGACGCGCCGAGCGGGTGGCCGATGGCGATGGCCCCGCCCCACCCGTTGACGATCTGGGGGTCGACGTCCCATGCGTCGATGCATGCGAGGGCCTGGGCCGCGAAGGCCTCGTTGAGCTCGACGGCGCCCACGTCCTTCCAGCCGATGCCCGCCGCGGCGAGCGCGCGGTTCGCGGCCTCGACCGGGGCGTAGCCGAAGAACTGGGGCTCGTCGGCCACGGCCGCGCGCCCGGCGATGCGGGCCAGGGGAGCCAGGCCGAGGATGTCGGAGGCCTCCTCGCTGCCCAGCAGGAGCGCGCTCGCGCCGTCGTTGAGCGGGGAGGCGTTGCCGGCCGTGACCGTGCCGTCGGGGCGGAACACGGGCTTGAGGCTCGCGAGCTTGTCGAGGCTCGAGTCGGCGCGGATGCCCTCGTCGCTGTCGAGGTCGACGCCGGGGTAGGGCGCGACCAAGGAGGCATAGCGGCCCTCCCGCCACGCGGCATCGGCCTTGGCGTGGCTCGCCAGGGCGAACTCGTCCTGGCGCTCGCGGTCCACCTGGTAGCGCTCCGCGAGGCGCTCTGTCGCCTCGCCCAGGCTCACGGTCCATTCGGGCTGCATGCGCGGGTTGACCAGGCGCCACCCGAGCGTGGTGGACACGAGCGCGGCGTCACCGGTGGGGAAGGGCTTGTCCGGCTTGAGCATGACCCAGGGCGCGCGTGACATGGACTCGACGCCGCCCGCGATGACCACGGACGCGTCGCCGGTCTCGATCGCACGCGCAGCCTGGATGGCGGCCTCGAGGCTCGAGCCGCACAGGCGGTTGACGGTCACGCCCGGGACAGACAGGGGCAGACCCGCGAGGAGCACCGCCATCCGCGCCACGTCGCGGTTGTCCTCGCCGGCGCCGTTCGCGTTGCCCAGGATGACGTCGTCGATGCGCTCGGGGTCGAGGGCCGGGGCCCGGTGGACCTGGGCGCCGACGACGAAGGCCGCGAGGTCATCGGGGCGGGTGCCGGAGAGCGCGCCGCCGTAGCGACCGAACGGCGTCCTGACCGCGTCGTACAGGAAGGCCCGCGCCATCGTCTTCGTCTGCCTCCGTGAAGAATGTTCGCAAAGCGAACACTGGTTCATAGTGCGTACGGCCACGCTAGCACGCCGGAAGGGCGGTGAACACCGCCTGGTCCCAGGTGAGACGGGTGCGTGTCAGCGAGACTCGGTCTCGACGTGACGCATGTCCTCCTCGATCGCCTTGGCGGCGGCGAGCACGGGCGGCAGGAGCTCGCGGACGATGTCCTCGAGCTTGCCGCGGCGCACGGGAGCGGAGATGTTGACGGCCGCGACGACCTCGCCGCGCGCGTTGCGCACGGGCGCCGCAAGGGAGCGCAGGCCCTCCTCGAGCTCCTGGTCCACGAGCGCCCAGCCCTGGGAGCGGACCTCCTCGAGCTTGGCGCGCAGTTCGTCCACGCTCGTGACCGTGTACGGAGTGAGCTGGCGCAGGCGGACCTTGGACAGGAAGGCCTCCTGGGCCTCGACGGTGCCGGCTCCCAGGATGGCGCGGCCCATCGACGTCGCGTACGCGGGGAAGCGGGTTCCCACGACGATCGCGGCGGACATGATGCGGTACGTCGCGATGCGCGCCACGTAGACGATGTCCTGGCCGTCGATGACCGCGACCGATGCGGACTCGCCCACCTCGGTCGCGAGCTTGCGCAGGTGCGGCTGGGCGACCTGCGGCAGCGACAGGCTGGACAGGTAGGCGTAGCCGAGCTCGAGGACCTGGGGGCGCAGCGTGAAGTCGCGACCGTCCGAGGCCACATAGCCGAGGTCCACGAGGGTGTGCAGGAAGCGGCGCGCCGCCGCTCGGCTGAGTCCCGTCGCCTTGGCGACCTCGCTCAGGGTGAGGGAGGGGCGGTCTGCGCCGAAGGCACGGATCACGGCGAGGCCGCGCTCCAGGGACTGCACGAACTCGCCGCTACGCTGGACGGAGTCTTGAGGCTCCTCGGACATGGCGATCTCCTTGGTCGCACGAGGGGCGCGGCAGTGCGCCCCGGAACACTATAGTGGCCGCAGAGCGAACTTGTGTTCTATATGTGAACGCAATCAGTGTCACACTGGTCCCGAGCCGGCGGAGAGGCCGTCGGCACCGAGGTTAGGGTTGGCCTATGCGCATCGCCCGTTTCACAACCGGCAGCGACCCTCGCTACGCGATCGTCGACGGCGAGGACGACAATCTCGAGCTGATCGTCCTGAGCGGCGATCCCATGTACACGCCCGGCGCGCCCACGGGCGAGCGCATCCCGCTGACGGACGACGTCCGCCTGCTCGCCCCCGTCATCCCGCGCTCCAAGGCCGTGTGCCTGGGCAAGAACTACGAGGCCCACGCCAAGGAGATCCCGCACCGTGGCCCGGCGCCCGACCTGCCGATCCTCTTCCTCAAGCCCAACACCGCCGTCATCGGCCCGGACGACCCGATCGTCATGCCGCCGTACAGCGAGGACGTGCAGCTCGAGGCGGAGCTCGCCGTCGTCATCGGCCGGCTGTGCAAGGACGTGTCCCCCGAGAGCGCGCTCGACTACGTCTACGGCTACACGTGCGCCAACGACGTCACCGCGCGCGACCTGCAGCGCAAGGAGGACCAGTGGTTCCGCGCCAAGGCCTTCGACACGTCGCTGCCGCTGGGTCCGTGGATCGAGACCGAGCCGCGCTTCGAGGAGGCGGAGATCGCCTCGCGCATCAACGGCAAGGGGACCCAGCACGGCAACACCAAGGACATGCTCCTCGACGTGCCGCACGCGATCTCGATCGTCAGCGAGTTTGTGACCTTGCTCCCAGGAGACGTGATTCTCACGGGAACGCCCTCCGGCGTGACTACGCTGAATCACGGTGACATCGTCGAGGTCGAGATCGAAGGGCTCGGCACGCTGCGCAACCCCGTCGTGCGGCGCTGACCCGGCCCAGGCCGACCCGGCATCGGCGATGCGCCCGGCACCTGCCGCCTAGGTTTCATCGCATCGATTGGAAGTCATGAGCACCGTCCGGGTCCGCTTCTGCCCGTCTCCCACCGGCCTGCCTCACGTCGGCATGGCCCGCACCGCCCTGTTCAACTGGGCGTACGCCCGCCACACCGGGGGCAAGCTCGTGTTCCGCATCGAGGACACCGATGCCGAGCGCGACAGCGAGGAGTCGTACCGCCAGCTCCTCGACGCGATGGAGTGGCTGGGCCTCGACTACGACGAGGGCCCGGAGGTGGGCGGCCCCTACGGCCCGTACCGCCAGAGCGAGCGCCGCGAGCTGCACCTCGACGTGGCCCGCAAGCTCGTCGAGGCCGGCTATGCGTACGAGTCCTTCTCCACCCCTGAGGAGGTCGAGGCGCGCCACATCGCGGCCGGACGCAGCCCCAAGCTCGGCTACGACAACTTCGACCGCGACCTCACGGAGGAGCAGAAGGCCGCCTACCGCGCCGAGGGCCGCGAGGCCGTCATCCGCATGCGGATGCCCGACGAGGACATCACCTTCGTCGACCTCATCCGCGGCGAGGTGACATTCCCCGCAGGCACCATCCCCGACTACGGCATCGTGCGCGGCAACGGCGACCCGCTCTACACGCTCGTCAACCCCGTCGACGACGCGCTCATGAAGATCACGCACGTCCTGCGCGGCGAGGACCTGCTCGCCTCGACCCCGCGCCAGATCGTGCTGTGGCGCGCCATGGTCGACCTCGGCATCGCCGATGCCGTGCCCGAGTTCGCGCACATGCCCATGGTCCTGGGCGAGGGCACCAAGAAGCTCTCCAAGCGCGACCCGGAGTCCGACCTGTTCCTGCACCGCGAGCGCGGCTTCCTTCCCGAGGGCCTCGTCAACTATCTCGCCCTGCTGGGCTGGAGCATCGGACCTGACCGCGACGTGTTCACGCGCGAGGAGCTCGTGGCCGCGTTCGACATCACGAACGTCAACCCCAACCCCTCGCGCTTCGACCTCAAGAAGGCCGAGGCGATCAACGCCGACCACATCCGCATGCTCCCCGTGGGCGAGTTCGCCAAGCGCGCCGTGCCGTACCTGCACCGCGCCGGACTGGTCTCCGGTCCCGAGGTGCGTGACCTGACCCCGCACGAAGAGGGCACGCTCGCGCTCGCCGCGCCGCTCGTCCAGACGCGCGTCCAGCTGCTGGGCGAGGTGCCGGGCATGATCGGCTTCCTGTTCGTGTCCGACTCCGAGCTCGTGGTGGAGGACGAGGCGCGCGCCAAGCTCCCCGAGAACGCGCGCGAGATCCTCGATGCGGCCATCTCCGTCCTGAGCGGCCTGGAGGACTTCTCCGCGGCCGCGCTCCAGGAGGCGCTCACCGCGGAGCTCGTGGACCGCCTGGGCGTCAAGCCGCGATTCGCGTTCGGGCCCCTGCGCGTGGCGGTCACGGGTCGCACCGTCTCGCCGCCGCTGTTCGAGTCCATGGAGATCCTGGGCAAGGAGCACTCGCTCGCCCGTCTGCACGCGCTGCGCGCAACCCTCTAGCGGGGCGCTAGAAGGCAAGCGCTAGTACCCGAATTCGCGGATGGTCATCCCGGCGGCGCCCGTGCAGTCGTGGGGCGTGAAGCCCGGGGGAGGCGAGTCGACTTCCCCAGGGATCACGCCAGTGGCTGCCGTCATGACGGCGCGGCGCAGTTCGTCCACGGTCGCGTCCGGCTCGATGGTGGTCCCCGCATCAGCAAGGCACGCGATGATCGCGTCACGGTGCTCGGCGATCACCCGCCCCTGGGCCTCGCGCAGGGCTGGCTGCAATTGGTACGCGGTATGGAGTAGCCGTGCGTGGCTCGCGTAGCAGGTGTCCATCAGTTCGTTGCTGATCCCTGTGGGGACGCTCACGCGAAACGTGAAGGTGGGGAAGTCCGGAGGTCCGGTGGGGTCTCCCCACGAGTAGGTCATACCTAGCTCCGCCACGCATTGGCCGTAGTTCTCCAGTGCTTGCCGCATGACCTCGGGTGTGATCGCGCCCACCTCGCGTGCCGCTTCAAGCGACGCGATTTGGTCCGCGTTGGCGCCGTCGTCGGCGGCTGTTGCGAGCAGACCGTTCAGCAACTCCTGGAACGCCACGTTCGGTGTGACCTCGGGTGTGGGTGCTAGTTGGGTGCAGGCGCTGAGCGCAACTACCCACCCCACAATGAGCGCGGCAGAGTGTCCCCGGCGGTCAGTCAACGCCGTGTCTCGTCATGTAGGGCTGGTAGATGCTGCCTACGGCAGCAAGGGTCGGATCGACCTCTTCACGTTCCCAAGTCACACCGCCTCCATTCCAGATACCGATTTGCGCACTGACGCGGCATCCCGACCCTCCGGTGCTCTTCACGGTTTGGGTGGGATAGTACGCGACGCCCTGCGTACTGCCAGTGGCGCCACATGAGCCCTCGCTGAAGAGGCCTGTGGAGGCACTCAAACCCCAGCCGGGATAGTACAAATATCGGTAGGTCCAAGCACTTGCTGGCAATGCTGCCAAACAAAGAAATAGGGCGACCACGGCACCTGCTACGAGAGGTCTGGTCGGCTTCATCATCATCGCCAATTTCCTGCATCGACTTGAGTCCTCAGCCAAATCGAACTTACGCCGCCCGCGCATGGGGTGCAACCGCAGGAGGGCGACGTGCCTGCTCCAACTCGAGAGCAGGCCAGATTGATGAAGCTTGAGTTGTGCTCGGATCAGAAGGAGCCATGACGCTTTTCCGTTGAGGTCCGCAGTACACCGTAGGGTTGCAGGGTGCCCATCACCACTGACGTCTCATCCGTGCGCGCAGTCCTGCTCGACATCGACGACACCCTCGTGGACACGCGCGGGGCGTTCCGCCATGCGCTCGCGGTGGTGGGGGAGCGTCACCTCCCGGGTCCGGTGGACGCAGATGCGCTCGTGGCCACCTGGCGCGCCGACGTCAACGGCTGGTACCGCGCCTTCGCGCGCGGCGAGCTGGGCTACCGGGAGCAGCGCATGCGCCGCGCCAACGAGCTCCACGCGCTCTACGGCGGGCCCGTCATGGACGACACCGCGTACGACGCATGGGACGCGGAGTTCGAGGCCGCGTTCCGCGAGGGATGGGTGGCGCACGACGATGCCGTGCCGCTGCTCGATGCTCTCGACCTCGCCGGCGTCGCGTACGGGGCGGTGAGCAATGCGCACGTCGCCTACCAGCGCGACAAGCTTGACCGGGCGGGTCTCGAGCGAGTCCCGATGCTCGTGGGGGTCGACACGTTCGGCGTGGGCAAGCCCGATCCGCGCGTGTTCCTCGAGGGCGCGCGTCTGCTGGGAGCGGAGCCCGCATCGGCCGCCTACGTGGGCGACGAGCTCGACATCGACGCGCGCGCGGCGGTGGCCGCGGGGCTCGCATGCGGGGTCTGGGTGGACCGGCCCCAGACGCGGCGGGACGGCCACGCGGGCGGAGGCGACGCCTCGTCGTTGGGCGATGGCGTGGTGCGCGTCGAGCGCCTGGCCGATGTGGCGGCCGCGCTGGGGCTGTAGGCGCGGTCTGGCGCCGGACGTGGGAGCCGAGGCGTGCGAGCGGAGCCGGGAGCGCGACGCGCGACCGTCTAGCGGTCTAGTAGCTAAAGTCGGTCAGGGTCATACCGACGGCAGCAGCGCAATCCGTCGGCGTAAAGCCGATTGGCGGCGGGTCCGTGCTTCCAGGTGTGTACCCCGTAGCGGCATACGCCACCGCTGGCCGAACCTCGTCGACCGTGGCGTTGGCGTCTATCTCGACGCCTGCACTTTGCAAGCAAGCAATCACGTCAGGCAGGTTGTCCGAGATGAGGTCTCGTCGCGCCGTGTCCATTGCGGGCTGGAGTTGATACGCCGCCGACACGTAGCGGGACTCTAGCGTCTCGCAATTGTCCATGAGTTCTTCTGAAGTCCCGCTGGGAACTGAGATTCCATAGTTCATGAATGGCAGGCTACGGGGGCCCGTCTCTTCGCCCCACTCGAACCCAAGCCCTACGGATGTGACGCAGTCAGCCAGATTCGTGATCGCTTGCCGCATGACTTCGGGAGACACGATTCCTCGGTCGGCAGCCTCTTGTAGCAGACGCATTTGTTCTTCTGACGCTCCTTCTGCCCGCGCCTCCTCCATGACCCCAGTGATCAGCGAATCAAAACCAACGGCATTGGTAAGGGGCGCATCACCACTTGATGTAGCGCACCCCGCTAGCGAAAATGCTAACGAGACGAGCACCAAGCGACCGAGCCGCGAAACCCCTTGGGTGCTCAGATTGCGCACCTTAGGAATCTACTCCGTGGCGAGTGACGTATGGCTGGTAGATGTTGGTCGTATTAGCCGTCGTCCCGCTGGTCACGGTCGCCTGCCACGTCACGCCCGCACCGTTCCATAGACCGATCTGTGCGGACACGGTGCACGATGTAGGCCCACCCGTCTTGGTCGTCTGGGTGAGGTAATTTGCGGTGCCCCACGTCTGACCCACAGCGGAGCAACTTCCCTCCGCAAATGAGCCGGTGGTGATCGTCTTATTCCAGCCTGGGTAACTGAGCTGGCGGTACACCCATGCTTGGGCTGGCGCCGCGATCGCGAGAGTAAGGCCAACGATTGTTGCAACGGCGAGCGCCTTGACTGACTTCTTCATCATTCCCCCCTTGTATCGGTATCCTCCGCCTGGGGTTGGTCATACTTTGTCGGAAACTGCCTCCCCCCGCAACTCGAAGAGAGCACTAGGCGTGATCCTCCGGGCGCTAGGTTCTTGGGGTGACCTTGCCCGCTTCCTCCCGTCGCAGTCCACAATGACCCGCGCAGTCCTGTTCGACATCGACGACACCCTCGTGGACACGCGCGGGGCGTTCCGCCATGCGCTCGC
>ENA-UOVV01001825-UOVV01001825.1-compost-metagenome-genome-assembly--contig:-NODE-1825-length-13779-cov-15.003133_pt1 | contig 13779 bp, 10 predicted proteins | sample MGYA00238155_ERZ761577 | MGnify/ENA primary metagenome ERZ761577 (study PRJEB28898, sample SAMN06268775) | compost metagenome | isolation source: Emeryville, CA | place: USA:Emeryville, CA | collected...
CCCCCCCCCCCCCCCCCCCCCCCCCCCCCCCGCAGCCCGGGGGGACCCCCCCGCCGCACCGAAGGCCCCTGACGCGCAGCCCTCGGGCCCGCGCACCCCGGCCGAGCCCGCTCCTGCACAGCCGTCGGGGACGCAGCCCCTGGCCACCCACCCCCCGGCCACCCACCCCACGGCCCACCAGGCCATCGCCCAGCACCTCGCGGCCGCATCCGAAGACTCGATCGCCACCCCAGAGCCCCAGCCCTCCGGCGGCGACTCCGGCGGGCCGCCCGCCGCACCGCCCCGCTCGCCGCGCGAGCGCCGCTTCTGGCCCGCCGTCGTCGGCACCGCCGCCGCGAGCGCGCTCGTCGCAAGCCTCGCGACAGCAGGCATCCTCGGCGCCCGAGACGCCGTCCCCGCCTCGAGCCCGACGACGGACGCCGCGACCGAGACCACCCAGGTCACCCAGCGCGCCCCGCTCGAGAACCCGCAGTCCTGGCAGGACGTCGTCGAGCACGTCGCCGACTCCGTGGTCGCGATCCAGGTGAGCAGCGGCTTCGGCGGCGCCGAGGGCTCGGGAGTCATCTTCGACGCGGAGGGCCTCATCCTCACCAACCACCACGTGGTCGAGGGCGGCGAGCGCGGCGCGATCGACGTCGTGCTCGCGGACGGCCGCGTGCTCGGCGCGAGGGTCCTCGGCAGCGACGAGACCACCGATCTCGCCGTGCTCCGCCTCGTCGACCCGCCCTCGGACCTCGTCGCGGCCGAGCTCGGCGACTCCGACTCGCTGCGCGTGGGCCAGGCGGTCATGGCGGTGGGCAACCCGCTCGGCCTCGCCGGCACGGTGACCACGGGCATCGTCTCGGCCCTCGACCGCCCCACGGTGACCGAGGGCTCGCGCGAGGCCGTCATCACCAACGCGATCCAGGTCGACGCGGCCGTGAACCCGGGGAACTCCGGTGGCCCGCTCTTCGACTTCGCGGGCCGCGTCGTCGGCATCAACTCCTCGATCGCGACCCTCTCGGGCGGCTCGCGCTCGGGCTCGATCGGCCTGGGCTTCGCGATCCCGGTGAACCTCGCCAAGATGGTCGCCGAGCAGATCGTCGAGACCGGCACCGTGTCCCACGCCTTCCTCGGCGTGAGCCTCGCGGACGGTACGGCCGAGGTCGACGGCGTCGAGCGCCAGGGGGCCGTCGTCGGCCAGGTGGTCGAGGGTTCGCCCGCCGAGGGCGCGGGCGTCCAGGTGGGCGACGTCATCACCGCGATCGATGGCAAGCCCGTGGCCTCGGGCGAGTCGCTCACGGGCTACATCCGCGCTCGCGCGGTGGGCCAGGAGGCACGGCTCACGATCGTGCGCGAGGGCGAGCAGCTCGAGCTCTCGGTGACCCTCGCGGCCCGCGATGAGCCGGGCCGGGTCCGCGGCTGAGCGCAGGAGCGCGGGGCCGGGGCCCACGATCGCAGGCCCCGGCCCCGCAGGCCCCGGACCTGCAGTCCCCGTGCGGCCGGCCTCTCGGGTGGGTGTGCCGGCCGCACGGCCCTGCCCGGGCGACCCTGCCTCAGAAGGGCCAGACCATCGGCACGTACAGCACCGACATCGCGAGGAAGAACGCCGAGCGTAGGCCCGGGGCGTCCGATCTGTCCGCTTGCGGGGCCTCGATCGCGCTGAGGCTCAGTCCTCCCGCAGCGCGAAGCGCAGCGGCTCGAGCTTCGCCTCGGACTCGGCGAGCTCGCTCGCGGGATCGGAGGCCGCGACGATCCCGCAGCCAGCGAAGAGCCGCAGCCGCCGAGGGTCCTGGGCGTCGACCTCGGCCGAGCGCAGCGCGATGCCCCACTCGCCGTCGCCGTCGGCGCCGAGCCAGCCCACGGGGCCCGCGTACCGGGCCCGGTCGAGCCCCTCGATCTCGCGGATCACGGCCTTGGCCTCCGCCGTCGGCGTCCCGCACACGGCGGCCGTGGGGTGCAGGGCTGCGGCGAGCGTGAGGCTCGAGTGCTCGCCGTCGAGCACCGCCGTGACGTCGGTCGCGAGGTGCAGCACGTTCTTCAGGTGCAGCACGAAGGGCACCTCGGGGACGTTCGTGGAGGAGCAGAAGGGCTCGAGGGCCTGGGCCACGGAGGTCACGGCGTACTCGTGCTCCTCGAGGTCCTTCGAGGAGTGCGCGAGGATCGCGGCGCGCGCGAGGTCGGCCTCGTCGTCCCCCGTGCGGCGGATCGTCCCGGCGAGCACTCGCGAGGTGACCAGGCCCTTCTCGACGCGCACGAGCAGCTCAGGGGTCGCGCCGAGCATGCGGTCCACGCGGAAGGTCCAGCACGCCGAGTACTCGCGGGCGAGGCGCGACAGCAACCAGCGCGTGTCCACGGGGCTCGAGGCGGTCGCGACGAGGTCGCGCGCCATGACGACCTTCTCGACGCGGCCCTCGCGCACGGCCGCCACCGCGCGCTGCACGACGGCGGGCCACTCGCGCGTGGGCACACGCCCGTCGCTGTAGGTCACGGCGCCCGGCGGGGTGACGGGGGAGAGCTCGGGAAGGTGCCCGGCGAGGGTCGGTGCGGGGCCGAGGGTCGCGGCGGTGTCGATCGTGGTGAGCCAGGAGATGTTGCCCCGCCGGCCGACGACGACGCGCGGCACGACGAGCACGCCGTCGCCCTCGTCGTCGAAGGAGAAGGAGCCGAAGGCCACGGGCCCCGTCCCGGGCAGGGCGACCTCGTCGCGCACGACGACGCTCGCGAGGGCCTCGCGCCAGCGCTCCTGAGCGCGCTCGAAGCGCTCGGGCCCGGAGACCTCGATGCGCAAGGCCTCGCCCCAGCCCACGAGCCCGTCCCCGCGGCGCACCCACGCGAGGGCCTCCTCGCGGGGGAGCAGCTCGAGCAGGTCCCCGGGGTCGTCGACGGCGACGGTCCGCACCACGAGGGGGTGCGGCACGGCTTCGGGCGTCGCGCTGCTCATCGCGCTCAAGCCTAAGTCCCGCAGGGCTCGCCGGGCCCCGGGAAGGGCTGTGACCCGCGTGACGCCGGGGCTTGCGCGCCCCTGGTGCGCGCACCCCCGCGCGCCTGGGACGATAGGCGCATGCCCCGAGCGAACCTGGACAAGCAGCCACGCGAGGTCGCGGAGATGTTCGACGCGATCGCGCGCCGCTACGACCTCACGAACGAGGTCATGGCCCTCGGTCAGACCAAGGCCTGGCGCGCCGCGACGGTCCGCGCGATCGACGCGCTCCCGGGCGACCGCGTGCTCGACCTCGCGGCGGGCACAGGAACCTCGAGCGAGCCCCTCGCGGACGCCGGGGTCGACGTGATCCCCTGCGACTTCTCGGTGGGCATGCTCGCCGAGGGCAAGCGCCGTCGGCCCGACCTGCCCTACACGGCGGGCGACGCCACGCAGCTGCCCTTCGCGGACGAGTCCTTCGACGCCGTGACGATCTCTTTCGGCCTGCGCAACGTCGTCGACGTCGACGCCGCGCTCACGGAGATGTTCCGCGTGACCCGGCCCGGCGGGCGCGTCGTGATCTGCGAGTTCTCGACGCCCACCTGGGGGCCCTTCCGCAAGGTCTACGAGGAGTACCTCATGAAGGCGCTCCCCAAGGTCGCGAAGGCCGTCTCGCGCCAGGACGGCCCCTACGAGTACCTCGCGGAGTCGATCGCGGACTGGCCGGACCAGGTCACGCTGGGTCGCCGGCTGCGCGCCGTCGGCTGGGAGAAGGTCGCCTTCCGGAACCTCACGGGCGGCATCGTCGCGCTGCACCGCGGTTTCCGTCCCGAGTAGGCCAGATCGCGCTCGGGAAGGGGCCTGTCGAGGGCGAGCAAGTGAGGTTAGCCTCACCAGCCAAGGTCTTCGCGCGCGGCTAGAGTGGCGAGGGCAAATCCTCGACCTTCGGAGAGCGGAGATTCGCGTGCGCAGCGCGGTGAACGATGACGCGGACGTCATCGTCGTCGGTGGTGGACCCGCGGGTTCCGCCACCGCGTACTACTGCGCCCAGGCAGGGCTCTCCGTGCTCCTTCTCGAGAAGGCCACCTTCCCGCGCGACAAGATCTGCGGCGACGGCCTGACCCCCCGCGCGGTGCGCGAGCTCGCCCTCATGGGCGTGCCCACGCGCGAGGAGGACGGCTGGATCCGCAACCAGGGCCTGCGCGTCATCGGTGGCGGTCACCGCATCGAGCTCGCGTGGCCCGAGCTCTCCTCGTACCCCTCCTACGGCCTGGCAAGGTCGCGCATGTCCTTCGACCAGCTGCTCGTCGAGCACGCGCGCGCCGCGGGGGCCAAGGTCCTCGAGGGCACGGCCGTCACGGGCCCGGTGATCGACGAGCGCTCGGGCCGCGTCGTCGGCGTCACCGCGAAGCCCGTGGACGCGAAGGGTCGCCGCTCGGGCGAGGACGTCACCTACCGGGCGCCCGTCGTCGTCGCGGCCGACGGCGTCTCCTCGAGACTCGCCACGGCCGTGGGCCGAGAGAAGCGCGACGACCGCCCCATGGGCGTGGCCGTGCGCACCTACTTCCGCAGCCCGCGCCACGACGACGCCTGGATGGAGTCCCACCTCGAGCTCTGGGACGGCGAGCCGGGGAGCTCGAACCTCATGCCGGGCTACGGGTGGATCTTCGCCCTCGGCGACGGCTCGGTGAACGTGGGACTCGGCTCGGTCTCCTCGACCGCGCACGCGACCAAGGTGGACTACAAGGACCTCTTCGAGCGCTGGATGGCCAACGCCCCCGCCGAGTGGGAGTTCACCCCCGAGAACCAGCTGGGCCCCGTGCGCGGCGCGGCCCTGCCCATGGGCTTCAACCGCAAGCCGCTCTACGCGCGCGGGCTCATGCTCGTGGGCGACGCGGGCGGCATGGTCAGCCCCTTCAACGGCGAGGGCATCGCCTACGGCATGCAGGCCGGCCGCGTCGCCGCGCAGGCCATCGCGAACGCGCGCGTGCGCACCACCGCGCAGAGCCGCGAGCGCGCCCTGCTCACCTACTCCCGCCAGATGCGCGAGGACCTCGGCGGGTACTACACGCTCGGCAAGTACTTCGTGAAGCTCATCGAGCACCCCGAGGTCATGCACGTGTGCACCAAGTACGGCCTTCCCCGACCGCTCGTGATGAAGTTCACGCTGCGCCTGCTCTCGGACTGCTTCGAGCCATCCGGCGGCGAGATCGTGGACCGTGTCATCGCGGGCCTGACCAAGATCGTTCCGGCAGCATGAGAGCATCCACCGTGGCCGCAGCGACCATCCACCGACGGAGCGTTGAGCGATGACGAACCCGTACGTACCGATCATCATCCTCGCGAGCGTCGCCGCCGTGCTCGCGCTCGGCGGCGTCGGCGCGAGCGCGATCCTCGGGCCCAAGCGCTACAACCGCGCGAAGCTCGACGCCTACGAGTGCGGCATCGAGCCGACGCCGCACGCCGTGGGCGGCGGTCGCTTCCCGATCAAGTACTACCTCGTGGCCATGACCTTCATCGTCTTCGACATCGAGGTCGTGTTCCTCTACCAGTGGGCCGTGAACTTCTCGGAGCTCGCGCTGTTCGGCTTCGTCGCCACGATGCTCTTCCTCGTCGTCATCACCGTGCCCTACGTGTACGAGTGGCGCCGCGGCGGGTTCGAGTGGGAGTAAGGGAGAACTGACATGGGAATCGAAGAAGCAGCACCGTCGGGCTTCCTGCTCACGACCGTCGAGAAGGTCGCGGGCCTGTCCCGCAAGGGCTCGCTGTGGCCCGTGACCTTCGGCCTCGCCTGCTGCGCGATCGAGATGATGGCGACGGGCACGTCCCGCTTCGACATCTCGCGCTTCGGCATGGAGGTCTTCCGCGCCTCGCCGCGCCAGGCCGACCTCATGATCGTCGCCGGCCGCGTGAGCCAGAAGATGGCCCCCGTCGTGCGCCAGGTCTACGACCAGATGTCCGAGCCCAAGTGGGTCCTGTCGATGGGGGTGTGCGCGAGCTCGGGCGGCATGTTCAACAACTACGCGATCGTGCAGGGCGTGGACCACATCGTCCCGGTGGACATCTACCTGCCCGGCTGCCCGCCGCGCCCGGAGATGCTCATCAACGCGATCCTCGAGCTCCACGACCAGATCAAGAACGCGCCCCTCGGCGTGAACCGCGTCGAGGCGGCCCGTGCCGCCGAGGCTGCGGCGCTCGAGGCGACGCCGACCTCGAAGATGATGGGGCTCCTGCGATGACCCACGACCGCGAGATCACCGCTCCCGGCCCGCAGCCCGACGGCGAGGTCGTGGACGTGCGCATCGGCATGTTCGGCGTGCACGGCTCGGGCGACACCTCGGGCTTCGGCGGGCTCGTGTCGCCCGTCGTCATGCCCGGTGCGGCCCAGCGCCCCTACGGCGGGTACTTCGACGAGGTCGTCGACATCCTTGCCGAGCTGCTCGAGGAGTCCGGCACGGGCTTCGACAACGCGATCGAGCGCGTCGTCGTCGATCGTGGCGAGCTCACGCTCGACGTGCGCCGCGAGCACCTCGTCGAGGTCTGCCGCCACCTGCGCGACGACCAGGACCTGCGCTTCGAGCTCTCGCTCGGCGTGAGCGGCGTGCACTTCCCCTACGACACGGACCGCGAGCTGCACGCCGTCTACCACCTGGTGTCGGTGACGCACTCGCGCACCCTGCGCCTCGAGGTCGCGGTGCCCGACGCCGACCCGCACATCCCCTCGACCACCGAGGTCTACCCGACCAACGACTGGCACGAGCGCGAGACCTGGGACTTCTTCGGGATCATCTTCGACGGGCACCCCGCGCTCGCGCGCATCGCGATGCCCGACGACTGGCCCGGCCACCCCCAGCGCAAGGACTACCCGCTGGGTGGCATCAACGTCGAGTACAAGGGCGCGCACATCCCGCCCGCTGACGATCGGAGGTCGTACTCGTGACCACCTCGACCCAGGGCTTCACCGAGGAGGCCGCCTCCGGCGCTCGGAGCTTCGAGGCCACCGGCGGCGACTGGAGCGACATTGCCGAGGAGGCCGCTCGCCTCGGCGAGGAGCGCATCGTCGTCAACATGGGGCCCCAGCACCCCTCGACGCACGGCGTGCTGCGCCTCATGCTCGAGATCGACGGTGAGACGGTCACCGAGGCCCGCTGCGGCATCGGCTACCTGCACACCGGCATCGAGAAGAACATGGAGTTCCGGACCTGGACGCAGGGCGTGACGTTCTGCACCCGCATGGACTACCTGGCCTCGATGTTCCAGGAGACGGCCTACTGCCTCGCCGTCGAGAAGCTGCTCGGCATCACGGACGACATCCCCGAGCGGGCGAGCGTCATCCGCGTGCTGATGATGGAGCTCACCCGCATCGGCTCGCACCTCGTGTGCCTCGGCACCGGTGGCAACGAGCTCGGCGCCACGACCGTGATGATCCACGGCTTCAACGCCCGCGAGGAGGTGCTGCGCCTCTTCGAGATGATCACCGGCCTGCGCATGAACAACGCGTACATCCGCCCCGGCGGCGTCGCGCAGGACATCCCCCCGGGCGCCCTCGAGGCGATCCGTGAGGCAGACGGCAAGATCCGCGAGTTCGTCAAGTACCTCGAGGACCTGCTCCTCGCGAACCCGATCTACAAGGGCCGCACGGTCGAGGTCGGCACCCTGAACCTCGCGGGCTGCATGGCCCTCGGCGTCACGGGCCCCGTCCTCCGCTCGGCAGGTCTGCCCTACGACGTGCGCAAGGCGGCCCCGTACTGCGGCTACGAGACCTACGACTTCGACGTCCCGACCTCGACCGACGCGGACTCCTACTCGCGCACCGTGCTGCGCATCGAGGAGATCTACCAGTCCCTCAAGATCGTCGCCCAGTGCGTCGACCGCCTCCAGGCGATGGGCCCCGGCCCCGTCATGGTCGAGGACAAGAAGATCGCCTGGCCCGCGCAGCTCGCGATCGGCTCGGACGGCATGGGCAACTCGCTCGACCACATCCGCCACATCATGGGCACCTCGATGGAGGCGCTCATCCACCACTTCAAGCTCGTCACCGAGGGCTTCCGGGTCCCGGCGGGCCAGGTGTTCCAGCGGGTCGAGGCCCCGCGCGGCGAGCTCGGGGTGCACCTCGTGTCCGACGGCGGGACGCGCCCCTACCGCGCGCACTTCCGTGACCCTTCGTTCAACAACCTGCAGGCCATGGCGCTCATGTGCGAGGGCGGCCAGCTGGCCGACGTCGTCGTCGCCGTCGCCTCGCTCGACCCCGTGCTGGGAGGGGTGGACCGCTGATGGCGTACACCGCCGAGACCCTCGAGACCCTCGCCGCCGACGCGGCGCAGATCGTCTCGCGCTATCCCGACCCGAACTCGGCCCTGCTGCCGATGCTGCACCTCGTGCAGTCGGTCGACGGCTACGTGAGCCCCGACGGGATCGCGTTCTGCGCGCAGACCCTCGACCTCACCACGGCCGAGGTCAGCGCCGTGGCGACCTTCTACACCCAGTACAAGCGCCGCCCCAACGGCGAGTACACGGTGGGCGTGTGCACCAACACGCTGTGCGCGATCATGGGCGGCGACGAGATCTACCGCTCGCTGTCCGAGAAGCTCGGCATCGGTCACGACGAGACCACCGAGGACGGCAAGATCACGCTCGAGCGCATCGAGTGCAACGCGGCCTGCGACTTCGCGCCCGTGATGATGATCAACTGGGAGTTCTTCGACAACCAGACACCCGAGTCGGCGGCGGAGACGGTCGCGAAGCTCCGCGCGGGCGAGCCGGTCGCCCCGACGCGCGGCCCCGCGCAGGTCTCGACCTTCCGCGAGACCTCGCGAGTGCTCGCAGGCTTCCTCGACGGCAAGGCCGGCGAGGGCGTCTCGGCGGGCCCGGCCTCGCTGCGCGGCGTCGAGCTCGCGAAGGCCAAGGGCTGGACCGCTGACGGTCCCGCGAAGGAGTCCGCCTCGGGCGGCGAGAGCGCCCCGAAGCCCGGCGAGGAGCACTCGAGCGTCGACCGCCCGGCCGAGGACCCGAAGACGGACGGAAAGGGTGAGGCCAAGTGACGACGCTGACGCCGATCCTCACGGAGCGCTGGGGCACCGAGCGATCCTGGACGCTCGCGAGCTACCAGGCGCACGGCGGGTACTCCGCCCTGCGCAAGGGACTCGCGATGCAGCCCGCCGAGGTCCTCGATGCCGTGAAGACCTCGGGCCTGCGCGGCCGCGGTGGAGCAGGCTTCCCCACGGGCATGAAGTGGAGCTTCCTGCCCCCGCCCGACGGCGGTCCCCGCTACCTCGTCGTGAACGCCGACGAGTCCGAGCCGGGCACCTGCAAGGACATCCCGCTCATGATGGCCGACCCCCACGTGCTCGTGGAGGGCGTCATCCTCACGAGCTGGGCGATCGGCTGCCACCACGCCTTCATCTACCTGCGCGGCGAGGTCGTGCACGTGTACCGCCGCCTGCTCGCGGCGGTCGAGGAGGCGCGCGCCGCGGGCTACCTCGGCAAGGACATCCTCGGCTCGGGCTTCGACCTCGAGATCACGGTGCACGCGGGAGCGGGCGCCTACATCTGCGGCGAGGAGACGGCCCTGCTCGACTCCCTCGAGGGCAAGCGCGGCCAGCCGCGGCTCAAGCCCCCGTTCCCGGCCGTCGCGGGCCTGTACGGCCGCCCGACGGTCGTGAACAACGTCGAGTCGGTCGCCTCGGTGCCCTCGATCGTCGAGCGCGGGGCGGACTGGTTCTCCTCGATGGGAACCGAGAAGTCCACGGGCTTCGGCATCTTCTCGCTCTCGGGCCACGTCACGCGGCCCGGCCAGTACGAGGCTCCGCTCGGCATCACGCTGCGCGAGCTCATCGACATGGCTGGCGGCATGCGCGAGGGCCACGAGCTGAAGTTCTGGACCCCGGGCGGCTCCTCGACGCCGATCTTCACGGCCGAGCACCTCGACGTCCCGCTCGACTTCGAGTCCGTCGCCTCGCACGGCTCGATGCTCGGCACGCGCGCGCTGCAGATCTTCGACGAGACCACCTCGGTGGTCCGCGCGGTCTCGCGCTGGATCGACTTCTACGCCCACGAGTCCTGCGGCAAGTGCACGCCTTGCCGCGAGGGCACCTACTGGCTGCGGGCGGTGCTGCACCGCCTCGAGGCCGGCAAGGGCGAGGAGGGCGACATCGAGCTCTTGCTCGACCTGTGCGACAACATCCTGGGCCGGGCGTTCTGCGCGCTCGGTGACGGCGCGACCTCGCCCGTCACCTCGGCCATCCAGTACTTCCGCGAGGAGTTCGAGGCGGGTATGCACACTCCGGCTCACGTCCTGTTCCCGCCCGAGCGCTCCGCGCTCTTCCACTACGTCCCCACGGGCGACGCGACGACCGTGGCAGGGGTGCACTGATGACCGTCACGTCCTCCTCGAAGGCCGGCGCGGCTCCCGAGCCCGCCGAGCTCGTCACCATCTCGATCGACGGGATCGAGACGGCGGTGCCCCAGGGCACGCTGGTCATCCGCGCGGCCGAGGAGCTCGGCATCGCGATCCCGCGCTTCTGCGACCACCCGCTGCTCGCGCCCGCCGGCGCGTGCCGCCAGTGCCTCGTCGAGGTCGAGCTGCCTGACCGCGAGGGCAACCTTCGGGCGATGCCCAAGCCGCAGGCCTCGTGCACCCTCACGGTGAGCCCCGGCATGGTCGTCAAGACCCAGCACACCTCGCCCGTGGCCGACAAGGCCCAGCACGGCGTGATGGAGCTGCTGCTCATCAACCACCCGCTCGACTGCCCCGTGTGCGACAAGGGCGGAGAGTGCCCCCTGCAGAACCAGGCGATGAGCAACGGTCGCGAGGAGACCCGCTTCATCGACGCGAAGCGGACCTACACCAAGCCGCTGCCCATCTCGACGCAGGTGCTGCTCGACCGCGAGCGCTGCATCCTGTGCCAGCGCTGCACGCGCTTCTCCGACGAGATCGCGGGCGACCCCTTCATCGACCTGCAGGAGCGCGGCGCGCTCCAGCAGATCGGCACCTTCGACGCGGACGTCCTGGACTTCGAGGGCGAGGCCCCCGTGGGCGCCTCGCAGCTCGACGTCTCGGGCCGCCCCTTCAGCTCCTACTTCTCGGGCAACACGATCCAGATCTGCCCGGTCGGCGCGCTCACCTCGGCCGCGTACCGCTTCCGCTCGCGCCCCTTCGACCTCGTGTCGACGCCCGCGATCGCGGAGCACGACGCGAACGGCTCGGCCATCCGCATCGACAAGCGCCGCAACACCGTGCTGCGTCGCCTCTCGGGCGAGGACGCCGTCGTCAACGAGGAGTGGATCACCGACAAGGACCGCTTCGCCTTCACGTGGCAGGCGGCCGCCGACCGCCTCACGCACCCGCTCGTGCGGGACCGCGCCGAGGACGGCACGCGCGGCGAGCTGCGCCCCGCGAGCTGGACCGAGGCCCTCGAGATCGCGGGTGAGGCTCTCGCCGCGGCCCGCGACGCGAAGGGCGTCGGCGTGCTCCCCGGCGGTCGCCTGACCCTCGAGGACGCCTACGCCTACGCGAAGTTCGCGCGCGTCGTGCTCGGCACGAACGACGTCGACCACCGCGCTCGCGCCCACTCCGCCGAGGAGGCGCAGTTCCTCGCCCACGCCGTCGCCGCTCGCGGCATCGACGTGACCTTCGCCGACCTCGAGTCCGCGACGAGCGTCGTGCTCGTGGGCCTCGAGGCCGAGGAGGAGGGCGGCATCGTCTACCTGCGCCTGCGCAAGGGTGCCCAGGCGGGCCGCACCAAGGTCTTCTCGGTCGCTCCCTTCGCCTCGAGCGCCCTCGAGCGCATGCGCGGCGAGCTGCTCCAGGCGGCTCCCGGCACCGAGGCCGAGGTGCTCGACGCCCTCGACGCGAACGTGGTATCCGGCGGCATCGTGCTCCTCGGCGAGCGCCTCGCCGAGGTCCCGGGCGCGCTGAGCGCGGCCCTGCGCCTCGTCGAGCGAGCCGGGGCGCGACTCGCGTGGATCCCGCGCCGCATCGGCGAGCGCACGGGCGTCGAGGCGGGCACGCTGCCCAACCTCCTGCCCGGCGGCCGCCCCGTCGCGGACTCCGCGGCGCGCGTCGACACCGCGGCCGAGTGGGGCGTCGAGTCCCTCCCGGCCGCCGAGGGACGCGACCTGTCCGGGATCCTCGCCGCCGCTGCGGCGGGCGAGCTCTCGGGCCTCGTGCTCGGCGGCCTCGAGATCGACGACCTGCCCGACCCGGCCTTCGCCCGCGAGGCCCTCGCCTCGGTGGACGTCGTGGTGAGCCTCGAGACCCGCCAGAGCGCGGTGCACGAGCTCGCCGACGTCGTGCTGCCGGTCGCGGTGCCGAGCGAGAAGGTCGGCACCTTCGTGAACTGGGAGGGCCGCTTGCGTCCCTTCGCCCAGGCTCTCGAGTCGAACGCGATGTCGGACTACCGCGTCCTGAGCTCGCTCGCCGAGGAGATGGACGTCGAGCTCGGTCTCGCGACGGCCGAGGCCGTGCACGCCGAGCTCGGTGCCCTCGGGGCCTGGGACGGCGAGCGCGCCGCAGCCCCCGCGGTCACGGCCGAGCCCGTCGTCGAGGTGGGCCCCGGCCAGGCCGTGCTCGCCTCGTGGCGCCTCATGCTCGACCTCGGCCGCGGCCAGGACGGCGAGGCCTTCCTCGCCGGCACGGCCAAGCGGCCGGTCGCGCGCCTCTCGGCCACGACGGCCGAGGCGATCGGGGTGGCCGACGGCGAGCTGCTCGCCGTGAGCTCCGAGCACGGCACGATCACGCTGCCCGTGCTCATCACCGAGATGGTCGACCACGTCGTGTGGGTCCCGGGCAACTCGCCGGGCTCGCAGGTGCGCGCCACCCTGCGCCAGGGTGCCGGTAGCGTCGTCGGCGTGGCTCGCGCGAACGCGGAGGTGACGGCGTGAACCTCGTGCTCAGCTCCCCGCAGCCGATCGCGGACTTCTCGCAGGACAACGGTTGGATCTGGCTCCTCAAGGCCGTCGGCATCATCGTCTTCCTGCTCGTGAGCGTCCTGTTCGCGCTGTGGTTCGAGCGCCGCCTCGTGGCGCGCATGCAGCTGCGTCCTGGCCCGAACTGGCACGGCCCCTTCGGTTCGCTGCAGTCCTTCGCGGACGCCGGCAAGCTGCTGTTCAAGGAGGACCTCACGGTCAAGGCGGCCGACAAGGTCGTCTACATCCTCGCGCCGCTCATCTCGGTGACCTGCTCGATGCTCATCTACGCGGTCATCCCCTTCGGGCCGGCCGTGGAGATGTTCGGCATCACGACGCCCCTGCAGCTCACGGACTTCTCGGGCTCGGTGCTCTACATCCTGGGCATCACGGCCCTCGGCGTGTACGGCATCGTGCTCGGCGGCTGGTCCTCGGGCTCGACCTACCCCCTGCTCGGCTCGGTCCGCTCGACGGCGCAGATCATCTCCTACGAGCTCTCGATGAGCCTCGCGATCGTCGCGGTCATCATCATGTCCGGCTCGATGTCCACGAGCTCGATCGTCGACGCGCAGGCCCAGTTCTGGTGGGCCGTGACGCTCTTCCCGGCCTTCGTGCTCTACGTGATCTCGATGGTCGGCGAGACGAACCGCCTGCCCTTCGACCTCCCCGAGGCCGAGGGCGAGCTCGTCTCGGGCTTCATGACCGAGTACTCCTCGATGAAGTTCGCGTGGTTCTTCCTCGCCGAGTACATCAACATGCTCAACGTCTCGGCCGTCGCGACGACGCTGTTCCTCGGTGGGTGGCGCGCACCGTGGCCGCTCTCGGCGATCAACGACGGCATGCTCAACACCGGCTGGTGGCCCGTCCTGTGGTTCGTCGTCAAGGTCTGGATGTTCATGGGCCTGTTCGTGTGGATCCGCGGCTCGCTGCTGCGCTTCCGCTACGACCAGTTCATGAAGTTCGGCTGGAAG
>ENA-UOVV01001829-UOVV01001829.1-compost-metagenome-genome-assembly--contig:-NODE-1829-length-13754-cov-19.987079_pt1 | contig 13754 bp, 10 predicted proteins | sample MGYA00238155_ERZ761577 | MGnify/ENA primary metagenome ERZ761577 (study PRJEB28898, sample SAMN06268775) | compost metagenome | isolation source: Emeryville, CA | place: USA:Emeryville, CA | collected...
GACAACCTCATCGTCGGCCTCCAGACCGACGCGCCGCTCAAGCGCGCGATCATGCCGTTCGGTGGCTGGCGCATGGTGACCAAGGCGCTTGAGACCTACGGCTACCCGGTTGACCCGGACCTCGAGAAGATCTTCACGCAGTACCGCAAGACCCACAACAACGGCGTCTTTGACGCGTACCCGCCCAACGTGCGCGCCGCGCGTTCCTCGCACATCATCACCGGCCTTCCCGACGCGTACGGCCGTGGCCGCATCATCGGTGACTACCGCCGCGTGGCCCTCTACGGCGTCGACGCCCTCATCGAGGCGAAGAAGCGCGAGCGCATGGAACTCGACATGGAGCGCTCGACCGAGGACATCATTCGCGATCGCGAAGAGAACTCGGAGCAGATCCGCGCTCTGCAGGAGCTCAAGCAGATGGCGGCCTCTTACGGCTTTGACATCTCGCGCCCTGCCCGCAACGCCCGTGAGGCCGTTCAGTGGCTGTACTTCGCGTACCTCGGTGCGGTGAAGGAGCAGAACGGTGCCGCGATGTCGCTTGGTCGCACGTCGACCTTCCTCGACATCTACATCCAGCGCGACCTTGAAGAGGGCGCCCTCACCGAGGTTGAGGCACAAGAGCTGATCGACGACTTCGTCATCAAGCTGCGCATCGTGCGCTTCCTCCGCACCCCCGAGTACGACGCCCTGTTCTCGGGTGACCCCACGTGGGTGACCGAGTCGATCGGCGGCATGGGTGTGGACGGGCGCCCGCTCGTCACCCGCACCTCGTTCCGCTACCTGCAGACCCTGTACAACTTGGGTCCCGCGCCTGAGCCGAACATGACCGTGCTGTGGTCCGAGCAGCTCCCCAAGGGCTTCAAGGAGTTCTGCGCCAAGGTCTCGATCGACACCTCGGCCGTGCAGTACGAGTCCGACGAGCTCCTGCGCGAGCAGTGCGGTGACGACGCTGCGATCGCCTGCTGCGTGTCCGGCATGGAAGTCGGCAAGCAGATGCAGTTCTTCGGCGCTCGCGTCAACCTCGCCAAGGGCCTCCTCTACGCCATCAACGGCGGCCGCGATGAGGTGACGGGCAAGCAGGTCTCCCCCCTGACCGCTCCGGTCCAGGGCGACGTGCTCGACTATGACGACGTGATGGAGAAGTTCGACCACTTCCTCGACTGGCTGGCCGAGACCTACGTGGACGCGCTCAACGTCATCCACTACATGCACGACAAGTACGCGTACGAGCGTCTTGAGATGGCACTGCACGACCGCACGATCCTGCGCACCATGGCGTGCGGTATCGCTGGCCTCTCTGTCGCCACGGACTCGCTGTCCGCCATCAAGTACGCGACGGTGCGTCCCGTGCGCGATGAGACCGGCCTTGTTGTCGACTACGAGGTGGAGGGCGAGTTCCCCACTTACGGAAACGACGACGATCGCGCCGACGACATCGCTCGCGACCTTGTCACCCGCATGATGGGCAAGATCCGCAAGCAGCCGACCTACCGCGGCGCGAAGCACACGCAGTCGGTCCTCACCATCACGTCCAACGTGGTGTACGGCAAGGCCACGGGAAACACGCCCGACGGCCGCCGCGCAGGAGAGCCCTTCGCTCCCGGTGCCAACCCGATGAACGGGCGCGACAACCGCGGCATCATGGCCTCGGCACTGTCCGTGGCCAAGCTGCCCTACGACGACGCTCAGGACGGCATCTCGCTCACCACGTCCATCGTGCCCACCGCGCTGGGCCGTGACCGCGGTGAGCAGGTCACCAACCTGGTTGGCATCCTCGATGCGTACATCGTCAGCAACGGCTTCCACATGAACGTCAACGTGCTCAACCGCGAGACGCTCGAGGACGCCATGGAGCACCCCGAGAAGTACCCCCAGCTGACGATCCGCGTGAGCGGCTACGCGGTCAACTTTGTCCGCCTCACTCGCGAGCAGCAGCTCGACGTGCTCTCCCGCACGTTCCACGCGGGCCTGTAAGGCTCACCTCGTAGGCGCCCCGCCCCCGTGGGCGGGGCGCCGCAATCTTGTCAGTCCCGGCAAGAAGGGAGGCGCGCCATGAGCGACGCTTCACAGTCATCCCCCATCCTGTTGAGCCCTCCCATGGAGATCGCCGATCAGGAGCTCGCCGCATCCGAGGCGATCGAAGACCACACGACCGGTTCCATCCACTCGTGGGACCTGGTGACGGCAGCGGACGGCCCCGGCACCCGCATGACGCTGTTCATGGCTGGCTGCGGCATGCGCTGCCAGTACTGCCACAACCCCGACACATGGCGGATGAAGGACGGCAAGCGCCACACAGTGGACGAGGTCCTCGAACGCGTCGAGCGCTACCGCAAGGTGATGGACGTGACCGGCGGCGGCATCACGATCTCGGGGGGCGAGCCGCTCCTCCAAGCGACATTCGTCAATCACGTGTTTCGCCGCGCGCACGACATGGGCGTCCACACCACCCTCGACACCGCGGGCCTGCTTGGCGCGCGTCTCACGGATGAGGACCTCGAGTACATCGATCTCATCCTTCTCGACATCAAGTCCGGCCTGCCCGAGACGTACCGCAGGGTCACCGGTCGCCCGTTGCAGCCGACGCTGGACTTCGCTGAGCGGCTTTCTCGCCTGGGCAAGAAGACGTGGATTCGCTTTGTGCTGGTCCCCGGCCTCACTGACGCAGAAGACAACGTTGAGGCGATCGCCGAGATCGTGAAGAAGCTCGACGGCGTCGAACGCCTTGAGATCCTGCCGTTCCACCAGATGGGGCGGGCCAAGTGGGACGCAACGGGGGAGCCGTATCTCCTAGGAGATACCGAGCCGCCGAGCCGCCAGCTCATTGCCCGGGTGAAAGCTCAGTTTGAGGCGCACGGACTTAAGGTATGGGTGGCGTAGCAGGGTCTTCACCGCACGGGCGAGGGACTATCGTCCCCTTCTAGGACGGTCCTAGGCCGAAAGGATAGGACCCGACGCACCGTACAAAATCAAAGGAGGGCCGATGGCTGTCATAGCGACAGTGCGCGATGAGGCGGGGGACCCTCGCGTGGCAATCACTCCCGCAACGGCGGCGCAGTTGGTCAAGGCTGGGCACGAGGTGCTCGTGGCCAAAGGCGCAGGTGTCGGGGCAGGATTCGACGATGCGGCGTATACGGAAGTGGGCGCCTCCGTGGTGACCCCAACTGACGCCCTCAGCAAGGCCCAGGTGCTTGTCAGCGTGGGCCGTCCCGCAGCGTCGGCCCTATCCAAGCTCTCCGCTGGCACGGTGCTCATCGCCCAACTCGACTCCTGGGGCGACACTGCCGCATTGGACAAAGCCGCTGCTCGCGGCGCGCACCTTATTGCCCTTGAAAAGGTCCCGCGTCAGATCTCGCGTGCACAATCAATGGACACGCTGACGTCCCAAGCGTCGATCGCCGGCTATCGCGCAGGCATCATCGCGGCCCACACCTACGGCCGTTACTTCCCGATGATGGTGACCGCCGCCGGCACCGCAAAGCCCGCCACCGTGCTCGTTCTCGGTGCCGGTGTCGCGGGGCTGCAGGCGATTGCGACCGCGCGCCGTCTTGGCGCTCGCGTCACGGGCTACGACGTGCGCCCTGCCGCACGCGAAGAGGTGACGTCGATGGGCGCGGCCTTTCTCGAGACGTCCGTCAATGCCGTGGGGGAGGGCGGTTACGCCCGTGAGCTCACCAAGGAAGAGGCCGCGACGCAGCAGCGCGAGCTCAGCGAAGCGATCGCCACTTTTGACGTCGTCATCAGCACCGCCAAGGTGCCCGGCCGCACCCCGCCGCTGCTCGTCACCAAAGAGACGGTGGCCGCGATGCGACGCGGCTCGGTCATTGTTGACCTCGCGGCTTCGGACAAGGGCGGCAACGTCGCTGGTTCGGTTGATGGCGAGACAGTGGTGACCAAGAACGGCGTCGTCATCATCGGCGCCGGCGCCATTGCGGCCGACATGGCGCCCGCAGCGTCGGACGCATACGCCCGCAATGTGCTCGCCGTAGTGAACGCGATCGTGGTTGACGGCGAGGTGGTTGTCGATGCGGCAGACGACGTCATCGGCGCGATGCTCATCGGCACCAAGGAGGATGTGGCATGAGCCCCGAACTGCTCAATGACCTGGGCCTTTTTGTGCTCGCCCTGCTCGTGGGCTTCGAGGTGATCTCAAAGATCCCCGCCACGCTGCACACGCCGATGATGTCCGGCGCCAACGCAATCCATGGCGTCGTGGTCGTGGGTGCCGTGCTCATCGCCGGCGTTGTCGACAGCCCGCTCGGCTACGTCCTCACCTTCATTGCGGCCGCCTTCGCTGCCGCGAACGTCGTGGGCGGATATGTGGTGACCGACCGCATGCTTGGCATGTTCAAAGCGCGACCGCAACGTGAAGAGGAGGCGCAGAAATGAGCACCTTTGAGATCGTGATGCGGCTGCTCTACCTCGTATCAGCCACCACATTTGTGCTCGGGCTGCACATGATGCGCTCGCCCAAGACGGCACGCAACGGCAACCTGCTCTCGGCCGCCGGAATGACGCTCGCCATCGGCCTCACCATCGCGTGGGTCGCGACCAACGACCACTTCACCATCACGACCTGGGGGTGGATCGCCCTGCTTGGTGGCCTCGCCGTCGGCTCCGCTGGCGGTGTGTGGGGAGCCAAGGGCGTCCACATGACCGCGATGCCGCAGATGGTGTCGCTGTTCAACGCCGTCGGCGGCGGCGCTGCGGCTGTTGTCGCAGCCGTCGAGATGCTGCGCGCGCTTGACCTGTCGCACAGCCCAGCCGAACTGACCGTGCCCGTTGGTCTCGACATCCTCATCGGTGCGATCACCTTCTCCGGTTCGCTCATCGCCGCCGGCAAGCTGCAGGGCTGGGTCTCAGGGGCCCCGGTCACCTTCCCCGGCTCCCGGGTGCTGTCGCTGCTCAGTGCCGCAGTCGGCGTCGGCGGCATCGTGTGGCTCGTCGCGGCTCCTGGCGTGGCGCCGCTCATCGTCGTCACCATTGGCGCGCTCGGCTTCGGAATCCTCATGACGTTGCCGATCGGCGGCGCCGACATGCCCGTTGTCGTGTCACTCCTCAACGCCTTCACCGGCCTCGCCGTCGCGATGGCAGGCTTTGTTGTCGACAACGACATCCTCATCATCGCGGGTGCCCTCGTCGGCGCGGCCGGCACCATCCTCACCAAGCTGATGGCCGACGCCATGAACAGGTCAATCCTCGCGATCATGGTGGGCGGCTTCGGCACGGGCGACAGCGCCGGTGCGGAGGTCGTGGGCGGTGCGGCCGACATTCGGCGCGCGGACCTCGACGACGTCGCCCTTCAGCTCGCCTACGCCTCAAAGGTCATCATCGTCCCCGGTTACGGGCTTGCAGCAGCTCAGGCACAGCGCGAGGCGGGCGAGCTCGGCAAGGCGCTCGCCGCCAAGGGCATCACTGTCATGTACGCGATCCACCCGGTGGCCGGCCGCATGCCCGGTCACATGAACGTGCTGCTCGCGGAGGCGGATGTGCCGTACGACCAGCTCAAGGAGATGGACGACGTCAACCCTGAGTTCGAGACGGCCGACGTTGCTCTTGTGGTGGGTGCGAATGACGTCACCAACCCCGCGGCCAGGCGCGCTGGCAACCCGATCTCCGGCATGCCGATCCTCGATGTCGACAAAGCCCGTCAGATCGTGGTGATGAAGCGCTCGCTCGGTCACGGGTACGCGGGTCTCGACAACGAGCTCTACACGAACCCCAAGACGGGCATGCTCTTTGCTGATGCGAAGAAGGGCCTTGCCGGGCTCATTTCGGCGCTCAAGGAGTACGCGGCGTAGCGCGGCCGCCCTGCACCTGATCGGGGCGGCCTTAGGTCCCCCATCCTGGGACCACGGGGTGTGACATCTCGCCCCAGCCAGACGGGGCGAGATGCGCCTCAGGGGTCAAAGGTCCTGGGACCTAGGACCGCGTCATTTGGCCTCAACGGGGCATATCGTCTACTTCAGAAGCCCATCAGGGCTCCACGAGGAGGACAACCCCCATGACTACCACCGCTCCTAACGCCGCTCCGGCCACCACTGACGCCCCGAATGTCCAGGCGCAGATCGATGCCCTTGTTGCGAACGCGCAGAAGGCACTCGCCGAGTACGCGCGCTTCACGCAGGAGGACGTCAACTTCCTGGTGAAGAAGGCATCGGTCGCCGCTTTGAACCAGCACGGTGAACTTGCAGTCCTGGCGGTCGAAGAGACCGGCCGTGGCGTCTTCGAAGACAAGGCCGTCAAGAACATCTTTGCCTGCGAGCACGTCACCCACTCGATGGCTCCAATGAAGACCGTGGGCATCATCAACGAGGACCCGATTCGCGGTATCACCGAGATCGCCGAGCCCGTGGGTGTGGTGGCTGGTGTCACTCCCGTGACCAACCCCACGTCGACCGCGATCTTCAAGTCGCTCATCGCGCTGAAGACCCGCAACCCGATCATCTTCGCGTTCCACCCGAGCGCGCAGCAGTCCTCCGTGGCCGCCGCCAAGATCGTGCGCGACGCCGCCGTTGCCGCCGGTGCTCCCGAGCACTGCATCCAATGGGTTGAGACGCCGTCGCTCGAAGCGACTGGTGCGCTGATGAACCACGACGGCGTCGCCCTCATCCTCGCCACCGGTGGCAACGCCATGGTGAAGGCGGCCTACTCCTGCGGCAAGCCGGCCCTCGGCGTCGGCGCCGGTAACGTGCCGGCATACGTCCACAAGTCCGCAAACCTGGACCGCGCCGTCAACGACATCATCATCTCCAAGGCCTTCGACAACGGCATGGTCTGCGCATCCGAGCAGGCCGTGATCTTGGACAAGGAGGTCTACGAAGACGCGATGCGTCTGTTCAAGCGCCTCCACGCGTACAAGGTGACCAAGGACGAGAAGGCCAAGCTCGAAGAGTTCATCTTCGGTGTGACGGCAAACGGCGAGAACTGCGCTGGCGCCAAGCTCAACCCCAACGTCGTTGGCAAGAGCCCTCAGTGGATCGCCGAGCAGGCCGGCTTCTCGGTGCCCGAGGAGACCTCGATCATCCTTGTTGAGGTCTCCACCGTTGGTGAGTCTGAGCCGCTGACCCGCGAAAAGCTGTGCCCGGTGCTTGCCGTGCTGAAGTCCAACGACACCGAGCAGGGCCTCACCTACGCCGAGCAGATGGTGGAGTTCCACGGTCTGGGCCACTCCGCGGCGATCCACGCCACGGACGAGGCACTGATCAAGGAGTTCGGCAAGCGCTGCAAGGCGATCCGCATCATCGTGAACGCTCCTTCCAGCCACGGTGGCATTGGTGACATCTACAACGCCTTCCTGCCGTCGTTGACCCTGGGCTGCGGCTCCTACGGTCACAACTCGGTGTCCAACAACGTCACCGCGGTGAACCTCATCAACGTCAAGCGCATCGGCCGGAGGAACAACAACATGCAGTGGTTCAAGGTGCCTGCGAAGACGTACTTCGAGCCCAACGCGATCCAGTACTTGCACGACATGCACGGGGTCAACCGCGTCACCATCATCACCGACGCGACGATGACGCGCATCGGCATTGTCGACAAGGTGCTCGATGTGCTGAACCGCCGCGACAACCCGGTCTCGGTCCAGATCATCGACGACGTCGAGCCTGAGCCGTCGGTGGCCACAGTGCGCAAGGGGGCCGAGGTGCTCCGCGCGTTCAAGCCCGACACGATCATCGCGGTGGGCGGCGGTTCGCCGATGGACGCGGCAAAGGTGATGTGGCTGCTCTACGAGCACCCCGACATCGACTTCGCCGACCTGAAGGAGAAGTTCTTCGACGTCCGCAAGCGTGCCTTCCAGTTCCCCAAGTTGGGTGACCTGGCCTCGCTGGTCTGCATCCCGACCACGTCGGGTACCGGCTCAGAGGTGACGCCGTTCGCGGTGATCTCGGACCCGGAGAGCGGCCGCAAGTACCCGCTCGCGGACTACGCGCTCACGCCCACCGTGGCGATCGTGGACCCGGTGCTCACGGCCAACCTGCCCGCGCGGGTTGCTGCGGACTCCGGCATGGACGCTCTTACCCACGCCACCGAGGCCTTCGTTTCGGTGTACGCGAACGACTACACGGACGGTCTGTGCTTGCAGGCCATCAAGATGGTCTTCGAGTACATCGCGGAGTCGGTCAACGAGGGTGGCGAGGCCATCAAGGCCCGCGAGAAGATGCACAACGCCGCAACGATCGCCGGTATGGCCTTCGCCAACGCGTTCCTTGGTTTGGTGCACGCCATGTCGCACGTGACCGGCTCGACGTTCCACATTGCGCACGGTCGCACCAACGCCCTCTACTTGCCGCACGTGATCCGCTACAACGGCAAGGTTCCCACCAAGCCGACGTCGTGGCCCAAGGCGGAGTCCTACGTGGCACCTCAGCGCTACCAGGAGATCGCCAAGCACCTCGGCCTCCCGGCCTCGACCCCCGAAGAGGGTGTGGAGTCCTACGCCAAGGCGGTCGAGGAGCTGCGCGACAAGGTGGGCATCGAGCGCTCCTTCAAGGAGGTCGGTGTGGACGAGGCCGAGTTCATGGCCTCGCTCGACACCCTCGCGATGAACGCTTACGCGGACCAGTGCGCACCTGCTAACCCGCGCCTTCCGATCCTCGAGGACATGAAGGTGATGATGGAGGCCGCGTACTACGGAATCACGTGGGACGAGGTCAAGGCACGTCGCGTCAGCGAGCCCGCCGCACCGGCGAAGGGCGCCAAGAAGTCCGCTAAGTAAGGCGGATTACACCCTCTGAAAACACACACAACGAAGGGTCGGGACCAGGGTCCCGACCCTTCGTTGTTTCCGGGGTGCATGCTTGTGTGTGGGGAGACGTTGGGAGGGGACACCCAACGCCTCAAGGGGCCGGCGCAATGGGGAGCCGGCCCCTTTCCTCATGTCTGGGGACTTTTCATCCGGACTAGACTGAGCAACCGTGGCCATCGACTTTCCCGCTGAAATCGCGCAGCTGCGCAGCACCTTCGCGCAGATCGAGGCCGTTCTCGACCCAACCGCGCTGAAGGCGCGCATCGCAGACCTGGAAGCCCAAGCGTCGGCCCCTGACCTGTGGGACGACCAAGAGCGCGCCCAAGCGATCACCAGCACCCTCAGCGCCGCGAACTCCGAACTTGAGCGGGTCCAGGGTTTTGAGCGCCGCTTGGACGACCTCGAGGTACTCGTTGAAATGGGTGTCGAAGGCGAGGACGCCGAGACGCTCGCCGAGGCGGAGGCCGATTTCCACCAGTTGCGCAAGGACCTCGACGCAATGGAAGTGCGCACGCTCATGTCGGGAGAGTGGGATGAGCGCGACGCTGTTGTCACGATTCGCTCCGGCGCGGGCGGCGATGACGCGACCGACTTCGCCGAGATGCTGTTGCGCATGTACCTGCGCTGGGCGGAGCGCCACGGCTACGCGACAAAGGTGCTCGACACGTCGTACGCCGAAGGCGCAGGCATCAAGTCCGTCACGTTCGAAGTGGACGCCCCCTACGCCTACGGCCGCCTGTCCGTCGAGGCCGGAACCCACCGCCTCGCCCGCATCAGCCCCTTTGGCTCCGCTGACAAGCGTCAGACGAGCTTTGCCGCGGTTGAGGTGATTCCGCAGATCGAGTCGACCGACCACATCGAGGTTCCTGAGTCGGAGATCAAGGTGGACGTGTTCCGCTCCTCTGGCCCGGGTGGTCAGTCCGTCAACACGACCGACTCTGCCGTGCGCCTCACGCACTTGCCCACCGGCATCGTCGTGTCGATGCAGGACGAGAAGAGCCAGATCCAGAACCGTGCGGCCGCGATGCGCGTGCTTCAGTCGCGACTGCTCCTGCTGAAGAAGGAGCAGGAGGCTGCACAGAAGAAGGAGCTTGCAGGCGACATCAAGGCGAGCTGGGGCGACCAGATGCGCTCCTACTTCTTGTACGGCCAGCAACTGGTCAAGGACCTCCGCACCGGCCACGAATCCGGCAATCCCGATCGCGTATTCGATGGCGATATCGATGACTTCATCGAGGCGGGCATTCGGTGGCGCCGCGCTCAGCAGGACCAGAGCGACGACGACTGACACACGCAGGGCACGACCATCGCGCGACTGAACCGTGCCAGGCGGCCCCACGCGTGAAAAGAATCACTCCGAGGCGCGCCGCCAGCGCTCCCACACCCGTGCACGCCCCGTGCTTACGATGCCAAAGACGCGGGTCCAACCCCCCGTGTCGAAGGCTGCCGTGATTCGACTCGACCATGTCTCCAAGGTGTACGCGCGAGGTGCTCGCCCCGCGCTCGACGACGTATCCGTCGAGGTGGAGCGTGGCGACTTTGTGTTCTTGGTCGGCTCCTCCGGGTCCGGCAAGTCAACCTTTCTCAAGTTGATCCTCCGCGAGGAGCGCCCCACCGCTGGCGACGTCCACGTGGCAGGACGCCACCTCAACAGACTGTCCAACTGGCGAGTGCCTCAGTTGCGCCGCGAGATCGGCGCCGTCTTCCAAGACTTCCGCTTGCTGCCCAACAAGACGGTGTTCGACAACGTCGCCTTTGCTCTCCAGGTGATCGGCAAGAAGCGTCACCACGTCGCGTCGATGGTTCCAGAGACCCTCGAGCTTGTTGGCCTCGCGGGCAAGGAAAAGCGGTTCCCGCATGAACTGTCCGGTGGTGAGCAGCAACGCGTCGCCATTGCACGCGCGGTGGTGAACCACCCGCCCATCCTCCTGTGCGATGAGCCCACCGGAAACCTCGACCCCGGCACGTCCGTTGGCATTATGCGTCTGCTTGACCGCATTAACCGCACCGGAACCACGGTGCTCATGGCGACGCACGATGACGAGATTGTCGACCAGATGCGCAAGCGCGTCATCGAGCTCAAGGGCGGGCTGCTGGTGCGAGACCAGGATCGCGGTGTCTACGGAATGGAGCAGGCATGAGACTGCGCTTCATTCTTGGCGAGGTGTTCACAGGCCTGCGTCGCAACGGCACCATGGCGCTGTCCGTTGTGCTCGTCACCTTTGTCTCCCTCACTTTTGTGGGTGCCGCCGTGCTCACACAGATGCAGGTCGACAACCTCAAGGCCGATTGGTACTCGAAGGTCGAAGTGTCGATCTTCTTGTGCCCCGAGAAGTCGCCCAGCCTGCAGTGTGCAAGCGGTCTCGCGACGCCTGACCAAGAAGACACGATCGAAGACGTCCTCCTCAACGGCTCTGTCTCGCACCTTGTCGAAGAGGTGCATTACGAATCGCGCCAAGAGGCATTCGAGAAGTTCAAGGCTTACGACATCGACAACACGTACGCCACCCTCACGGCCGACCAGATGCAGGCGTCCTTCCGCGTCAAGCTCACTGACCCTGAACAGTTCGAAGTGGTGGCCGACGCGGTGAAGGGCATGAAGGGCGTTGAGACGGTTCAGGATCAGCGCGACATCTTCAAGGGCCTGTTCAGCCTTCTCAACGCGGCAACGTTTGTCGCAGCCGCGCTCGCGGCGGTGATGCTGCTCGCGGCGATCCTCCTCATCACAACGACGATCCGCTTGAGCGCAATGAGCCGGAAGCGCGAGACGAACATCATGCGCATGGTGGGCTCGTCGCGGGTGCTCATCCAGTTGCCGTTCATGCTTGAAGGAGCAGTGGCTGCGACGCTGGGAGCCGTCCTCGCGTCGGCCGCATTGTGGTCTGCGATGAAGTTCGCGGTCACCGACTGGCTACACCAATCGACACTTGTTGTCGAATACATCAGTGCAGACGACGTACTTGTTGTCGCCCCGTGGCTGCTCGCAATTGCCGTTGCACTTGCATTGGTGGCCTCCGTGGCGACGCTGGGGAGGTACACGCGAGCATGACCCGTGACACGCGATTGCCCCGGACCTTCCGGGTGGCAGCGGCGCTGACTCTCGCCGCTTTGCTTGGCGCGCTTGCCGGCGGCATGGCGCAGGCTGGCGGCAACACGACGCCGGGATGGTCGTCGTACGACGACGAGATCAATCAGGCGCGCAAGGAACAGCAGCGGCAAGAGCAGTACGCGGCCGACCTTGAGAACGCTGTCAACGCGACTGACCGCGCTATCGCCGACGCGACCTACAAGCTGCAAGAGCTGAACGACCGCTTGCCGGTGGTTCAGGCTGAGTACCAGACGGCGAAGGACACGTACGACGCTGCCGTCCTGCAACAGCAGATCGTCGCCGAGAAGCTCGCAGCGGCTGAGGCAGAGGACAAGAACCTCACCGAGCAGATCGCATCGGACGAAGACCGCATCGAGGAACTCAACAACATCCTCGCCCAGGTGGCCCGCACCGAGTATCAAGGCTCACGCACCAACACGTCGCTTGCCATCATCCTTGGCGGCCAGTCCTCGTCCCAAGTGGTTGACGAGTACGCCTACGCCGAGACGACGGCGCGCGTGCAGTCGACCACTCTCGCGGACATGGAAGAGCTCGCGGCAGTCAACCGCAACCGAGCCACCCGACAAGAGGCGGTCCGGGAGTACATCGAAGAGCTGAAGGATCAGGCCGACGCCCTGGTTGAGGAGACCGAGGCTGCTAAGCAGGCAGCCGAGGCGAAGAAGGCCGAAGTCGAGCAGCTGCTTCAGGAGACCGAGGACCTCAAGGCGTATCTCGACGAGCAGAAGGCGTACTACCTCGACCAGCAGGCAAAGCTCGAAGCTCAGCAGGCTGCTCTCAAGGCTGAACTCGACACGTTGTGGCAGAAGAAGCTTGCTGAAGAAGCGGCGAACGGGACGGGTTCACTCGGCAAGGGCTTCTTCAGCTTCCCCACGGCCGTTCCGTACATCACGTCTTCGTTCGGGTACCGCATCCACCCGATCTTTGGCACCCGGATCCTCCACGAAGGCACCGACTTCCGCGCCTATTGCGGGACCGCCATCAAGGCGGCCGCGGACGGCAAGGTCGAATGGGCGAAGTGGAATGGCGGCTACGGCAACCAGGTCCTCCTTGACCACGGCATCATGTCGGGCAAGGTCGTCTACACGAACTACAACCACTTGACGAGCTTCAACGTGAGCGCAGGTCAAACCGTCAAGCGTGGGGACATCGTCGGGTACTCGGGCAACACCGGCAACTCGACCGCATGCCACCTCCACTTCGAGGTACGGCTCAATGGGGCCGCGGTGAACCCGATGGAGTACTTGCCGAATCTGTGAGGACCCCCGGGCCTGTTTGCCCTCGTCTAGCCGGGCGTACACTGGTGGGCCGCACCATGCGTGGTGCCCCGAGTCGAGGAGGTGAATCATGGCTGAGTCCATCAAGGTCGTCGCAACCAACCGTTCGGCGCGCCATGACTACTTCATCGACGACGTCTTCGAGGCAGGCATCGCGCTCACGGGCACGGAAGTGAAGTCGTTGCGGCAAGGCCGCGCGACCATCGGAGACGGCTACGTCTACATCGACGCCAGCGAGGCGTGGGCAGAGAACCTGCACATTCCCGAGTACAGCCAGGGCAACTGGACCAACCACGCGCCCCGACGCAAGCGCAAGTTGTTGCTGCACCACCATGAGATCAACGAGCTCCTTATTCGCACGCGCGAGAAGGGCCACACGATCGTGCCGTTGCGGCTGTACTTCAAGGGTGGCCGCGCGAAGCTCGAAATCGGGCTTGCCAGAGGCAAGAAGCTGTACGACAAGCGCCAAACGCTTCGCGAACGTCAGGACGCGCGCGAAGCTGAGCGCGCGATGAGCCTCAAGGGGCGCCAAGAGCGCTGAGCGCATGAACCGCGGCATGGTTCGGCGCCGTAGCGTCCCTGGAGTTGGCGTCCCTGGAGTTGGCGGCGCTGGAGTTGGCGG
>ENA-UOVV01001831-UOVV01001831.1-compost-metagenome-genome-assembly--contig:-NODE-1831-length-13747-cov-4.612547_pt1 | contig 13747 bp, 13 predicted proteins | sample MGYA00238155_ERZ761577 | MGnify/ENA primary metagenome ERZ761577 (study PRJEB28898, sample SAMN06268775) | compost metagenome | isolation source: Emeryville, CA | place: USA:Emeryville, CA | collected...
TTTTCCAGGTCGGGATATGGCAGGCGGCGCAGCCAGCATCGAGAAACACCTGCCAGCCTTCGCGCACTGCTGGGTCATTGATATTGCGCCGCGCGGGCACGGCCAGATTGGCACTGTAGAAATCCACCTGCTCCTGAATGTGCGGCTCCAGCTCCGGCTCCCCACCGGCCAGAGCCTGACAGACCGCAGGATCGGCAGGACATTCCGTAAGCGGAAACAAAAACGAGGTGATGCCCATATCACCGTTAAAGGCTGCGGCATTTTGCTGGGGTAGGGTCGGTTGGCCAGCCTTCCAGCCAAATCGTCCGATCACAGTGATAGCGCCGCTGGCGTCCCACACCCGGTTGGCGCGTCCGGAAATCCCGTCGCCGTCGCGATCATCGGGATCTTCACGGGCCAGTATGTCTGCGGGATCAATTGCCGTCAGCAATCCCAGGCCAATCATCGGCGGTGCCACCCGCGCTGATATCTCAGTTTGCGGATGTAATGGGCCGTAGCCGAGATTGGTGATGGCTACAGTTGGCTGTCGCAGCATAATCACCGCACCGTCCGCCAAAGTGACTGGAAACTCGCGATAACTCACCTCGATGCGACCCTCTGGTGCCAGATCGGCCACCGCAAAATCCTGCAGCTGCAACCCGTAGGTGGGCTCCGGAATATTGCCGTGAATGCGCAGATTTTCTGCGTCGCTGGTAGCGCCACTCGGAGCAATGCTCAAGCGCACCAGCATAGAGACGGCGTTGATCTTCCCCGGCTCCGGCGGGTGGCCGCGGCCGTCCTTGATATGGCAGTTCTGGCAGGCATTGGTGTTGAGCAGCGGGCCGAGACCGTCGCGCGCAGTCGTCGAGGAGGGCGCCGTCACCCAGGGATTGCGGAAAAAGCTGTTGCCGACGCTAAAGTCGAGCCGCCGCTGCAGCGGCATATTGGCTGCGGGGAGAGAAAATGCTGATGAGTTGGTGATGCGCACACTGGTCGCGCCACCGAGCAATTCCCCCGGAGGCTTAGGCGCTGCAGCCACAGCTGCGCTGGCAGACAGTGCAGTGCCGATGATGGCGCGCCGACACCAAATGGCTAGACGATGGGAGCGGCGCGCTTGATTCATAACGCTGGTTTCAGAAGCTGTGATCGGCGTTATCAGGCGCGAAATGACTGATGCCGAAAGCCTTGGCGATCTCTTCAATAACGGAAGTCTGGGCCACCAATGCATTGATACCGTTTTTGATCAGGGTCGCCCCGGCGCTGTTGCCCTCGGCGATCATCTGGTCAAACTTCATCGGCTTGGCCGGATCTTCCGCCGCTTTCACTATGGCTTGCAGCGCGACTTCAGTTTTGTCCAGCGCGGCGACCATACGCTGGTGCAGAGCGGGATTCTTTGCTTTGACCAAATCCGCCAGAGATGGGCCTTTGACGCTGCTGCCGTTCACTCGGGCGTATTCGCCGAAGTACACATTGGCGATGCCTTTGGCGTTGTAGTAAATGGCGTTGTGGGTGTTGTCGCTGAAGCAATCCTGTTCGTCTTCGGTGGAGTTGGCTTCGAGGGCGACTTTCATGCGCTCGCCAGCCAGTTCGCCGAGGGCCAGACTGCCCATGCCGAACAGCATGATCTTGATCGCCTCTTCGGGTTTGCCAATCAACTCCTGGCTATAGCTGTCTTTGCTGTTCGCCCAGGTTTTCGTCATGGTTTCCAGATCTTCCACCAGCAACGCGGTGGCCGCCTGCAGGTACTCCCGCCGGCGCTCGCAATTGCCATTGGTGCAAGCCTTGCCGGTGGCGAAATCCGTATGGGGGCGGTCCCCAGCGCCTGGTTTGGTGCCGTTCAGATCCTGACCCCAAAGAAGAAACTCGATGGCGTGATAGCCGGTGGCGACATTCACCTCCGAGCCGCCCAATTCATTTAGGGTGGCGAGCAGGGCAGGGGTGATGGGATCGAGCTGCAGGGTGGTGGTGCCGATCTTCAGTTCTTTATTGGCGACAATATTGGCGGTGGCGGCGATATTGCCCATCTCGTGGTTATAGCCCTTGGCAACATAGTCGATCATGCCTTCGTCCAGCGGCCACGCATTCACCTGACCTTCCCACTCATCCACCGGTGGATTGCCAAAGCGGAATACTTCGCTTTGGGTATAGGGAACGCGCGCCGCCACCCAGGCGTCACGGGCTCTTTTCAGAGTATCCGCAGAGGGTTGCGCCAACAGCTGTTGCACTTCTTTTTGCAGTGATTTGGCTTGCAGCAGTGCATCTTCAAAGGTGGCGTGGGCGATTTGGGTATAGGTCTTGGTGACCTCGGTGGCGTTGACTGGCGCGTTGGCAGCCATGGCTGAGCCCGCCGCGCAAAACGCGGCCAGAGCAAGAGACGAAAGGAAAAATTTCACGAAGGACCTCTTTGCGGTGGAAGCTGCGCACGCGGAGTGCCAGTCAAATCGAAATGCACAATAATACAAATAATAATTGTTATCAATTGGCTCTCTGGTTTCGTGCCGCTCAGCGGATATTGGAGGTAGCCAGCTTCGGTTTGCGCGCTTCGCGGAAGATCAACACGATTTTGCCGATGGTTTGCACCAGCTCAGCGCCAGTTTGGCTGCACAGCTCCGCAATTACCTCTTTGCGTTCTTCGCGGTCTTCCATAGCCAGTTTCACTTTGATCAGCTCGTGATCGTCCAGGGCTCTGCCGAGCTCGGCGAGCACGCCTTCGCTCAAACCTTTACCGGCGACGGTGACCACCGGCTTGAGGCCGTGGCCGATGGTGCGGTAGCGCTTTTTGGTATCGGGGGACAAACTCATAAACCTGCCTTTCTCAATTGTTGCGGACTATGCCCGCGAATAGGGGGATTCAACTTCACTTTTAGCGCGCAAATGCAATAATACCCGGCCTGCTCAACAGCACACCCACAGATGTCACGCGAAACGCGGGCGTATTGTATCGACTCCCCCTTATGCGGGCTCAAGGTTTTTATGGCGCGATCAAAAAGCAGCAGTCGCTGGCTGCAAGAACATTTCAACGACCACTATGTCAAAGAGTCCCAAAAGGACGGTTACCGGTCGCGCGCCAGTTATAAACTTCTGGAAATTCAGCAGAAGGACAAGCTGCTGAGGCCGGGCGTGGTGGTGGTGGATCTCGGCTCGGCTCCGGGTGGCTGGTCACAGGTGGCGGCGCCGATCGTCGGCGACAAGGGGATGGTGTTGGCTTCCGACATTCTTCCTATGGACAGTTTGGAAGGTGTGACCTTTATCCAAGGGGACTTCACCGAAACAGCCGTCTTTGATCAGTTGCTGGCCGCATTGGATGGTCGCCCTGTCGACGTTGTAATTTCCGACATGGCCCCCAATATGAGCGGTATCCCCGGGGTTGATCAGCCCAAAGCCATGCACTTGGTGGAGCTGGCTCTTGATATGGCCCGCCAAGTACTGCGACCCGGCGGCAGTTTTGTTTGCAAGGTGTTCCACGGCGAAGGTTTTGACGCGTGGATGAAAGAGTGCAAACAGATGTTCGACAAGGTATCAACCCGTAAGCCAGACGCCTCCCGCTCCAGATCCCGCGAGGTCTACGTGGTTGGTAAAGGATTCCGGCAGTAACAATTAACACGCCAATTGCCCGAACCGGTTGTGTTTGCGTGCTAAAACGCACAGTTTTTGACGGGCAGATTTCTGCAGATTAGCGGCATGTGCTGTCTATACTGCAGACGACACGCTCACAAAGTGGAGCATTTTGTGGTATCCGAGGAGAGCCTCAATTGAACGACATGGCAAAAAATCTCGTACTCTGGCTGGTGATTGCAGCGGTGCTTTTTACCGTCTTCGAAAACTTTAAAGACCATGAGCCCAAAGGCGAGCTGACCTATTCTCAGTTCGTTTATGCAGTGCAGGAAAACCAGGTGCGAGAAGTCGTGATTGACGACACTCATATCCGCGGCGTCCGCATCGACAATACCCCCTTCGTGGTGGTGCGCCCGCAGTTGTGGGATATGAAGCTGGTGGACGACCTGCTCGCTCACAACGTCGCGATCAAAGGCGCCGAGCCCCGCTCGCCCAGCCTCTGGGAGCAGTTGCTGGTGGCGAGCTTCCCGATCCTGCTGTTTATCGCAGTCTTCATCTTCTTCATGCGTCAGATGCAAGGTGGCGCTGGCGGTCGTGGCGGCCCGATGAGCTTCGCCAAGAGCCGCGCCCGTTTGCTGGGTGAAGATCAGGTCAAAACCACCTTTGCCGATGTGGCAGGTGTGGACGAAGCCAAAGAGGAAGTGCAGGAGTTGGTTGAATACCTGCGCGACCCCGGCCGATTCCAGCGCCTGGGTGGCCGCATTCCCCGTGGTGTGCTGATGTCCGGTCCTCCCGGAACCGGTAAAACGCTGCTGGCCAAAGCCATCGCCGGCGAAGCCAAAGTACCGTTCTTCTCCATTTCCGGTTCTGATTTCGTCGAAATGTTCGTCGGCGTGGGTGCGTCCCGCGTGCGCGACATGTTCGATCAAGCCAAAAAACAAGCGCCCTGCATCATCTTCATTGATGAGATCGATGCGGTCGGTCGTCACCGCGGTGGCGGCCATGGTGGCGGCAACGACGAGCGCGAGCAGACGTTGAACCAATTGCTGGTAGAAATGGACGGCTTTGAGGGTAATGAAGGCATTATCGTAATCGCCGCCACCAACCGTCCGGACGTGTTGGACCGTGCTCTGTTGCGTCCCGGTCGCTTCGACCGTCAGGTAAACGTCGGTTTGCCGGATGTGCGCGGTCGCGAGCAGATCCTCAAAGTGCATATGCGCAAAGTGCCTCTGGAAGATCATATCGATCCGAAAATCATCGCCCGCGGCACCCCCGGCTTTTCCGGCGCCGATCTGGCTAACTTGGTTAACGAAGCGGCTCTGCTGGCAGCCCGCGCCAACAAGCGCGTGGTGACCGAAGAGGAGTTCGAAAAGGCGCGCGACAAGATTCTGATGGGTACTGAGCGTCGCACTCTGGTGATGTCAGAGAAAGAAAAGGAGGCCACTGCGTATCACGAAGCTGGCCACGCCATCATCGGGTTCCTGTCCGCCGAGCACGATCCGATCCACAAGGTAACCATCATCCCGCGCGGCCGTGCTTTGGGTGTTACTCAATTTCTGCCGGAAGGCGATCGCATCAGCGAAAGTCGCCGCAAACTGTTGGGTGATATTGCGACTCTGTACGGCGGCCGTATCGCGGAAGAAATGGTGTACGGTGCAGAAGGTGTGAGTACCGGCGCATATCAGGACATTAAAATGGCCACCTCCATCGCCCGTGCTATGGTGATGAATTACGGTCTGTCCGAGAAACTCGGCCCACTGGATTACGATGCGAAAGACGATGACTACATGGGCGGTCGCAAAATTTCGAGCCATACCCAGCGTCTGATCGACGAAGAAGTCAAAGTCATTACGGACGAATGTTACAACCGCGCTAAAACGCTGCTGACGGAAAATGAAGACATTCTTATCGCAATGAAGAATGCTTTGATGGAATTCGAAACTCTGGATTCCGAGCAGGTCGCCGATTTGATGGCGCGCCGCAAAGTGCGTCCGCCGCGCGAATGGCGAGATGGCGATGTGGGCGGTGCCAAAACCAAAGGCGAGTCTAGCGACCGCGGCGCTGTAGGTGAGCCAGCGGAAGAAGTTTAACGCGTAACTTTTATTCAGAACTCCAGGCCAGACATTCGTCTGGCCTTTTTGTTTTCAGGAGAAAAATGCACCGCTCGTTCGCATCGCGCACACTGGATTTTACTGTGCCCCGCATCATGGGAATTCTTAATGTCACCCCCGACTCCTTTTTTGACGGTGGTGCCTGCTATCGCGACGGCGTGTTGCAGCTGGATTTAGCTTTGCGCCACGCGGAGCGTTTGGTGCGGGAGGGTGCAGATTTTATTGATGTGGGCGGCGAGTCCACCCGGCCCGGCGCCAATCCGGTTTCCGTGCAGGAAGAGTGTGATCGTGTATTACCGGTGGTCGAGGCAGTAGCGCAGCGTTTTGAGGTGGTGGTCTCGGTGGACACCAGCAATCCAGAATTGATTCTTGAATCCGCCAAATGCGGCTCAGGGCTGATTAATGATGTGCGCGCGCTGCAACGGCCGGGTGCGCTTGCAGCTGCGGCGGCGGCTGGTATTCCAATTTGTCTGATGCATATGCAGGGCGCGCCCGGAAATATGCAGGAGCGCCCCTTTTATAAAGATGTAGTCGCGGATGTGCGGCAGTTTCTCGCGGAACGCAAACAGGCTTGTCTTGCCGCCGGCATTGCTGAGCGCGATATCTGGGTTGATCCAGGCATAGGATTTGGCAAAACAGATGAGCATAATCTCGCCCTCATTCGCGAGCTCGATCAATTGCTGGAGATAGGGCCGGTTTTACTCGGCGTCTCGCGGAAATCCATGTTTGGGCGCTTGCTGGGGCGTGAACTCGATGATCGCCTGCCCGGCAGTTTGGCGGCGGGTCTTATCGGTTGTCAGAAAGGCGCGCGTATTTTACGAGTTCACGATGTGGCAGCCACGCGCGATGTAATTGAAATCTGGCGCATGATTGGTTAACGCATTTTCTTTATGATTCGACATTATTTTGAGCAATACCGGAGAGCAGCGCATGGCGCGTAAATATTTTGGGACAGACGGCATTCGCGGTCGCGTGGGGCAAGCGCCAATTACGCCGGATTTCTTTTTGCATCTCGGCTGGGCGGTCGGACGGGTGCTGGCGAATACGCAACCATCGGACAGCAAAGCGCCGATGGTTTTGATTGGCAAAGATACGCGGATATCCGGATATATGTTCGAGTCGGCGCTCGAAGCCGGTTTGATCAGTGCAGGCGTCGATGTTGGTCTGCTCGGCCCTATGCCAACCCCTGCCATCGCTTACCTAACGCGCACGTTTCAAGCGAGCGCGGGTATTGTGATCAGTGCTTCGCACAATTCTTATTCTGATAATGGCATCAAGCTATTCAGTACCGACGGTGGAAAATTAAGCGATGAACTGGAGCTTGCGATAGAAACGCAACTCGATCAGCCGATGACCACGGCGGCCCGTTTGGGTAAAGCCCGCCGGATAAGTGATGCTGAAGGCCGCTATATCGAATTTTGCAAAGGCAGTTTGCCGTGGGGCTTTTCGCTTTCCGGTCTGAATATAGTGGTGGATTGCGCTAATGGCGCCACGTATAAGGTTGCGCCGGAAGTGTTTCGCGAACTCGGCGCAACTGTGACCGCGCTGGCGGTGACACCGGATGGTGTGAACATCAACAAAAATTGCGGCTCTACTGACGTCAAGCTGTTGCAAGAGCGGGTGCTGGCGGAAAAAGCTGACTTGGGCATCGCGTTCGATGGCGACGGCGATAGGGTGATTTTTGTCGATCACACCGGCGCGGAAGTCGATGGCGACGAGCTTCTATATATCATCGCCACTCATAAACACACGGCGGAAGGCGGCTGCAACGGTGTGGTCGGCACGCTCATGACGAATTTCGGCTTTGAAATAGCGCTTAAGGAAATGGGAATTCCATTTGCCCGCGCTAAGGTTGGCGATCGCTACGTGCTGGAAATGATGAAAGAGCGCGATTGGTCGCTGGGTGGCGAATCCTCTGGCCATATCGTTTGCGGCGATGCCACTACGACTGGTGACGGGATTATTTCGGCGCTGCAAGTGCTGCGCGCACTGCAGAAGTCCGGCAAATCCTTGTGGGAAATGCGCAATGGCTTCAGCAAAACGCCACAGTGCATGATCAATGTTCCGGTGGTTGAGAAAGTGGATCTGGAACGTCACGAAGCGATTTCTGCAGCAGTTGCCAGAACCGAAGAAAAGTTGGAAGGGCGAGGTCGTGTTCTCCTGCGCGCCTCAGGTACCGAACCGGTGATTCGGGTAATGGTGGAAGGTCCGCGTGTCGACCTGGTCAAAGCGCTGGCGACAGAGCTGGCGGATGCTGTCCGCGCAGCGGTTGGCGCAGGCAGCTGAGGTGATGCCAAATAACTGTGTGGCGGGCATTGTCACCGACCTTATTCTCAGATACCATTTGCGCCCGTTTCGCCGAGGGCCTAGAAGTCGCATTCAGATGATGCTCACAGATTCTGAGAAAGACTCCGAGAATCAATATGCGACGCCCAATCGTAATAGGTAACTGGAAATTACACGGTGATCAGCAGTTTGTTTCCGGATTGCTGCATGAGTTGATGGCGGGATGGATCGGCGTCCACAGAGCAGAAGTGGTCATTTGCCCTTCTTATATACATGTGGATATGGCTTGCCGAGCGCTTGGGCATTCCAATATAGGATTGGGTGCGCAAGATGTGAGTCCTTTTGTTGAAGGGGCTTACACAGGCGAAGTTTCAGCAGTTATGCTGCACGACCTTGGATGCCAGTACGCAATAATCGGGCATTCGGAGCGGCGCCGCTGGTACGGCGAGACCAATGAGCTGATCGCGCGCAAGTTCGAATCCGCGCAAGAGGCACGCTTGGTACCGATTTTGTGTGTCGGTGAAAGCGCGAAAGAGCGCGAACAGGGAATTACCCTGGATGTGATCGACAGGCAGATCAAAGCTGTAGCGGATTATTGCAGCTATGAGCGGATTGCCCGCGGCGTCATTGCATACGAACCGCTCTGGGCTGTAGGCACCGGAAAAATCGCATCGCCTCAGCAAGCACAGCAGGTGCACGAATTTATTCGCGACCGGTTGGGTGCAGCTGGAGTGGTAACCCGGATTGTGTATGGTGGCAGCGTAACGCCACAGAATGCTCGCGATATGTTTGAAATGCCGGACATAGACGGAGCCCTCGTTGGAGGGGCCGCTTTGCGAGCGAACGATTTTCTAGAAATATGCCGGGCAGCTGAATAGCGCTTCGGTACGAGACTCGAGAATGGAAAGTATTCTGCTGGTTTTACATGTTATCGTTGCGCTGGTCATCGTCGGTTTGATCATGCTGCAGCAGGGCAAAGGTGCGGAAATGGGGGCATCCTTTGGTGCCGGCGCATCTCAAACCGTTTTCGGTGCTGTTGGCTCGGGAAATTTCTTCTCGCGTTTGACTGGTATTCTGGTTGCGGTATTTTTTGTAACAAGTTTTGTGTTGGCTATGATGGCCAAAAACAGTGTCTCTGTGGATGATGTGCTCATCCCTGAGTTGGAAACTGTTTCAGAGGTTCCTGCGGTTGCTCCCGTGAAATCGGACGAAGTTCCTGAAGCTCCGGCCGATGCAGCGGATGAAGTACCGACTGCAGAATAATTTTCTGCGGATTGAGTTTTTAACCTTTTGCCCAAGTGGTGGAATTGGTAGACACGCTATCTTGAGGGGGTAGTGGCGTAAGCTGTGCCGGTTCGAGTCCGGCCTTGGGCACCATTCTAAAATCGCAGCATTCACGATGCTGTGTGTATAAAAAAGCCTTCCATCGAAGGCTTTTTTCTTTTTTGATCATCGCTTTTTCGTTCTTAGTTCTCTCGCGCCGGTTAAACTTGTTCACTGATGGTGTCTCTGAGCTTTTTGCGCTCACGCGAGGATCTATGCATCAGTATTCGGGCATTCTCAAAATCAATTTGTCGGCATTGCGGCACAACTGGCGCGTGGTGCGCGACCGTTTTTGTGGCCAATACTGCGGTGCAGTGGTTAAAGCAAACGCTTATGGCCTGGGGGTGGCGCCGGTTGTGCAGGCGCTTTATAGCGAAGGCTGCCGCCATTTTTTTGTGGCGACGCTTGATGAGGCAACCCAGGTTAGGCGCCTGATTCCTGACTCGGTGGACATATTTGTCTTGCAGGGTGTTTATCCCGGTATGGAGCAGCGCTTCTGCGATGAAGATCTGGTGCCGGTCATTTATTCGGGCAACATGCTGCGCCAGTGGTTAAGTGCATCGGTAACCGGACGCCGACGCTGCGCATTAAAAGTGAATACCGGCATGAATCGCCTCGGTTTCAATCTGGGGGAGTTCGGAGAAGTTTTGCAGGCAAAAGACGCGTGGCCTGAAGATGTTCGCGTCGAGTTGGTGATGAGCCATTTGGCCTGCGCCGACGAACCCTTGCATCCACTCAATGCCGCACAGTTGGCGCTCTTTCAGCAGGCTGCTGAGTTGACGCGCCAGTATCTCCCTGACGCGATCACTTCGCTGTCGGCCTCCGCCGGGGTGTTTTTGGGTGATGACTGGCACTTTGATCTCGCCCGCCCCGGCATCGCTCTTTATGGCGGTTGCGGTGCTCCGGGGCTGCGGGGGTTGTTGTCTACTGTGGTCACTCTTGGGTTGCCGATTATGCAAACCCGGTATTTACGCGCTGGCGACAGTGTTGGCTACGGTGGCGATTTTGTTGCGACACAAGATACGCGTGCGTTGGTGGTCAGTGGCGGTTATGCGGACGGAATATTGCGCAGTCTTTCGCCGCGCATGGCGGCGTGGCGCGGGCAGCGTTTGCCGATATTGGGGCGCGTCGCCATGGATTCCTGCGTTTTTGATGCGAGCCATCTCGCCCCAGACGATTTTCCGCGCGAAGGTGATTTGATCGAGGTGATCGGCACCCATCTGTCGCTGGATGAAGTGGCGGAGGCTGCCGGCACCATTAGTTATGAGCTTCTCACCCGCCTGGGTGAGCGTCTGTCGAAAGTGTATTTTGAAGAGGCGGAGCCGCCGAGTCAGGATGGACCTTTACCCTAGGAAAATTGCGTGGATGTAACACAACTGCTGCAAATTTTAGCTGATGGTGAATTTCACTCCGGCGAAGATCTCGGACAGCGGCTCGGAATTACCCGTGCCGCTGTGTGGAAGCGTCTGCAATATTTGACTGCCATGGATATTCCGGTGGAAGCGAGTAGGGCGCGCGGCTATCGCATTGCAGGGGGGATGGATCTTTTGGACAAGGCGCAAATTTTGTCCTGCGTAGAGTCGCATGCCGGTGCGCTCATCTGTAATTTTTTATGTCTAGAAGAAGTGGAGTCCACCAATACGCTATTACTTGAGTGTGGTGGGCACGGAGATGTTTGTGTTGCCGAGCGTCAAACTGCGGGGCGAGGGCGGCGAGGGCGGCAATGGTTCAGCCCTTATGGGCGCAATCTTTATTTAACGGTGCGCTGGCATTTTCATCAGGGCGTTGCCGGATTGGAAGGTTTGAGTCTCGCTGTTGGCGTTTTGTTAGCCGAAGCGCTGGAGCAGCTGGGTATCGGTAATATCGAGCTGAAATGGCCCAACGACCTGCTTTGTGCTGAAAAGAAATTGGGCGGCATATTGATAGAAGTCGGCGGAGATCTCACGGGTGAGTGTGTGGTGGTGATCGGCGTGGGGCTGAATGTTTTTATGTCGGCCGTGCTTGCCAATGGTGATCAACGCATCAGTCAACCCTGGACTGATCTTAGGCTGCAGGGCTTTTCCGGTAGTCGCAATCAATTGTGCGGCTCGATATTGTCAGTGCTGTTGCCGGCGTTAAAGAATTTTTCGGAAGAGGGATTTGCTGCTTATCTCGAGCGCTGGGAAAGTCGCTGTGCATTCATGCGCAGCCCCATCTCCATACTTCTGCCGACCGGAAGTTGCGATGGAATTTTGCTCGGTGTCGATTATCAGGGCGGGTTGCGTGTGTTGACCGCCAATGGCGAAATGACTTTTTCCGGTGGTGAAATTTCTGTGCGGAGCGGTGCGTGATTATTGATGTGGATATAGGCAATTCGCGCATCAAGTGGCGGTACGCCGGAGCGCCCGATTCTTTTGGTGTTATTAATTCGGGCGACGAATTGCCGGAAGCGTGGAAAAATTTGCCACCGCAGTCGCGGATTCGAATCAGTTCCGTGATTGGGATAGAGCGAACGCGTGAATTTTCCGATCGTTTAGCAGCGCTGAAAAATATTGTTGTTGAAATCGCCGCAGTGAAAAATCCTTTTGGCGGTGTGAATTTGGCGTACACCGACACAGCCACTTTCGGAGTGGATCGCTGGTTGGCTTTGCTCGCTGCAAAAACTAGATATCCAGCAGTGGATTGTGTCGTGGTACATGGGGGGACTGCTTTAGTTGCGGATTTAATGCGAGCGGACGGTCGCCACCTGGGCGGATTTATTACTGCTGGGTGGCAAACATCCCTGCGCTCACTCGGCGACGCTGCTCATGCGCTCCGTCTTGCGTCTACCGTTTCCAATTTTCGGTGCAGCCAACCAGGCGTGACTACACTGGAATGTATTGAGGCGGGCACATCCTTGCTTTTTCGAGGGTTTCTGCGCGAGCTTCATTTAATTGCGTCTGAGCAGCTAAAGTCGCCCATATGGATTTTTACCGGGGGTGATGCCGAATTCCTGCTTGCGCTTATGTCTGCTGCACAATTGGGGTCTGCGACTTCATCTGACCACTATGAGCTTGCGCGGGACCTGGTGCTCGAAGGCCTCGCCGTCGCGCTGCCATAACAATAACGATAATGCTTCTTTGGTAATTCAAGTCGAATGCGCTGGATACTGGTACTGCTAATAGTTGCAAATGTGGCATATCCGCTCTGGCGTGTGCTTTTTGCTCCGCCGCGCCCGCAGCCGATGGAGAAAGTCGAGCGGCCGCAGGTTTCCGCCGGAAAATCCTTGGTGTTGTTAAATGAGCTTGATCCTGCGCAAGTGCACGAACGTCCCGAGCAGCCCGTGGATCGTCCTCCTTCTTTATGTTTAATGGTGGGTGCATTTGCAACCAAGGATGAGGTGCGCCAATTTATGGCCCGCTTAGCGGCGCTCGATGTGATTTCATTTGAGCACGCCGTTGATCTGCCTGCGGGTGAAAGTTATTGGGTCTATTTGCAGCCCTTGCCGAATCGGGATGCGGCGCGCCGGCGCTTGGCGGAACTTCATGCCCGCGGCGTGGATAGCTACATTATTCCCAAAGGCGAGCTGGAAAACGGCATTTCGCTTGGGGTTTTTACCCGTCGCGATCTGGCAGAGAGCAGGCTCTCCGAGCTTGCCCGCTTGGGGTTGTCGGCGAAACTCCACAATATAGAGCGCTCTTACCGCGAGCTTTGGGTGATGTTGGGCGAAGCTGAAGAGCAAAAATTGGACGAATCCGTGTGGCGTTCCCTGGAGCAGGAAAACATTTCTCTCCAGCGCAGACAAAATTTATGTTCAGCTGTTGCTTCCGCCAAAAACTTTCACTAGAATCCCGCCTCCACAAACGATGGCTCCGCCTGCTAGGCGATTGGCATTGCTTTGGAATGCTTGAAAAATCGCTGGCGTAGCTCAGTAGGTAGAGCAGCTGACTTGTAATCAGCCGGTCGGGGGTTCGATTCCTCTCGCCAGCTCCAGCTCAAAACAATCAAGCAAGATGATAAGAACTCGCAGGGGTTCCCGAGTGGCCAAAGGGATCAGACTGTAAATCTGACGCGCGAGCTTCGGTGGTTCGAATCCACCCCCCTGCACCATACATAAGCCTGGATAGATCAAGGCGCAGCCTACAGAAATTGATCTGCCGGGGCTGCTTTTGGAAAAGCGGGCATAGTTCAGTGGTAGAACCTCAGCCTTCCAAGCTGATGATGCGGGTTCGATTCCCGCTGCCCGCTCCAGCCTATTTTGACAGCCGTGTCACCTGGCTGGTCAACGAGTAAAGGAAAAGCTCATATAGCTCAGCTGGTAGAGCACTTCCTTGGTAAGGAAGAGGTCACCGGTTCAAATCCGGTTATGAGCTCCATTATTTCCGGGGTTTCCCGAGTTTACAGTAGGCGCTGGTGCTTCACCGGTGTCGTCAACTAAATGTTGTTGAGTCTAAGTTAAGAGGCGCTAGCGATGGCAAAGGAAAAATTTGAACGTACGAAACCGCACGTAAACGTGGGCACCATTGGTCACGTTG
>ENA-UOVV01001832-UOVV01001832.1-compost-metagenome-genome-assembly--contig:-NODE-1832-length-13744-cov-11.406677_pt1 | contig 13744 bp, 9 predicted proteins | sample MGYA00238155_ERZ761577 | MGnify/ENA primary metagenome ERZ761577 (study PRJEB28898, sample SAMN06268775) | compost metagenome | isolation source: Emeryville, CA | place: USA:Emeryville, CA | collected...
CCTAACGAGATTAGCCCGATAAACCTTTTTCCGACGCAAGCGCCTCCCAACCGTTTTTTATTTCCTAACCGCTTACTTTCGGTTATAAATACTTGATAGCCGGATGGTTAACCGCCTCTTGCGTAACTTGAAATGGGTGGGTGGGTGGGGGGAATCCCTGACACAAAACCACCCATCGCAAAGGGTATGGTCTGATTCATGAACCAATCCCAGGATAGAGTAGTTTCCGACACATAAACTTACGTTATACCTATCACCACTGCGTGATACAAAGAATCGACCTCAACCGAAATATCTATCAGTTTAATTCAACACAACTCTCAAGAACTACGCTTGAACCAAATTCCCTCCACAGGGCTTACTATCCGTGCGACGGACAATGCGAATGCACAGGAACTAGATTTGGTCCCCAAAGGGATCAATCCCACGATTCTTCCAATCCCAGTCAACCTTATTCAAAGAAATTTCCACCAAACAAAATGGAAGCGATGAGTAGGGTAATAAGAATATTAAATCCTTGCGCTAACAGAAAAGCATACAACGGCTTTTTGTTTTCGTGCGAGAATAACTCGGAGAATTTTGTTTCCAAACCGATGCTGGTAAATGCCAAGGCAAACCAAAGCCCTTGAATACTTTTGATCCCACCTTTGACTTCCGCTACGGTCCCTTCACTCAATACGAAAGAAAACAGAAGCGAAGCGATTAGAAAACCAACGACAAATTTGGGAAAACGCTCCCAGATTACCCCAAGGGTAGGTTTTTGAACATGTCCATTTTCATTTGCGGCTGTTTTCGAATAGGTCCAATACACACTAATGGCGAATGCTGCTACCCCTAAGAGTACATTTTGTGAAAACTTAACGATCGTACTAATTTTTAGTGCTTCTTCTCCGACCAACGTACCGGAAGCGACCACAGCCCCACTGGTGTCGATACTACCTCCCAACCATGCTCCGGTGACTTCCTGTGAAAGCCCCATATAACCAGCGATCATCGGCATAAAAATCATCATGGGGATGGCTGTTATTAAGACCATTGAGATCACGTAGGAAAGCTTTTTCGAGTCTCCTTCGATAGCACCGGATGTAGCGATAGCTGCAGAAACCCCACAAATGGATACGGCACTTGAAATCATCAAACCCATTTCCTCATCGACTTTCAGTTTCCTGCACAACCAGAAGGCAAAGTACCAAACTGAAAATACGACAACCAGTGATTGTACCAGTCCTAGGGTACCGGCCTTGAGTATATCTCCAAATATGATCGATGTGCCGAGTAGGATCAATCCAATCTTAACAAATAGTTCTGTTGCCAATGCCGACTTCAACCACTCGGGTACGTGTAGGAAATTGCGAATGATCAAACCTAACGCTAAACATATGATCACCGCCTCAAGATTTAGGTTATTCAGTGCCTTATTTCCAGCAACGATCAAGGCAATAACGGTCAAAGCGTAGATCAAGGGAAGACCCTTAACAATGGGACCTACGGCATCCCCTTTTAACCAGTATCCCAAAATGGACAGGATATAGACCAGCGCAAATTGGGCAAGTATTTTAAAAAAATTTTCGGAAGTTAAAACATTGGCGGTCAGATCATTGATCGTTGCCCATTTAAATGATGGAGCTGCAAAATGGGCACCCCCGAGAAACAATAATATTATAGCAAAACCAAGCACCAGAGATGTCCAATCCTCTGTGAGCTTAAACGATCCTTTTTGAGACATGTAGATTGGGTGTTCAAATAGGTTGTGAAAGAAAATGTAACTTCACAAATGTAAAATTTTCACCCTTATCTCAAAAATTACTCCTAGATAAAAACCTGGATAATCCGATTATTTACAATATTCCCATCTCATTTACCGGTTACAACCAACACATAGTCGGAAGTCCGAAAATAACTCAAGATGATTTTTTGGGGAAATCCACTTAGTAGGGATTGAGCTTCAATCAGTCCTTGCTCTTTTATTTCGAAAGGAAAGATGCGAAAACTTGTTCGAATGTCCAGTTTTTCATCGTCCATGTACTTGTAAAGTGCTTCTTTCGCCGACCAATAGAGCGACAATTGTTCAAGGTCTACCTTCATGGTCAACACCTCCGCCATTTCTTCATCGTTGAGAAAATAATCGGGCACTTTGGCAAGCGAGGGGCGTCTACCCACTTCGATATCAACTCCTACACGTTGAACTTCAGTTAGTGCCAACGCTACAAAACGGTCCGAATGGGAAATGGATATTTGCCTATTGCTTTCTTCCAGGAAAGGCTTCCCTGACTTCTTGTATTGGATCGACTTTTTTTCCCCAATAAGTTCTTTTAACAAGTGACGCGCAGCTAGAAACTGCTTTCTTTTAAGTGGGTTATTTCGATCAGATAGACGTTCGGCCTCTAGTTGAGATAGATCGATAGGATTCATTAGCTCCTCTTCAGTCTCCACTAGTTCCCAAATGCCAACGGTAGTTCGATCTTTCAAATGGTATTTTTCGACCAGAGGCATGTTAAAGGATTTTACGCACGATGAATAAACGGAAATGTACCTTAATATAAAAGGGTTTAACTAGAATATTAATCTCATTTAGAATGTTAAGCATTTGTCCCTAATTTAGGGTCTGCAATTTGCCCACCTATTTCCATGAGCTCGCGACTACCAAAGGTACTGATCCGTTTATTCTTAGTATTGACCCTTGTGATCGTTGGTATAGCTACCTGGTTTACCTATCGTATTGCCCTTCCTCAACCGATTGAAGGAACCGATTTACCTCACTACGAACGAATACAGGTTGGTCCTGACGAATATCGAATCGGGAATAATTGGCTTCGTAAAAACGCCTTCGGACTATGGGAAATGTATCTTGAAGGTGCCCCTTTTGAACGAGGCATCATTTATGGGTTATTGGCAGAAGAACTTATCGAGGAACAGGAAGAGGTTTTTATCGAGCAGATCCGAAATATGATCCCACGGGAATCTATTTTAAAAGGGTTGAAATATTTTATAGGTTGGTTCAACCGAGACATCGATAACTATATACCGCAGGAAAACCTGGAAGAAATATTCGGAATTTCCCAATCCTTTTCAGAAGCGTACAACTATATAGGCACCCCCTATTACCGAGTTTTGAATTATCACGCCGCGCACGATATTGGCCATGCCTTAACTGATCTCAATTTAGTCGGTTGCACCTCGTTTGCTGTGACGGGCGAATTTTCAGCCGATTCGTCCTTACTCATCGGCCGGAATTTTGACTTCGATATGGGGGACCAATTTTCAAAAAATAAGATTATTCTTTTCCTTAAACCTGACGAAGGTTATGCATTTTCCTCCGTAACCTGGGCTGGGTTTACAGGCGTCGTTTCGGGCATGAATGAGAAAGGCCTTACGGTAACCCTAAATGCCGCCAAATCGGATATTCCTACGAAAGCCAAGACACCCATTTCGATCCTAGCACGAGAGATTCTTCAATACGCAAAAAATATTGATGAAGCCATAGCCATAGCCCAAAATCGTGAAACCTTTGTCAGTGAATCTATTTTAATAGGATCAGCTGCTGATGGCAAAGCCATCATTATTGAAAAAACGCCCACTAAAACCGCTGTGTTTGATTCGGAGAATGCTTTAACAGTTTGTTCTAATCACTACCAAAGTACTACGTTAGCGGCTGAAGCTACCAATTTGGAAAATATACAAAACAGTGATTCCTGGTACCGGTTCAACCGGATGAAGCAATTAATTTCCCAAAAGAAACCACTTAATCCCGAGGATGGTGTTTCGGTCTTAAGGGATTATCATGGGATGGATGACAAATTTATCGGGTATGGAAATCCTAAATTGATCAATCAATTCATCGCCCACCATGGCATACTTTTTCAACCTGAGCACCGTCGATTCTGGGTTTCTGCCAATCCCTATAACCTTGGTAGTTTTGTAGAATACGATTTAGATCAAGTTCTCTCTTCTGGGCGTATCTCGTCCGACTCACCTTCGAGCTTCTCCGCCGACCCCATTTTAATTACCGACACCTTCCGTAATTTCGAAGAATTTCGGCATTATCAGCGTCTGATCACGGCACATCTCATGACCGGAAAGCCGTTAGAATTGTCAGAAACGGAGGTTTCTCGTTTTATTTCCAACAATTCCGAAAGCTACCTCCCCTACTACTTACTGGGTGATTATTTTTTTCGACGTAAGGAATATACGAAAGCTGTAAACTATTACGAAGAGGCGTTGAAGCGGGAATTGTCGTCGAAAAAAGACGAAATGCAACTCAACCAGAAAATTGCCGAGGCACGACGACATTTATAACGCGACTTGTCATCAGGCCAATATTTCCTTGACGACATGGCCTTCGGTGTCGGTTAAACGGAAATTTCTTCCTTGGAATGAATAGGTAAACTTCTCATGATCAAAGCCTAGCAAATGAAGAATCGTAGCTTGAAGGTCATGAACATGCACGCGGTCTTTCACACCATAATAACCGATTTCGTCCGTTTCACCGAATGAGAATCCCTTTTTAACCCCTCCACCTGCCATCCATATCGTAAACGCATCCAGATGGTGGTCACGGCCCATAAAGGGTAAGACCAAGCCATTCCGGTTTTCTTGCATGGGGGTTCGGCCGAATTCACCACCCCAGATTACCAAGGTATCATCCAATAAACCTCGCATTTTCAAATCCTTGATGAGGGCTGCTGTCGCTTGGTCGGAAGCCCGACACTTATCTTTTAAGCCGATATCAATTGCTCCGTCCTTGGATGTCCCGTGAGTGTCCCAACCCCAGTCGAAAAGCTGGACGAAGCGTACGTCATTTTCTACGAGTTTGCGAGCGAGTAGACAATTCATTGCAAAACTTCCCTCGCCGGGCTTGACCCCATACATGTCGAGAATGTAGTCAGGTTCTTTCGAAACATCCATGACTTCGGGGACCGACATTTGCATTCGAAACGCCATTTCATACTGACTGATACGGGTCAATATTTCGGGATCACCCACCTCCTCATACGTTTTACGATTGATGTCATTTATGGCTTCAATGGTCTTTTTACGCATGGATCTTTTCATTCCCGACGGGTCTGATACATAGAGGACCGGATCTCCGCCCGTCCTACACTGTACGCCTTGGTAGACGGTAGGTAAAAATCCACTTCCCCAGATACTTTTTCCGGCATCCGGCTCCTTCCCTCCCGAGGTCAACACAATAAATCCAGGCAAATTCTGATTTTCAGATCCCAGTCCATAGGCTGCCCAGGCACCCAAACTTGGTCGCCCTAACCGTGCGCTGCCGGTATGCATCAACAACTGCGCGGGAGCGTGATTAAACTGGTCGGTGTGCATGGCCTTGACAAATGTGAGCTCATCGGCAACTGTACTGAGATGGGGTAAATAATCGGATATCCAGGCTCCTGATTCACCCCATTGCTTAAACTTTCCCTGTGGCCCCAGCATTTTAGGCACCCCTTGAATAAATGCGAACTTTTTACCCTCCAATAATTCGGCAGGGCAATCGACACCATGGTATTTTTGGAGTTCTGGCTTATAGTCAAACAATTCGAGTTGTGAGGGTGCGCCGGCCATATGAATATAAATTACCCGCTTGGCTCGCGGTGTAAAGTGAGGTTTTACCGCCCCTAAGCTCTGACCGGAATCCGTGGATGCACTGGCGTTTCCACAACCCGATGCAAGCTGGCTTAAACCGATCGCACCCAGGCTAGTGATCCCCATCCATTGCAGGAAATTTCGCCGGGTCTGCAATTCAGCCTGTTTCCAAGCTAGCTCTCTGATCAATTTTTCCATGGTCCTCCCTTATTCTTTAGACACTACCTCATCGAGGTTTAATAATACATTTGCTGCCAATGTCAAAGCCGCTTTTTCAGGTTTTTTCTCTTCACTGAATTGCAGAAACTCACTCAATCTGCTCGTATCGGCTTTAAATTCAGCGAGTGCCTCCAGATAAACTTTTTTTAGCACTTCTAATTTTTCCTCCGACATCTCCTTGTAGGTTAACAGATAATAACCCTGCGCTAATTGTTCCTCTAGGGTACGACCCGAATTACGCATCCGATCAGCCAGGTTTTCAGCGGCTTCTAAGTATACAGGATCATTCAATGTAACCAACGCTTGTAAAGGGGTATTGGTCCGGATTCGACGCGATTGACAAAACTCGCGGCTGGGGGCATCGAAAGTGACCATGGATGGATAAGGCGCAGTTCGTTTCCAATAGGTATAGACCGCCCGCCTATACTTGTCCTCCCCTTTACTTTCGATCCATTTTTCTCCGTTATAGGGCGATAACCAAATGCCGTCGGGCTGCGGTGGCATGACGCTGGGTCCCCACATCTTTTGAGAAAGTAGGCCACTAGCCGCTAACGCCTGGTCACGAACCTGCTCGGCACCAAGTCGAACCCTGGGTCCACGCGACAACCAGCGGTTATCCGGATCCTGGAAATTCTTTTCCGGATTGGTTACTGTCGACTGGCGATAGGTAGCCGACATGACAATTGTTTTCAATAATTTCTTCGTACTCCAACCGAAATCCTCCATGAATTTGACAGCCAGCCAATCCAAGAGTTCGGGATGTGTGGGCATAGCACCCTGAGAACCAAAATCTTCTAGAGTTTCGACGATGCCTCTACCAAACAATTGTTCCCAAAAACGATTGACGATCACACGGGACGTGAGCGGGTGGTCACGGTGCACCATCCATTTTGCCAGTCCAAGCCGGTTGGGCGGGTATCCCTCGGGTAATTGCATAAACAATCCTGGCACCCCGGGATGCACCTCTTCGCCTTTGACCAGCCAATTCCCTCTTTCAAAGACATGCGTTTTCCGTGCCAGGTAGCCCGTTCCCTCCCACATGATCGGTGTTAAAAGCACTTTTCGAGTGAGAAGGCTTGCGTAAATTTGTTCTTTCTCTTCCCCTTCTTTTCCACCGGGAAACGCATGCTGAAAGGATACCCAAGTCACAGCGATCCAATCGTCAGGTGCTTTCGGATGGAGAGCCTCAACGAAAAATGTGTATTCACCTTCCAATTTGGGGAGTTTTACAATGACGAGATCTTCCCGCCAAGCACTTCCGGTGGCGGGCACTTCCACTTCCGCAATTTTTTCTACACGGGTACTATCGGTGTAAAAATTTATTTTTGCCCCCTTGGTGCGTGTGCCTAATGAAATCAGCATTCGGTCTTCCCCCTGTAGGGTAATTGTTGGAGACCACACATACCCTTGATCCATCATGCCTAAATACTTCGAATCCAAGTAAGTCGATCGATCTCCCAATTTAAACCGAAACGAATTGATCTTTGGCTCGGTCACTTTCAAAAATTGATAAGCCTGTCGGGCAATTTTTTCATCTCTTTCCTTTAACCAATCGCGTAAGTCGGCGATCATCACCGAGTCATCGGGAGAATAATGCCTTAGATTGGGGGTTTCAGAGGGGACGTCCTCATCCCTGGAATTGTTAAAAAATGCGAAGTATTTGTAGTACTCGTCTTGCTTAATAGGGTCGTAGGAATGGCTATGACATTGGACACAAGCGAAGGTTGTTCCATGCCATACCTCCCAGGTTGTGTTCACCCGGTCGATGACGGCGGCGATTCGAAATTCTTCATTGTCCGTTCCACCTTCGTCGTTGTTCATCGTATTCCGATGGAAAGCTGTAGCGATCAATTGTTCATCACTAGGGAATCCGCCGGGTCCTTCCAATAAATCACCGGCTATTTGTTCGATGGTAAATTGATCGAAAGGCTTGTCTTTATTGAAGGCACTGATGACGTAATCTCTAAATTTCCAAATGACCCGGGCACCATCTCGTTCGTACCCTTTCGTGTCGGCGTAGCGCGCCAAATCCATCCACATTGCCGCCCATCGCTCACCAAAGGCAGGCGAGGCCAATAACTTATCGACCAGTTTTTCGTAAGCATTTTCGGAAGAGTCGGCAAGAAAAGCGGCCACATTCTGGTCGGAAGGTGGTAGCCCTGTTAGGTCAAGGCTAACCCTGCGGATAAGTGTTTTTTTATCGGCTTCGGTATTGTAGGATAATTTATTTTCTCTGAGTTTTTTTAATACGAAGTGATCTATTTCATTTCGAACCCATTCGGCATCACTATTTTTCCCTCCAAACCATTTTTGCCAGCCATTGACCGTTGGGACTTCGGGTTCTTCAATCCTTTTATAAGCCCAGTGTACGCCCCATTCCGCCCCTTGATCAATCCATTTTTTTAGGATATCTATCTCTTTTTTACTCAGTGGCGGACCTTCTTTAGGCATGCGATCGTCGGGGTCATCGGAGAGAATACGACGGATCATTTCGGAGTTTTTCCAATCCCCTTTCACCACCGCTACCTTTCCCGATTTACCCGGTTGATAAATGTCTTCTTCGAATAAAAAGCTAAGATTTCCCGCTTTTTTCACCCCTCCATGACAACCAATACAATGTTTATTGAGGATTGGTTTTACATCTAAATTGTAGTCCACCTTGTCGCTATTCCATTGCCAGCTTCCCCACACGATCAGGACTATCGCTCCTGTAAAGGCTAAAAGAATATTTTTAGAAAGTTTCATCCAAGGTAAAGATCCTTAATATTGGGTATTAAGCGGTTTAGTCAAGATTTTTCAATAGGCTTAATTGGCAGGTGCCTATCGGGGTAAAAATACAAAAAATAATTGTATGACTCCAAAATACAGGGAAATCAAGCGCATTTTTGGAGGAAGATCTTGGATTAAGCCTATATTCTTTCGAATGTTGAAACGGAGTCTTAAAACACTTTAATCACCATGGATATTTGGTGTCAACGGAATCATTAATATCCCCAACGAAATCCCAACCACGCTAGGGGTGACATTACTGTAACTCAATCCCCAACGGCATCTAAAACCCCCTAGGGGTGACATTACTGTAACTTCACAGATTTTGAACTTGATGTAAAAAGGTCATTTCCGGGCATGACAAACGATAAAGTCATGCCCAGAAACATACATACATTAGGATGTGGATATAGTCGGAAAAAATTCTCGCAGCTTTACCGTAGTGCGGTTAAAAATGTACCGGAGAAGTACAATTACGTCTCCGGTACACACCCTCCTCGCCACCTTGCTTGTGGCACCAAGAGCTTACATTATCAATCATAACGTCGAGTAGAATCTCTTGGGAGCTATAGTCCTTTTCTAATTAATCTAAGCTCCCTATCATAAAGTAACATAAAAATCTATATTTTTTATAGACTATATCATCCACCCCTTGATTTTGACCCATTTACGGATGGATATTTTTCACATTTACAATGTAAACCTTTGATTTTTGTTTAAACATTTCACGTTCTAAACCAAAAAAGATCTATATTTGCACTCGTTTTCCTGAGAGTGTTGTATGAGGGGGCGCCACCCTTTCCGCTGGGCACCGGGGTTATTCATCATTTTTAACTATTTAAAATCATGAGTGAGTTAATCAAACTCGTAGAGGCACTTAACGAAGACCGCAAACAAAATTATCCTGATTTTGCGGCCGGTGATACCATTTCGGTACACGTAAAAATTAAAGAGGGAAACAAAGAACGTATTCAGCAGTTCCAAGGTACTGTCATTCAACGTCGTAACCCCAACACACCTGGTGAGACTTTTACCGTTCGTAAAATCTCCAACGGTATTGGTGTGGAAAGAATTTTCCCTATCCAGTCTCCAAGTATCGACAAAATTGATTTGATCAGAAGAGGTAAGGTACGTCGTGCAAGGATATTCTATCTCCGTGGTCGCCACGGTAAAGCGGCTCGGATTAAAGAGCTTAAACCTGCGAAATAAGCAGTTTGAAGCATATTGTAGGGAGGCTGTTTCGTCAACGAAGCAGCCTCATTTTTTTCCTTTCTCCTCAAAAAAAGTTACTTTTAACATTCATCTATCACAAATCAGCATCGCAATTTCGTTACTCAAACCATAAATTCATTCACACCCTATTCCGGCATACCCGCCATTTACCGATGACCACAAAGAATTACGCTTTTTTGATTTTACTCCTCGTTACCCTTGCCTCCTGCTACGATCGGGAAAGGGAAGAACGGCTGACGATGCGTGAGAGGAACTTATTGGTGAAAGAAAAACAATTTGCGTTGAAAGAAGCAGAATACTACGCCCTGCTTAAGATGCGAGACAGTATTTTAGCTGTGAAGGACACCCTGGCTATGATCTCCACTTGGCCGGAATATATAGAAGGACAGTGGAGTGCGCGTGTAGTATGTACCGAATCCAATTGCCCCGACTATGTCGTAGGCGACCAACGCAACGACACATGGATCTTTAGTAGTGATTCTACCCAATTAGTAACGAAGGTAGTCACGAATAACAAGCTTGTTAGAGTTTATAAAGCCTCCTATACTGCCGATATTATCAATCTGCACTTTAGAAGCGACTCGTCGTCAAGTCGGCAAGTTGTCATGAATGTGGTATTGAATGATCTGATGGAAAACAAAATGCGAGGAATCAGGATTCTATCTATCGATAACCGGTGTACGGCGAAATTCAATGTTGAACTAAACCGTATTGCAACGACCGAATAAAACTAATGCCACTTCTCAATATTCATAATTTATCGCTGCCCGTCGAAGATCCGGTACTCAAATTCCTGATCTTACTGGTGATTATCCTGGGCGCTCCACTCCTGCTTAACAAAGTTAAAGTACCCCATTTACTAGGGCTCATTATAGCCGGGGCGATCATCGGTCCCAATGGACTTAATGTACTCGCTCGTGACAGTGCGATTGTGGTAACCGGAACCACCGGCCTTCTCTACATCATGTTTTTAGCGGGGATTGAAATCGACATGGGAGACTTCAAAAAACACAAATGGAAAAGCCTTACATTCGGTTTATTTACCTTTATCATCCCCTTGTGCCTCGGCTATTTGGGAGGGTATTATATTTTGGGCTTTACCCCTTTAACGTCGGTATTATTCGCAAGTTTATTTTCTTCCCATACACTGATCTCCTACCCCCTGGTTAGTCGCATGGGCTTAGCTAAACGACTGGCTGTCAATATTACGGTGGGGGGAACCATGATTACGGATATCCTCGCTTTAATGGTCTTAGCCGTATGTGTAGGGATAGCGAAAGGCGAAGTTGGAAATGAATTTTGGATACGCCTGTCTATTTCAGTCCTTGTTTTTGGCCTTATCGTCCTGCTTTTATTTCCCCTGATAGGCAGGTGGTTTTTTAAAAAAGTAAGTGACAAAATCTCCCAATACATCTTTGTGTTGGTCATGATTTACCTGGCGGCTTTACTAGCCGAATTAGCTGGCATCGAATCCATCATTGGAGCCTTCCTAGCGGGGTTGGCCTTAAATAGACTCATTCCTCATACCTCACCCCTGATGAATCGAGTGGAGTTTGTAGGAAACGCGATTTTTATTCCCTTTTTCCTGATCAGCGTGGGCATGCTCATCGATTTCAAGGCTTTCGTACAAGGTTGGGAAACCATCAAAGTGGCCACAATCATGACCGTCTTAGCGATTGGCACCAAGTATCTGGCCGCCAAATTGACGCAAAAAACGTTCCGATTTCAGGAAGAAGAGGGCGGATTAATTTTTGGGCTGAGCTCTGCCTCGGCAGCTGCTACCCTGGCTGCGGTGATGGTTGGTTATAATGTCATCATTTCGGAAAATGAACTGGGAGAACCCATTCGGCTACTCAACGACCATATTCTAAACGGTTCCATCCTAGTAATTTTGGTTTCCTGTACCGTATCTTCTTTTGTAACGATGTCGAATGCAAACAAGTTAGCGGAAGCAGATCATGAAGAAACGGTTGCCGGAAATACCTCCGAGGAAGAAAACATATTGTTGGCGGTGAACCATTTAGAGACCGTGGAAAATATGGTCAACCTGGCATTGATGATCAAAGCCAAAAACAATACAGATCGAATTTTTGCCCTCAATGTAATTAATGAGGAAAAGAATGAGTCGTCAATTAAAAATGCGGAAAAGGTTCTGTCACAATCGGTTAAGTTAGCAGCCGCCTCCGACGTGCAATTACAAGCCTTAACGCGTTATGATAACGATGTGATTAACGGTATCAACAATGTTATTAAGGAAAAGAAAGTTTCTGATTTGATCATTGGCCTGGATCGAAATAAGGGGTTTTCGCCTTCTTTTGTCTATAATTTGTATAATGGTTATCTGCAAAATCCGTACACTACCGTACTGATATCCAGCGCTGTACAACCTCTATCGACGATCAAACATCACATCGTGCTGCTTCCATTCAAGTCGCACACCGAACCTGGTTTCTTTTTTGCCCTATTACGTATTTGGAATATTGGTCGAAATTCGGGCGCGATACTCAAATTCTACGGCGGTGCTGCCACCATTGAAGTATTGAAAAATATCGCCAAGAAAGCCAATATAGAAGCGGAATTCAATTTGGTGGTCAGTCAACGGCAATTTGAACAAATAGTGGATACCATGGGTGAGAACGAAAGCCTAATTTTGATGATGGCCAAGGCAGGAATGAATTCATATTCTCCCCAAATGCGGATTATCCCCGATATGCTCAACAGCAGTTTCACCGATAAAAATTACTTGCTGGTGTATCCTTTTGCAGGAGAAGAGGACGATACGATTGAAAAGCGCTCGGTAAGTAATCACGACGATTTTGTCGAAATTGGAAATATGATCGGGAAAGTTTTTAAGTAAAAGACGCTCTCAATACAAAAGAAAAGGGCGGTATCAAACCCGCCCTCCAGTACATTTTATTGCTCAAATTTTAAATACCTCTACTCAACTCGAGCATACGTGCAACGGAATCGTAGGCCTTCACCCGGATATCCTCTGGAACTGTTATTTCCGGTTCTTCATATAATAACGCATTATATAATTTTTCGAGGGTATTCATTTTCATATAGGGGCATTCCGAACAAGCGCAGGTATTATTGTCGTTACCTGGTGCCGGAATAATCTTTTTTTCTGGAGCCGCCTGTTTCATTTTGTGGAGGATACCCGCTTCAGTTGCTACAATGAATTTTTGATGGGGTGACTCCTTTACAAATTTTAAAAGGCCGGTGGTCGAACTTACAAAATCGGCTTGTTTTAATATTTCCTCTTTACATTCCGGGTGAGCGATCAAAAGAGCATCGGGGTTATCTCGTATCAGTTGCGCCAGTTTTTCCCGTGAAATATCAATATGAACGATACAAGCCCCATCCCATAGTACCATGTCCCGACCCGTTTTATGTGCAATATACCTTCCTAAATTAGCGTCAGGAGCAAAAATGATCTTTTGATCTGGGGGTAGACTGTTAACGATATGCAGTGCGTTGGACGACGTACATACAATGTCTGTTAAGGCTTTAATTTCTGCTGAACAGTTGATATAACTGATCACCAAATGGTCGGGATGCTGTGCTTTAAAGGCCGCAAAACGATCGGCTGGTGCTGAATCAGCCAACGAGCATCCCGCATTCAAATCGGGGATTACCACTTTCTTTTCTGGACTTAATATTTTGGCGGTTTCGCCCATAAAGTGAACACCGCAAAATAAAATCAGGTCAGCATCGGTGGAAGCAGCTTGCTGTGAAAGCCCCAAACTATCGCCGATGAAATCAGCAAGATCCTGGATGGCGCCATCGACATAATAATGAGCCAATATCACCGCATTCTTTTCCTTTTTAAGGCGATTAATTTCCGCAACTAGATCAATGTCTTCGGAAATCGCCTCGTTTACATAACCGTAACGGGCTACTTGCTTTTTAATTTCTTCCTGAGTGGTCATCAACA
>ENA-UOVV01001834-UOVV01001834.1-compost-metagenome-genome-assembly--contig:-NODE-1834-length-13728-cov-4.070138_pt1 | contig 13728 bp, 15 predicted proteins | sample MGYA00238155_ERZ761577 | MGnify/ENA primary metagenome ERZ761577 (study PRJEB28898, sample SAMN06268775) | compost metagenome | isolation source: Emeryville, CA | place: USA:Emeryville, CA | collected...
ACGAGAATTTTCATTCAGTAATGATTTTGATAGTACCAAACATTTTTTACATTGCGGGCAAAAGTAAATAATTTGATAGCCATATAAAAATAGTTTCCACTTCATAAGAGGTGTTTCATAAACCATTAATCTAGAATGACAGAAAAGGAATTGAAGGCTTTGGTTTCACTTCTGGATGACGAAGATGCGGAGGTGAGAGCACATGTGGAGGAAAAGATTCGCTCATTAGGCAACCATGTGATTCCTTTTCTGGAAACGCAATGGGAAGTGAGTTTCGATCCGGTCTTTCAAAAGAAGCTGGAAGACCTAATTCACGATCTCCAGATGGACGGAATGATCGAGCGGCTGCAGACCTGGGTAAATGGAGGAGCATTGGATTTATTGGAGGGCATGTGGATTCTCAACACATATCTCTATCCCGATCTTTCCTACGAAAAATTAAAAACGGAAATAGAGCAGCTCTATTACCAGGTCTGGGTAGATTTCCGCGAGGAAATGAGCCCAACTGAGCAGATTAAGCTGCTGAATAACGCTTTTTACAACAAAATGGGGTTCGGTCCCAATACCAAAAACTTCCATTCTCCGGCCAATTCCATGATCAGCGTCGTACTCGAAAGCCGGCGGGGAAATCCCATTACACTTTGTACTATTTATATGCTGATCGCGCAGAAGCTGGGCATGCCGGTTTACGGGGTAAATCTTCCCAACCTTTTTGTGCTAACCTACAAAAGCGAGGAGGTGCAGTTCTATGTAAACGTGTTCAACCGGGGTATTATCTTCACCAAAACCGACATTGAACACTATATTACCCAGCTCAAACTGAAACAAAGCAAGGCCTTTTATGAGCCCTGTTCGAATCATGATATCGTCCAGCGGGTGCTCAGAAACATGATTCTTTCCTACGAAAAATCAGGTGAGACCGACCGGAGTCAGGAGCTTGAACGCATTCTGGAGGCGATCAGCTGAGGACTTTCCCAATGACTAAAATTTAGTATTCGGAGGGGCTTTTTAGCCCCTTTTTTATTGAACGGTAAGTGCCGTGGGACTGCGTAGGCAATAGCTTCCTAAACCGGAAATGCTATGGTCAGGTAGTAGCCTTCCACTTCTTCATAACGCAGAACTGCCTTTCCGGATCGGGTAGGGGTCCGTACCCGGGCCGTCCAGCTGTCATTTTCGGTTTCACCCGGAACGATATGAATGTGATCCCTGAAGCTGACCTGCTTTTCTCCAAACAGTTTGAACAGGGCTTCCTTCCCTGACCAGTAGCGGCAGAGCAGGTCCATGTTCCCGTTCACTTCACGCAATTCAGTATCCGACAGGAATTTGTGCGCAACGGCTCTAAGTTTCGGGCGGGGGCGTTCCAGGTCAATCCCCACCGGGTGGTGGTAGTGAATGGCTGCCGCGACGAAATGTTCGGAATGTGAAAGGGAAATATGTGCATCGGAGCCGATAAGAAAGGGTTTACCTTCAGGGTTCTTCCAGATACCCTGGAACGCAAAGCCTGCCCGTTGGCAAACTGCCGAAAAAAGCTGTCTTCCTGCCAGCCATTCCCGTTGTTTCAGCGGATGACTGATCCGCTGGAATTCGCTGAGATCCAGCCAATCCGGTAGATTTTTCCTGAGTTCTTCTACGGATTCCTCCAGCCGCCATATTAGTATATGACCATCTGAAAGACTAATTTTGGTACTGATCAAAGGCATGCGCCGGTAATTCTTATCAATGGACCGGTAAAATAAACAGGAAAGGAGCATAATTCCATGCTTCCGGAATTTCGTGAGTGGATGATTAACGTTTCAAAGCTGGACACTTTCGCCGGGCACCGGGATGCGGTATACACCCTGGCCCCTTCCCAATATCCCAACCGTTTTTATTCCGCGGGTTCCGACGGACTGGTCGTAGAATGGGATCTGGAAAAACCGGATCTGGGGAAACTGGTAGCCCGGGCCGGGAGTTCGGTCTATGCCCTGGCTTATGACTTCAGCAGGGATCACCTGCTGGTCGGACAGAATTTTGACGGGATTCAGTTTGTACATCCGGAGCAGAAGGCGCTCGTCGGGTCGGTAAAAGTAACCGCATCGGCGATCTTCGATATCCAGATTTACGGTAACGAAGCCTATCTGGCTTTTGGCGATGGAGTGGTAGGCGTGATGGACCTGGAGCATAGAGCCATGAAAAAGCATGTTAAGCTTTCGGACAAGAGTGCCCGAACCCTAGCGGTCAGTCCCGACGGCCAGCATCTGACCGTGGGTTTGAGTGATCGTTCGGTCCGGGTCCTGGAACGTACCAGCATGATGCCGGTGCATTCATTACAGGGTCATACCAATTCGGTTTTCACCGCCGTCTACACACTCGACGGGAATTTCCTTTTGACGGCTGGCCGGGATGCCCGCTTCAGGGTTTGGGATGTAAGGAACGAATACCAGCCTGTTCAGGAGGTAGTCGGACACATGTATGCGATTAATCATATTGCATTTCATCCCGAAGGCCACCTGTTTGCAACCTGCAGTATGGACAAGTCGATCAAACTCTGGGATGCAGCAACCTTCCGCCTGCTGAAAGTGATAGACCGTTCCCGTCACGCCGGACACGGTACTTCCGTGAATAAACTCTACTGGACCAGCTTTGAAAACCTCCTGATCTCTGCCAGTGATGACCGGATGCTTTCGGTTTGGGAAATCCGCGAGGAATAGTATAAACTTTGTTGGGATAAAACTGATGGCTATATACGCGGTAGCTTCGGCTTTTTTCCATAAAAAAAGCGGAAGTTCTGAGTGACTTCCGCCTGTTTTCGGTCATATTTTTATCCTTTCCGAAATCTGTTTAATCCCAAAGCGATGCCGGATAGGCGCCTTGGGCATGGAGCCGGTTCAGCTGTTCCTGCACCGCCGGCTTATCCTCCGGGTAAGTAACTCCAAACCAGTCGGAAGTGCTCCGGAACATTTTACAGGTTCCCCTGCCGCTGGTCAGCAGGTGTGTCATTACGGTAGGGATGTAGAACTCAGCCTTAGGACTATGGATATTCGCAGCCGCATATGCCTCAAATAACGCTTTCGTTTCAGGGAAGACGCTGGGTTTGAATCCCCAGAAATTCATCGAAACGGGTGTGTCCGGTGCCAGTGGGTACAAAGTGCCCTCTTCTTCGGAAAAGATGGTATCTTCCTTTGCGAAAATTTTGGTCTTCTCGATTACAGCCACCAGGTGGCCCGAGTCGTCCATACTGCAGACCCCTCTCGATACGGTACCGTTCTCTGAAAGTGTGCGTTTGAGTTCATAGCCTACCATGGCGTGACGGTTCGGATCGGTGTCCTCGGTGAGGAACTGAGCCATGGTCTTAAATGCTTCCAGCCCGTAGAAGTCGTCTGCATTGATGATGGCAAAAGGCGTTTTAGTTTGTTCCCAGGCACAGAGCATGGCATGACCCGTTCCCCAGGGTTTGGTTCTTTGTACCGGGCCTAGACTGGCCGGAACGTAACTGTCAAATCCCTGCAGGGCAAAATCGTATTCAATTCGGCCATTGAGTTTAGGTCCAAATATTTCCTCGGCATAGTCACGGATTTCCTCCCTCACTATAAAGACAACCTTTCCAAATCCAGCCCGGATCGCATCATAAAGAGAATAGTCGATAATGGTTTCTCCATTTGGGCCGAAATTGTCAAGTTGTTTTACTCCACCGTATCGGCTGCCAATGCCGGCAGCCAGTATCAGTAAAGTTGGTTTTACTTCACTCATCTTTTAAGGGAAAATTTGCACGTTGATTTTTCAGAGTGCAAAACAACTGAAAATTTAGTGGATCCCAACAGTTTTACAGGTTTTTATATGCCAGAACTATGAAAAATTTTTCAATTTACCCTAATGGGCTTCTTTTTTACTTTATCTGAAAATTACAATTTCCGTCTGTTCAGGAACTTGGGTGAAAATCCCCGGAGGATAATTCCTTTTTGTCGGCTTTATGACCTAATTTTACGTTTTAAATTTGGTGAGCCTTGAACGAGATAAGGGTTCTTTTGTGGAAAGAGATACAGCTTGAATGGCGTCAGCGTTACGCCCTCAACGCAATGGTGCTCTATATTGTCAGTACCGTTTTTATCTGTTATCTGAATTTTAACCTGAATCAGAACCTCCTCAATCCGATTGTCTGGAACACGCTTTTCTGGGTTATTCTCATGTTTACGGCCGTGAACGCCATCGGAAAAAGTTTTGCTCAGGACAGCGAGGGGCGTATTCTCTATTATTACACGCTGACCAGTCCGGTTGCGATCATTATCTCGAAGATCATTTACAATTCCCTGCTGATGATCCTGCTCACGTTAACGGGGTTTGCCATTTACCAGATGGCCATGGGTAATCCGGTAAACGATCTGGGTATGTACCTGCTGGCATTGGTACTGGGAAGTGTGGGCTTTGCGTCCGTATTGACGATGATCTCGGCCATTGCCTCCAAAGCGGGCAATAACGGTATGCTGATGGCGATCCTGAGCTTCCCGATGGTGATCCCCCTGCTGCTCATGGCCGTGAAATTTTCCAAAAACGCCATGGACGGAGTGGACCCCTCGATGAGTTATGATGAAATCACTGTGCTGCTCGCTATCGATGCGGTAGTGGTAGCACTCTCCCTGATATTATTCCCCTACATTTGGAAATCGTAAACATAGTTGATTAACGTACAATGAAATTAGCTTGGTGGAAAATTGCTGCGATCGTCATTCTGGTCTATGTGCTGATCATGGGCCTGGTAGGAGAGGTGCCCCGTCAGGCCATCCTGAATGAAACGGTTCGCAACCTGTATTTTCATGTGACCATGTGGTTCTCGATGGTACTGTGCCTGCTGCTGTCCCTGATCCATTCGATCGCCTATCTTCGCAACGGAAAAATTGAAAGTGATGATAAAGCCATCGAATATGTCAATACCGGCATTGTTTTCGGGATCATCGGCTTTGTTACCGGTTCCCTCTGGGGGAAATACACCTGGGGATCAGCCTTACCGAAGGATCCCAAGATCCTGAGTGCTGCCATCGCCATGCTGGCTTATTTCGCATACGTCATCCTCCGCGGAGCCTTTGAAGACGAACAGAAAAGAGCCCGTATCAGCGGGGTTTACAACATCTTCGCATTCGTGATTTTCAACGTACTTATTTTCATTCTGCCTCGCATGACCGATACCCTGCACCCTGGTCAGGGCGGTAACCCCGGATTTAATATCTACGACAACGATAACGTCATGAAGCCGGTGTTTTACCCGGCCATTATCGGCTGGATGCTGCTGGGTGTATGGATTACTACGCTGAGAGTCAGACTCAAATCAATCGAAAGAGCCTTGAACGAACATTGAAATTACCTAAATGATGAAAGTTTTCTATAGAAATAAATTATTGATGAAGGTACTGAAACAAATTCCGGCTGTTTTACTGTTGACATTGTTGACCACCCTTCCGATCCTGGCACAGGGTTCGGATATCGAAATGGCCGACCGTCTGAGAGAAGACGGTAAAATCTGGGTGGTAGTAGGTGTGATTGTCCTGATTTTCATCGGCATTACCGTATATCTGGTGCTGACCGACCGGAAAATCAGCAGACTGGAGAAGCAACTCAAGCAAAACAAGTAGGGGAGTAAAACCAAAGCTATGAAAAAGATACACATTTTAGGGTTAATCGTTATTGCGATCGCGGTCGGTGTGATTATCTCGACAGCGGGCGATGCCAGTACTTACGTTACGTTCAGCGAAGCGGAAGCGATGACCCATAAGGGTAACCACTCCAGTATTCACGTGGTAGGGCAGCTTACCCGGGACGCGGAGGGTAATATCACCAATATGCTCTATCGGCCTGAAATCGATCCAAATCATTTCGAGTTCTCCCTCGTAGATAACGCCGGAACGGAAAAGAAAGTGGTTTACCCGGCTCCCATGCCTCAGGATTTTGACAAATCAGAACAGGTTGTGGTCATCGGAAAGATGGAAGACGGATACTTTGCAGCCGAAAAGATCCTGCTGAAGTGTCCATCGAAGTATGAAAATGACAAGGTCGAATTCAAGGAGTATAGTGCAGAGCCTGCCTCCTGATTCGCTAGCCTGAAATTCTGTTCAAAGAGTACCGGGAAGGCCGGGACTTGATAAAACCTCAAATTATGTACCATCTGGCAATCGGAAAGTTTGGCCATCTATTTGTAATCATTGCTTTTGTCTCGGCCCTGGTGGCGATTTACGGTTACGTCAAATCGCAGTTTGCGGAAAAGCTGACCCAGGAACAGATGCACTGGAAAAAACTGGCCCGGAGCTTCTTCTTTGTGCATTCGGCGGCAGTACTGGGCATCGTTTTCTGCCTGTACTGGATTATCCTCAATCATTACTTTGAATACAACTATGCCTGGGCCAACTCGTCCCGTTCCATGCCTACGGGCTATGTGATATCCAGTTTCTGGCAGAACCAGGAAGGAAGTTTCCTGCTGTGGATTTTCTGGAATATGGTGCTGGGACTGATTCTGATAGCCACCTCCAAGTCCTGGGAGGCCCCCGTCATGGCCGTTTTTGCGACCGTACAGGCCTTCCTGACCTCCATGATTCTGGGGGTTATTATTCCCGGACTTGACCTGAAGATAGGATCTACTCCTTTCCTTCTGCTTCGGGAGGCAATGCCTCATCTCGACGTCTGGAAAATCAAACCTGATTTTATTCCGGAAGACGGTAACGGTTTGAACCCTTTGCTTCAAAACTACTGGATGGTGATTCACCCACCTACCCTGTTTCTGGGTTTCGCATCGACCCTCATACCGTTTTCCTTTGCGATAGCGGGCCTCTGGCTCAAGAAAACAAATGAATGGATACGTCCCGCCTTACCCTGGTCGCTGCTGTCGGCGGCGGTACTCGGGCTGGGCATTCTGATGGGAGCCTACTGGGCTTATGAAACCCTCAACTTCGGCGGTTACTGGGCCTGGGATCCGGTGGAAAACACCTCCTTCGTGCCCTGGGTTATTCTCATCGCGGCCGTACATACGATGATTATTTCAGGCAAGAACGCTACGGCGCTGAAATCGTCGTACATCCTGGCCATTGCTACCTTCCTGCTGGTACTTTATTCGACCTTCATGACCCGCAGCGGTATTCTGGGGGATGCTTCCGTACACTCATTTACCGACCTGGGACTGTCGGGGCAGCTGCTTATTTACCTGCTGACCTTCGTGCTAGTCTCCATTTTTCTGCTGGTTTACCGCTGGAAATCCCTTCCCTCAGACGAAGAAGAGGTTTCAACCTACTCTCGGGAGTTCTGGATATTCATCGGTGCTACGGTACTTTGTCTTTCCAGCTTCCAGATTCTGGCTACTACCTCCATTCCCGTATATAATAAGATAGGCGAACTCTTCGGAATGGCCTGGAACCTGGCTATGCCCACCGATCCCATCGCTCACTATAATAAATTCCAGCTGTGGTTTTACATCGTAGTAGCTTTGCTGACCGGCGTTGGACAGTATTTCTGGTGGAAAAGGGTGAGTAAAGACAACTACGAAGCGCTGTATGTACCCCTCGTGCTGACCTTTATTATAGCATCCATTTGGATCTACGTCGGTGAAATCAGGGAGATTTCGTACATCCTGCTGCTTACCGCAGCCATCTTCGGAATCATTTCCAACGGGGCGATTCTTTTGAATATCATCAAGGGTAATTACCGCATTTCCGGTGGAGCGATTACCCATATCGGAGCAGCCATGATGCTGATCGGTATCCTTTTCTCTTCCGGTTACTCCAAGGTGATCTCCCTCAACACTTCCGGTCTGATGATCAGCCGCAGCGAGGCCTTCACCGCCAATGACAACAAGGAAAACCGCGAACACATCATGCTGTGGTTCAACAAGCCGGAGCGGATGGATGACTATCAGCTGACCTGGAAGGATATCCGGATCGAGGTTAGAGGGGTGAAAGATTACGTCCCCGCCAGCTGGGTGGAAATGATCGAGCGTGACTTCAGAGCAGTAGCCCTACGGGATATTGAATTCAATGGCAAAACCTACTTTTCCAGGGGCGACACCGTGGAGATTTATCCTGACAACTTCTATTACGAAATCGAATACCGCGATCCCAAAGGCAAGATATTTACCTTGTTCCCACGGATTCAGATCAATCCGGGCATGGGTGGAATCATTCCTTCTCCTGGTCTGAAGCGGGAATGGGACAGGGATTTGTACACCTATATCGCCATGTCGCTTGACCCGACCGCTGAGCCTCAGTGGAGCCCGACGGAAACCCATACCGTAGCCATGCGGGATACATTCTTCCTCAATGACTACGTGGCGATCCTTGAAAACGTTGTACGGACCGAGGAAGTGGAGGGCGTACCGTTGAAAGATACGGATGCGGCTGTGAAGGCGGTAATCCGGATTCTGGATAAAGGCGAGGAATATGTCATGAGTCCCACCTTCATCATCCGTGACAATACCATCGGCCGAAAAGCCGAAACTAATAAAGCCCTCGGTTTGCGCATTCAGTTTGCTGAAATCGACCCCAAAACCGGTCTGTTTACCTTTGCGGTTAACTCGACTCAGCGCGATTATGTGGTCATGAAGGCTATCGAAATGCCGCTGATCAACTTGTTGTGGATAGGGACCCTGATCGTGATGATAGGTCTTGCCATTGCTACCATCCGCAGATACGGGGACTTCGTCAAAACCCGTGACAGAGAGGAAAAATCGAAGGTTAAGGTCAAAAAACCGGCTTTCGACAAGGCCTAGACTTCCCATGAAGAGATTCGTATTTCTGACTGCCATTACACTGTTGGCCTGTTCCAGCGAACCCGACCGGGAGCAGGCTGCAGTCTGGCTTACCGCGCCGGAAAGCTGGATTCTGAATGAAGTGACGGTTAACGGACAACCGGTCTACCGCAACGGCAAGATTATTGAGCAGTTTGGGACCGTCTCCTTCAGCCGTTACATGAAGAGCGTCCGGTTTAACCCGGATGGCACGTTTGAGGGGAATTTCGACGGGGATTCGCGGGTGTACCGATTTCAGTGGGTAGCCGAAGATCACCAGGTGGTGGTAAGCGATACCGTTCCCAACAGCGGGCAGTGGGTCATACCCTACCGTACGCTCCTGTCCAACTCCTTTGAAATGGAGACCGAAACCAGTGCAATGGATCCGCCTAACCTGACGCGCATCAGACTTCGTTTCGGACTGTAATGATCGCTTCAGAATCCCAGTTCCTGGTAGCTGATCAGTATAATCGCAAGGATCGCCAGTAGTAATCCCAATCTGTTTATTCCCGACTGTTTTTCCCGGAAAAGCAGATAAGCCATCAATGCCGAGCCAAGAATGGTAAGGATATTGTATACGGGAAAAACGAAGGCTGCACTGTGCCCGTAGTGTACGAGGGCCTTGAGCAGAAAATAGAGGGAAAGAAAATTGGGTACACCCAGCAGTAAACCCGCTCCTATACTTCTGCCCGACGGCCATTCTCCTTTTCGCAGTCCATCCACAACCACCAGGCCTGTACCTATCAGAATTGCACCCGCGCAGGCAATGATCATGAACAAGGTATTGGATCCTTCCTCATAATAGACAGACGATAGGTAATTGATCAGGGTATTATTAGTGCCTGTGGCCAGGAAATAAAGAATGGGCCAAATAAGGTGCTCCTTTTTGACGGAAGCGTTCCCCGCCCAGGTCGCCAGAGCCAGGGCTGGTAAAGTGAGCGCAAGGCCCAGGTAATTACCCGCCGTAAAGACTTTATGCGCATTCTGGAAGACAAACAGACCGAACACGACCGGTATCACCAGCGAAAGGTTTCCGGCCAGGGAAGCCGCCGTAACACCCGCTTTCTGGGTTGACTTTCCGATCAGCAGGAAAACGATGATGAACAGGATACCCAGTGCGAGGGTATAGAGGGTGCCGGCAGATAGGGGAGAGATGACTTTGATTTTCTCCTGAAAGCCTGGCGTGAGCAAAACACCGGTAGCCACACAGGCGTAATAATTGAATACGACTGCGTGGAAAGAATTTACTTTCCATTTGGGGAAGGCCCTCATGAGGATATAGAGCGCAACCGTAAATCCGACAGCCAGGAGAAAATAAAGCATGATTCGATGTATTCAAAAAAAGCCCTGCTTGGGGGCAGGGCTTCTTTGTGATTATCCTCATTCATCCGGTTGTGACCGGCTTATTTGACTTTTTCAACAATGGCTTTGAATGCTTCCGGATGATTCATGGCCAGGTCTGCCAGTACTTTACGGTTAAGTTCGATACCAGCTGCATTGAGTTTACCCATGAGTACGGAATAAGGTATACCATATTGACGGCTACCTGCATTGATACGCTGAATCCACAATGCGCGGAAGTTGCGTTTTTTGTGTTTACGACCTGTGTAAGCGTAATTAAGAGCTCTTTCTACAGCGTTCTTCGCTACGGTCCAAACATTTTTACGACGGCCATAGTAACCTTTGGCCATCTTAAGGATCTTCTTGCGTCTTGCACGTGACGCTACGTGATTTACTGAACGTGACATACTTTAATTGTTTTTGATGAACGGCGCCTGCAATAGCAGGTCTTAAGACCGGGCATCGGGTTGAACAAATGAACCAGATAGGATTTTAAATCCTGTTCAGGGGTGTTGCCTTAAACGCCGAGCAACGTTTTGATACGTGTTTCATCGCTGGCATTCACCGTAGTCGACTGCACGAGATTGCGTTTACGTTTGGTCGATTTTTTGGTCAGAATGTGGCTGTGGAAAGCACGTTTGCGTTTGATTTTTCCAGTACCTGTCAGCGAGAACCGCTTCTTAGCGCCGGAATTGGTTTTTAACTTTGGCATTGTGAAATTCGTCTAAATAATTGAATGGATAAAATCAGGGCGCAAAGTTAACAGAATTAACTTTTAAAACCTAAATCCTTTATCTCTAAATAGATACTATTTTTTCGGAACAGGGGCGATAATGACTGTCATCCGTTTTCCCTCCAGTTTTGGCTCCATTTCAATCTTGCCATAGTCGGCAAGTGCATCGGTGAAGCGTTCAAGCAGCTGCGTACCTCTCTCCTTAAAGACGATGGTACGACCCACGAAATGAACATATGCCTTCACTTTGGAACCTTCTTTGAGGAAGTTTATAGCGTGTTTCAGCTTGAAGTCAAAATCGTGATCGTCCGTGTTGGGGCCGAATCGGATCTCCTTGATCACGACCTTCTGAGCCTTTGACTTAATCTCTTTTTGTTTTTTCTTCTGTTCGTACTTGAACTTGGAGTAGTCTGTTACTTTACAAACCGGTGGTACCGCATTAGGCGCTATCTCAACGAGATCAAGGCTTTGTGCTACTGCCATCTCCAAAGCCTTGCTGAGTGGATACACACCCTGCTCCACGTTTTCTCCCACAAGCCTGACTTCCGGTGCTGTAATGCGTTCATTGATTCTGTAAGGTTCCTCTACTATCACACGCCTTTTTGGGCCGCGTGGGGGTCTTAATGCCATATGTTGTTTTTAAATCTGGTTGTTTTTTGGTTATAATTTATCTAATATATACCGGAATTGCTACAATTTTGTTCAAAAAAACAGACCAATTACGCTAATTCCCTGTAAATCTAAAAGGTTGCCAGATTCTTTTTCACTTCTCCGTTAAAAAATTCTGCAAATTCAAGAGGCGTCATCGAACCCAGGTCGCCTTCTCCCTTCCTCCGTACCGACACCTTGCCTTCCGAGGCTTCCTTCTCCCCAACAATGAGCATAAAAGGAATTTTCGCAACTTCCGCATCGCGGATTTTTCGGCCTATCTTTTCATCGCGATGGTCGACAAAGCCCCGGATGTCCTTATCCTGCAGTTCGAAGAAAACATCGTCGGCATAGTCAGCATATTTTTCTGAAATCGGCAGAATGGCGATCTGATCGGGGGAAAGCCAGATGGGAAACTGACCGGCCGTATTTTCAATCAGAATGGCGATAAACCGTTCCATAGAGCCGAAAGGCGCTCTGTGAATCATTACTGGCCGATGCTTCTGGTTATCGGCTCCTACGTATTCCAGTTCGAAGCGTTGAGGGAGCTGGTAGTCGACCTGGATGGTTCCCAGCTGCCATTTACGGCCAAGGGCGTCTTTCACCATGAAGTCAAGCTTGGGGCCGTAGAAGGCAGCTTCCCCCAGTTCGGTGACGGTCTGCAAACCTTTTTCAGCAGCTGCTTCCACAATGGCCTGCTCGGCTTTTTCCCAATCCTCGTCTCTTCCAATATACTTCTGCTTGTTTTCAGGGTCCCGCAGCGAAATCTGGGCCGAATAATCGTTGAAGCCCATGGTTTTGAAAACGTACAGTACCAGATCGATCACCCGTTCGAATTCTTCCTTAACCTGATCGTGGCGGCAGAAAATGTGGGCATCGTCCTGTGTAAAGCCTCTCACCCGGGTGAGCCCGTGAAGCTCACCGCTCTGCTCGTACCGGTAGACAGTTCCGAATTCGGCCAGTCGCAACGGCAGGTCGCGATAGGAGCGTGGTTCCGACTTGTAAATTTCGCAGTGGTGCGGACAGTTCATGGGTTTGAGCAGGTATTCCTCGCCTTCGTTGGGCGTTTTGATGGGCTGGAAGGAGTCCTTGCCGTATTTCTCCCAATGACCTGATGTCACATAAAGATCCTTGCTGCCGATATGCGGCGTCACTACCGGGACGTAACCGGCTCTCAACTGCGCCTTTTTGAGGAAGTTTTCCAGTCGTTCCCGCAGCATGGCTCCTTTGGGTAGCCATAGGGGCAGACCCTGACCCACCTTTTCCGAGAAGGTGAAAAGTTTCAGTTCCTTACCCAGTTTGCGGTGATCACGTTTTTTGGCTTCCTCCAGCATAGTCAGGTATTCATCCAGTTCCTTCTGTTTGGGGAAGGTGATACCGTAGATGCGGGTCAGCATTTTATTATTTTCGTTGTTCCGCCAGTAAGCGCCTGCAATGTTGGTCAGTTTTATCGCTTTGATAAAGCCGGTGTCAGGGATATGCGGACCGCGGCAAAGGTCAGTGAAATTGCCCTGCCGGTAAAAAGTGATCTGGCCATCTTCCAGACCGTCGATCAGTTCCAGTTTATATTCGTCTCCTTTTTCCGAGAAGTATGCGTTTGCATCGCTTTTGCTTACCTCCTCACGCACATAGGCGTTTTTCTGCCGTGCAAGTTCAAGCATTTTGGCTTCAATCCGGGGAAAATCTTCCTGGCTGATCGAAGCGCCTCCCAGGTCTACATCGTAATAGAAACCTTTGTCAATGGCAGGTCCGGTCCCGAATTTAATACCAGGATAGAGAGCCTCCAGGGCTTCCGCCAGCAGGTGAGCTGAGGAATGCCAGAAAGTAGATTTGCCTTCATCGTTCGTCCACGTCAGCAGGGTAACCGTAGCATCGTAGTGGATCGGACGCGTGGCGTCCCATACCTCTCCGTTTACCTTGGCGGCCAATACGTTACGAGCCAGTCCTTCGCTGATGCTCGCTGCGATTTCTAACCCTGTCACGCCTTTCGGATAGCTTCTGACACTTCCGTCAGGCAAAGTGATCTGAACTTCTGATGAACTACTCATGGATTTTTTTCTACTCCTGTTTTTTTGTGCTTTGTAAAAAGTTTTGCAAAGTTAAGGGGAATAATTAAATCCATAGAGTGAAATTTGCATTTCCCCCGGCCTTCCAGCTAAAGAAAACCTGTTTTAGGAATAATATTTTTTACCCAACCTCCGGTTCTACCCGGGGTCTTAACCTAACTTAAACTCATGCGTATTTTCACGTCCTCATCTCTTGGCGCCTT
>ENA-UOVV01001835-UOVV01001835.1-compost-metagenome-genome-assembly--contig:-NODE-1835-length-13718-cov-5.698968_pt1 | contig 13718 bp, 11 predicted proteins | sample MGYA00238155_ERZ761577 | MGnify/ENA primary metagenome ERZ761577 (study PRJEB28898, sample SAMN06268775) | compost metagenome | isolation source: Emeryville, CA | place: USA:Emeryville, CA | collected...
CCCGTAGCCGCCCCTGCATACCGGAGCCCGCGCAGGCGGGCTTGAATCAACGAAGCCGGGACTTCAGTCCACGGCAACCAGGGGGCGGCGACCACAACCACGGCGACCAACCGGCCTCTACACCCCGCCCGGCGGGGGCGGGCCACCAGGATCGCCGCCACCCGGGAAGCCACTGCCGCCCGGCCCGCCGCCGGGGAAGCCACCACCGCCGCGGCGACGACCGCCACCGGGACCACCCGGGCCAACACCCGGCGGAGGCCCGGGCATCCGGTAGCTCTCCGCGATCTCCAACTGCTTCTCATCCAGCGTGTCCTCCGGCTTGCGGCCGGCAGACAGGCGTGAAAGCTGGTCATCGGTAAGCTTCAGGGCCGGCGCGGCCTGCGGCGAGATACCCGCGTTCTGGAGCGTCTGCACCGCCTTCAGGAGCATCGTCAGACGGGTGCGCTGCTCGTCCGTCAGCAGAGCGCGCACCGCACTCTCCGCCTTCCGGTCCGCCGCCTCAAGGCGGGCCTGCATCTCCTGGAAGTTGGGGAAACCGCCGCCCCCCGGGCCACCACCGGGGTTGCCGCCGTCTCTCCCCGGGCCGCCGCCCTGCGGCCGGCGCGGCGGCGGCGCCGGCCGCATCGACTCCTGCGCCTCCTCCCGAGCGAGGGCGATCTTGGCCGTCTGCGACTCGCTCAGGCCGAGGTACGTCACCAGCGTGCGCAGCGATATGGTCGTAGCGGTCACGGCGCGTGGGCCCACCATCCCCATGCGCCCCCCTCCGGGGCCACCCGGGAAGCCGCCCTGCCTGCCGCCGCCGCCGCCACCGCCCCCCGGGAACCCCCGAGGCGGCCCACCCTGACCGCCCGGGAAGCCGCCGCCCGGCCCCTGCTGCGGCCCCGGCTCCTGCGCCCCGCAAACGGCCACGGCCGACAGCGCCACGACCGCCGCTGCCGCGGCGGAGAGTACAGCTTTCTTCATCGGATTACTCCTCCTGTGCCGGAAGTGTACCCGAGCAACCTGAAGAAATCCTGAAGACGCTCCCGCAGGGCCGGCAGCGGCAGCCGCAGCGCCGCGCTACGGGGTGACCGTGGTCGCCGGCTTCTTCAGCTTGAAGAGGTAGAAGTCGTTCGCGCGCACCTGCCGGTACGTCCGGAACTTGGCGGAGCCGTCGCTCATCACGTAGTTCGACCCGGTCCCGCTCGCGTGCCCCACGGTAGGCAGCTTGTTGCGGTTCCCCGAGCAGGAGTTGGGCAGGGAGTCCGGAGACGTGAGGTCCGAAACTCCGGGGATGCGGCCCGCCAGCTTCCAGAGGTCGCAGCCGACGAAGCCCGAGCCGTGCGAGCTGCCCACGTAGGCCGAGTTCGCCCAGTCCGACTCATCCTTTGGCCAGTTCTCCACGACCACGATGGTGGACGACGGTTCGTCGATCTGCGAGAGCGAGCGAGCGGTCGGCGGCGTCCCGTTGATGCCGACGTTGCCCGTGTAGGTGCTCATGCCGGTGTTGGCATCCCGGCCGTTCGCCTGCGCCGTGTCGATAGTGGCAACATAGGAGTAGGAGCGGATGAGGCCCTTGGCGCGGTAGCTGCCGTCCCAGAACTGGATGCGGCTGTCCGTGGGCGGCACGCGCACCTCGTGGTCGCTCGGGCAGGCGAAGATTTCGTCGCTCTTCGTGTAGGGGAAGATCTGCCGGTCGAACGGCATACGCGTGTCGGACGTGCTGCCGCCGTTGATGGTCGGCACACACAGCAGGCAGCCGGGGAACGTCTCATCAAAGTCCTGCACATACATCATGAAGCCGAGGCCTATCTGCTTCATGTTCGAAAGACAGGCCGTTTGCCGGGCCTTGTCGCGCGCTTGCGCGAACACCGGGAAGAGTATAGCGGCGAGAATGGCAATAATGGCAATGACGACGAGAAGCTCGATCAGCGTGAACCCGGCCCTGGGGCGGGCGGCGGAGCGCTTCGAGACGGCGGTGGCTCGGACGCGGGCGTCCGCGTCGGAAAAGCGAAGAGGCATAGTGACCCTTTCCTGAATGACTCCGGGCGGACGCCTGCGCGTCCGCAGAGAGCGAGCGGAGCACGGCGACAGCGCAGCACAGCCTGCCACCTTTGGTCTAGACCAAACACACTACTATCTTTCTGGTCTACTCCAAACTCCGTTACCCCCTTACAATACCACCTATTTGCCCGCTTCTATGTTAACTGTCAGTTAAATTTCGTGGGGGCAGATAGCTCTGGTATAATCCCGCTATACCAGATATGGGTAAGAGGAGCGGTCGTGCCGCATGTGTTCCGTTATGAGGAGATAGCCGGGGAGCTGCGCCAGCAGATTCTCGCCGGAGATTTCGCCGAGGCGGCGGGGCGTCTGCCCTCCGAGCGCGCCCTGCGGGAGCGCTACGGCGTCCAGCGGAACACGGTGCGCCAGGCGCTCGCGCTCCTGGAGGCGGAAGGCTGGGTCGTCACCCACCCCAAGCGCGGCTCGTTCGCGTCCCGCCCCGGGGAGGGCGTCCCGGACGCGCCGCCCTCCCCGGCGCCGTCTCACCTTCCGGCGGGTACGGTGCTGGTCGTGAACACCTGGAACCGCATTTCCACCGCCATGGACAGCCTGCTGCGGGGCCTCGGCGGGGCGCTCGCCGCCGCGCCCCTGACCCTCCAGCGCTTCGACGCGACCCCGCTCGCAGGGCAGATGACGCCTCGCCTGCCATCGCCGGAGTACCTGCGCGAGAACAACGTCGTGGGGGTGGTGCTCTGGCCCCCCACTCCGACCACGCCGGAGGTGCTCACCCGGCTGCGGGCGGCGGCGCCGCTGGTTCTGGTGGACCGCCGCGTCCCCGGGTTCGAAGCGGACTATGTCGGCTTCGACGATGTCGCGGGCGGACGGCTGGTGACGGAGCACCTTCTCGCCCAGGGGCACCGCCGCATCGGCTACCTTGCGGACGAAACGTTCGCGGAGACGGTTCAGCGGCGGTGGCTGGGCTACATCCAGGCCCAGGAGGCGGCGGGCGTCGCGCCCGACCCGGCACGACAGGCGTTCTTCTACGGTACTCCCCGACTGCTCTTCCACGAATACCTGCGCCTCTTCCTCGACGGCGTCGAGGTGCAGCAGGCGAGCCGGGAGGACTTGGCCCGCCTGCGTGGCCGCGCCGCCGCCATGATCTTCCAGGATCCGATGACCGCCTTCGATCCGGTCTTCACCATCGGCCACCAGATCGCCGAGACCATCCGCGCCCACCGCGCCGCCGGCCGGCGCGAGGCCCTGGCCGAGGCCGAGCAGCTGCTGCTGCGCGTCGAGATCAAGAATGCCCGCGACGTGCTGGACTACTATCCCCACCAGCTTTCCGGCGGCATGCTGCAGCGCGCCATGATCGCCATGGCCCTCTCCTGCCGGCCCAGGCTGCTGATCGCCGACGAGCCGACCACCGCGCTCGACGTCACCATCCAAGCGCAGATTCTCCAGCTCATCAAGAAGGTGCAGGCCGAGTTCGGCATGGCCCTCATCATGATCACCCACGATCTCGGCGTCATCGCCGAAACCGTGGACCGCGTGCTGGTCATGTATCGCGGCGAGGTCATGGAGGAAGGCCCGGTGCAGCAGATCTTCGATGCGCCCCGCCACGACTACACCCGCCAGCTCCTCGCCAGCCTGCACGCCGGCTTCGAGCCCTCCCGCGGCAGCGACGCGGCCACCCCGGCGCTGGAATTGCGCGGCCTCGCCAAGTCCTACCGCATCCGCCGCCGCCGCGGCCTGTTCAACGACTATGGCGAGTTCCACGCCGTGCGCGGCGTCGACATCGCCCTGCCCCGCAACCGCATCGTCGCCATCGTCGGGGAAAGCGGCTCGGGCAAGACCACCACCGGCATGATGGCCCTGCGCCTCACCGACGCCACCCGCGGCGAGATTCGCCTCGAGGGCACGGACATCTCCGCCCTGCCGCCCGAGGCGCTCAAGCCCTGGCGCCGGCGGATGCAGGTCGTCTTCCAGGACAGCTATTCGGCCCTCGACCCGATGATGACGCTGACCCAAATCATCGCCGAGCCGCTGCACGTCCACGGCCTGGGCACGCCCCGCGAGCAGCAGGAGCGGGCGCTGGACTGGCTGGAGCGCGTCGGCCTCGACCGCTCCTATGCCAACCGTTATCCGCACGAGCTCTCCGGCGGCCAGCGCCAGCGCGTCGCCATCGCCCGCGCCCTCGTCCTGCAGCCCAGCGTGCTGGTGGCCGACGAGCCCACCTCGGCGCTCGACGTCACCGTCAAGGCGCAGATCATCGCTCTGCTCAAGCGCCTCCAGGCCGAGATGGACCTGTCCATCCTCTTCATCAGCCACGACCTGTCCACGGTCAGGTCGCTCACCGACAGCGTCGTCGTCATGTATCGCGGCCGCATCGTCGAGCAGGCCCCCACCGAGCGCATCTTCGCCGAGCCGCAGCACCCCTATACCCGCGCCCTGCTCGACGCCATCCCGGCCACCAATCCGCGCGACCGGCGCCAGCGCACCTTCCTCTCCGCCGAGGAGATCGCCGCCCGCACCCCGCGCTACACCGTCATCCAGACCGGCGCCGCCCCGCGCGCCGAGCCGCAGCTGGTCACCATCGCCCCCGGCCACCGCGTCGAAGCCATCGTGACGAATTGAGGGAGGCCATCATGATGCACCCTGCCCGCCACACCCCCCTCCCAGCCTCCCCCGCGGGAGCTCGGGAGGAGGTGCCGGCGCACGCGGAAGCCCGTGGAGAAACCCCGAGGCCCCCATGCTAGGCTATGTCCTCCGCCGCCTCGTCTCGGTGGCCGTCACCTTCTTCGTGGTCTCGCTCATCATCTTCCTGATGATGCATTCCATCCCCGGCGGCCCGTTCGACGCCAACGACATGCCGGTCTCCGCCGCGGTGCGCGCGCGGCTGATGGCCCAGCTCGGGCTCGACCAGCCCCTGCACGTCCAGTATCTGCGCTATATGTGGGGCGTGCTGCATTTCGATTTCGGCGTGCCCTATCAGAGCCCGGGCGAGACCGTCATCCAGCTGCTCTCCCGCGCCTGGGTCCCGAGCCTGGTGCTCGGCGGCCTCGGCGTGCTCATCGGCGCCCCCCTCGGCATCCTGCTCGGCATGGCCGCGGCGCTGAACCGCAACAGCTGGATCGACTATCTCGCCTCCGCCGTGGCCACTCTGGGCCTCACCATCCCGGTCTTCGTCACCTCCATGCTGCTGATCCTGGTCTTCGCGGTCTGGCTCAACTGGCTGCCGGCCAGCGGTTGGCCCCATCCCAACCGCTGGATCCTGCCCATCGCCGCCTATGCCGCCATCCCGCTGGCCACCTATGCCCGCTATACCCGCTCGGCCATGCTCGACACGCTGAGCCGGCCCTTCGTCACCGTGCTGCGCGCCAAGGGGCTGTCCGAGCGCCGCATCGTCTTCCAGCACGTGCTGCGCAACTCGGCCATTCCGCTGGTCACCGTGTTCCTGCCCATGTTCATCGGCACCGCCACCGGCTCCATCTTCGTCGAGGCCATGTTCCGCGTGCCGGGGCTCGGTGCCTATTTCGTCTCCTCCATCGAGACGCGCGACTATCCCCTCGAAATGGCGCTGATGCTGATGATCACCTTCATGTATTGCATCGCCTACCTGCTCTCCGACATCGTCTACGCGCTCGTCAATCCGCGCATCCGGGTGGGAGGCGCCGAATGACCGACCTCCCCGCCGCCGCCCCCGCCATCCGCCAGCGCAGCCCGCTCTGGTTCGCCTGGCGGCGCTTCCTCTCCAACAGGGCGGCCGTCGCCGGCGGCATCGTGCTGGCCATCCTCATCCTCATGGCGCTGTTCGCCCCGCTCATCACTCCCGTCGCCCCCGACGCCCAGCTCTTCCTCACCCGGGCCCTGGCCTTCCCCTCGGCCGAGCACTGGTTCGGCGTCGACAATCTCGGGCGCGATTTCTACACCCGCATCGTCTACGGCGCCCGCGTCTCGCTCTCCATCGGCTTCATCGCCGCCGGCTTCTCCGTGCTCATCGGCATCCCGCTCGGCGCCCTCGCCGGCTATTTCGGCGGCCGCACCGACTGGATCGTCATGCGCGTCATCGAGCTGTTCTCGGTGGTCCCGCCCCTGCTGGCCGCCATGCTGCTCGGCGCGCTGACCCGCGGCGGCTATTTCACCATCGTGTTCATCGCCGCCCTGTTCGGCTGGGTGCAGGTCTGCCTGCTGGTCCGCGCCCAGGTGAAGGCTTTTCGCGAGAAGGAGTTCGTGCGCGCCGCCCAGGCCCTCGGCGCCTCGCCCTGGTACATCATCCGGCGCCACCTCATCCCCAATTCCATCAGCCCCATCATCGTCGGCTTCGTGCTGGCCATTCCGCTCGCCATGATGCTGGAGGCCTCCCTCAGCTTCCTGGGCATCGGCGTGCCGCCGCCCACGCCCACCTGGGGGCAGATGATCAACGAGGGCATCGACTACATGTTCTTCTACTGGCACCTGGCCGTCTTCCCCACGGCGGCCCTGGCCATCACCGTGCTCGCCACCTCGCTGTTCGGCGACGGGCTGCGCGACGCCCTCGACCCGACCCTGAAAGGCCGCTGAAAGTGTCCGACAATCTCGCCCGTCATTTCCTTCTGCGTGAGGATGTGACCTTCCTCAACCACGGCTCCTTCGGCGCCTGCCCCCGGCCGGTCTTCGAGGCCTATCAGGCCTTCCAGCGCGAGCTGGAGGGCGAGCCGGTCGAATTTCTCGGCCGCCGCCTCAACGAGCTCATGCGCCCCCCGCGCGAGGCCCTGGCCGCCGAGCTGGGCACCGCGCAGGAGAACATCGCCGCCGTGCTCAACGCCACCAGCGGGCTCAACGTCGTCGCCCGCTCCCTGCCGCTGCGGCCCGGCGACCAGATCCTCACCACCGACCACGAATATTCCGCACTCGAGAAGACCTGGGCCTATGTCTGCCGCAAGACCGGCGCCGAGGTGGTGGTGGTCAAGGTGCCCATGCCGCTGGTCTCCGAGGAGGCCTTCACCGATGCCGTCCTCGCCGGCATCACGGATCGCACCCGCGTGCTCTTTCTCAGCCACATCACCTCACCCACCGCCCTGCTCTTTCCCATCGGGCGCGCCGTGGCCGAGGCGCGCCGGCGCGGCATCTGGTCGGTCATCGACGGCGCCCACACCCCGGGCCATATCCGGCTCGACCTCGACGCGCTGGGCGCCGATTTCTATTCCGGCAACTGCCACAAATGGCTGATGACCCCCAAGGGCTCGGCCTTCCTCTATGCCCGGCCCGAGCTGCAATCCCTGCTCGATCCTCTGGTCGTCAGTCATGGCTGGACCGAGGCGTCCAAGGAGCCGGGCGCCAGGGGCGCCTTCGGCAATTCCCCCTTCATCGACGAGATCGAGATGCAGGGCACGCGCGATCCGTCCGCCTGGCTCGCCGTCCCCGCCGCCCTCGCCTTCCGCCGCGACAACGACTGGGAATCGGTCGCCGCCCATTGCCAGGCCCTGGCGCAGGATACCGCCGCCCGCCTCGCCGCGCTGACCGGCCTTGCGCCCCTGTCGAGCCCGCGCTTCTGCGCCCCGCAGATGGTGGCCATGCCCATTCCCGAATGCGACACGGCGGAGATCCACAAGGCGCTGTTCGACCGCTACCGCATCGAGATTCCCGTATTCAAGTGGCAGCAGACTTGCATCGCCCGCCTCTCGGTGCAGGGCTACAATTCGCGTCCGCAAATGGACCGGCTGATCGAGGCGCTGACCGGGCTGCTCGGCCTTTCGGCGCCCCGCCGCGCGTCGCGAGGCTGACAAATCGGTCCAGATGTGGTGTCTGTGCGGTCAGCCGGACACCGGGAGGAGTGGCACCGTGAGTCGCGAAGGCGCATTGCGCTATCTGGAACCGCTGGAGAACCGCACGCGCGGGGCGGCGGTGCTCGACGCGCTGGCCGACATGATCGAGCGCGCCGGCCTCAAGATCGGCGACCGCCTGCCGCCCGAGGTCTCGCTGGCCGCCACCCTCGGGGTCGGCCGCTCCACCATCCGCGAGGCCCTCAACCGCTGGGAAGGGCTGGGCATCATCCGCCGCCGCCGCGGCGACGGCACCTATCTCGCCGCCCGCGTCCAGGCCTCGCGCGGCATCGTGCCCACCATGGTCAAGCTGGAAGGCGAGGCCCTGCTGCGCCTCATGGAAATCCGCCGCACCCTCGAGAACGACGTGGTGCGCAAGGCCACGGTCAAGGCCAGCCGCGCCCAGCGCGAGGAGATCGGGCGCCTCTGCGACCGCCTTCTGACCGAGGTCTATGCCGGCCGCCCCTGGCGCAAGGCCGACCACGCCTTCCACCAGGCCATCTACGACGCCACCGGCAACCCCATGTACGGGCAATTGCTGCTCAATCTCGACCACGCGCTGGAGCGCGGCGGCTCCTCGCCCTTCGCCGCCGACGGCTTCGGCCTCGATTCCTTCCCCATCCACCGCGAGCTGGCCGACGCCATCATCGCCGAGGACGCCGACGCCGCCGTCGACGCCATCAACCGCCTCCTCGACACCGTGGAAGCCGAAGTCCGCGCCATCATCGACGGCGGCAGGCTCAGCTAGTCCCCGCGGGAATTTATGGCGTCTGCCTGCGCTGTCCTGAAGTCCGCCGGGTCGTTCCCGTGCCAGCGGGAACCTCCGTTTCCTTTGCCGGCATCGCAAACACGAGTTCCCGCTTGCCAGCCTCGATCCCTCCCGTCGAGGGGTGGGGTCCCTCAGCGGCCCACGGAACCACCGCGCTGCCCGAAACCCCGCTGCGGCAAGGTATGAAAGCCGCCCCTCACACCCATCCGCCCAGCTCGCGCCGCACCATGGCCTCGATCATGTCCATCCCCGCCGGGCTGGCGTTGAGGCAGGGGATATAGGCGAATTTCTCGCCCCCGGCCTCGATGAACGTCTCGCGGCCGCCCATGGCCAGCTCCTCCAGCGTCTCGATGCAGTCCGCCGAAAAGGCCGGGGCCAGCACGGCCACCTTGCGGATGCCCTGCGCCGGCAGCGCCTGAAGCGTTTCCGCCGTCGCCGGCTCCAGCCATTTGCTCGGCCCGAACCGGCTCTGGAACGTCACCTTCAGCCGGTCCTCCGGCCAGCCCAGATATGCGCGCACCAGCCGCGTCGTCTCGTGGCAATGGTGCTCATAGGGGTCGCCGCGATCCACATAGCTCTGCGGCAGGCCGTGATAGCTGGTGATCACCAGGTCCGGCTCGAAATCCAGCGCCGCCACCCCGTCGCGGATCGAATTGCCCAGCACCTCGACATATTTCGGGTCGTCGTAATAGGCCGGCGCGGTGCGCACCGCCGGCTGCCAGCGCATGCGCCGCAGCGCCTCGAAGGCCTTGTCGTTGGCGGTCGCCGTGGTCGTGGCCGAATATTGCGGATAGAGCGGCACCAGCAGGATCCTCTGGCATCCGGCGGCCTGCATCTTCTCCAATACGCTGCGGGTCGAGGGATTGCCGTAGCGCATGGCGAAGTCCACCATCACCCCGTCGCCCGCCAGCCGCTCGGCCAGCGCCGTCGCCTGGTCGCGGGTGATCACGCGCAGCGGGCTCTCGTTCTTCTCCTTGTCCCAGATCTGCGCATAGGCATGGCCGGCCTTTTGCGGCCGCACGGTCAGGATCACGAGGTTGAGGATCGGCCACCACAGCCATTTCGGCGTCTCGATGACGCGCGGGTCCGACAGGAACTCCCCGAGATAGCGCCGCACGCTCCAGTAGTCCGTGCCGTCCGGCGTGCCCAGGTTGAGCAGCAGCACCCCCACTCGGTGTTGCGCTGCGGGCGGACGATTCGGCGGAAGGGGTGCGGACATGCGGGCCAGATTGGAAATGTTCCAGTGTGGCGCGCACCATAGCGCCTTTCCCCTCCGCCGCAAGGCGGCGATGGGTCGCGCTTGCAACCCGTCTGACTCGAAGCGTGAGGCTCCCTAGACGCTCGCCAGCAGCAGCAGCACGCCGAATCCCAGCACCGCCAGCGCCCCCAGCAGCTCCGCCCACCACACGATGGTCTGCGCCAGGGCGCTGTCCGCCCCCCCGATGCGGCCCGCCAGCCCCTTGGCGGTCACCGCCAGCGTCGCCAGCGCCGCCACGGTGATCGCCGTGCCCAGCCCCATCAGCAGCACCGCGGCGATGCCCGCCGCCAGCAGCCCCTGCGACAGCGCGAACACCATCACCACCAGCGCCCCCGAGCACGGCCGCAGCCCCACCGCCAGCACCACGCCGAGCTGCTCCCGCCAGCTGCCGCGCAGATCCGCCGGCGCCACCGCATGGTGCAGGTGCTCGTGCCCGTCATGCTCATGGTGGTGGTGATGATGATCGTGCCCGTCATGGTCGTGGTCGTGGTCATGGCCGTGGTCGTGGTGGTCATGCCCCTGCGCCGCGCCGCCATGGTCATGGCCATGCCCCCAGCCGAACGCCTTGCGCAGCACCAGCCACAACCCCAGCAGCGCCACCAGCGCATAGGACAGCACCCCCACCCAGTGCGCCGCATCGCCCAGCGCCGTGCTGGTCAGGTTCAGCAGCCCCGCCAGCACCAGCACGAAGCCGATCGCCACCAGCGCCTGCAGCAGCGCCGACACCGCGCTCAGCGCGATGCCCTGCCGCAATTGCCGCTCATTGGCCAGCACGTAGGAGGAGATCACCACCTTGCCGTGCCCCGGCCCCGCCGCGTGGAACACGCCGTAGAGGAAGCTCAGCCCGCCCAGCACCCAGAAGGCCGTCCAGTCGGTCCGCAGCCGGTCCAGCGCCGCCGTCAGCGCCGCGTAGAAATCCCGCTGCTGCTGTTGCAGCCAGCCGAAGAAGCCGGTGCGCGGCAGGTTGAGCCCCACTTCCGGGGGCGGCCCGCCGAACGGCGCCGCCGGCCGGGCCTGCGCCATCTGCTCGGCCGCCTCCGCCGCCGTCGCCGCCGGCGGCGCCGCCCCGCAGGACAGCACGATCATGCCCTGCGTGCCGCGCATCGCCGCCGCCAGGTCCGGCGGCAGCTCCAGCACTTCCGGCCCCAGCGCGTACAGGCGCTCCTCGGTCTCGCGGTCCATCGGCCGGGGCGGGATCAGCTCGACCCCGCAGCCCGCCGGCGCCCCGTTCAGCCTCACGTCCGCCACCTCGGCGAAGCTGATCGCCACGTAGTATTCCGGATCGTAGATTCCGAGCTCGAAGCGCGGCCCCGCCGGCTCCGGCGCGGTCGCCGCGATGGTGAAGTCCAGCGTCACCCGGTTGTCTTCGTAGCGCATGCCCTGGTCGCCCACGGCGGTGAACGCCATGCCGTCCCCGGCATAGGTATAGAAGCCGTAGTCGGCGAGCCCGACCATGTTCTCGTCGGCCAGCTCCTGCATCTCCGCCGGGCTGACCGTGCCGTCGCCGTCCGCGTCCAGCCCCTGCACCATCCACACCGAGAAGGCGGTGTCGAAGGTCCAGCTGTGATGCAGCGTGGCGATGCGCCCCGCCGCGTCGAACCCCACCTCCACCTGGGCGTCGATGAAGATGTGCGGATGCGCCGCCGCCGGCTGCGCGAGGCCGGCAAGGGCGGCGAGCGCGGCGGCCATCGCCGCCGCCCAGCCCGCGCCCGGCCTGCGGGCGATCCGCGCCAATCCCGTGGCGAGAGCAGTCGAAACCAAGAAAACGCCCCTAGTTAACCGGATGGGTCTGGAACCACGCCACCAGATGGTCGATCAGCGCCCGCACCTTGCCGGCCAGGTGCCGCCGGTGCGGATAGACCGCCTGCAGCGTCTGCCCGGTCGGCAGGTAGCCGGCCAGCACCGGCACGAGCTCGCCCCGCGCCACTGCCGGCTCGGCGAGATAGGAGGGCAATACGACGAAACCGAGGCCCATGATCGCCGCCGTCCGCGCCGCCAGCGGCGAATTGACCCGCAGCGGCCCGTTGACCGGCACCGAGATGGTCCGGCCGTCCTCGGTGAACCGCCAGTTGGACTGTCCCTGCAGGTTGACGTCCACGATGCAGGGCAGGTGCCGCAGATCCTCGGGATGGCTCGGCGTGCCCACCCGCTGGAGCAGCTCGGGCGAGCCGCCCACCACCACGTGCATGTCGGCGATCTTGCGGGCGATCAGCGAGGAATCCGCCAGCGTCGAGATGCGCAGCGCCACGTCGATCCCCTCGTCGACCAGGTCGACGTAGCGGTCCTCCAGCCGCAGGTCCAGCGACACCTTGGGGTGCTTGGTCAGATAGTCGAATATCGCCGGCGACAGCGTCGATTCCCCGAAATTGCGCGGTGCCGACACCCGCAGCAGCCCGCGCGGCTCGGCCGTCTGGTCGGCGATGGTGGCGTCGAGGTCGTCGAGCTGCTGCAACAGGCTCGAGGCTTCCCGGTAATAGGCCTCGCCCGCCTCGGTCAGGCTCAGCTTGCGCGTCGTGCGGTTCATCAGCCGCACGCCGAGATAGTCCTCGAGATCGGTCACGTACTTGCTGAGCAGCGCCTTGGATCGCCCGTGCTGGCGCGCGGCGGCCGAAAAGCCGCCGGCGTCGAAGACCTGCACGAAGGCGCGGATGCGGGCGAGGTCCTGCGTCATGGCCGTCCGTTCGGAACAACAACACCGATCGACGCATAACTCATCTGCGCTGGGTGAACAATAACGGGCCTTGGTCGTTCTTCGATTAACGATAGGATGCGAGCCACATCGACGCGCACAAGGAGTTCGGACTATTTTTCCGCCCATGTCCAAGCCCTCGTCCCGCTCCGCGCTCTACCGGCTCATCGAGGCCGGTCAGCTGGCGCACAAGGCGCTGCTGGTGCCCCTTGTCGAAAAGGGTCTCGAGCCGGGCGACGACGCCGTCCTGTTCGCGCTCGGCCGCTCCGGCATGACCGAGCAGGAGCTGGCCGACGAATTGGGCCTGCCCGTCGACGCCCTCGGCCAGCGCCTCGTCCGCCTCATCGGCCGCGAGCTGGTCGGCCGCCAGGCCGTCGGCCCCGAGCTCACCCCCGGCATCGCCCTTACCGAGCGCGGCGCCCGCATCCGCAACGGCCTCGCCGAGCACTGGGCCCAGCTCGAGGAAGCCCTGATGGGCGAGCTCAAGCCCCGCCAGCGCAAGAAGCTCGCCGCCACCCTCAAGCGCTTCGTCGACCTCCTCCGCCTCTGACCCCCCCACCCCTGATCCCTCCCCACAAGGGGGATCAAGAGTGGGGATTCCGGACCATCAACGGCGCTGAATCCCGCCCAGGCATCCAAGCTGGGCACTCTCCCATGCGGGCGGGGGTGCCGCGGCGCCCGCCGGCTCATATCCATCGCCGCGCCCCGGCAAATCCGCCCTTCCCCCGGGGAGGAACCGTTTCCTGAATTCATCGTTCAGCTTGGGTTCATCCGCGATGCGGTTTTCTTGCGGCTCAACAAGAATTTCCGCAGGGAAAGGAGTCCTCCCATGACGATCAGACGGAAGATTGTGGCCTCCGGCCTTGCCGTCCTGGCCACCGTGGCGACGGCGGCAGCCGCGGCAGCCGCGCCCGCCTACGCCACCAACAATGTCAATGTCCGCTCCGGGCCGGGCACCGGCTACCAGATCGTGGATTCGTTGCGTCGCGGCGAGCGCGTCGATGTCCAGTATTGTCGCGGCAGCTGGTGCTATGTCGAAAAGCAGGGCCCCGATGGCTGGGTCTCGGCCAACTATCTCAACAGCGGCCGTCCCGGCTGGGACGACGATTGGGACCGTCCGCCGACGTGGAACCCGCGGCCGCCCCGCCCGCCCCACTGGGATCCGCGCCCGCCGCGTCCGCCCCACTGGAACCCGCGGCCGCCGCGGCCCCCGGTCTATCC
>ENA-UOVV01001836-UOVV01001836.1-compost-metagenome-genome-assembly--contig:-NODE-1836-length-13697-cov-11.328618_pt1 | contig 13697 bp, 17 predicted proteins | sample MGYA00238155_ERZ761577 | MGnify/ENA primary metagenome ERZ761577 (study PRJEB28898, sample SAMN06268775) | compost metagenome | isolation source: Emeryville, CA | place: USA:Emeryville, CA | collected...
TCAGGGCTGCAGCGCGTCGTACTCGGCCTCGGCCGCGACGTCGTCGGCGACGTCGAGGCGCAGGTGACCGAGCAGCACCTGGAGCATGCGCAGGGCGCTCGAGGCCCGCTCGCCCCACGAGGACAGGTAGGAGAACTGCCACCACCACAGGGCCTCGAGCTCGCGCCCGGCCTCGTAGTGGGCGAGGCCCTGGTCGAGGGAGCTCGCGACCGTGGCGAGGTCCGCGGAGAGGAAGCCGACGCCGAGCTGCGGGTCGATGAGCGGGTCCACGACCTCGGCGTACTCGTCGATGCCCTCGAGCACGTTCGCGAGGCCCAGGCGCAGGGGGTCGAGGTCGGCGTCGGGGCCGACGTCGGGCTCGAAGCGGTCCGCGGGGACGACGTCGATCATCGCGCCGAGGCGCGCCCCGGCGGCCAGGACGTCGGAGACGGCGAGGAGCAGGAGCGGGATCGCGGCCTCGGGGTTGGACCCCGCTGCGACCTCGGTGACGGTGGTCAGGTAGCCGCGAGCCTCGTAGGCGACCGCGCGGGCGACGTCGGCAAGCTCGGAGTCGGTCTCGGGGTTCTCAGGCACTGATCCTCCTGCGTCCTTCGAAGGCGCGGCCGAGCGTCACCTCGTCGGCGTACTCGAGGTCCCCGCCCACGGGCAGGCCCGAGGCGAGGCGGCTCACGGCGATCCCCATGGGCACGAGGAGCCGCGCGAGGTAGGTCGCGGTGGCCTCGCCCTCGACGTTGGGGTCCATCGCGAGGATCACCTCGGTCACGGTGCCGTCCTGCAGGCGGGTCATGAGTCCCGCGATGCGCAGGTCGTCCGGGCCGACGCCGGCGATCGGGTTGATGGCCCCGCCGAGCACGTGGTACCTGCCGCGGAACTCGCGGGTGCGCTCGATCGCGACGACGTCCTTGGGCTCCTCGACCACGCAGATGGTCGCGTCCGAGCGACGAGGGTCGAGGCACACGCGGCACAGCTCGTCCTGGGCGACGTTGCCGCAGCGCTCGCAGAAGCGGACCTTGTCCTTGACCTCGGTGAGCGCGTCGACGAGTCGGCGCACGTCCGCCGGGTCGGCGGCGAGCAGGTGGAAGGCGATGCGCTGGGCACTCTTGGGACCGACCCCGGGCAGCCGCCCGAGCTCGTCGATCAGGTCCTGGACCGCGCCCTCGTACACACGGCCAGCCTACGGCGTCCCACCCACAGCCGGGAGGGCTCGCGGGATCGGCGCGCCCCTGCTCGCCGACGGGCGCCCGGACCCGGGCTCAGGAACCCTCGAGGTGCTCCTCGATGATCGTCCCGCCGAGCATCTCGGCGATGAGCGGGACGCCGATCGCCCCGGTCTCCTCGATCCTCGGGTCGGACTCGTCGATCTCGCCGCGGGCGCGCTCGTAGTCGTCCTCCTCGTGGGGCGGCTCGACCGAGGCCCACGAGGACTCGGGCGCGTCCCAGGGCGGGGCCTCCGAGGAGGGACCTGCGGGCGAGGGCGCGCTCGAGGCAGGGCTCACCGCGCTCGGGCTCGAGGTCGCGCTCGGGCTCGAGGCCGAGGACGGCGCGGAGGCCTGGGAGGCTCCGCTCGCGGCGGACCCGGCTCCCGTGGCCGCAGCGGCGCGACCCGGGCTCGAGACCGGGGGGATCCTGCGCTCGCGCTCCGGAGCAGGAGCCGCCGGGGCCGCAGGGGCCGGAGCGGCGGGAGCCGCCGGGCGGGCTGCGGCGGCGGGAGCGTCGGACCCGGCGAGGGTGCCCTCGACCCGCACCTCGACGCCGAGCGTCTCGTGCAGGGCGCGCTGGACGATCTCGGAGTGCGAGCCGTTGCGGAAGGCCGTCGCGAGACCTGCGGAGGCGAACACGAGGCTCAGGGTGTTGTTCGAGAGCTCGCCCACCTGAGCGTTCTGGCTCACGAGCGCCCAGGTCGCTCGGCGCAGCCCCGCGATGGTCGCGAGGACCTCGTCCCAGCGGCGGCGCAACAGCTCGGTCTCGACCTGCGTGACCCCGCCCGCGGGGCTCGGGGGAGCCGCCGCGGCAGGATCGGCCGGCGCGGCGGCGGCGGGCGCGGGAGCCGGCGCGGCAGGAGCAGCCGGGGCGACGACCGGGCTCGCCCCGGACGCCGGGCTCGCGGCAGGAGCCGCGTCCTCGTCGACGTCCTCGGGGCTCGGCGCGGAGGGCACGGCCGCGAGGGCCGGGCGCGCGGGAGTCTCGTCCTCCTCGTCGAGGTCCTCGGGCGAGGGAGCGACGGGCGGACGGCGTCGGCCCGCCTCCTCGGCGGGTGCCGGAGCGGGAGCCACGGGCGCAGGAGCAGCAGGACCAGCAGTGGCAGCAGCCACGCGGCCGTCGGCCGGAGCCGCGCCGCCCGCAGCCCCGAGCCCTCCACGCTCGAGCCGGTCCAGGCGAGCCGCGACGCCCAGCTCGCCGTCGTCGGCGGCAGGAAGAAGAAGGCGCGCGATCAGCAGCTCGAGCTGCAGTCGCGGGGAGGTCGCCCCGGCCATCTCGCGCAGGGCGTCGTTGACGAGGTCCGCCGCGCGCGAGAGCTCGGCGGGGCCGAGGTTGCGGGCCTGGGACTGCATGCGCTCGAGCTGGTCGGGCGGGAGCTCGCGCATCGCGGCAGGAGCGGCCTCCCCCGCGGCGGCGAGCACGATGAGGTCGCGCAGCCGCTCGAGCAGGTCCTCGACGAAGCGCCGCGGCTCGTGACCGGTCGAGATGACCTGGTCCACCACCCGGAAGGCGCTCGCGCCGTCGCCCGCGGAGACCGCCGCGACGACGTCGTCGAGCAGGGAGCTCGAGGTGTAGCCGAGCAGCGCGAGGGCGCCCTCGTACTCGATGGTCTGCCCGCCCGCGAGGAGCTGGTCGAGCACCGAGAGCGAGTCGCGGAAGGAGCCGCCCCCCGCGCGGACCACGAGCGGGAGCACCCCTGCGCCCACCTGGATCCCCTCGGCCTCGCACAGCTGCGCGAGGTAGGGCGTCATGACGTCCGGGGGGACGAGGCGGAAGGGGTAGTGGTGCGTGCGCGAGCGGATGGTGCCGATGACCTTGTCCGGCTCCGTCGTCGCGAAGATGAACTTGATGTGCTCCGGCGGCTCCTCGACGATCTTGAGCAGCGCGTTGAAGCCCTGCGAGGTCACCATGTGGGCCTCGTCGAGGATGAAGATCTTGAAGCGGTCGCGCGCCGGGGCGAAGGTCGCGCGCTCGCGCAGGTCCCGCGCGTCGTCCACGCCACCGTGCGAGGCCGCGTCGATCTCGACGACGTCGAGCGAGCCGGGACCGCCGCGAGCGAGCTCGACGCAGGACTCGCACGTGCCGCAGGGAGTGTCCGTGGGGCCCTCGGCGCAGTTGAGGCAGCGTGCGAGCACGCGGGCGGAGGTGGTCTTCCCGCAGCCGCGCGGCCCGGAGAAGAGGTACGCGTGGTTGACCCGGCCGCTGCGCAGGGCCTGCTGCAGCGGACCGGTGACGTGCTCCTGCCCCACCATCTCGGCGAAGGTGTCGGGCCGGTAGCGGCGATACAGCGCGGTGCTCACAGGGAGAACCCTAGGCGGCAGCACCGACGCTCGTCACCGCGTCCGGCGAGCGGGGTGGATCCGTCCGCAGATCTTGCGCCGCCACGGGGCCCTCGATAAGTTCGACGGAATGACAAATCCCGGCGAGGAGGCCGTGATGACCGAGGACGCACGCTCGAGCAGGATCGCGCAGCTCGCCGCCGAGGACGAGGATCTCCGCAGTCTCCTCGCGGGGGGCTGGGTCCGGTACCGCAGCTCCCCCGCCCTCCAGGAGCTCAGCTGGGAGGCGCACGCGAGCTGCGACCGCATCGGCAAGACCTTCTACGCCGATCCCGAGGAGGCCCGGCGCCTCTTCCACGAGCTCGTCCCGGGCGCGGCGACCGACGTCGACTTCCGCCCACCGCTGAGCATCGACTACGGCGACCGCCTGCGGATCGGGGCGCGCACCTTCGTCAACGCCGACCTCATGGTGATCGGAGGCGGACTCGTGACGATCGGAGCCGACTGCCTGCTCGGGCCGCGCTGCTCGATCTACACGCCCAACCACGCCGAGGACCCGCGCCGCCGCCTCGAGGGTTGGGAGCTGCCCGAGCCCGTGACGATCCAGGACAGGGTCTGGACCGGGGGCTCGGTGACGATCCTGCCGGGCGTGACGATCGGCCACGACAGCATCATCGGCGCAGGATCCGTGGTGACCCGGGACATTCCACCCAAGGTGATCGCCGTCGGGAACCCCTGCCGCCCCGTTCGCCCCCTCGACGAGGCCGACTCCCTGGCAGCATGGGCCGCGGGTTCGAAGGAGCCCCCTGCGGAGGAGGCGTCGCCATGACCCCACCGGAGCACGACCCGTCACGAGTCGAGTTCACCGTCGACGGCGAGACCTTCCTCGCGCGTCGGCGGCCCGGGGAGCCCGACACCTTCGAGCTCACCTGGGAGTCCGGACCCCCCGGCCGCGGCCTCAGCGTCCGGCAGGTCGAGGCCACCGAGGCCAGCGAGCGGCGCCCCGTCGAGTGGGCGCCCTCGCTCGACGAGCTCGAGAGGCTCGCGCGCGACCTGATCGACCTCGCCGACGACTGAGCCCTAGCGGCGCAGGAACCTGCGCGCGAGCGAGTTCCCGAGCAGCTGGGCGAGCTGGACGATCACCACGATGATCGCGACGGCCACGAAGGTGACCTCCCAGTTGAAGCGCTGGTAGCCGTGCCGGATGGCGAAGTCGCCGAGGCCGCCGCCACCGATCATCCCGGCCATCGCGGACATGTCCGTGACGCCGATGAACAGGAAGGTGAAGGCGAGCACGAGCGGACCGCGCGTCTCGGGGAGGATCACCGTGCGGATGATGCGCAGCCGCGAGGCGCCCATCGAGCGCGCGGCCTCGATCACGCCGGGGTCGAGCGCCACGAGGTTCTGCTCGACGAGCCGCGAGAAGGCGAAGGAGGCCATGATCGACATCGGGAAGATGACCGCCTCGGTGCCGATGGACTTGCCCACCACCCACACCGTCACGGGCCAGATGGCCGTGATGAAGATGATGAAGGGGATGGGCCGCACGAGGTTCACGAGCACGTTGAGCACGGTGTACGCGGGCCTCGAGGCGAAGAGCCCGCCACGGCGCGTGACGTACAGGCCGATGCCCATCGCGGTACCGAACACCGCCGCGACGGCGATCGCGACGAGCACCATGTAGAGGGTGTCGCCGATGGCCTCGATCAGCAGGGGCTGCAGGTACTCCCAGTCGGTCGCGCGGCTCACCACTTGCTCCTCCTGCCGAAGATCGCCGCGATCGCGGCACCGAATCCGCCCTTGCCGAGTAGCAGGGCCTCCTGGCCACCACCTGCCCGCGCGCGGGCCTCAGGGTCAGCGGGCGTCCCGCCGTCGACCGAACCCTCCCCCGAGACAGGACCGTGCCCGACGCCGGAGGCCCGCGGCCCGACGGCGTCCGGGTCCTCCTTGGGGTCTTCGGCGGTCCCGAGGTCGAGCACGGAGCTCGTCCGCGCGAGGTCGGCGATGAAGGCCTCGATCTCGGCCTCGGACCCGCTCAGCTCGAGGGTGAGGGAGCCGTAGGGGCGCTCGGCGATCTCGGTGATGCCGCCGTAGATGACGCTGCCCTCGACGGGGTGCTCGCGCAGCGCGCGCGTGAGCTCGTTCGAGGAGCCGCCGTCCTCGCGCACGCCCACCGTGACGATGCGCCCGGAGTGGCGGCGGCGCAGGCGCTCGAGCGCCGCGGGGCTGGGGCGGTCCCGCAGGGCCGTCGCGACGAAGCGGCGGGTGGCGGGGTGCTGCGGGTTGGCGAAGACGGCGTACACGTCACCGTGCTCGACGACCCTGCCGCGCTCCATGACGGCCACGCGGTCGCACGCGTACTTCACGACGTCCATCTCGTGCGTGATGACCACGATGGTCACGCCCAGCTCAGTGTTCACGCGGCGCAGCAGGTTGAGCACGTCCTGCGTGGTCTCGGGGTCGAGGGCCGAGGTGGACTCGTCCGCGAGGAGGATCTTGGGGTTGGTGGCCAGGGCCCGCGCGATGCCCACGCGCTGCTTCTGACCGCCCGAGAGCTGCGAGGGGTACTGGCGGGCCTTGTCCGTGAGGCCCACGAACTCGAGCAGCTCGGCGACGCGCTCGGCGCGGCGGGCTCGCGGCCAGCCGGCCACCTCGAGCGGGTAGGCGACGTTGCCCGCGACGGTGCGCGAGGACAGCAGGTTGAACTGCTGGAAGATCATGCCGATCCCGGCGCGCACCTCCCGCAGCCGCGCCTCGGGAAGCCCGGTGATCTCTTGGCCGTCCACGAGGACGGTCCCGGAGGTGGCGGGCTCGAGGGCGTTGACGAGCCGCACGAGCGTGGACTTGCCGGCGCCCGAGTACCCGATGACGCCGAAGACCTCGCCGGCGGCGACGTCGAGGGTCACGGCGTCGACGGCCGTGACCGGTCCGCTCGATGTCTCGAAGATCTTCGAGACCTCACGGAAGCTCACCATGGGGGCGGAGCTGTGGCTCACCTGTTCCTCTTCTCGTGCTTGCGGGTCGGTGGTGCGACGGCCCCCTGGCGCCGCACCACCGACCCGGTCAGACCGGCCCGGGTCCCGGACTCAGCCCTGGGCGGCCTCGGTGTCGGCCTGGATCTCGGTCAGGTAGCCCTGGAGCTCGGCCGCGGACTGGTTCGCGAGCACCGCGGTGCCACCGGACTGCGCGACGAGCGCGTCCTGGATCTCCTGGTCCTTCCAGACCTCGATGAGCTCGAGGAACCGCGCGTTGTCCTTGTCCTCCGCGCGCACGGCCCAGACGTTGATGTACGGGCGAGCACCCTCGGCGGCCGCGTCGTCCTGGTAGATCGCGTCGGCCGGGTCGAGGCCCGCGTCGGCCACGAAGTCGTTGTTGATGATCGAGGCGGCGATCGAGTTGAGCGCGATGGCCGTCTGCTCGGCGGAGACCGGGGTGACCGTGACCTTCGACTCGGGAAGGACGTCCGCCTCGGTCGAGTAGGCCGAGCCGCCGTCCCGCAGCTGCACGAGCCCCGCGTCCTGGAGCACGAGCAGGCCGCGCGCGAGGTTGGAGGGGTCGTTGGGGATCGCGATCTCGGCGCCCTCGGGGATCTCCTCGACGCTCGCGAACTGCTTCGAGTACAGGCCCAGCGGGTACACGGCCGTGGCCGCGACCGGCACGAGGTCCTCGCCCGCCGCGACGTTGTACTCCGAGAGGTACTTCAGGTGCTGGAACTGGTTGAGGTCGAGCTGGCCCTGCGTGAGCGCGGGGTTGGGCTGGGCGTAGTCCTGGAAGTCGACGATGTCGACCTCGAAGCCTGCCTCTTCGGCCTTCTTCTCGAAGATCTTCCACTGCTCGTCCGAGGCGCCCACGACGCCGATCGTGATGGGGCCCTCGGGCGAGGACGAGTCGCTCGAGCCGGAGGCGGCGCCCGAGCAGGCGGCGAGCAGGGCGATCGCGGAGACGGCGGCGGCGGACAGGAGGGTCTTGCGGAACATGTCGCTTCCTTCGGGTGATGGGCAGGTAGGCCCAGGAGGGGTGCACGGGTGCGTGCGGTGCGGAGGTGCGGAGGTGCACGACGGCGGTCGCCGAGCTCGAGCGGCGCGAGAGGGCGCAGCAGCGGCCGGGTGGGCCGAGGGTGCGCTGGCGTCGTGCGTCCGCTGCCCGTCAGGGCGCGGGGGTGAGGCGGGTACTCCGGCTCGGGGCCGGGTGCCGGCGAGGCTCTCGGGACTCGATTCCCGTGATCAGTCGATCAGGCCGTCGCGGCGTCCCGCTGCAGCATTCGACAGCACATCATCATCGACGCGTGCGAGGCCGAGTCGAGGATGTGCGAGGCGATGCCGGTGCGGGTCATGACAAGAACCATGCGCCGGTGACCGCCATGCGGTCGAACCGCGTCCGATTTCGTCTCAGAAGATGAGACCCGTGGACCGCTTCGTGGCCCATCCCGCGCAGGGCTCAGCCGAGCGCGAGCACCACGGCGAGCACGAGCACGACGGCGAAGCCGAGCACCTGGAGCACCGTCTGCACTCGGGGCGAGACCCTCGCCCCGAGGAAGGCGCCGAGGCCCACGAGCACGAGCTGCCAGGACAGAGAGGCGAGAAAGGCTCCCCCGACGAAGGCCGCACGGTCCCCTGCCGTGGCGAGCCTCGGACCAAGGGCGACGGCAACGGCCACGAAGGTCAGAGCCGTCAGGGGGTTCACCGCCGTGAGGCCGAGGAAGCGCGCGAAGGCCCGCGGCGCCGTCGTCGTCGGCGGGACCGGGTCTTCCTGGCGACCCGCGCGGACGGCACGCACGAGGCCGACGACGGCGACAGCAACGAGCACCGCCGCCCCCACGAGTCGCACAGGCTGCTCCCGGCCTGTCAGCAGGCTCGAGACCCAGCTCCCGGCGAAGACGGCGACCGTCGCGTAGACGAGGTCCACCGTGCCCACCGCGAGCGCGGCCGCCGCTCCCGTACGGAAGCCGTGCGCGAGCCCCTCGCGCACGAGCAGCAGGCCGATGGCACCGAGCGGGAGCGCGACGGCGAGGCCCGCGACCACGCCCAGCAGAGCGGCGTCCCAGGGCCCGCCCGAGGAGACGTAGGCGAAGTCCATCAGCGCATCCTGGCAGGTGAGTGCGCGAAGATCCCGCGCGTTCCGCCATCGCTCTGTAGCGTCACCCGGACGGAAGCGGAGGGAGGGCGCATGGCCGAGGTGCTCGTCGTCGGACCAGCCTCGTGGAACCAGCTCGTGCACCTCGACGCGCTGCCCGAGCCGCGCCCGCACATGACCTTCGCTCGCGGCGAGCACGAGACCGTGGGCGGGACCTCGGCGGGCAAGGCCTTGCACCTCGTGGACCTGGGCCGCGAGGTCGAGCTCGCGACGACGCTCGGTGACGACGAGCCCGGGCGCCGGGTCGAGGCTGCGCTGCGCGGCGCCGGGGTGTCGCTGCTTCTCGAGCGCTCGGGGCCCACCGAGCGGCACCTCAACCTCATGGCGGCCGACGGCGGGCGCGTGTCGATCTACCTCGCGACGCCCGAAGATCCCGCGCCGGGAGCCCTCGAGACCGTCGAGGCCGCGATGGCGGGTGCGCGAGCGCTCGTGCTCGACCTCTCACCGCGGGCCGCGTCCGTGCTGGACGCTGCGCGCGCGAGCGGGGTGCCGATCTGGACCGACCTGCACGACTACGACGGCGTCGCAGAGTTCCACGCGCCCTTCCTCGAGGCTGCCGACTTCGTGTTCTGCAACGCCGACCGACTCCCCGACCCGGTCGAGTTCTTGCGCAGCACCGTCGCAGGTGGGGCGCGCGTCGCCGTGTGCACCCTGGGCGCGCAGGGGGCCGTCGCGATGGACGCGGAGCTCGGTGAGCTGCGCGTGCCTGCTGAGCCGGTGCCCGCCGTCGTCGACACGAACGGGGCGGGCGACGGCTTCGCGGCAGGCTTCCTCGACGCGACCCTCGACGGCGCGGGCACGCTAGCGGCCCTGCGCGCCGGGGCCCGGCAGGCAGCGCGAGCGCTGGGATCGCGGCACCTGTCCCCCGTGCTCGAGGGCTCGCTCCCAGCCGCGGAGGGTCGCCCCTAGACCGCTCCGGTCAGGACTCCTCGGCGGGCTGCGCGACAGCGAGCGAGGCGATCGCCCGGAGGGCCGCGAGGTGTCGGGTGAAGGCTTGCTCGCCGTCGGCGGTCAGGCTCAGCCAGGTGCGCGGACGGCGCCCGACCTTGCCCTTCTCGACCTCGACGTAGCCGGCTCCCTCGAGCAGGGCGACCTGCTTGGAGAGCACCGAGTCGCTCACCTCGACGGTGTCGCGCACGAGGGCGAACTCGGCGCGCTCGACTCCCGAGAGAGCGGCGACCACCGAGAAGCGCACGGCGTGGGTGAGGAGCTCGTCGAGCTCGTGGCGTGGGTGGGGACCGGCGGGCGCGGTCACTTGCGACGCTCCAGCAGGCCGCCGATCACGAGCGGCGCCGCGATGAGCGCGGCAGCGGGGAGCCAGTAGGAGAGCTGCCCCTGGAAGCGGTCGGTGCCGAGGAAGAGCACCACCGCGAAGAGGACGGAGGTACCGACCCACCACCCCGCCACCCGTCGGGCCTGCGTGCGGGCCGAGGCGAGGCGGGTCGAGGCCCAGCGGACCATCACGAGGACGAAGGTGATCCAGATCGCGAGGAAGAGGCCCATGCGGAGCCAGAAGTTCTCGATCAGGCCGAGCAGGAGGGCCGCAGCCCCGAAGCCGAGGCCGAAGCTCAGCATGTAGGTGGCCATCCAGCGCCCCTCGGCCTGGACGGCCTCCCGGGTGGTGGCGGCAGAGGCGAGGGCCGCGCGGGCGGCCTCGGGGCTGATCTCGTTCGTCATGCCTCTACCCTGGCATCTACTTTCCAGAATGGCAAGTACTTTCCGAGGCTCGGGCACTCGGAGCTCCGCATTGCCCTCCCCGGGCATGCAAGGACCCCCCGCACACCCGCCAGAGCCCGCCTGCCCTTGCTGCCTTCCGGCCCTGGGGGGGTTCAGCGAGATGACGCCGCACGAGGGGTCGGCACAGAGTCTACCGGGGACATTGACATGCAAGTGAACACTTGCCTATTGTCGAGGGGTGGCCGACGTCTTCAAGGCCCTTGCCGATCCCACCCGCAGGGCGATCCTCGACGAGCTCGTGGATCGTGACGGTCAGACGCTCTTCGAGCTCTGCGGGCGCCTGACCATGAAGCACCAGCTCAGCTCCTCCCGGCAGGCCGTGTCCCAGCACCTCGAGATCCTCGAGGCCGCGGGGCTCGTCCGCACCCGCCGCGAAGGCCGCTACAAGTACCACCACCTCGACACCTCGCCGCTCGCCGAGATCCCGGCCCGCTGGCCCGTCCGCTAGGAGACACGCATGCCGCGCATCTACATCTCGAGCGTCTTCGTCGACGACTAGGGCGCTGCCCTGGACTTCTACACGCGAGTGCTCGGCTTCACCGTGAAGAACGACATCCCACTCGGGCCCGAGGCGCGCTGGCTCACCGTGACCGGCTCAGGTGGCGACGCCGTCGAGCTGCTCCTCGAGCCCGCGGGGCACCCCGCCGTCGCCCCCTACCGCGAGGCCCTCGTCGCCGACGGCATCCCGCTCGCCTCCTTCGAGGTCGATGACCTCGACGCCGAGTTCGAGCGCCTCACCGGGCTGGGCGTGAGGTTCACGCAGGAGCCGCTCGCGATGGGGCCGGTGAAGACTGCCGTCATCGACGACACCTGCGGGAACCTCGTCCAGCTCGTGCAGCCGCTGTAGGCCGCGGAGGGCTCAGAGATCGCGGGCGAGCACCCGCTCGAGCCCGTCGAGGATGAGGTCGAGCCCGAACTCGAAGCCTGAGCCGAGGCCGAGCTCCTCCTCGCGCGCGTGCAGCTCGATGTGCTCGAAGATGTACGGCAGTTCCCCGGCCACCGCGCGCACGTACCCGATGGGGTCGAGCTCGGCGCCGTCCGGTCCCGTGAGGTCCGGCGGGGCGAAGCCGATGATCTGCTGCGTGTAGCCCACGAGGTGCGAGTCGATCACGTGGTGCGCGTGGTACGCCGCCGCCTCGGAGAAGCCGGCCTCGCGCAGCGCCCCCAGCACGCCGTTCGCCGCGAGCATGCGCGGCGGGCCGAAGCCCGAGGGGAAGACGCCGCACGCCCAGGGGTGGCGCAAGAAGGCCTGGTGCATCCCGATCGCGTGCTCGCGGATCGCCTCGCGCCAGGGCGCTCCCGGCTCGGGCGGGGGGACCTGCGCCCAGACGAGGTCGACGATCGCACTGACCACGTCGTCCTTGTTCTTCACGTGGTTGTAGAGCGACATGGCCTCGACGCCCAGGCGCTGGCCGAGCTTGCGCATGCTCAGACCCTCGAGCCCTGCCTCGTCCGCGAGAGCGAGGGCGGCCTCGATCACGGTCGCGCGGTCGAGGGTGCGGCGGCGACGCGGGGGCACGGTGCTCCTTCTCGAGGACGACGACGGCGGTCCGTGGGTACCGGAGCCGCGCTCGGACGGTGCCAGCGGGCCGTCGTCGGGCACCGCCGTTGACAATACTTACACTGTAGTCCTACGGTGGTATACATACAGCGTAAGTAACCGCCTCACCAGCATCGGAGCTCCCATGGAGGCTGTCGTCCGCCGCGCCTACGGCTCGCCCGAGGTGATCCGTGTCGAGGAGGTCCCGCGGCCGACGCCGGGGCCGGGCCAGGTGCTCGTCGAGGTGCGCGCCGCCGCGATCAACCCGCTCGACTGGCACTTCATGCGCGGCGAGCCGCGAGCCATGCGCCTGCAGACGGGCCTCCGGGCGCCCAAGGACCCGCGGATGGGCCAGGACCTCGCCGGGGTCGTGGTCGAGCTGGGCGAAGGCGTGACCCGCTGGAAGGTGGGCGACGAGGTGCTCGGCAGCTGCCTCGGTGCGCTCGCGGAGTACGCCGTCGCCGGCGAGGGCGACCTCGCCGGCAAGCCGGAGGCCATGAGCTTCGCGGAGGCGAGCGGGCTCGCGTGCGCGGGCCTCACGGCGATCCAGGGGCTGAGGGACAACGCGCACCTCTCGGCAGGCCAGCGCCTGCTCGTCACGGGCGCGGGCGGCGGCGTCGGCCACCTCGCGGTGCAGCTCGGCAAGGCCTGGGGCGCCCACGTCACGGGCGTGTGCTCGACGCGCAACGTGGACCTCGTGCTCTCGCTCGGCGCGGACGAGGTGGTCGACTACTCGCGCGAGGACTTCACGCAGACGGCGCGCCCCTACGACGTGATCTTCGACCTCGCCGCGACCCGCTCCCACCGCGAGCTACGACGGATCACCACCCCGAAGGGCGCGCTGCTCGTCGCGGGGGCCTCGCCCTCGCGCCCGCTGCGGCACGTCCTGTGGGGCGTGCTGACCGCGCCCTTCGTGAGCCAGCACCAGCCCACCTACACGGCGCGGTGGAGCGGGACCGACCTCGAGGAGCTCTCCAGGCTCGTCGAAGCGGGCTCCCTGCGCGTCGAGGTCTCGCGGACGTACCCGCTCGAGCAGGCCGGCGAGGCGATCGGGCATGTCGAGGAGGGGCACGCGCGCGGCAAGGTCGTCGTCGAGCTCTAGGCACACCGGGCGAAGAGCTGAGATCCTGGCGCTGGCCGAGGTGGAGCAGCGGCTGGAGGAGTCGTGAGCACTTCCGACAGGCAAGAGTCCCCCGCGAACATCGCGGAGACCGTCAAGGTCTTCCGCATCCACATCCGGGCTACTCCCGAGGCGATCTGGACCGCGATCACCGACCCGGCGTGGAACGCGCGCTTCACCCGCGTCACGTACGAGATCACGGACGAGGGCAACGGCGTCTGCGCCCTCACCCTGAGCCACGACGTGACCGGCGCCCCCAAGGTCACCTCGCTCGTCGCGGGCGACTTCCCGGAGTTCGGCGGAGGCTGGGCCCAGACCTTCAGCGACCTCAAGACGCTGCTCGAGACGGGGTCACCGCTCTACCCCTGAGTCTCCGCACCCAGGCCGTCCGGCGGCCTGGGTGCGGGGAAGGGGCGAGGGAAGGTCCGGGGAAGGTCGACTTCCTAGCGTCGAGGACGAAACGGGAGGACACGCCTCCCTCGTCTCGAGCAAGGAACCGCTATGACCGGACCTTCCCGGGACCTTCCCGCAAGAGGTCCGCCCAGGGAAGATCTGGCCTCGGTTCGGTGAACCCCCGTGGCTCCGGTATCCTCGTGCGGCCAGGAGGATTCGCCTAGTGGCCTATGGCGCACGCTTGGAAAGCGTGTTGGGTTAACGCCCTCGGGGGTTCGAATCCCCCATCCTCCGC
>ENA-UOVV01001840-UOVV01001840.1-compost-metagenome-genome-assembly--contig:-NODE-1840-length-13665-cov-18.003086_pt1 | contig 13665 bp, 15 predicted proteins | sample MGYA00238155_ERZ761577 | MGnify/ENA primary metagenome ERZ761577 (study PRJEB28898, sample SAMN06268775) | compost metagenome | isolation source: Emeryville, CA | place: USA:Emeryville, CA | collected...
CGACCGCGTCGATCTCGTCGATGAAGATGATGCAGGGCGCGTTCTTCTTGGCCTGGTCGAACATGTCGCGGACGCGGCTGGCGCCGACGCCGACGAACATCTCCACGAAATCCGAGCCGGAGATGGTGAAGAAGGGCACGTTCGCCTCTCCCGCCACCGAGCGCGCCAGAAGCGTCTTGCCGGTTCCGGGAGGCCCGACCAGAAGCACGCCGCGCGGAATCTTGCCGCCCAGCCGCTGGAACTTCTGCGGGTCGCGCAGGAATTCCACGATCTCCTCCAGATCCTGCTTGGCCTCGTCCACGCCGGCGACGTCCTGGAAGGTGACGCGGCCGTGCGCCTCGGTCAGAAGCTTCGCCTTGGACTTGCCGAAGCCCATCGCGCGGCCGGAGCCCGATTGCATCTGCCGCATGAAGAAGATCCACACGCCGAGGATGAGCAGCATCGGCAGCCACGAGATCAGGTAGCCGAAGATGGAGTTGGAACCGTCCGACTCGGGCCGGGCGTTGATGGTGACGCCCTTGTCCTCGAGCCGCTCCACCAGCGAGGTATCGCCCGGCGAATAGGTCTGGAAGCCCTGGCTGTTGTCGTTGAACGAGCCGGAAATCTTGGGGCCGACGATCGTCACCGTGCGCACCCTGCCGGCATCCACCGCCTGCAGGAATTCCGAATAGGCGATCTCCTGCGAGACGCCCCGCTGCTGCGGCGTCTGGAAAAGATTGAACAGCGCGATCAGAAGCACCGCTATGATGGCCCAGAGCGCGAGATTGCGATAGTTCGGATTCATGCCATGTCCTGAAGTCTGCGCCGGCCGCCGGCCGGGCGCGAGCGCGGTGTAGGTCTGCGGCTAACATAGGTAGAGGCCGCTTCCTTGCCAAGCGCGACCTCCCGTCTCGGTTAAGCTGACCGGTCATTATGTCTGCGAAAAGGCGGGAGCGGCACCGGGGCGGACCCGAGCAGCGCCGCAGCGGCATCCGCCGCGGCGAGGTCGAAGCAAGGCAGGTATCGCGCCCACGGCGCCACCACCGGCCGCGCCGCAGCGGGCCCCGGCCCGTCGGCGATGTCGAGGAAGCTGCGGCCGCCATCGGCGAGAAGCCGCACGGGCCGCGTCGCGGATGCGGCTTCGGCCAGCGGCGGCGGCACCGCCGCCGGGCTTTCGGCCATGTGCCCGCCCGCCGCGACGAGCCCGCCCGCGCCCGCCCCGATCCGGTAGCGGCCGTCCCACAGGCCCGGTCCGAGAGGGCGCGGCGCAGGCAGCCCGCGCCGCTCGCGCAGCAGATAGACCGCCTGCCGCCGCGCGTCGATCACGCTTCGCGACAGCGTCGCCCTGAAATTGATGCCCGCGATGCGTTCCAGCATGGCGGCCGCGCGCGCGGCGTCCGGCAGCTGCTCGCGCCCACCCGTGCAGGCCAGCAGGATGCGCAGCGCATAAAGGGCGGCCTCGTCGTCCGCCTGCAGCAGGCCGGCGCGATCGAGCCGGATCAGGCCCGGCACCGGCATGCGCGCGACCCCGCCGATGACGGCGGCGGCCTTCTGGCCCAGCGCCACGCGCCGGCGGCCGGCCGCAGCCGCCGCGTCGGCCAGCCGGACGATCTCGGCGTCGCCGAGCCCGGCGCGCGTGCGCGCCCGCTCCTGCGCCATGTTCCGGTTGCTCGGATCGTCGATCCATGCCTGCCCGAGCGTCGAGAGAAAGGCGCGCAGGGCAGCCCGCCGCGCGCCGAGCAGCGGCCGGACGAACCAGCAGGCCCATGCGTGCAGCGTCGCCGGCGCGATGCCCGCCTCGCCGCGCCCGCCCCCGCGTGTCTGCCGCATGGCGAGCGTCTCGGCCTGGTCGTCGAGCGTGTGCCCGGTCAGCACCAGGTCGGTGCCGGCTTCCCCGGCGGCCTGTGCCAGAAGCGCATGGCGCGCCTCCCGTGCGGCCGCAGCCACGCCGGTGGCCGGCTTGGCGCCCTCCCAGGTCAGGATGCGATGGGCGACGCCCAGCCGCGCCGCGATCCCCGCCACCCGGCCCGCTTCCGCCGCCGATTCGGGCCTCAGGCCGTGGTCGACGGTGACGGCCACGGGCACGACCGCGCTGCCGGCCGATTGCAGGAAGCGGCGGAACAGGATCAGCAGCGCGAGCGAATCGCTGCCGCCGGAGACGGCGATGACGACATGACGGCGCCCGGCGAGGTCGAGGCCGGAAAACAGCGCGTCCGCGTCAGGCGCAAGAAAGGCGCCGGCCTCCCGGCTGGCGCCGCGCGCCACGGCAGGCAGGCTCGCCCTCGCCGCGCCCGCCGGCACGTCAGCAGGAGGCGCGGGCGCGCTCCTCCTTGGCCCTCTGCAGGATCGACGGCGACGCCTTCGGATAGCGCTTGGTGACGTTGGCCAGCGTGGCGCAGGCGAGGTCGCGCTGCTTCATCCCGGCCAGCGTGATGCCAAGCTTGAGCAGCGCATCCGGAGCCTTCTTGGCGTCCGGATAGTCCCGGTTCGTCTCCAGGAACGTCTGCGCGGCTTCCTGATAGCGTTCCTGGCTCAGCAGCGCCTCGCCGAGCCAGAAATGCGCGTCGGCGGTCTGCGCATCCTGGGGAAAGCGCGCGATGTGGTCGCGGAAGCCGGCCTCGGCCATCGCATAGTCGCCGGACAGGATCATCTCGTAGGAATTGCGGTAGAGCTCGTCGGCGCTGTCGGTCGCCGGCAGCGCGGCGACGCTGGTCGTGTCGGTCTCTTCCTGCGCGCCGATCTCGACCCCGGGCAGGCCGCCGCCGCTCGCGGACGGCATGCCGCTCGTGTCGAAGACGAGGGTGCCGAGCTCGCGCGGCGGCGCGCCGCGCCGTTGCGCGGCAGAACCGTCCGGGCTGGCGATGATCGTCTCGATCGACGTGTCGCCGGGCTGCGCCTGCCGGGGACCGGCCGGAGCGCCGACGTCGCTGCGCTTGGCCGGCGTTCCGGAACCCTCGAGCTGCTGGAAGCGGAACTCGTTGTCTTCCTGCATCTTGCGCATCTGGTCCTGCATCTGCAGCACCTGGAAATTGAGCTCCTCGAGCTGGCCGTTGAGCTGGCGGATCTGCTCTTCGAGCTGCAGCACGCGCGGATCGCCCGCCTGCGCAAGCTGGACGTAGCCGGCCTGGCCGGCATGCGGGTTGCGCGGGCCCGGCTGCCGCATCTTGTTTTGCGGCACCCGCTGCCCGAGATGGGAAAGCCCCGCCTGCACGAGGGCGGAAATGTCCTCGCCGCTGCGTCCGGCAGCGAACGCGCTGCCGGCAAGGGCGAGTTGCGCGGCGACGGCGCCGCCGAGAATGGTTCTGATCTTCATGTCTTCCCCGCTTCGGAAGATGAAACCTGCCTGCCGAAGCCAACCGGCCCCGCTGGCGTCATATCAAGCCGCGCGAGTTCGGCCAAATTTTGTTTGCAGTGCGCCGCAAGCGCGGCCGTGGCGCTGGCGGGAAGCGGGAGCCGCCCCGCCGGCCCGTCCGGCCGGGGCGAGTAAAGCCGTCGCCCGGGGTCGGGCCCTAGCTGCCGGCCCCGCGCAGCACGGTCACGGCGCGCCGGTTCTGCGACCAGCAGGAGATGTCGTCGCAGACGGCGACCGGCCGCTCCTTGCCGTAGGAGATCGTGTTGATGCGTGCCGCAGCGACGCCGCGGGCGACGAGGAAATCGCGCGCCGAGGCTGCGCGGCGGGCGCCCAGCGCCAGATTGTATTCGCGCGTGCCGCGCTCGTCGGCATGGCCCTCGACCGTGATCTGGTAGGTCGGATACTGCGCCAGCCACTGCGCCTGGCGGGCGAGCGTCGCCTGGGCGTCGGCGCGGATCGCGGACGAATCGGTGTCGAAGAAGATGCGGTCGCCGACCTTGACGGTGAATTCCTGCGGCGAGCCGGGAGCGCCCGCCCCGCCAAGGCCGAGATCGGCGGCGGAGTTGGGGATCTCGTTCTTGGACGCGCAGCCCGCCACGGCGAGCATCGCCGCCAGAGCCAGCATTGCGGGGGCCTTGGTCATCATCTCCGTACGGCTCATCGCCGCCTCTCCTTGCAATTTGCGGGTTCGTCTTGAGCGATCAGTAACCAAATCGCGCTTAACCGCTGCTCAAGAAACAGGGTTAACGAACGGTAAAACCCCTGCCACGCATCCCTTTTGCCGCCACCGAATCGCGCAGCCGGGCGTAACAGTCCCGTCAAAATTGGGCGGAAACGCGGCGTTTTCACGCCGTTCTCGCCCTATTCGAGCAGCGGCGACCAGGCCGGGTCCGACGCGTAGTTCGGTGTCGGCACCGGCTGTTCGTTGCGGCCCGTCAGGTCGATGGAGAACAGCTTCGGCCCGCCGGAGCCCGCGCCCTCGCGGAAGAACATGATGACCCGGCCGTTCGGCGCCCAGGTCGGGCCCTCCTGCAGGAAGCCGGACGTCAGGATGCGTTCGCCGGAACCGTCGGTGCGCATGACGCCGATCTGGAATTCGCCCGCCGTCTGCTTGGTGAACGCGATCAGGTCGCCGCGCGGCGACCAGACCGGCGTCGAATAGATGCCGTCGCCGAACGAGATGCGGCGCGGGCCGGAGCCGTCCGCTCCCATGACGTAGATCTGGGCGCGGCCGCCGCGGTCGGAGGTGAACACGACCTGGCTGCCGTCCGGCGAGTAGGAGGGCGAGGTGTCGATGGCGTTCGAGTTGGTCAGCCGCGTCGTGTTGCGGCTCCTCAGGTCGAGCGTGAAGATGTTGGAGTTTCCGTCTTCCCGCAAAAGGCTCATGATGACCTTCTGGCCATCGGGAGAAAAGCGCGGCGCGAACGTCATGTTGGGGAAGTTGGCCACCAGCTCGCGCTGGCCCGTCTCGATCTGCAGCAGATAGACCTGCGGCTGGCCGCGCTCGTAGGACATGTAGGTGATTTCCTGCCGCGTCGGCGAGAAGCGCGGCGTCATCACGATCGCCTTGCCGTCGGTGAGGAAGCGCTGGTTGGCGCCGTCCTGGTCCATGATCGCCAGCCGCTTGACGCGCTTGTCCTTGGCGCCGGATTCGTCGACGAACACCACGCGCGTGTCGAAATAGCCCTTCTCGCCGGTCAGGCGCTGGTAGATCGTGTCGGCGATGATGTGGGCGATGCGCCGCCAGTTGGCCTTGTTGGCGAAATACTGCTCGCCGACGAGCTGCTGGCCGGCAAACGTGTCCCACAGGCGGAACTCGGCGCGCACGCGGCCGTCGGCCTCCGTCGTTACCCGGCCCGTCACCAGCGCCTGCGCATTGATGACCGTCCAGTCCGAAAAGCGCGGCGCCACGTCGGGGTTCGAGATCTTCTCGATGAACGCCGCCTTGTCGACGGGGGCGAACAGGCCGGACCGCTTCAGGTCGGCCGCCACCACGCCGGAAATGTCGGCGCCGAGGCTGTCGCCCGACAGGAAGTCGGTGACGGCGATCGGCAGCGGCTCGACGACGCCCTTGTTGACGTTGATCTCCAGCACGGCGTGGGCGGGCAGCGTCGCCGCGCCGAATCCGAGCGCCAGTGCGCCGGCAAGCAGGGCGGTCTTCAACAGCGTCTTCATGGGCAATGGCCTCCTGAACCCTGAATGTCGATCGGTTCGATTTGAAACGCGGCGCCGGACGGATCGCGCCGCCGCCCGGAAATGATCGGATTTCGAATCTGCAGCACTAGAACATCTCGCTGGGATCGAAATTGACCCGCACGTCGGCCCAGACCTCGTATTTGCCCTGCGGCACGAGCAGGCCGGCCTGGTCGCATTTCTGCACGGCGCGGACCGCGCTTTCGTCGAACTGCCGGTTGCCGCTGGTGGCCTCGACCACGGGACGGCCGTCGAGGCGGCCGTCCCGCGACAGGCTGAAGCGCACGGTGGCGCGCAACCCGCCGGTGTCGGCTGCGCCCGCCGGGATCGACCAGCAGCCGCTGAGCTGCTGGCGCAGCGCGTCCTCCTCGCTCTGCGACAGCCTGGCGCCCTCGGTCGTCCTGCGCCCGCCGAGCGCGGCCGTCTCGGTCGAGCGCCGGGCGCCGCCGCCGGACGGGGCTTCCCTGTTGAGCAGGGCCGCGACCTGGTCGAGCGTGGTGTCGGGCGCGTCGGGCCTGGGCTGCTGCTGCGCCGGCCTTTTGGCGGGCCTGTCCGCGTCCCGCCGCTCGGGCGCCTTGGCGGTCTGCGCCTGCGGCGGCTGCGGCCGCGCCTGCGGGGCGGGCGCCACGGCCGGCAGCTTGACCGGGGCAGCTTCCGGGTTTTCCGCGACCGCCGTCTCGCGCGCCGGATCGGGGGCCACTTCCTGTCGCGGCTGCTCCGCCACCGTCTGCTCGGTCGCCGGCGCCGGCTGCGGCTCGGCCGTGCTCGGCTTCGGCTCCTGCCGCGGCGCGGGCTTCGGCGTCGGCGCGGGCTCCGGCGCCGCGGCGGCCTTCACCTCGCGCGGCTTGGCCTGCTCCGTCGGCGGGCTGTCGTTGTCGACCGTATTGTTGCCGACATTGCGTGCCTCGGGCACCGGGTCGGGCCGTGCCGTGGGGATCGGCGCCGATCTTTCCGCCAGCGGCGCCTTCCGGTCGCCCTGCTGGACCCTGGCGACCTGCTCGACCGGCACGATGTCGACCGGAAACGCCTCCACGTCGGCGACCTCGAGCGGCGCCGGCGCGGACAGCGCCAGCAGCCCGTAGCCGAGCAGCGTGGCGTGGAGCGCGGTCGAGAGGACCAGGCCGGCGCGCATGGCTCTCCTACCTGCTCTCTTCCTGCAGCGTGACGAGGCCGAGATTGCGGTAGCCGGCCGAGGAGATGCGGGCCATCACCCGCATCACCGTCCCGTAGTCGGCGCTCCTGTCGCCGCGCACGTAGATGCGCTCGTCATAGCCGGTCCTGGCGATCGCCTGCAGCTTCGCCACCACCTCGTCGACGGGCACCTCGGTCTCCTGAAGGAATACCTGGCCCTGGTCGTTGATCGACACCGTGATCGGCTGCGTCTCAGAGTTCAGCGCCTTGGCCTGCGTCTCCGGCAGGTCGATCGGCACGCCGACGGTGAGCAGGGGGGCCGCCACCATGAAGATGATGAGCAGCACCAGCATGACGTCGACGAACGGCGTCACGTTGATTTCCGACATCAGGCCGTGCCTGCGCCCGCGCCGTCCGTTGCCGCGTCCGCCTGCCTGCCGCATTGCCATCGCCATGAGCTGTCTCCCGATCCCGTGCCGGCTCTAGGCTGCCGCCCGCGGCGCGACCTTTTCATCGATCTGTCGCGACAGTATGGCGGAGAACTCGTCGGCGAAGCCTTCCATCCTGAGGCCCAGCTTGGAGGCGTCCGACGACAGCTTGTTGTAGGCGATGACCGCCGGAATGGCTGCGAGCAGGCCCATCGCCGTGGCCAGCAGCGCCTCGGCGATGCCGGGCGCGACCACCGCGAGATTGGTCGATTTCGACCCGGCGATCGCCTGGAACGAGGTCATGATGCCGACCACCGTGCCGAACAGGCCGATGAAGGGTGCCGACGAGCCGATCGAGGCGAGGAAGCCGAGCCGGCCCTCGAGCTTTTCCATCTCGCGCGTCAGCGCCAGGTCCATCGCCTTGTCGATGCGCGTCTGCAGGCCGAGCGGCGACCGCGCGCCTTTCTCGAAGCTCTTCTTCCACTCCCGCATGGCGGCGACGAAGATCGAGCCCATGCCGGTCGTCTTGCGCTCCGCCAGCGTGCGATAGAGCTCCTCCAGCGACTGGCCGGACCAGAACACCTGCTCGAAGCGGTTGAGCGCGGCGCGCATCCGGCCGAACGAGATGACCTTGTCGATGATGATCGCCCAGGTCCAGATCGAGGCGGCGAGCAGGCCGATCATGACCAGCTTGACCACCCAGCCGGCCTGCCAGAACAGCGCCCAGATGGAAAGTTCGCCGCCGGGGGCGGCCAGTGCGTTCACGTCCATGTCGAATGTCCCTGTGACCCGGCACGCAATCGCCGGTCCGTGCGCGTCGTTCCGTTCAAGCCGGCCCCTGAACGGGTCGGACAACAGCCCCCTTTGCGCCGTCGCCGGCCTTTTCCGGGCCAAATTTGGTGAAAGGAAGGCGCGGTTTTGCGCGCAGCCTTCACCATGGTCTTGATGAACGGTTAAGGTTAAGGATGCGTTTAAGGCGCGGCCGCCGCCCCGTTCCTCACCCGCCCTTCGGCATGAAGGCGGCGACCCACTCCTTCGGAAAGCGGCGCGGACGTCCGCCTTCGCCGATGATCGCGGCCTCCACCTTCGCCTCGACCAGAACGTCGGCCCCGCGGCGGATCTTCTGTGCCATGAAGATACGCGCGCCCGATACGCTTTGCGTGCGCGTGTCGATGGTCAGCACGTCGTCGATCCGCGCCGGCTGGCGGAAGTCGATCTCCATGCGCCGCACGACCCAGGCCAGCGCCTCGCCGTGCTTGCCCGCCTGAAGTTCGGTGTGGTGGACGCCGGCCAGCCTGAGAAAGTCCGAACGGCCGCGCTCGAAGAACTCGAGATAGCGCGCATGGTAGACGACGCCGGTAAAATCGGTGTCGGCGAAATAGACGCGTGCCAGCAGGCGGTGCCCCTCCGCTGTCAGCTCGCCCGCCAGCGGCACGACCTCGTTCGCCTCGCCCATGTCGCCTCTCCCGCAACGGTTCTTCGACAGCCGCGACGGATCGCACTATTGGCGGCGGGGATCAAGGCGTGCCCGCTGGGCCAGGACGCCGGCCGCCGCGCCCGCCAGCACGGGCGGGCCGTGAATGTCCCGCAGCGCGCACAGCGCCAGCGCGCCTGCCAGGCCGGCGGCAGGCCAGACGAGCCGCTCCGCCGCGGAGCGGCCGCGGTCGCCCGCCAGCCCGGCGAGCACCAGCCCGAGCAGGCCGCATCCGGCAACCGAGATGCCGGAGCCGACCGGCTGCCAGAAGACCCCCGCCACCTCCCCGGCAAGCCCGCCGGCGGCGAACGCGGCGAGCCACGCCCGCCGGGAATGGCCGCGCTCGGCGATGACGGCCACCAGCAGGAACAGCAGGAGCGCGGCGGCGACCTTCCACCACGCATCGGAATAGACGAAGAGCGCGGTGACGAAGCGCCACGCCTCGCCGTGCAGCATCGCGGGCTGCCGCTGCAGCGCGGCGACGAGCGGCGGCCACGCCGCGCCGATCCCCGTCAGCCCCGCGACGAGCAGGACGGAGCCGGCTGCCAGCAGCGGCAGCCGCCGCCCGTCCGGCCTCGCCTGACGCACCTATTCCTCCTGGAACAGGCTGATCTGCTGGCGGGCAAGGTCGGCCGGCGCGTCGAGCCCGAGATGGCGCCATGCATTGGCCGTCAGGATCCGGCCGCGCGGCGTGCGCTGGATGAAGCCCTGCTGGATGAGATAGGGCTCGATGATGTCCTCGATCGCGTCGCGCGGCTCCGACAGGCCGGCCGCGATCGTCTCGATTCCGACCGGCCCGCCGCCGAAATTGCGCGCGATCATGTCGAGATAGCGCCGGTCGAGCTGGTCGAGGCCGAGCGCGTCGACCTCCAGCCGCGACAGCGCGTCGTCGGCCAGCCGGCGGTCGATCTCGGCCGCCCCGGCGACGGTCGCGAAATCGCGCACCCGCCGCAACAGCCTTCCTGCGATGCGCGGCGTGCCGCGCGCGCGCCGCGCGATCTCGGTCGCGCCGTCGTCGGACAGCGGCATGCCGAGGATGCGCGCCCCGCGCCGCACGATCTGCTCGAGCTCCCCGACCGTATAGAAATTGAGCCGCACCGGAATGCCGAAGCGGTCGCGCAGCGGATTGGTGATGAGGCCGAGCCGGGTGGTCGCCGCCACCAGCGTGAAGCGGGCGAGGTCGATCTTGACCGAGCGCGCCGCCGGTCCCTCGCCGATGATCAGGTCGAGCTGGAAATCCTCCATCGCCGGGTAGAGGATCTCCTCCACCGCCGGATTCAGCCGATGGATCTCGTCGATGAACAGCACGTCGCGATCTTCGAGATTGGTCAGCAGCGCGGCAAGATCCCCGGCCTTGGCGATGACGGGGCCGGAGGTGGAACGGAAGTTGACGCCCATCTCGCGCGCCATGATCTGCGCCAGCGTGGTCTTGCCCAGGCCCGGCGGGCCGACGAACAGGACGTGGTCCAGCGCCTCGCCGCGCCCTTTCGCAGCCTCGACGAAGACCTTGAGATTGGCCCGCACCGCGCTTTGCCCCACGAACTCGTCGAGCGTCTGCGGCCGCAGCGCCGCATCGGCGTCCTCGCCGCGCTTCTCCGACGATATGAGGCGGGGGGCGGCGCTCATGCGAGGAGCCCCGCGCCGGGAGCCGGCTTCGCGGCGCGCGTGATGCTGCCAATCATGCCCATCGGGTATCTTCTCACTCGCAAGGTTTAGTAAGGAAGCCCGTTCCTATCAAGGAACTCAACGCGCCAGCTCCTTCAGCCCGAGCCGGATCAGCTTCGCCGAATCCGCGTCCTCGCCGGCCGCCTTCAGCGCCGCGGCAACCGCATTCGCGGCAATATCGCGCGAATAGCCGAGATTGGTCAGCGCCGAGACGGCGTCGGCGACCGGGGCCGGCGCCACGCCCTCGCCCAGATCCTGCTTCAGCCCGATATTCGCCGCCCCGTCGCCGGCAAGCGCCGGCGCCTTGTTCTTCAGCTCGGTGACGATGCGCTCGGCCACCTTGCGCCCGACCCCCGGCGCGCGCGCCACCGTCGCGATGTCGCGCAGCGCGATCGCATTGGCGAGCTCGCCCGGCGCCAGCGTCGACAGCACGCCCAACGCCACCTTGGCGCCGACGCCCTGCACATTGTTCTGCAATAGCCGGAACCATTCGCGCTCCAGCGCCGTGCGGAACCCGTAGAGCCGGATCGCGTCCTCGCGCACATAGGTTTCCACGAACAGCACCGCCGCCTCGCCCGGCCCCGGCAGCGCGGCAAGCGTCTTCACCGAGCAGTAGGCGACATAGCCGACCCCGTGCACGTCGATGACGCAATGGTCCTCGCCGATCTCGTCGACAGTGCCTTTCAGCTTGCCGATCATGGGAATGTTTCCGGCGAGAGGAGCTCCAGCGACGGGAAATAGCTGCCGTAGCGGCCCGGATCGCGGGTCAGCAGCCGGTGCCCCTCGTGGGAGGCATGGGCCCCGATGAGGAAGTCCGGCAGCGTCCGCTCGCGCAGCCCGCCCGCCCGGCGATACCGGGCATGCGCCAGCCCGGCCTTGTAGGCCGCCTCGAACGGCAGGTTCACCCTGTCGATGTCCAGTTCGTCCGCGTAGGCGGCAAGCAGGCGCGAATCCAGCGCTGGGGCGATTTCGGACCAGACAATCGCATTGACCACCAGAGCTCCGTCCCTCCGACACCTGACGAGCGCATCACGGGCCCAGCCGGTCCACGGTTTCGGCGGACCCCAGACATCGACGAGAATATCGGTGTCAACCAATGTCGAGGTCTTCACGCGGGCCTCTCAGCCAGTCGACATATTCCCTGCCATCCATCCCGCCCGGATCGATGGTTCCCGCCATGCGCTCCAGCGCAGCCCGGAAGCGATCGAGGCGTTCCTCCTCGGAGATCGGTTCATCGGCGGCGACCAGCCGGACCTCGCCCGCCGCGCGCACGAATTCCACCTCCGATCCCGGCCTGATGCCGAGATGGTCGCGGATGTCCTTCGGGATGGTGACCTGGCCCTTGGTGGTGACGCGCATTGTAATACCCCTTAGGTATTACCTATCGCCGGAACCGGAACAAGTCAAGAACAAAAGCCGACGGGGGCGCCCAGTCACGCCATCGCAGCCGCCAGCCTGCCCGTTACGCTCTGTCGATGGTGGGCGTGGCAGATGGCGATGGCAAGCGCGTCGGCCGCGTCGTGCGTATCGAAGCGCGCCCTCGGCAGCAGCACCTTCACCATCATGTGGATCTGCGCCTTGTCGCCGTGGCCGACGCCGATGACCGCCTTCTTCACGGCATTGGGCGCGTATTCGGCGACAGGCAGGCCCGCGCGGGCCGGCACCAGCATGGCGATGCCGCGCGCCTGGCCGAGCTTCAAGGTGGCCGACGCGTCCTTGTTGACGAAGGTCGCCTCGACGGCCGCGGCCTCCGGCCGGTGGTCCGAGATCGCCTTCGCCAGCCCGTCATGGAGCTGGCACAGCCGCACCGCGAGGTCGGCCGCCTGGTCCGACTGCACGGTGCCCGCCGCCACGAAACGCAGCGCGTTGCCGCCGGCCTCGACGATACCCCAGCCGGTACGCCTCAACCCCGGATCGATGCCGATGATGCGAATCGTTTCCGTCATGGCCAGACCCTACGCCTGCGGCGACGGGATGCCAGCCAAATGTGAACGAACCGGAAACGGCGCGGGCGACGCCTCGCCCTGCCGGGGGCCGAAGCCCTCTCAGCCGCGGCCGAAGGCGGTCCTGAGCAGCGAGATCTGGTCGGAGACCGGGCTGCCGGCCCGCCGCGGCGCGACGTCGGCGCGACGGTCCCCGTAAAGCTGCTCGTCCATGCGCCGCACCAGCGCCTGGAGGCTGAGCGAGCGCTCGACGATCGCCCGGAAGGTGGCCGGCAGCTCGTCCCAGCCGGGCGCGCTCTCGCTTGCCGAAGCCGTATCGAGCCGGACCTTGGTCTTCTCGGACGCCACCTGGTCGCGCGTCATCTCGCCGGAATTGGCCGCGCGCTGCAGCAGGAGCCAGGAGGCGACCTGCATCAGCCGCGTCGTCAGCCGCATCGATTCGGCCGCATAGAGCGTAGCCCCCACCCGCGACAGCTTCCTCGCCTCGGCGCGGCCCTGGCCGTCCAGATATTCGGCGGCCTGTTCGACCAGCGCCATGCCCTCGTTGTAGAGCGGCTTGAACGAGCTCGAAAAGACCCTGCGCTCGGCGAGGCTCACGAGCTGACCAGTTTCGAGTTCCGCCTCACCCATAACGCACACGCCTTCTTTCCTCGCCGTTCTTCTCACAACGGCACGGGCGGCCGTCAATGCCCATTGCACGGCAAGAAGAATGCCAGAGAGCCCGGAAACATGCGCAAGTCGGGCCCGTCACGCAAGCTTATGTTTAACCGAAGGTTAACGCGGGGCCGGATCGGCGGCGCAGGCACAAAAAAAGAGCCGCGGACAGCGGCTCTCAGGAGTTTAACAGGGAGGCGTCAAACAGAGTGGCAGGGCCACCCGGTCAGAATCCAGATCACTGGACGCACACAGTAAACGCCCGTAAAGCTTAACGACCGGTTAAGCGCCCGCATATTTTTCGCCTCAAATCCACGGGACCTGTCCCGCCCCGGGAACAAGCCGTCCCGCGCCTGCGCTCGGCCGCTGCCGCCGCGCGAGACCCTACGGGGCCCTGGCCATGTCGCGCAGGCGGAACTTCTGGATCTTGCCGGTGCTCGTTTTGGGTATTTCGGCGAAGATCACCGATTTGGGGCACTTGAAGCGGGCGAGCAGCTCGCGGCAATGCCCGATGATCTCGGCTTCGGTCGCGGTCCTGCCCGGTTTCAGCTCGACATAGGCGACCGGCACCTCGCCCCACCTGTCGTCGCTGCGCGCGACGACGCCGCAGGCCGCCACGGCCGGATGCTTGTAGAGCGCGTCCTCGACCTCGATGGAGGAGATGTTCTCGCCGCCCGAGATGATGATGTCCTTCGAGCGGTCCTTCAACTGGATGTAGCCGTCGGGATGCATCACCCCCAGATCGCCCGAATGGAACCAGCCCCCGGCGAAGGCCTCCTCCGTCGCCGCCTTGTTCTTCAGATAGCCCTTCATCACGATGTTGCCGCGGAACATCACCTCGCCGAT
>ENA-UOVV01001841-UOVV01001841.1-compost-metagenome-genome-assembly--contig:-NODE-1841-length-13659-cov-5.625845_pt1 | contig 13659 bp, 12 predicted proteins | sample MGYA00238155_ERZ761577 | MGnify/ENA primary metagenome ERZ761577 (study PRJEB28898, sample SAMN06268775) | compost metagenome | isolation source: Emeryville, CA | place: USA:Emeryville, CA | collected...
CGGTCTGAACGTGGTGGTCGGCCAGGCCGGGCTGCTGGACTTGGGCTACGTCGGCTTCTACGCGGTCGGTGCGTACACCGTCGCGCTGCTGACGAGCCCGAACAGCCCCTGGAACAAGATGGGCGCGACCGGCTGGTTCAACGAGGACTGGGCCTGGCTGGCGTGTGTGCCGCTGGCCATGGCGATCACCGCGCTCACCGGCCTGATCCTCGGCACGCCGACGCTGCGGCTGCGCGGCGACTACCTGGCGATCGTCACGCTCGGGTTCGGCGAGATCATCCGGTTGATGGCCGACAACCTCGCCGACATCACCAATGGCCCGCGCGGGCTCAACGAGGTGGCCTATCCGCGCATCGGCGCCTCCGAGCGCGTCCCCGACGGGGTGTTCTCCAGCGGTAACTCCGCGGGTGACGCCAACTACGGCACGTGGTGGTTCTGGTTGGGCATCGTGCTGATCGTGGTGATCCTGCTGCTGGTGGGAAACCTCGAGCGCAGCCGCGTCGGCCGGGCCTGGATCGCGGTGCGCGAGGACGAGGACGCCGCAGAGGTGATGGGCGTCAACACGTTCAAGTTCAAGCTGTGGGCGTTTGTGATCGGCGCGGCGATCGGCGGCCTGTCCGGGGCGCTGTACGCGGGCCAGGTGCAGTTCGTGGCGCCGCCGACGTTCAACATCATCAACTCGATGCTGTTTCTGTGCGCCGTGGTGCTCGGCGGGCAGGGCAACAAGCTCGGCGTGGTGGCCGGCGCCTTCGTCATCGTCTACCTGCCGAACCGGTTGCTGGGCGTGGAATTCCTCGGCATCAACCTGGGCGACCTGAAGTACCTGTTCTTCGGGCTGGCGCTGGTGGTGCTGATGATCTTCCGGCCGCAGGGCCTGTTCCCGGCCAGGGCACAGCTGCTGGCGTACGCGAAGGCGGCGCGCGAGTTGCTGAAGTCGCCTCCGGAGAAGGAGGCCGTGCAATGAGCCCGCGCACGCGAGGAGCAAGATGAGTATCGAGGAACTGGCGGGAATTCACCGCGAGATCGCGGCCGCCGAGGGCGAAATCCTCTTGCAAACGAAGGATTTGACGGTCAAGTTCGGCGGTCTGACGGCACTGGACTCGGTGACCTTCGACATCAAGCGCGGTGAGATCCTCGGCATGATCGGGCCCAACGGCGCGGGCAAGACGACGTGCTTCAACGCGATCACCGGGGTGTACCGGCCGACCTCGGGCACCGTGATCTTCGACGGCGCCCCGCTGGGCCAGATCAAGCGGCACCAGATCACCCGGCGCGGCATCGCCCGCACGTTCCAGAACATCCGGCTGTGGGGCGAGATGACGGCGCTGGAGAACGTCATGGTCGCCACCGACGCCCGGCATTTCACGTCCGTGCCGGGCGCCCTGATCCGCACGCCGCGGCACCGCCGCGAGGAGAAGTCGGCGATCGAGAGATCCGCTGCGCTGCTTCACTTCGTGGGCATCGGCCACCGCGGCGAGGAGAAGGCCAAGAACCTGTCCTACGGTGACCAGCGCCGGTTGGAGATCGCCCGCGCGCTGGCCACCGAGCCGAAGCTGCTGTGCCTCGACGAACCTGCCGCCGGGTTCAACCCGGCGGAGAAGGCCGCGCTGATCGAGCTGATCCGGAAGATCCGCGACGACGGCTACACGGTGCTGCTCATCGAGCACGACATGCGTCTGGTCATGGGCGTGACCGACCGGATCGTGGTGCTCGAGTTCGGCCGCAAGATCGCCGACGGCCTGCCGTCCGAGATTCGCGAGGACCCGAAGGTCATCGCCGCGTACTTGGGGGTGCCCGATGACGCAGTCGAGTGAGTCGTCCCGTCCGGTCGTCCTCGAGGTGCGCAACCTCGTGGTGCAGTACGGGCGGATCCGTGCGCTGCACGGCATCTCGCTGGTGGTGCACGAGGGCGAGCTGGTGACGCTGCTGGGGTCCAACGGCGCCGGCAAGACCACCACGATGCGGGCGATCTCGGGGCTGTTGCCGTTGACGTCGGGCTCGATCTGGTTCGAGGGCAACGACATCAGTAGGGTCAAGGCGCACCAACGCGTCGCGCGCGGGCTGATCCAGGCCCCGGAGGGCCGCGGCGTGTTCCCCGGCATGACAGTGCTCGAGAACCTGGAAATGGGTTGCTACGGGCGAAAGTTCGCGTCCAAGGCAGAACACGCCGAACGGCTGGACTACGTGATGGAGACATTCCCGCGACTGGCCGAACGGCGTAACCAGGTCGGCGGCACGCTGTCGGGCGGTGAGCAGCAGATGCTGGCGATCGGCCGCGCGCTGATGGCGCGCCCCCGGGTGCTGCTGCTCGATGAACCGTCAATGGGTTTGGCGCCCATGGTGATCTCGCAGATCTTCTCGATCATCGCCGACATCAACGCCCAGGGCACCACGGTGCTGCTCGTCGAGCAGAACGCCCAGCAGGCACTGAGTCGGTCGGACCGCGCCTACATCCTCGAGACCGGCGAGGTCACCCGCGAGGGCAACGCCCGCGACCTGCTGGCCGACGACAGCGTCCGCGCCGCCTATCTCGGCGTCGCCTAGCTCACGCGGAATCGCTTGACCCGCGCGGTCGCACCGCCGACCAGGGTCAGCCTGCTGCGGGGCACGCCGAGATGCTCGGCGAGCACCTTGACCACCGCCTCGTTGGCCTTGCCCTCCACCGCGCGTTCGCGCACGTACACGGTGAGCTCGCCGGCGTCGTTCGCCTCGACGAGCGGGCCCTTCTTGCTGCCCGGCTTGACCCGGACGACGACGGTCTCGCTCAGGGCGACCCCGCTCCCGGTACCTCGACGCGCGCCTGCAGCACCCAGCCCCTCGACGTGCCCGCCACCAGGTCCTCGTGGGTGGTGTCGTCGACGATCAGGTACAGGGTGCGGCCGTCGGGTCCGCCGAGCGCGGGTGCGACGGCCCAGCCGCCGTCGACCTCGACGCGGTGGGTGATCGTCCCCCCGGGCTTTACCCGGAGGAACTCGCCGGTGTCGTAGCAGCCGACCCACACCGCGCCCGCGGCGTCGACGCACAGTCCGTCGGGGTGCCGATCGGCGCCGAGGTCAGCGAAAACGCCTGGCGCGCCTAGGCTTCCGTCGGGCCGAGCGGGAAACGCGAGAATGCGCGATCCGCTGGTCTCGGCGACCACCAGCGTCGACCCGTCGGGCAGGAATCCCAGCCCGTTGGGCACGGCCAGGCCGGACGCGACGATCCGTACGCCGCCGCGCGGATCGACCCAACCGATGGAGCCGATGATGCCGTCGTCGCTGAGGTGGTAGAGGTCGACGTAGGTGCGCCCGTCGGGCGCCACCACCAGATCGTTGGTGGTGAACGCGAGATCGCTGACGTCGAAGGTGGCCGTCACCGCGCCGTCGGCGTCGACGTGGTGGATGGCGGCCGCGAACAACCCGGAAACCACCAGCGTCCCGTCGGGCAGCCAGCCGAGCCCGGACGCGCGCGGCAGCTCTGCCTCGACCCGCAGGTCGCCGCCGGAACCCGCCGAGCACACCGTGCCCGCGAGCCCGTCGGTGAACCACAGTCGGTCGACATGCCAGCGGGGGCCCTCACCGTAGCTGATGCCGTCGACGAAGGGCAGGGGTGCGACAGCCTCGACCGTGGGCATGGCGGTGAGGCTAGCGCGCGACGATCACCGACGAGCCGTGTCCGAACAATCCCTGGTTGGCGGTGATGCCGACCTTGGCGCCCTCGACCTGGCGCCCGGTGGCCTGACCGCGCAGCTGCCAGGTCAGTTCGCAGACCTGCGCGATGGCCTGCGCCGGGATCGCCTCGCCGAAGCAGGCCAGCCCGCCGGACGGGTTGACCGGGATCCTGCCGCCGATCGTGGTGGCGCCGCTGCGCAGCAGCTGTTCGGCCTCGCCCTTGGCGCACAGGCCCAGGTGCTCGTACCAGTCCAGTTCCAGCGCGGTGGACAGGTCGTACACCTCGGCCAGGCTCAGGTCCTCGGGGCCGATGCCGGCCTCGGCGTACGCGGCGTCGAGGATCTGGTCCTTGAAGACGCGCTCGGGCGCGGGCACCACCGCGGTGGAATCCGTTGCAATGTCCGGCAATTCGGGCAGATGCTGCGGGTACTGCGGCGACTGCAGGCTGATCGCCCGCACGCTCGGCACACCCTCGACCGAGCCGAGATGCTTCTCCGCGAACGCCTTGCTGGCCACCACCAGCGCGGCCGCACCGTCAGATGTCGCGCAGATGTCGAGCAGCCGAAGCGGATCCGACACCACCGGACTGGCAAGCACATCCTCGATCGTGGCTTCCTTGCGGTAGCGCGCATTCGGGTTGTCCAGGCCGTGCCGGGCGTTCTTCACCTTGACCGCCGCGAAGTCCTCCACCGTGGCGCCGTAGAGGTCCATCCGGCGGCGCGCCAACAGCGCGAAGTACACGGTGTTGGTCGCACCGATCAGGTGGAACCGCTGCCAGTCCGGGTCGTTCCTGCGTTCCCCGCCGACCGGCGCGAAGAAGCCCTTCGGGGTGGTGTCGGCGCCGATCACCAGCGCGACGTCACACAGCCCGGCCAGGATCTGGGCCCGCGCGCTCTGCAGTGCCTGCGAACCGCTGGCGCAGGCGGCGTAGCTGGAGGTGACGGGAATGCCGTTCCAGCCCAGCTTCTGTGCGAACGTGGCGCCCGCGACGAAGCCCGGGTAGCCGTTGCGGATGGTGTCGGCTCCGGCCACCAACTGGATCTGGCGCCAGTCCAGGCCCGCGTCGGCCAGCGCGGCGCGCGCGGCCACCACGCCGTACTCGGTGAAGTCGCGGCCCCACTTGCCCCACGGGTGCATGCCCGCGCCGAGGATGTACACCGGTTCCGGACTCATTCTGCGGGCCTCCAGGCATGCACGACGCGCTCCACGCCCTCGTCGTCGGTGAACAACGTTATCGTGGTCAACTCCATCTCCATACCGACCTTGAGGTCGGCCGCGAGAACGCCCTCGACCACCTTGCCCAGCACGATCATGCCCTCGTCGGCCAACTGCACCGCGGCGATCGCGAACGGTTCGAACGGGTCAGGCGCGGGGTATGGCGGCGGCGGAGCGTAGCGGTTCTCGGTGTAACTCCACAGGGTGCCGCGCCGCGACAGCGGCACCTCGGCGAGTTCGTCGCTGTCGCACGCGGGGTTGGGGCAGTTGACCGTTCGCGGCGGGAACACATAGGTGCCGCACTGGTGGCACTTGCCGCCGATCAGATACGGGGCGCCCGAGGCATCCGTGGCGAACCACCCGTCGATGGCGGGCTGGGTTGAAGCTGACACGGCGGTCAGCGTACCGAGTCCGGCCGCAGAACTGAAACGTGTTCCAGTTGGCGGGAGGGGTCACGGGCGGCCGGGGTGCCGCACGGCCGTGCGCCCCACGATCGTCGCCCCTGTCACCGGCGGTGCATAGAGTAGGGCCGTGAGCCCAGCCAGCACTGCCACCGACAAGAAGACGGCGCCCGACAGCTCGGCCGAGCAGAAGCCGACACTGATGCTGCTGGACGGCAATTCGCTGGCGTACCGGGCGTTTTTCGCGCTGCCCGCGGAGAACTTCAAGACCCGCAACGGGCTGACCACCAACGCGGTCTACGGGTTCACCGCGATGTTGATCAACCTGCTGCGCGACGAGTCGCCCAGCCACGTGGCGGCGGCCTTCGACGTGTCGCGGCAGACGTTCCGCGTGGAGAAGTACCCCGAGTACAAGGCGGGCCGGTCGGCGACACCCGACGAGTTCCGCGGCCAGATCGACATCACCAAGGAGGTGCTCGCCGCGCTGGGCATCACCGTGCTGGCCGAACCGGGCTACGAGGCCGACGACATCATCGCGACGCTGGCCACCCAGGCGGAGAACGAGGGCTACCGGGTGCTGGTGGTGACGGGCGACCGCGACTCGCTGCAGTTGGTCACCGACGACGTCACCGTGCTCTACCCACGCAAGGGGGTCAGTGACCTGACCCGGTTCACCCCCGAGGCGGTGTTCGAGAAGTACGGGCTGACGCCGCAGCAGTATCCCGACTTCGCGGCGCTGCGCGGCGATCCCAGTGACAACCTCCCCGGCATCCCGGGCGTGGGGGAGAAGACCGCGACCAAGTGGATCGCCGAGTACGGATCGCTGAAGGCGTTGGTCGACAACGTCGATGCGATCAAGGGCAAGGTCGGTGACGCCCTGCGCGCCAACCTGTCCAGCGTGGTGCTCAATCGCGAACTCACCGACCTGGTGCGCGACGTGCCGCTGGCCCAGACGCCGGACACGCTGCGCATGCAGCCCTGGAACCGCGACCAGATCCACCGACTGTTCGACGATCTGGAGTTCCGGGTGCTGCGCGACCGGCTCTTCGAGACGCTGGCCTCGGCCGACCCCGAGGTCGATCAGGGTTTCGATATCCGCGGCGGTGCGCTGCAACCGGGGGAGTTGGCGGGCTGGCTGGCCGAACACGGCACCGGCGAACGGTTCGGCCTGGCCGTGGTCGGCACCCACCTGGCCTACGACGCCGACGCCACCGCGCTGGCCATCGTCGCCGGCGACGGCGACGGCCGCTACCTCGACACCGCGACGCTGACCGCCGAGGACGAGGCCGCGCTGTCGGCGTGGTTGGCCGATCCGAACCAACCCAAGGCGCTGCACGAGGCCAAGCTCGCGATGCACGACCTGGAGGGGCGCGGCTGGAAGCTCGCCGGCGTCACCTCCGACACCGCGCTGGCGGCCTACCTGGTCCGGCCGGGCCAGCGCAGCTTCACCCTCGACGACCTGTCGCTGCGTTACCTGAAGCGCGAGCTGCGCGCCGAAAACCCTGAGCAGCAGCAGCTTTCGCTGCTCGACGACAGCGACGGCGTCGACGACCAGGCGGTGCAGACGCTGCTCCTGCGGGCCAACGCGGTTCGCGACCTCGCCGATGCGCTCGACGAGGAACTCGCCCGCATCGAGTCGTCCTCACTGCTCGGCGACATGGAGCTGCCGGTGCAGCGGGTGCTGGCCGAGATGGAGACCGCGGGCATCGCCGTCGACCTCGAGCAGCTCGGCCGGCTGCAGAGCGAGTTCGCCGACATGATCCGCGACGCCGCCGAGGCCGCGTACGCGGTGATCGGCAAGCAGATCAACCTCGGCTCCCCGAAACAGCTGCAGGTGGTGCTGTTCGACGAGCTGGGGATGCCGAAGACCAAGCGCACCAAGACCGGTTACACCACCGACGCCGACGCCCTGCAGTCGCTGTTCGACAAGACCGGGCACCCGTTCCTGCAGCATCTGCTGGCGCACCGCGACGCCACCCGGCTGAAGGTCACGGTCGACGGGCTGTTGAACGCGGTGGCGTCCGACGGGCGCATCCACACGACGTTCAACCAGACCATCGCGGCGACCGGCCGGTTGTCGTCGACCGAGCCGAACCTGCAGAACATCCCGATCCGGACCGAGGCGGGTCGGCGCATCCGCGACGCGTTCGTGGTCGGCAAGGGCTACGCCGAGCTGATGACGGCCGACTACAGCCAGATCGAGATGCGGATCATGGCGCACCTGTCCAAGGACGAGGGCCTGATCGAGGCGTTCAACACCGGCGAGGACCTGCACTCGTTCGTGGCGTCACGGGCGTTCGGCGTGCCGATCGACGAGGTCACCGGCGAGCTGCGGCGCCGGGTCAAGGCGATGAGCTACGGGCTGGCCTACGGGCTGAGCGCCTACGGGCTGGCGGCGCAGCTGAAGATCTCCACCGAGGAAGCCAAGGTGCAGATGGAGCAGTACTTCGACCGGTTCGGCGGGGTACGCGACTACCTGCGCGACGTGGTGGACCAGGCCCGCAAAGACGGCTACACGTCGACGGTGTTCGGCAGGCGGCGCTACCTGCCGGAGCTGGACAGCAGCAACCGCAACGTGCGGGAGGCCGCCGAGCGGGCGGCGCTCAACGCGCCGATCCAGGGCAGCGCTGCCGACATCATCAAGGTGGCGATGATCAACGTCGACAAGGCGCTCAAGGAGGCTGGTCTGAAGTCGCGCATGCTGCTGCAGGTGCACGACGAGTTGCTGTTCGAGATCGCCGAGGGGGAGCGCGACACCGTCGAGAAGCTGGTGCGCGAGCAGATGGGCAGTGCCTACCCGCTCGACGTGCCGCTGGAGGTCTCGGTCGGCTACGGCCGCAGCTGGGACGCCGCGGCCCATTGACGCCTCAGCGGAGCGGCGCCCGGAAGTGCGCCAGTGACTGCAGCGCGGGGGTGGCCGCGCGCGCCGCGTGCACGGCGTAGGCCTCCTCGGTCTGCATGGCATAGACCCGCTCGTCGCCGAAGCCGCGGTCGATGCGGTCCCGCACGAACGCCAGCTCCACCACCTGGGCGGCGAACTCGTAGACGGCCTTGCGCGCCGGTTTGCCGCCGACCTGCGCGGCCGCGGCCAGGGCGTGGTTGCGGGTGGCCAGGGACCCCAGCCAGGTGGCCTCGTTGGGGGTGACCAGCCCCGCGGCCACCATCCCGGGCAGTTTCTCGGCGACGATGCGCTGCTCACGACGCCGGCTCTGCACGGCCAGCACGATCGCCAGCGCGAACACCGGCATCATCCACAGCACGTAGACGCCCAGGTAGACCTCGGGCCCGAGCACCGAGGATCCGTTCCACAGGCCGTGCATCAGCACCGCGCCGAGATACCCGGCGAGCACGCACCCGACCTTGGCGAGGGTGCCGCGCCGGTGCAGGGCGAAGTAGACGCCCAGCGCGAAGGCCGTGGTGAACAGCGAGTGCGCGAACGGACCCAGGATCAGCCGGATGCCCGCGGTGAGCAGCGATTCGCCCACCGAGCCGCCACCGGAGATGTAGAGGATGTCCTCGAGCCAGGCGAACCCGGCGCCCACGAAGCCGGCGTAGACCAGGCAGTCGGTCAGCGAGTTGAGCTCGCGGCGGCGGCGCCCGGTGCACATGACCAGCAGAAACAGGCCTTTGGCGGCCTCTTCGATCACCGGTGCGGCGACCGCCACCGACACCCAGCTGGTCTCGCTGTCGTCCCCGCTGACGATCAGGGACTCGATCCACAGCCCCAGGATCACGGAGATGACCACCGCGACCGACGCGCCCCACAGGAACGCGAACACCAGCAGCCGCGGCGGTTCCGGCTCCCAGCGGTCCAACCAGATGTAGGACAGCACGACCACGGCCATGGCCAGGCTGGACAGCACGAACGCGATGGCCGTGCCGACCGGATTGATGGCGGTCAGGGCGATCACGATCAGCCCCGCGACGGTGCCGAGCAGGATCAAGACCAGCAGCGGCGCCCCCACCTTCTGTACTTTTCGCTGAAACGGTGGGGGGACCGGCCAGGGCTGCGGCGGCGCAGGTGAGGACACCAGAGCAGGGTAATCGGAAATGATCTTGGTTCACCCGCTCAGGGACCGAGTTTGTCCAGCATGTGCCCAGTCGAGTAACCTCAACAGATACCCGTAACTGCACGATCACGGGTACCGGCGTCCGCGCCGGAACCAAAAACAATGTCCCAGTCCCTACGACCCAACCTGTCCGGAGCAACCCACCACATGCCAAGTCCCTCCGTCACCTCGCCCCAAGTAGCCGTCAACGACATCGGCTCGAGCGAGGACTTTCTCGCCGCCATCGACAAAACCATCAAATACTTCAACGATGGCGACATCGTCGAAGGGACCATCGTCAAGGTTGACCGTGACGAAGTCCTGCTCGACATCGGTTACAAGACCGAAGGCGTCATTCCGTCCCGAGAACTTTCCATCAAACACGACGTCGACCCCAACGAGGTCGTTTCCGTGGGCGATGAGGTCGAAGCCCTGGTCCTCACCAAGGAGGACAAGGAAGGCCGGCTGATCCTGTCCAAGAAGCGCGCCCAGTACGAGCGCGCCTGGGGCACCATCGAGGAACTCAAGGAGAAGGACGAGGCCGTCAAGGGCACCGTCATCGAGGTCGTCAAGGGCGGCCTGATCCTCGACATCGGCCTGCGCGGCTTCCTGCCCGCGTCGCTGGTCGAGATGCGGCGCGTCCGCGATCTGCAGCCGTACATCGGCAAGGAGATCGAGGCCAAGATCATCGAGCTCGACAAGAACCGCAACAACGTGGTGCTCTCCCGTCGCGCCTGGCTGGAGCAGACCCAGTCCGAGGTGCGCAGCGAGTTCCTCAACCAGCTGCAGAAGGGCGCGATCCGCAAGGGCGTGGTCAGCAGCATCGTCAACTTCGGCGCCTTCGTCGACCTCGGCGGGGTCGACGGCCTGGTGCACGTCTCCGAGCTGTCCTGGAAGCACATCGACCATCCGTCCGAGGTGGTTCAGGTGGGCGACGAGGTCACCGTCGAGGTGCTCGACGTCGACATGGATCGCGAGCGGGTTTCGTTGTCGCTCAAGGCGACTCAGGAAGATCCGTGGCGTCACTTCGCGCGCACCCACGCGATCGGCCAGATCGTGCCGGGCAAGGTCACCAAGCTGGTGCCGTTCGGCGCGTTCGTCCGCGTCGAGGAGGGCATCGAGGGCCTGGTGCACATCTCGGAGCTGTCCGAGCGCCACGTCGAGGTCCCGGACCAGGTGGTCCAGGTCGGCGACGACGCGATGGTCAAGGTCATCGACATCGACCTGGAGCGGCGCCGTATCTCGCTGAGCCTCAAGCAGGCCAACGAGGACTACACCGAGGAGTTCGACCCGTCGAAGTACGGCATGGCCGACAGCTACGACGAGCAGGGCAACTACATCTTCCCCGAGGGCTTCGACCCCGAGACCAACGAGTGGCTCGAGGGTTACGAGAAGCAGCGTGAGGAGTGGGAGGCCCGCTACGCCGAGGCCGAGCGCCGGCACAAGATGCACACCGCGCAGATGGAGAAGTTCGCCGCGGCCGAGGCCGAAGCGGCCGAGCATTCGTCGTCGAACGGCACGTCGCGCGGCGAGGAGTCCGCGGGCGGCTCGCTGGCCAGCGACGAGCAGCTGGCCGCGCTGCGCGAGAAGCTGGCGGGCAGCGCCTAACACGTCAGGACGGTACGAATGCCCCGGCCACCCGGCCGGGGCATTCGTCGTTTCGGCGGACTGAGAGACTTGTCCGCGTGTTGCGCATTGGCCTGTCCGGCGGCATCGGGGCCGGAAAGTCGACCGTGTCCGCCACGTTCAGCGAGCTGGGCGGCATCGTCGTCGACGGCGATGTGATCGCCCGCGAGGTGGTGGAGCCCGGCACCGAGGGCCTGGCCAAGTTGGTCGACGCCTTCGGCCGCGAGATCCTGCACCCGGACGGCGCGCTGAACCGGCCCGCGCTGGCCGCCATCGCGTTCAGCAACGAGGACAGACGCCAGACCCTCAACGGGATCGTGCACCCGCTGGTGGCGCACCGGCGCTCGGAACTGATCGCAGAGGCGCTCAGGACCCGAGAGAATCCGGTCATCGTGGAGGACATCCCGCTGCTGGTGGAATCCGGTATGGCGCCGATGTTCCCGTTGGTGGTGATCGTGCATGCCGATGAGGACACCCGGGTGAAGCGGCTGATCGAGTACCGCGGGTTCACCGAACAGGACGCGCGGGCGCGCATCGCCGCGCAGGCCACCGAGCAGCAGCGCCGCGAGGTCGCCGACGTATGGCTGGACAACTCGGGAAGCGCCGGGCAGTTGGTGGAGAAGGCGCGGGAGTTGTGGCACGGACGGATCCTGCCGTTCGCGCACAACCTGCACGAGAACCGGCCCGCGCCCGCCGACCCGGCGCTGGTGCCCTACGACGAAACGTGGCCGGATCAGGCGCGGCGCATCCTGGCGCGGCTGAACACCGCCTGCGGGCACCGCGCGGTGCGCATCGACCACATCGGGTCCACCGCGGTACCGGGCATGGACGGCAAGGACATCATCGACGTGCAGGTCACGGTCGCCTCGCTCGAAATGGCCGATGAGCTGAGCGACGCGCTGACCGGCGTCGGCTACGTGCGGGTGCCGTTCACCGCCGACACCCCCAAGCCCGACGCCCGCAGCACCGTGGCCGAGTTCGACCACACCAACGATGAGTCGTTGTGGCACAAGCGCATTCACTGCTCCGCGGATCCCGGTCGGCCCACGCATGTGCACATCAGGGTGGACGGCTGGCCGGGTCAGCAGTTCGCCCTGCTGTTCGTGGACTGGCTGCGCGCCAACCCGGGCGTACGGTCCGACTACCTCGCGCTGAAGCGGCGTGCGGCGGCCGAGCACGTCACCACGGGTGCCTACGCCGAGGCCAAGGAGCCCTGGTTCCTCGACGCGTACCGGCGCGCGTGGGAGTGGGCGGACACCACCGGCTGGCGGCCCTGAGGGGCTAGGCGGCCGGCGGGCTGGCCGGCGCCGCGGCGTCGGTCTGCGCGGGGCTGGGCAGCCCGGGGATTGGGATATCCAGCGGCGCACCGCACTGCAGCGTGCCGTACAGCGGATCGTCCTTCACCCGGAACAGTCGGGGCGCGATGAACTGGTCGGCCTGCGCCACGATCTGGTCGTCGACCAGGATCTCGCAGTGCAGGTTCGACCCGTACGGCCACTGGATGGAGATCTGCATGCCGGCCTGCTTGGGATCGCGCAGGACGGTGTTCACCTCGAACGTCTGGCCGGGCAGCATCGTCGGCTGGGCGCTGTTGACGTTCTCGTCGTCGATCTTGTAGGCCACCACCGCGCCGCGGGAGGTCCCGTCGGCGCGGGCCCGGTAGATGACGTTGTGCAGCAGATCGGCCTCCGTGGGCGGTGGGAGCTCGTATTCAGCCGCCGGGTCGGGCGGCGGCGGAAGGTCGGGCTGGGCGGGCGCCGTCGGTGGCGCGGCGATCGCGCTGGAGCCGAGGACAACCGTCGCGGCGATGGCCGGCCAGGCACGTCGGGTCGAGCTCATGGGAGCCGACCTTACCGGCTTTCGGCACGTCAGAGCCATTTCGTCACCCTGAGCAGTGGTAGGCACACCCGAAAATCGACGCTAGCGGCGGTTTTGTTACGTCCGCCAGGTCAGCGTCATGCCCAGCGCGGCCAGCCAGCGGTTGAGGTCGTAGTCGTGGCGCGCGAGCCCGTCGATCGCGGCCACCGCGGTCTGCACCGCCTGCTCGCCGGTCTCCGGGGGGAGCAGGTTGTGGCGCACCGCGGTCAGCAGTTCGTCGACATCGTGCAGTTCGACGCCCCGCCCGGTGCGCACCACCAGGTCGAGGTAGTGGTCCTCGGCGTGCCAGGCCTCGGGACCCGGCGTGTACCGGCCGACGTCGAGGTAGTAGTCCTGATCCTTCTCGTGGCCGGGGTTGAAGTGGAACACCGTGGCCCGCAGCCCGAGCGACGGCAGCAGCCAGGACTCCAGGTAGTGGAACTGGGCGCGACCGGGTGTCGGGCGGGCCAGGTAGAGGCCCCAGGGCTTGACGGTGTACACGTCGACGGCACGCACGATGCCCTTGGGGTCGGTGTTCGTGCGCGCCGTGAGGTCGAACGTTTCGTGCTTCGGTGCGTGAATGACGTCAGCATAGGCCGACCGCCGGGGGTCAGTGCCCGCCCGCGGGCTGGGGCAGCATCGCGATCAGTTCCGCGCGCGAGGCGGACCCGGTGACCGCCCGGCGCAGCCGTAGGCGGCGCCGCGCAGGTTCTGCCTGCGGTACGCGATGGCTGCCCGGGCCGAGGCGTCGAGCGCCGCGACGAGATCACCCATACGCTCGAACTGCTCTGATACAGCCGATAATTCGTGACCATCGTCGGCGCGAACGGCGTCGGCGAGGGGGGTGGGCTCGTGCAGCCG
>ENA-UOVV01001845-UOVV01001845.1-compost-metagenome-genome-assembly--contig:-NODE-1845-length-13637-cov-4.779635_pt1 | contig 13637 bp, 10 predicted proteins | sample MGYA00238155_ERZ761577 | MGnify/ENA primary metagenome ERZ761577 (study PRJEB28898, sample SAMN06268775) | compost metagenome | isolation source: Emeryville, CA | place: USA:Emeryville, CA | collected...
AAGGGAGAAAGCCGCGCGACAACCATCGTTTCGCGCACGCCGTATCTTTCTGCCGGTATCGGAGCCCTTCAGGCGCAAGAAGCAAAAGGGAGTATCACGATGTCCGTTACCGTTTACAGCAAGCCGTCCTGCGTACAGTGCAACGCAACCTATCGCGCGCTTGAGCGCAAGGGCGTGGATTACCTCGTCGTCGATCTCTCCCAGGATCAGGAAGCCTTCGAGATGGTGCGCGGCCTTGGCTATATGCAGGTGCCTGTCGTTGTTGCCGGCGACCGCCATTGGGCCGGTTTCCGCCCCGACATGATCAGCGCGCTGGGCTAAGCCCCGCATGGCGCGGATCATCTATTATTCCAGTCATTCGCAAAATACGCACCGCTTTGTGGAAAGGCTGGGGATTCCGGCTATACGGATCCCCGTCTCTCCGCAAGACGGCGTACCGGCGGCAGAGGAGCCTTTTGTGCTGATCACGCCGACCTATGCGGATGACGAAGGAAAGGGGGCCGTCCCCAAACAGGTGATCCGTTTTTTGAACGATGCGCAAAACAGGGCGCTGATGCGGGGCGTCATCGCCTCCGGCAACCGGAACTTCGGGCAATTTTATGCCCATGCCGGCCCCGTGATTGCGCAAAAATGCAACGTGCCTTTGCTCTACCGCTTCGAGCTGTCGGGGACAGAGGAAGATATTCATAACGTCCAACAAGGGATTGAAAAATTATGGCAGTCGTTGAACTTGGCAACGCCCCCGCGCGAAAAGAGCCTGTAGCCGCACAGGACAAAACCGCGGTTGCGGGCGAGCAGGCGGATTACCACGCCCTGAACGCCATGCTGAACCTGTACGGCATGGATGGCGAAATCCAGTTTGATAAAGACCGCATGGCGGCGCGCCAGTATTTTTTGCAGCACGTGAACCAGAACACGGTTTTCTTCCACAATCTGGAGGAAAAGCTGGAATACCTTGTCACCAACGGCTATTACGAAGGAGAGGTGCTGGAACAATATGATTTCGATTTCATCAAGGCGCTGTATGACCGTGCCTATAAGGTGAAATTCCGTTTCCAGACCTTCCTCGGCGCGTTCAAATATTACACCAGCTATACGCTCAAAACCTTTGACGGCAAACGCTATCTGGAACGCTACGAGGACCGCGTCGTCATGGTCGCCCTGACGCTGGCGTGCGGCGACAAGACCATGGCCGAAATGCTGGTGGATGAAATGATGTCGGGCCGTTTCCAGCCCGCAACGCCGACCTTCCTCAATGCCGGTAAAAAGCAACGGGGCGAGCTTGTTTCCTGCTTCCTGCTGCGCATCGAGGACAACATGGAATCCATCGGGCGTTCCATCAACTCCGCGCTGCAACTCTCCAAACGCGGCGGCGGCGTTGCCTTCATGCTGACAAACATCCGCGAGGCGGGCGCGCCGATCAAAAAGATCGAAAACCAGTCCTCCGGCATCATTCCCATTATGAAGCTTTTGGAAGACGCCTTTTCCTACGCCAACCAGCTCGGCTCCCGCCAGGGGGCGGGGGCGGTGTATCTGAACGCGCATCACCCCGACATCCTGCGTTTTCTGGATACCAAGCGCGAAAACGCGGATGAGAAAATCCGCATCAAAACGCTCTCGCTCGGCGTGGTCATTCCCGATATCACCTTCGAACTCGCCAAGAAAAACGAGGATATGTATCTCTTCTCCCCCTACGATGTGGAGCAGGAATACGGTGTTGCTTTCTCCGAAATCTCCGTGACCGAAAAATACCGCGAGATGGTGGACAACCCGCGCATTCGCAAGAAAAAGATCAACGCCCGCGAATTTTTCCAGACGCTGGCGGAAATCCAGTTTGAATCCGGCTATCCCTATATCATGTTCGAGGATACCGTGAACCGCGCCAACCCCATCGACGGGCGGATCACGATGAGCAACCTCTGCTCCGAAATTTTGCAGGTGAACGAGCCCTGCATCTATGACGAAGATCTGGGATACAAACATCTCGGCGCGGATATTTCCTGCAACCTCGGCTCCATGAACATCGCGCTCAGCATGGACTCGCCGGATTTCGGCAAAACGGTGGAAACCGCCATCCGCGCCCTGACGGCGGTATCGGATATGAGCAATATCACCTCCGTGCCCTCCATCGCCAACGGCAATGCGCAATCGCATGCCATCGGCCTTGGACAGATGAACCTGCACGGCTATCTTGCGCGGGAGCGCGTGTTCTACGGCTCGGAAGAGGGGATCGACTTTACCAATATCTATTTCTACACCGTCACCTATCACGCCCTGCGCGCCTCGAACCTGATTGCGAAGGAACGCGGGCAAACCTTTGCCGGATTTGAAAAATCGAAATACGCCACGGGCGAATATTTCGATAAATACACCGAACAGCTATGGGCGCCCAAAACGGAAAAGGTGCGGGAACTCTTCGCCAAAGCCGGCGTTGACATTCCGACGCAGGACGACTGGCGCGCGCTGAAGGCTTCGGTGCAAAAATACGGCATTTACAACCGTTATCTGCAGGCCGTGCCGCCGACGGGATCGATTTCCTACATCAATAACTCCACGTCCTCGATCCACCCGATCGTGTCCAAGATCGAGATCCGCAAGGAAGGCAAGATCGGCCGCGTGTATTATCCCGCGCCCTTCATGACGAATGACAACCTGGAATATTATCAGGATGCCTATGAAATCGGGCCGGAGAAGATTATCGATACCTATGCCGCGGCAACGCAGCACGTGGACCAGGGGCTGTCGCTGACGCTGTTTTTCCGCGACACCGCTACCACCCGCGACATCAACCGCGCGCAGATTTACGCGTGGAAGAAGGGAATCAAAACCATTTATTACATCCGCCTGCGCCAGATGGCACTGGAAGGCACCGAAGTACAAGGATGCGTATCATGCAGTCTCTAAACACCCAAAAATCCGTCGCAAAACCGGCCCGCGTCAAGGCCATCAACTGGAACCGCCTGGAAGACGAAAAGGATCTGGAGGTCTGGAACCGCCTGACGGGCAACTTCTGGCTGCCGGAAAAAGTGCCGCTGTCGAACGACATTCCCTCATGGGCGACGCTGACGCCGGAGGAGCAGCAGCTGACCATCCGCGTCTTTACGGGCCTGACGATGCTGGATACCATCCAGAACACCGTCGGCGCGCCGACCTTGATGCCGGATTCCGTCACGCCGCACGAGGAAGCCGTGCTCAGCAACATCGCCTTTATGGAGGCGGTGCATGCGCGGTCCTATTCCTCCATCTTTTCCACGCTTTGCCTGACACCTGATGTGGACGATGCCTATCGCTGGAGCGAGGAAAACGAACAGCTGCAGAAAAAGGCGCATCTTATTCTGGAAGAATACAAGACCGACAACCCGCTGAAACGCAAAATCGCCAGCGTGTTCCTTGAAAGCTTCCTGTTCTATTCCGGCTTTTATCTGCCCATGTACTGGTCCAGCCGCGCCAAGCTGACGAATACGGCAGACCTGATCCGCCTGATCATCCGCGACGAAGCGGTACATGGTTATTACATCGGCTACAAATTCCAGAAAGCCTATGAAAAGCTGGACGAGGCGGCAAAGGCCGAGATCAAGGATTATGCCTTCGCGCTGCTGCTGGATCTGTATGAAAACGAAGTCATTTATACAGAAACGCTTTACGACAAGGTCGGCCTGACCGAAGACGTGAAAAAATTCCTGCATTACAACGCGAACAAGGCGCTGATGAACCTCGGCTTCGAGCCGTTGTTCCCGGCTTCGGTCACGGATGTGAACCCCGCTATCCTTTCCGCCCTGTCACCCAATGCGGATGAAAACCACGACTTCTTCTCCGGCTCCGGCTCTTCCTATGTCATCGGCAAGGCCGTGATGACGGAGGATGAAGACTGGGATTTCTGATGAAACCTTAAAGGTTTTTATCTCCGATATGCCGCTGCAATACCTCTGTATATAACGGCAGCAGTTTCGCATTGCCCAGCCGCGCAAGGTGGTTGTCATCCGTGTATAGCGGCAGGGCATTTTCCGCCGCCTTGCAGATACCTTCGGGGCAGAGATAGGGCAGGATATCCAGCACCTGCACATGCTCGCCGCATGTTTGGGCGGCTTTATCCAGCATGGTCAGAACAGGCGCCTGCCGTGCCATATAGTCTTGCAAGGATATGGAGATATCCGTTGTGCCGCTGCGGAAAATAATCCGGCGGATCAGCGTATTGGGCACATCCATCCCGATTTCCGGCACAGGCCCGACCAGATAAACGGGGCGGCCGTTTTTGGCCGTTTCGCAAACGGTTTCCGTCAAACGCCGTTCAAAAGCTGCGGCGAAGGGTTCCGCATCCTGCTGATCCGTATCCGTAAAAGTCACGCCGAGATCGAGCGTCGGATGCTCGTTCGGCCCGTGCAAATACATTGCATAGCGGAAAATGATGAACAGCGGAATATCGGCGGGCAGAGCCTCGATTTTCTTGAAGGCGTTTTGGAAAAAAGCCGGACACTGTCGGCTATGATCTTTCACCTTCAAGTATGTATTGGCAAAGGGCGGGCAGGTCATACTGTACATCCAGCCGCTTTTACCTTCGCCTGCGGCTTTTTCGATGGCTTCAAAACCGCTGCTGGCATGGCTGTCGCCCAGCACGATGAAATCCGGCATGGGGACGTCGCATTCATAGGCGGTATGGCTGAACCTCTCATCCCCCTTGCCGCAATTGCGCGGGCGGGCGCGTTTGCTGAGGATGACTTCCTGCTCTATTTTTTGTACCTCTGCCGAAACCCGCACGGGAAACCCCTTGGCGAGATCGACCGTAAACCCGAGCGCCAGCACCGCCGCGACAATGCCGCAGACAAGAGCCTTGCGCCTGCGCGGCGCGTACTGCCGGAACAGCTTGCCTGTGCGGAAAGGCTCCTCCACCAGATGATAGGAAAGCGCGCCCAGCGTGACGGAGGCGGCCACACCCGCCACATCGGCAACAAGGCTATGCTCCGCGCCCAGATGCCGCAGAACAACCATCACCGGCCAATGCCACAGGTAAATGGAATAGGACCATATGCCGATTTTCTGCATCAACGCATGGTTCAAAATAAAAGCGTTCTGCGCATGTGCCCAGATAACGCAAGCCGTACCCAGCACCGGCACGGCGACCGCATAGCCGGGCCAGAGGGTATTGCTGTCAAAACCCGCAATGCCCGTCGCAATCAGGCCGAGCCCGAGGGTGAAAACAATATTCACCTGCGCCGCGCCGGGCGGATGGCGCAGCATGCCCAGATAAACAATCCCGCCCGCCAACAATTCCCAAAAACGCGTCGGCAGAAGATAAAAAGCGAAGGCCGATTGTCTCGGCGTTACATAGACCGACAAGGCATAGGATGCGGCAGCCAAAACAACCAGCCACAGCAAGGCGTGCGGCAAAGCGTCCGCCGGGACGGCGCCCTTTCTGCGAAACCAGCCCGTTATGAGAGCCAGCAGCAGCGGATATACCAGATAAAACTGCCATTCAACAGACAGCGACCATGTATGCAGCAGGTGTTTGTCTTGCGAAAAAGTATCGAAATAGCCGCTTTCATTTTTGAACAGGAAATTTGAAACAAAAGCCATCGCAGCGGCCGCGTGACGGCCCAGCATTTTGTATTCAACCGATCCCATCCAGAACCAGCCGAAAAAGAGCAGCACCAAACACAGTACCGTCAGCGCGGGCAGAATTCTTTTACAGCGGGATAAATAAAACTGGCGAAAAGAAAAATCGCCGCGTTGCATACCTGTCAGGATAATGCCGGTCATCAAAAAGCCGGAGATCACGAAAAATATATCAACGCCTGTAAAGCCGCCATCAAAGCCGAACAGGCCGAAGTGGTACAACATGACAGCCAGCACAGCGATGGCGCGCAAGCCGTTGATATCTGTTCTGAATTGCATGCGGATGTTTACTTCTCTGAATTTACAGGGAAAACAACGCTTTCCCTGCGCACCAATGTATAATCTTCCGTATAATCCGCAAGCGAAAAAACAAGGTATCACGCATATGAGAGAGAGGTCATATCACTGTAACTTTTAACTGTAAGTTATTATTTTATCTATATTTTTTGAGATATTCACTTGCGAGAGAGGCCATTCTCCGACACAATGCGCATCATAGTCATTCTTGCAGATCACATCGGCCGGATCGTCATCCCGTGCCGGTAAAACGTATTTAAAACCGCCCGCGCCAACGGCAGTCTTACCGCCGCACGGGCAAAATATTGCGGAAGAGATTATGAGCCTTAAACATCTCGAAACTGAGAGTATTTATATTATCCGCGAATTTGCCGCGCAGGCGCAAAATCCGGTGATGCTCTATTCCATCGGCAAGGACAGCTCCGTCATGCTGCGGCTGGTGCAAAAGGCTTTTTATCCGTCCAAACCGCCGTTTCCTTTCCTCCATGTCGATACGACATGGAAGTTCAAGGAAATGATCCGCTTTCGCGACGAAACCATGCAAAACCTCGGCTTCAACCTGATCGTCCACACCAATCCGGACGGGGCGGATGGCAAAATCACGCCGTTCAAGGACGGTTCGTCCCATTACACCGATGTCATGAAAACCATGGCGCTGAAACAGGCGCTTGATAAATACAATTTCGATGCCGCTCTTGGCGGCGCGCGCCGCGACGAAGAAAAATCCCGCGCGAAGGAGCGCATTTTTTCTTTCCGTGACGAACACCACCGGTGGGATCCGAAAAACCAGCGCCCCGAGATATGGAGCCTTTACAACGCCCGCAAAAAACAGGGGCAGAGCATGCGGGTTTTTCCGCTGTCCAACTGGACGGAGCTGGATATCTGGCAATATATTTACGAAGAAAAAATCGACATTGTGCCTCTGTATTTTGCAAAGGAACGCCCCGTTGTGGCGCGGAACGGCACGCTGATTATGGTCGATGATGACCGCATGCCCCTGCAACCCGGTGAAAAGCCGGTCATGAAAAAAGTGCGCTTCCGCACCATTGGCTGCTCTCCGCTGACCGGCGCGATTGAATCCGATGCTGAAACGCTGGAAGATATTATTCAGGAAATGCTGCTCGTCCGCACATCGGAGCGTCAAATGGCGCGGGAATTGATCGGCGATGCGCAATTTGTCGAAATCTTTGTCAGCACCCCGCTGGCCGTGGCGGAGGCGCGGGATGTCAAAGGGCTCTACAAAAAAGCCCGCGCGGGCCAGATCCCCAATTTTACGGGTATCGGCAGCCCCTACGAAGCGCCGGAAAATCCGGATATGACGCTGGATACGACGCAAAAAACCGCCGAAGAACTGGCCGATACGCTGCTCCGCTGGCTGGAGGACAGGGAATTTATTCCCGCTCTGGGCTGACGCAGCGCATCTATGAAAACTCACGCCTGATCTGATCCTTTTATTTTTTCCGCCGGATACGTTAATATCCCTAAGGAAAAATAAGGGGATACCAGTCATGACCGCTTCGCCGCACAAGCCCGTTCTGCCGGACAGCACATTCCATATGCTTCGCTGTGTCACGGCGCTGGTGCACGCCGACGATATCGTGAAAAAGGAAGAGCGGCAGTTCCTCCAGACCATCATCCGTTATTTCGAAGGCAATTTCACCATTACGGATGCGCATAAATTCCAGCTGATGCAGGACCTTGAAACCGCGCCCCAGATTGACAGCCTGTTGCCGTTGGTGACGGAGAAAAAGGATCTTGAAAACCTCGTCCTTTTCGCGGGCATGCTGGCCAAGGCGGACGGGGAGTTGCATCCGGCAGAAGAAGCGGTGCTGAAGAAAATTCATGCCTATAAAGACGCGCGCATGGCCATGCATGCCGCCGTGCCCGCGCAGATTGTAAATGCGCCGCCCGTGGTTGATCTGGATCTGCTGGCCGATGAAGTGCGCCAGATTGTGAAACAGGAATTCTACCGCGAGGGGATCGAGAAAAGCGGCATTGTGCATAAAAGCAGCGCGCTCAGCGTGGCCGATGCTTTTGTGGAACGGGGCAGCCTGATCCACCCCGATGTTTTCGATGCCCTGTCGGACAAGCGCAAACCCAGCAAATCCACGCGCCGCACGCTGATGCATCAGGAAAAGGTTTTGTCCCGCGCGACATTCCACCCGTTTTATGTGGTGGAGGGGCTGTTTTTCTCCGCCATCATTTTCTGGATGACGGCGCTGGCAACGGAATGGGGGTACAAACTGCTGGCATGGCTGCAATCCATGCTCCGTTTTTCGCCGGAAATCCTGAACCCCTTCTACTGGAACCGCATTTTCATGCTGGACAGCTGGATCACCGCCGGGTTGTTTTTCAGCTATTGGCTGCTCAAATGGTGGGCGACGGAAATCATCCTGACCGACCGCCGCCTGCTGTACAAACGCGGCATTTTGTTCGTCACCTATACCAAAATCGATTTGCGCCAGTTGTTTGAAACCGTGGTGAACCAAAGCCGCCTCGGCGCCATGCTGAACTACGGCAGCGTGTTCATCTATTCCAACATGGTGGATACCAGCATTCAGGGCGATAAATACGACCGCAATATCGTGTTTCCGAAAATTTACGACCCGCATGCTTTTGCCAGCCGGATCGACCGTGCCAAACGCATGCTGCGCGCGACGGGGGATTGATCGTCATGGCCAAAAAAACATCCGACCGCGATATCGATTACAAAGGGTATTTGCAGCTGGAAAGCCTGTTGGCATCGCAACAGCCGCTCAGCCCCGCACATGATGAAATGATGTTCATCGTGGTGCATCAAACATATGAATTGTGGTTCAAGCTGATCCTGTTCGAGCTCGACCGCGTGCAAAAAATCTTTGCCGGAAAAATCGTGAAGGATGCGGATTTGCGCACCGTTTCCGCCAGCCTTGGCCGCATGGTGGAAACGATGAAACTGCTGGTGCGCCAGCTGGACATCATGGAAACCATGACGCCGCTGGATTTTCTGGATTTCCGCCATGTTTTCCGCTCGGCATCCGGTTTTCAGAGCATGCAGTTCCGCGAGCTGGAGGTACGTCTCGGCCTGCGCGCCGACGATCGCATCGGCTATGCGGGCAAGCCGTTTGAAAGCTATCTGCCCGAAGCCGACCGCAAAAAACTGCACGCCATCACGCGCCGGCCTGCCCTGATCGAACAGCTGGATACATGGCTGGCGCGCACGCCCTTTGTGCAAACGGGCACGTTCAATTTCTGGGCGGCCTATCGCAAGGCGGTGATGGATATGATCGCAGGCGACCGCAAGGCCGTTGCCAAAAGCCGCAAGATGACGGCGGAAGCCAAGCGGATGGAAAACGGCAAGCTCGACATGATGGAATCACAATTCGACCTGCTGTTCGGCAAGACATCGGCCGATATGCCGTGGCGGTTTTCGCAAAAGGCGCTGCAAGCCGCGCTGTTCATCAACCTCTACCGCGACCAGCCCGCGCTGCAAACGCCGTTTAAAATTCTGAACGACCTGATGGATATGGATGAACTGATGGCGCTCTGGCGTTACCGCCACGCCCTGATGGTGCAGCGCATGCTGGGCACGAAAATGGGCAGCGGCGGCTCCAGCGGGCATGACTATCTGGTGGCAACGGCGACGAAACACCGCATTTTCAAGGATCTTTTCGCGCTGTCCACCTTCCTCATCCCGCGCTCCAAATTGCCGAAACTGCCCAAAGCGGTGGAGGATAAAATGAACTTCCGCTATTGGGACAAAACGGATGCGACCTGATATCAAAAAGGATTTCAGCCGCTTTTTGTCGGCCGATCCCGCGCGCCTGCATATGGCGGCGCACAGCCATCATTTCTGGCCGGATGTGACCTTTGATGCGCATATGCAGGCCTGGCAGGATGCCGCCCGTTATGTGGATGACAAATGGGCATATGTTCTGGGTACGGTGTACCGCGATGTGCAAAAAGATCTTGCCGCGCTGCTGGCGCTGCCGTCGCCGGACACCATCGCCTTTGCCCCCAATACGCATGAATTCGTGAACCGCCTGCTGTCCTGCCTGCCGCAGGAGCGTCCGCTGCGCATCCTGACCAGCGACAGCGAGTTTTACAGCTTCGAGCGGCAAATGCGCCGTCTGGAAGAAGAGGGACTCGCGGAAGTCAAGCGCGTGCCCGCGCAGCCGCTGGAAAATTTCACCACCCGTTTTGCAAAAGCCGCATCGGAAAAGGATTATGATCTGGTCTATGTCAGCATGGTCTTTTTCAACAGCGGATTTGTGGTCACGCCCCTGACGGAAATCGTGCGCGCCGTCAAATCGGACCGGACGCTCATCGCCATTGATGCCTATCACGGTTTCATGGCCCTGCCGGTTGACCTGTCCGGCGTGGCGGAGCGCATTTTCTTTATCGGCGGCGGGTACAAATACGCCATGGCGGGGGAGGGTGCGTGTTTCATGCATTGCCCGCCGGACATCGCGCCGCGCCCGCGCAATACGGGCTGGTTTGCCGCCTTCGGCGCACTCGCGAAAGCCGCGCCCGATACCGTCGCCTATGGCACGGACGGCAGCCGCTTCACGGGCGCGACGACAGACCCCTCCGGCCTTTACCGCCTGCGCAGCGTGCTGCAATGGCTGCGGGACAAGAATATTTCCATCGCCGATATTCACCGCCACGCCCATGCCCTGCAAAAACGGTTTGTGGAAGGGCTGGGCCGCCACGGCAAGGGGCGATTGAACCCCGATCACCTGCTGGTCGACATTGACGAACCGCGGCGCGGCAATTTCCTGACCTTCAAAACGGCGGAGGCCGGGGCGCTGCATGACACGCTGAAACAGCATAATGTGATCACCGATTACAGGGGGGATTGCCTGCGCTTCGGCTTCGGCCCATATCATGATGCAGAGGATATCGACCGCCTGCTGGAGATTATCAACCGCCATGTCCGCTGAAATGCCCGTTCATCTTGCCGATCGGCAATTGATCCGCGTTTTTGGCGCGGATGCGCAAAGCTTTTTGCAAAACATCATGTCGAACGATATTGCGGGCGCGGCGGGGGACGGCATTGTCTATAGCCTGCTGCTCACCCCGCAGGGGCAGATCCTGAACGATTTTTTTGTGCTGTCCGACCGTTTCCATGCGGAGGGCGGGTATCTGCTCGATGTGCACAAGGATCAGGTGCAAGGATTCCTGCAACGCATGACCATGTTCAAACTCCGTGCCAAGGTGACGCTGGAACCTGTACCCGATGCAGCCTTGCGCGTTTACAGCCATGCCGGTCAAGGGTTGCCGGATCCGCGCCTGCCCGGACTCGGGCGGCGCTTTTACACGGATACCGCCCTTGATGCCGCCGCGCCGCTCGCCGTCTATCACGACCGCAGGATTGCGCTGGGCGTGCCGGACGGCAGCCTGACCATGCAAGCGCAAAAGGATTTCCCCGCCGATATGAACCTCGACCATCTGCACGCGCTGGGGTGGAAGAAGGGATGTTTCATCGGACAGGAAGTCGTCGCCCGCATGTATCATCGCGGCCTTGCCAAAAAACGCCTTGCCCTTGTGACGGGCCGCGGGCTTGCGGTGGGTGATATTCTCTCGCCCGCAGGCAGGGCTGTGGGCGAATTGCGCGAAACGGACAGCACGGGCCGCCACGCACTCGCCCTGATCCGTCTTGATATCCTTGAACAAAAACCGCCTGCCGTGACCCTTGCCGCAGGGCAAATCGATGGACTGGCCTTGCCGGAATATCTAAATAATTAAAGCACTTACACTAAAAAATGCCCGCAATTAACCATATTGTTAACCATAATGGGCGTAGAATTGTTGTCAGGGGATCAGGATAAACGCATGGCGGATTCGTCCAAGGACCGACATAACCATCTGAAAAACAACGAGCAGGATGCGCTCGACAAGCTTTCGCTCGCCATGATTCCGCTGGCCAGCAGCACGTTGCGCAATGCGCGGCTGATCAAGAACAACCGCATGGAAACAACAGTCGAGCTGCACAACGACCCGACATCCGGCAGTTTGCACATTCGGCCCGATGATATTTCCGACAATTTCACCTCCAACGCGCGCGACCAGTCCATCATCCGCGCGCTGGCTTCACTGAACAGCTATGATGTCTATTCGCTCCGCGCCAGCCTGAAGGCCATCGGGGTGGAAGTGGAGGACGAGAAAAAACTCGACCTGTCCGACGAGATGAAGGAAACGCTGCACCATTACATGCTCGCCTTCACGCGGCCGCTGGTGGAGCGCATTTTCGGTGATGAATCCGTGCCATTGCAAAAGGATGAAGATATCAACGTTCTTTTGAACGACCCCGATATCGCGCGGGTGCGGTATAACCTGAAATTGATGGCGGACAGAACGGGCATTCCCGTTGCGGAAATCCCGTCGTTCCTTTCGGCCTATAGCGATGTTTTCCTGTCCGTTGCCTATTACCGCCACAGTTTCGAAACGCTGAGCGACGAGATCGAACGTTTTCTGGTCTGGATCCACGAATTGCAACAGGTACGGGATGTCAAAACCTCCGGCCGTACGCTGAACAGCTGCGTAAAAACGGAGGAATGCATCCGCCAGTTGACGGCATCGGTGCGCGAAAGGATGAGCCGCTTCAACAAGGCCTTCCATACCTTCTGGTCCAACATCAACCGTGAATCCTTTCAGGCGTTGCAAGAACAGATCGAGAAAAACCATGACGGTATGGGCGCGGTACTCTGCGGCCTGCTGGTCAAAATCCGCACTTGGTCTTACGAATTCCCCGACAATACCGTCGGCAGCCCGTTGAAACGCGCGACCTTTGTGATGACGGAGATCGAGCCCGGCCTTGACAAGCTCAAGCAGCTGGAAAACAGCGCCCGCCGCAGCATCGGCTTGCCGCCGATCCTCTGATTTAAAATTCCATAATCTGACTATCCGCGTTTTTGTGCGCCGCAACAGTGGACAAAAATCCCACAACCTGTGTATATGAATAAAGGCACATATGCGCTTTTTGACACCTGTTTGACATCCGGCGGCACCCGACATGATTTTCAACGATATTCTGAACTGGCTGGCTTTTGCCTGGTTTATGACCTGTTGGGTCGGCTACACCCTCTATGCGCGCAAGGCGGCGGAGGACAAGGCCTGCCTTGCCGCGCTGATCTACAGCTACCGCATCGACTGGATCAAGGGCCTGCTGCGGCACGAAAACCGCATTTCCGACCTTGCGCTGCTCGGCAACCTGATGCAGATGGTCAATTTCATGGCCACGACGAATATCTTTGTACTCGCAGGGGCGGTGACGGTGCTTTATTCCTCCGAAAGCGTGCTGGACCTGCTGGAAGGCCATGCCTTTGTCGCCCATACCACGCTGGAGCAGGTGCAGTTCAAGCTGCTGGTACTGGTCCTGATCTTCGTTTACGCCTTTTTCCGTTTCACCTGGGCGCTGCGACAGCATACGTTTTGCTCCATCATGATCGGCGCCGCACCGCATGTACCCGCAGGCCGTGCCCTGACGGTGGACGAGGAACAGTTCTGCGTGCAGGTCGCCAAAATTTCCGACCGCGCGGCGCATGAATTCAATTACGGCCTGCGTTCCTATTACTTCGCCTTTTCGCTGCTGGGCTGGTTCATCAGCCCGTGGCTGTTCATTCCCGCCTGCACGGTGGTGGTGGCGGTGCTGTATTTGCGCGAATTCCGCTCCCGCACGCTCAGCATGCTGGTACGCAGCCGTCAGAGCTTCATCAAGGTCATCCGCGCCAATCAGGAGCAGATCACCG